>Ga0070753_1000446_pt1 | contig 25229 bp, 22 predicted proteins | sample VirMetDEL_Aug_31_FD_77441 | JGI IMG/M metagenome (GOLD analysis project Ga0070753, IMG submission 77441) | Aqueous microbial communities from the Delaware River and Bay under freshwater to marine salinity gradient to study organic matter... | ecosystem: Environmental > Aquatic > Marine > Coastal... | reverse complement strand
CTTCTTACCTTGGTGCCACAACAGGATCTTTTGATCAAGATGGACAAATCACATCAGGATCTTTGTCAGGATCTAATGTAGCTCTGCGTTATCCAAGATTTGATTATGGTTATGTTCGCAGAATCTCTGAAGGTCTTGCAACTGAAGCCGGGTTCGGTGGAACAACACCAATATATTCTGCATCGGTTGACAGAGTGGCCAACCAGCAAGATTATAATTTACAAACAATCATCTCTGCTTCTTCAGCAACCGATACTTCATCTTCTTTCTATCAACAGGTCGGAGATAAAAGGGTAACCATTAGAAAAGTATTCTTTAAGACACCACGAGCAATGTGGAGATTTTATGGTTACTACGGTGGGTTCTCAGTTGTAGGTAACTTAAGAACTTACGGTCAGTATGCTGACGACTCTACATTTGAGATTGTCCCAACTTGGCAAAACAAGCTTCAAGCAATGGCTTACGAAGATGCGCTTTGGACAAGAGTATCTCACTACTCTTATGAGATCCACGATAACAAGTTAAGGATTTTCCCAACGCCTGACTCTACATCCCCGGAAAAGTTCTGGGTTCAGTTTACAATCAATAACCAATATGAGCCTTGGGACAATCAGCCAGGAATAGATAACGGAGCAGAAGGTGTTAACAACATTAACACGCTTCCATTCGAAAATATTCCATACGAAAACATTAACGCTATAGGTAAGCAATGGATTCGTAGATTTGCTTTGGCTTTAACAAAAGAGATATTGGGGCAAGTAAGGGGCAAGTTCTCTTCTGTTCCAATCCCAGGAGAGTCTGTAACTCTTAACGCGGGTGAGCTTCTTTCGCAAGCCAGAACTGAGATGGATCAGTTGAGAGATGAACTTAAAACCATTCTTGAGGATACCACTTACGACAAGTTGGCTGCTGTCGACTCTACAATGCAAGACTCTGGTAGAAAGGTTCTTGAAAACATACCAGCCGGCATTTACGTGGGATAATTAAATGTCACGCAGTAAAAGAACAGAAAGACAAATAAAGGACAAAAGATCACAACGTTTTGATTATGTTGGCGACAAAGAAGTTGCAGCAAAGCTTCAAGAGATTGAGTTTATGCCTTCGTCTTTGGAGACGATTGATAGAGCAATGCTTCGTTTTATTGATGAAGAACTTAACCTTTTTGCGAATACCAATGATGGTTTCAAGAAAGTTCCAGTTCTGTGGGTCACAGCAGAGCGAGCCTTCCAAATCAAAAATAACAAAGATCTAAGAGATAAAGAAGAAACTTTGATTCTTCCTTTGATCACCGTTAATCGATCAAGTGTGACTAAAGAACCAAACTATCGAGGCACTGTGTTCGCGAACTTATATCCTGTTGGTGATGAGAAGGGCGGCACTATTACGGTTGCGAGACAAATAAATCAAAAGAAGACAGCAGAGTTTCAGAATGCGCAGGCAAATAGAAAATACGGCGCTGATAAAGATGTTTCCAGTAAAATGCTAAATACAAACAAAAGAAACATGTCAACCGCCAAGACAGTATATGAAACAATAACAATCCCAATTCCTACCTGGGTTAAAGTAGTATATGAGATTTCTATTCGCACCGAGTATCAGCAGCAAATGAACGAGCTTATTCGCCCATTCATCACAATTCCGGGCAACTCTAGAACCCCAAAGCGCATTGAGGCAGAGGGGCACTATTACGAAATCTTTATTGATGGTGGTTTCGCCAATAACTCCAACCAAGCAAACCTTGGAATGGAACAGAGGAACTACGAAACTAATATTAATATCGAAACTCTCGGCTATCTTATTGGTGAAGGCGAAAACCAAGAAAGACCTAAGATAGTGAGACGCCAAAATGCAGTTGAAGTAAAGCTAGGCAGAGAGAGGACAGTCGTCGGAGATATCCCCGATAATATAAAAGATGGTTTTTACAGAGAATAATTCTCTTCCTACTGCATAACACTATTTACTTTGAACATTTTCGCAATGTAGGAGATAATAACGAATGTCAGTTAAGAATTACCGATTTGTGTCCCCAGGCGTTTTCGTCAACGAAATTGATAACTCCCAGCTTCCAGCTTCCCCAGCCGGAATCGGTCCAGTTATCATTGGTCGCGCCGAAAAGGGTCCAGCTTTAAGACCAACCACCGTCAACTCATTTGAAGAGTTTGTCAATGTATTCGGAACACCGAACCCAGGAAACGCTGGAGATGACGTGTGGCGACAAGGAAACTCAACGACTGCTACAACATATGGTATGTACGCAGCCCAGGCTTATCTCCGAAATAGTTCTCCTTTGACTTTCATTCGTTTGCTTGGCGATGAGGATGCTAACGCCACAAATAGTGGCAAGGCTGGCTGGACTGAAGATCAGGCTTACGGATTGTTTGTTTTTGAGTCTGCTGGAAACGATGAGGTTGACGGTGCTTTGGCTGCAATCTTTTATGCTGGTCCATCAGTTACATTTGCTCTCTCGGGCACAGTGGCTGCATCTGGTTCCTCCGGCGCGATCACTGACGGACCTGCTATCACAGGTTCTAACCTTATAATCAAAGATACCGGAAATGCTAACGAGTTCAAGATGATCCTAGGAAACGCTGGCGCTTCTTCGGCTGATATCACAGCTTCTTTCAACTTTAACAGAAATGATTCTCGTTACATTCGTAAAGTGTTTAACACAAACCCGCAGCTTACTAACGCTGGCATCACCGATACGCCACTTAACTACTTCTTGGGTGAGACATTCGATAGACATCTTAGCGAAACCGTCTCAGATGAGGGGACGACATATGCCGCTTTGGTACAACTAACCAACACCGGAGATTCCTTGTCGGGCTCCAACTTCATAGCTAGCCTACAAGGCGCAGAGACGCCACAGATTATTAGCTGCCGTCTAGATCCTTCTGATACTCCAACAGACTTGTTTAAGTTTGTCACAAGAGGCGATGGTGGTGATTGGTCTAACAAGAACATCAAGATCTCTATTCAAGATATTAAGAGATCCACTAATAACGACACGGAATACGGTACATTCTCAGTTGTTATTCGTCACCTTAGCGACAGCGACAATGTTGTACGAGTAATCGAGCAGTTCAACAATTGCACACTCAATCCTAATTCGCTTGATTATGTAGCTCGCAAGATCGGTACTCAGTACCGTGAGTGGGAACCTTCAGAGCGCCGCTATCGCACACGAGGCGACTGGCCAAACAACTCTCAACTAGTTCGTATTGTAATGAATTCCGATGTGGATGCTGGTCTAACAAACCCAGTTCTTCTTCCATTCGGTTTCGACGGAATTGTAAAGTATGTTGACGAAACCATCGTAGACGCCGCTTCTGGCTCTTGGATTTCTGGTTCTGGAAACCCAGACCCCACAGAATATGTTGGTGAAACCCTCGTAATCTCTGGTTCTTCGCTGACTGCTAATGTGTTCTACCCAGAGCCAGAGCTAAGAGTAAGCGCTTCTGACGGCAACCTTGCAAACCCAACTGATGCTTACTTCGGTTTCCAAACCACACAGACTGCAGGCGGAACTGTATTCGATACATCCAACATTGACTTGCTTCGTCCTCGCGGCGGCATTGTCGCAAACATGTTCGCCGGCGCGACCGGAAGTGTCAGAGCAGAATCAACACAGTTCACCTTAGATGATATCTCGGGGTCCGGCGTTTGGTCAGAAGGTTCTTACGCCACGGATTCTCTAACATTTGCGGCTCCTATTTCAGGCGTCCTAGATGCCGGATATGATCGCTTTACCGTACCGGTATACGGCGGCTTCGACGGAACTGACATCACTCAGATGGATCCATTTGCGAACGCAACCATGACTGGCTCTCCTTCTGATACAACTAGCTATGAGTTCTTCTCAATCCGTAAGGCAATTGATTCCGTTGCAGACCCAGAGGTGGTAGAAATGAACTTGGCTGCTATCCCGGCTCTAACACAGGAAGGACTTACAACACACTTGGTAAGAACTTGTGAAGACCGTGGTGACGCTTTGGCTGTTATTGATCTCCCAGATTCCTTCCAGCCTCGTGAAGAGAGTACAGAGGTAGCTCGTCTTAACACACAAAGCACCATCACGACACTTATCAACGGTCTCCGTTCGCGAGGACTTAACTCCTCATACGGTTGTGCTTACTACCCATGGGTCAGAGCTAGAGACACCATCAACGGTGCCTTCCTTTGGCTCCCACCATCTGTAGCAGCTATTGGTACATTCTCAAGCTCACAGCGTAAGACACAGGTTTGGTTCGCACCAGCCGGTTTCAACCGTGGTGGACTCACAGAAGGTTCCGCAGGCATTCCAGTTGTTGATGTAGCTCACCAGCTTCGTCGCAAGGATCGTGACGATCTTTATGGGGCGAACATTAACCCAATCGCTAAGTTCCCATCTGAGGGTGTTGTAATCTTCGGTCAGAAGACACTACAGGTTACACCTTCTGCTTTGGATCGCATCAACGTTCGTCGTCTAATGATCTTCGTTAAGAAGCGTATCTCTCAGATTGCTTCCGGGATTCTCTTCGATCCAAACGTTAAGACAACTTGGACACGATTCACTTCCCGAGTTGAGCCATTCTTGGCTGATGTTAAGACAAACTTTGGTCTCTCTGATTACAGAGTTGTTCTTGATGAGACAACCACAACTCCAGATCTTGTAGATAGAAACATTCTATACGCACAGATTTTCTTGAAGCCAACAAGAGCAATCGAGTTCATTGCGATTGACTTCAACATTACAAGAACCGGAGCATCGTTTGACGATTAAATAAAAGTGGGGGAGTTCCGACTCCCCACACTAATTAACTTAGACCTATCAGGAGATAACAACAATGGCCTTTTGGACAAGCGCACTTTCAGAACCAAAGAGACAACATAGATTTATTCTAAGATTCCCAGAACTTATTACAGGTGATTTTGCTTACGCAGAATACCTTGCTAAATCTGTTACAAAACCTTCGTACACAGTTGGTACAACAGAGCATAAATTTTTAGGAAACACTTATTACTACCCAGCAGCAGTTACTTGGAACGAGGTCACTGCCACTATTGTTAACTCCGTAGCTCCAGATGGCAATGAGCTTCTTTACCAAGCTCTGCAGCAGATGGGTTATCTAAAGCCTGATATTCAGGAAGACGTTTTCTTACAGAACCTTCCAGCCTCAACACCAAACAAGCAGGCTGCGTTAGCTGCACTTGGTCAGGTTCAGTTTGAGGAGCTTTCCGGCGAAGGTGGCACACTTGGAATTTGGAAGCTACAGAATGCTTTCATTACAAATGTAACTTTTGGCGATTTAGATTACGCAGGCGAAGAACTTCTAGATATTACAATTCAAATGCGTTACGACTGGGCAACTTATGAGGTTGGACAAGCCACTAGAGCTTTAGCTAATATTCGATAAAAGAAAGAGACGGTGATTTTTGAGTAGAAATTCAAACAGACAGGGGGCTCCAGAAGGACCCCCCGCACCACTACCACAAGCACAACAAACACAAAACTTATTTTCATTCCCGACCCCAACGGAGTTCGTTGAACTTCCTAGTAAGGGGCTTTTCTATGGCGAGGGGCATCCACTGCAGAGTGCTCAAACAGTAGAAATCAAACACATGACAGCGAAAGAGGAAGATATCCTATCTTCCGAGACTTTAATTAAAAAGGGTCTTGTTATGGACAGGCTCTTAAAGTCTGTACTGGTTGATACAAATATCGATCCTAACTCTTTACTCATAGGCGATAAGAATGCGATCGTTATGGCTATTAGAGAAACCGGATTTGGTTCGCTTTATGGGACAAACGTTACTTGCCCTGCTTGTGGAACATTAAATGAGAAACAATTCTCCTTAGAAGGCAAAGAAATCAAGCAATCCAACTTGCTTGATGATGTAAAGCTTCTAGAGAATGGAAACTTCTTATTAACCTCTACAGATTATAATCCAGAGATTACCTTTGAGATTAGACTTCTGACCGGTAAAGATGAACAGAGAATTTTGAAGCATGTTGAAGGTCGTAAAAAGCTTAAGCTTGAAACAGGACCAGTAACAGAACTACTAAAAAACATTATTGTATCTGTTAATGGTATCTCACAGCCAAGCGCGCTCCAAGAGATTATCAGTCAGATTCCTGCTGCTTTATCAAGAAAGATTCGTAAAGTATACGAAGAAGCAATGCCAAACATAGAACTAAAAGCTGACTTTACCTGCGACAACTGCTCCCATACAGAGCGCTTGGAGGTGCCGATCAACGTCGACTTTTTTTGGCCTAAACTCTGATTACCAAGCGACTCTGTACGAAGAGTTTTTTATTCTTAAACAACATGGGAACTGGTCTTTTTCGGAAGCCTATATGTTGCCCACTGGTTTAAGAAGGTGGTTCCTTTCTCGTTTGGCTAAACACTTCGAAGAGAAGAGTGAAGCGGAAGAGAAAGCAATGTCGACATCACGATAAGTGCGCCTTTTTCTTTATGCTACTATTTAGATAGAAGAGGTTTGCCCCATGAGTGAAGAGAACATCGTTATTGATTTAAGTGATAAGACAATCAATGAAAGATTGTACACAGATTTTTCCTATAAGGTTAATCGCATGCTGTTGGATTTATACCACGCCGGCGCCGATATTAACCCAACCATTCGTGGAACACAAGCTCAAATAGAATCTTTCTTTAAAGCTCTTCGTGGCGAAAAAAGATATATGGATTCGTATATAAAGCACGGCTTGGGTGATTCCAGAACAATGATGAACAGAAGAGACCTTGACCGTGCCGTTATGGGCTTTGAAAGAGAAACAGGCTTACGGTGGCCATTTAAAAATTAGGTGGCTAGATAATGTCTGAAGTTACAGATCTCACAGCAGCGGTCGAAGCTTTAACCGCCCAACTTAAAAGCGGCGGAACCACAGCTGCAACACGAAAAGCAGAAAGAATTGAAGATCTTAAGGAGCGCAATGAACTTCTGGGAAAAGAAAAGAAGCTTATTAAAGAGATAGCTAGAGATGAAAAGGAAAGAGTTAAACTTGAAAACGAAAACAAACTTGAGCGACTGAAGAACACCAAAGAGCTTCTCCGATTGGGTATTGACGATGACGAACAGCGAAAACAGGCTGTTAAGGATGTCGTAAGATTATCCAACGAGACTGAAAAGTATACCAAGACCGTTGACAAATCCACAACTGCACTGAAGAGACAGAAAGAGGCATTTAAGGCCGGCGTTGGTGAAGCCGACAACCTGCTTAATCGCTTTCTTAGCCTTTCAGGCGAAGGAGCAGCGTTCTTTAAGATTATCGGTAACGGAACCACAAGTTTAGCTGGGTTTGTTACGGGATTAGCTAAAAGCGTATTCACAGGCGACCTACTTGTTAAAAGTTTTCAGAAGTTAATTGGCAACTCTATTAACTTTGCTTTTGAGCTTGATAGACAGAACGCTCAATTTAAAGCAGCAACTGGTGCTGGTAATGAGTTTTCCGGTGTCATAGATGAGGCTGGAAGCAGATATCTTACATATGGCATAAATGCCCAAGATGCCGGCAGGGCTACACAAGCTTTATTCGGAAGTTTTAGAGACTTTACCAACCTTTCAGAGTCCGAGCGAGCCAACATAGCTGCAACCACTGCAACATTAGAAAAGTTTGGTGTTTCCTCGGCTCAGACAGGACAAATCTTAGACCAAGCAACAAAGTCCTTATACATGAACTCGCAAGAAGCTGAGCTTTTAACCAGACAAGCCGCGACGTTGGCCAGAGACATTGGAAAGCCAATATCAGAGGTTGCCGGAGACCTCGCCTCCGCTGCTCCTAAGCTTGCTTTCTACGGTAAGCAGATGTTCGATGTGTTCGCACAGCTAGAAAGGCAATCAAAGGCTACAGGCTTGTCAGTGGATTCTTTACTTGGGCTGGTCGGTGAGAAGTTTGATACCTTTGAGGGCGCCGGACAAGCCGTAGGACGCCTTAACGCCATCTTAGGTGGACCTTACCTTAACTCTATTGATATGCTGAATGCCTCTGAGGCTGATCGTCTTGAGATGATTAAAGAAGCTATTAAGGCTGGCGGTGTACAGTTTGATCAGTTAAACAAGTTTGAACAGAAAGCATTTGCTTCTGCTATGGGAACTGACGTTGATACACTGCGTAGGTCTCTAAATGAGTTGGATCCAGAAGTTCAATTGCAAGCCATGAGCCAAGAACAGTTGGCAAAGCGCGCCGGTGATGCCCGAGACATAATGACTAAGCTAACAGATGCAATCAACAGTTTAATTATTAAAAATAAGCCATTGATAGATTCTATTGTAAAGGGTGTAGATAAATTCTCGGATCTTGTTTTCCAGATAAACAAAGGTGATAAGTCTATATTTGATTTAGGTAAAACAATTTTTGGTATATTGCCAGGATGGATGAAGTGGGCTTTTGGAATTGGCTTGGCTGTTAAAGGACTTGGTATGCTTGTCGGCGTCGTGAAGGGATTCCTGGGTCTTAAAGCGGCAATTGCAGCTGCGCAGGCTTCGGCAACCGCTGGGTTTGCTTCTATGTCCGCTGCCGCCTCGCCATTATTGGCTGTTCTCTTGCCAATCGCAGCTATAATTGCTGGAATAGGCGGTGGCGCCTACGCAATATCAAAAGCTTCTCAAGCAGCGGCTGCTGGACAAACTGGGAAAGCCGCAGCAATAGGCATGGGCGGTGGCGCTCTTGCCGGCGCTGCTACCGGAGCCGCAATTGGATCATTTGTTCCTGTTGTCGGTACCGCGGCCGGCGCGCTTGTCGGAGGCGCCATCGGGCTCGCGACTGGGACAGCTGCAGCCAGCGGCGCGTTCAACGATGCAACTATGCCAGCGTCGATACAGATGGCTAAGTTTAATAATCAAGATACGTTTGAAAGGGTTGGCAACTCTGTCGTCGCTGCCAAGCCTGACGGAACTTTGGATAAGGCGATTAGGGAATCTGTTGAAAAGCAGACTGCTGTTCTTGTTGAGGCTATACAGAATGCCATGAACGTTCAGGTTCAAGTTGGAGATCAGCAATTAGGTGACGTTGTTGTTAAAGCCATGAACTCTACAAGAGGAAGAAATTCAATTTCCCCATTTTACGAGGGATAGGAGGTAAAGTAAATGGCCGATAGAGTAAAACAACCAACATTTTTTAACGATTCAAATTTCTTAATTCATATCACTCATATTCCAACCAACAAGAAGGTTGAGTTTCATTCGTGGCTTACAGGCTTTACTGATGCTTTTTCCTCTACTTGGCAAGGAACTCCTGTGTATGGTCGAATGGACGATTTATACACTTTTGCCAAAACTGGACGCGTGATAACCATTTCCTTTGACGTTGTAGCAGCAGACATTAACGAAGCAAGACTTAATCAGGCAAGACTTAATACATTAACTCAGTTCTTGTATCCTGTATACTCTAATCCTGTTGCCGGGGGATCCTCTAGAGAAAATAGTCAGGTCCTTCAAGCGGCGCCGCTATTGAAAATGAAGTTTAATTCTCTCGTAAGAAACGCAGTCGATGGAAGTGAGTTAGTTGGCTTTTTAAATGGTTTTACATATGCCCCCGATGTAAACGCGGGTCAGTTTTTTGCGAATAAAGATAAAGACTTCGCATATCAATTGCACAATGTTCAATTAACATTTAACGTGCTCCACACTCACTTAACTGGCTGGGTGCAGGCAGAAGGGGGACAGGGAGCCGATGGTAGAGTTACATACTCTTTTGGAAAGGCTGATCATCCTACTCAATCGCGCGAGGGTGCCAGATTAAATGCAAACTATCCTCACGGCGGCGCCGGTGGTTATATCCCTAAATATCCAAACCCACAAGACCCGCCGCCACAATTAACAAGCCCCGATCTTAATAACGACAATGTTGCCGATGTTTGGCAAACTGGGGTTGGAACAAATCAGGTCGAGGCTGAAGCCAGCCAGGAAGCAATAACGGATAAAACTTAGGAATTCATATAATGACCAGCAGATACGATAACCGACGAGTTCTTAAAAATGATCTTGAAGAGTATGAAAATATTCTTGATGATCGAGGAGTTAAACAAATTTTCCAGTATGGAACCAGATTTATGAAATTCCCAACTGTTAATGAGATTAAGAACTTGACAAGAGTGCAGCACGTTTGGAGCGTTGGCGATAGATACTACAAGCTTGCTTCAAAGTTTTACGGTAATCCAAAGTACTGGTGGGTCATTGCTCATTACAACAAAAAACCTACCGAGGCTGATTTAACCCCTGGCGATATTATTTATGTCCCCACACCATTAGAGAAGATATTGAATTACATTCTGGAATAAGGTATGACACAGAAGAATTACACCCCAAGAGCAGTTGATTTCATACGTAATAATGAAATCATAGAATACATTTGTCAGTCCTATGTTTATGAATATTTGTCATCTATTGATGATGGAGATTACGCTGCCTGGGCTAATAAACTTAATACACTTTTGGATCAGTATAAAGACGATCCGGGGTTTGAATTTCTGAAAGCAGACACAGATGAGGACGGAAATCAGCGATATAAGAGAATCGGCTCCGATAAAGACTCTTATGAAACCTTTAAGCAGTTGCAATTTAGTTTACATGACGGCTTTGGCACTGGAAAGCCCGGTACTATCGCAAGAAAGTTTTATAAAAAAGCAAAAGATCTATTTGAAACCGATGAAGGTAAGTCCACGCTTTATGAAATCCTCACTAATACAAACGAAGTATTTCTAGATCAAAGCCTTCAGCCACGGGAAGATGTTACGAATGTTGTAGAGGATAATTTAGGTGGTGCTGTAACGCAAAGTATTTTTGAATTTGGTCCGACCGGTGGGGCAACTTTAAATCTTGAAGGACCCGGAGTATATTTGTTTTTTATGTTTGTGTACCAAACAGCTTGGTTCACGAAAGATATGGCTCAGAACGCCCCCACCAAAACAGGAGCAACAGGACTTCCAGCTGATCGGGCTGAGTTGGGCGATAACCCAGCTACAAACATGCTTTGGTTTCCATATTTAAGACCAACCCCGCCGCGCTTTAAGATAGAAAAAGAATACCCCCGGGGGACAGCTTACCCGTCAGTTGATGTTCGCCGTGAAATCCCCACTGCTCTTGTTCCATTGATAGACGGGCGCTTAACAGAAGACTTTGGAGCTGGGAGAGATTACATCTCTAATGCCGGAACAATACAAGTTAAAACTAGAAAAGAGCTACAAGATTTTGCTCAACAAAGGGGCGAGGATATTAGTTTTAATGGAATTACTGGCGATGGTTTCCTCCGTAGCCTAGGAGACTTCTTCAGATCAGTTGAAGAAGAAGTTGCATTAGATCAATTCCTAGCCGACAACATTTTATTCTATAATGGCGGGCCTACATCGCGTGCCCCAAACGGCGGGTTTTTTGAAAGCATCTATGCATGGAACTTAGATGTTATAACAACCATCGCGACTTTATATCCTTCAAAAACATGGGCACTCTTAAAGGACGTTCTTAAAGATTTCGTAGAAGAGGTCCAGCTAAATATACAATCGGCGCAGGCTGTTTTGGGCGCTGAGGAAGAAGAACTTAAAACTCCATTCAAGAAAGTCATTCCTAAACCAAAACCATCAGCCCTTAAGCCAATTGAACATCAGTGCTACCTTTTAGAAAACATCAGAGCATTATCAGAGTACAAAGATGATCTCACGGTATTTAACGTTAGTAAGTACGAAAACATCGGCACAATATACAACAGTGCGGAAGGAGGCAATTCTCTCCCGGGGAACTTGATTTCGTATATCAATCACGCCAACAAAACGGACGAAGTCAACGCTCTCCTAAATTTGTGCCCAGAGATATACGCTCTGCTTACACCGCACATCAAGATATATCGTGTTGAATATGAGGGTGAAGACAAGCTTATTCCTACACTGCAGCAGGAAATACCGTTTCCAAACTTTATAGACCCATCAGATATTCAAGCAATCATGAATAACGACTACGGTAGATTTCCAGGGGCTGGCATCAAATCATTTTCGTGGAATTTAGATGGGGTCAACCCCGCTGAGGTAGATAACAACATAACCGCCCGTTTGAGTTTGCATTTCCAAACGATTCAAGATTTATTTTCACTCAATCAAGGACTCGCTGCTGGGCAAGAAAAGCCAGGATACTTAGATTTAATTATTAAGTCTGCCCGTTCGCAAAGCAACAAAACTCAAGATCAAACACGCGTTAGTGATAAAAGTGCTGCACTGCCTGTCTCTGCAGAGTGTTTTGAAGCTGCAATGATGGAGTATGATCCAAGAGACTTTGAAATCAAAGCATGCGTAGGATGGTCAACCCCAGCGAATTTCTCAAGCATCGTAAATGATCTACAATCATCCAGAGGAAAAGGCGACAGCTACGGAAAAGACCTTGAAGCTGCAATTAATGCAACAAGAGTTGGGCTGTATTTGACGTTAACGACTCACGAGCTAAACTTTAACGAAAATGGCTCTGTTGACTTAAACATAAATTATCAAGCAAGACTATCTGGACTTGCAAGATCGCCGGATGCAAACATATTTGGTGGTCCAAGTAAGTTCAAATTTACGCTCAAAGGCATCGACAGTAAACTCAAACAAATAAATCAGGATATAAGTAGAGAGCTTAACAGGTACGATCAAGAGAATCAGTCTTCTGCTTCAGACGACGAGGTTATTGAAAGTCTTAATAGAGAAAAAGAAGACCTTCTTGAGCAAAAAATTAAAATTACCAAACAAGACAAAGCAATCAAATACAAAAGATTCTTAAATAACTTGTACCGTGATCAAAAGATATATACATACACAGTTCCAGCGAGCCAACGCACATTATTAAAAAACATGACACCAGAGCAGAGAGCCCGAGCAGCTAGAAATAGAGTAGGAAGTGTCGAATACGAAGTTGGATATAACCCGCAATCTGACTCAGGAGCGGCCGCAGCCATGTATGACTCTGCAGCTAAAAGAATTGATGAGTTGAGCAAAGTAGAGACTAGTGATAAAGACCTAACAGATGAAGAAAAAGGTAAGGCAGGCGTCGGTCGTTTAAATCTTGAAAAGTCTGCCAAAAATACAAATACAGATTTAAGGATTCCGTTTTTCTATTTGGGCGATCTGATCGACTCTGTTTTGGAGTATGTGGGAGGAATAATAGATAAAGATAAAAGCAGAGGAAGTTTTCAATTACTAATGTCACAGATTGAACTGATCGACCCACTAGTGGCTTATCAGGTTGAATCAATTAAAGTTGAGTGCCCAAATAATAAGGATGTTGAAATACTAAGAGAACTGTCTAAAGTGGATCCAATGCGATTTCGTGGTTTAACCGGTATCAAATTTACAACCAATATCGCTAGCATGCCTATTTCACTAGAAGTGTTTCAGGAGTGGTTTATTAACAACATTGTTAAGCCTCAAGTTGAACAATACAATGTTTTGAGATTCATAAAGACAGTGTGCAGTTCTTTGATTGGAAAAGCTTTTAACTCAATTTGTTTTGATGATCTTAATTTCAATTTAAGATTTGATACATCAATATTCAATTTTGATAAAACCTTTACTGGAAAAGTAACAACCGTGCAAGAGCTAGCGTCCTCCAAAAAAGCGGCAGATAAAAAAGATTGTGTTGCATTATCTCAAAATCAGAAGCCTACAATACCAACATTTGTTCTTTATTCGGTTGATTCGCGACCATTAACCGGAAATTATGATAAAGATTTAAGCACCGGAATTTATCATTACTACCTTGGAGCGGCATGTGGAATTGCAAAAAGCATTAAGTTTAATAGAAACGATTTACCATATTATCGTGAGTCTCGACTTCAACGAAAAAGTGCCCTCTCGGCGGTTCAGTTAAGAGAACTTTACAATGCAAACATTCAAATGGTCGGCAATAATCTTCACAAAAACGGACAGTACATTTATGTAAATCCTATTGCGATTGGCGCGGGAAGCATGCAGCAAAAAGGAAGTTTACCAAACCTAGCGCGCTTGCTGGGTATAGGCGGGTACTATATGGTGACAAAGGTCTCCCACGATATATCCTCAGCTGGCTTTAATGTGTCAATTGATGCTATCCAAGAAGGAGTTGATTTTTCTGGGACGGGTAATTCCGTGACACAACTAGTTCCTTATGATGGGCAAGAAATATTGAACCCTAGATATTCAGGAAATTAATATGACTACAACATACGATTATACCGAGGAAGAAATAGCGAATCCGTCAGGCAGGAACTCACAGTCTGCTAGAGCTAAGTTTTTTCAACGTTCTTTGTATAAAGAGGTCATTTATCCTGAAGATATCGCCAAACCTCTAGACAGTTGGTACGATAAGAACTTATATGGCAGAATCAATCAAGAGCAGACCAGCATAATCCCTCGCCAATCTAATTTGGTACAAATCGACTATGGTGTGCAGCCAAATATGTTTTGTTTAAACTTCGTTAACATAGCGTTCTCACGCTTGGTAGAACACATGAAGACAGCTTATGTAACCAACTGTATCGATAGGGGCGGTAATTCATCCTTGTACAATATGAGAGCCGTAATCAGCTATTCTGATTGGCCCTCTTCATACAATACCCACGCAAGCAAAATAGCAGAAGCTTTTATTAACAATTACGTACCTTCCTACGAGTATCCAATTAAGAACTTTATAGATTTTAAACACTTATATGTTAAATATCTTTTAAATATGGTGAAGAGTATGCCGATAACTTTAACAAGTTACGTTTTATCTCCATTTGCATCAACTTTTGGTAGCGGACTAAAGATAGCTATTGCCCAACAAGACGCAGGGAATGATTCAATCAAGTATGATGAATTTATTAATGATCCTAACTTCAAGTTTTACGCCCGCGCAGCCAAAAAGTTTGGTTTTCTAGTTGACAAGTATGTTCCTTGGGTATTAACATATGATTTATTCACTGATGCATCATTAAAATATATTAATTACTATCTTACTAATGATGGCGAGACCATAACAGAACAAAATTTCTTTGATACATTTTATTTTAATGCTAGAGAAGTTGATTTAAATTCTTTAGAAGCTTATATTCGTATAGCATATCAAAAATTTATTGATCAAAGCCCATTTTACGAAGAAATGTGTGGAGAAAATAGATTAGTAACAAAGCCAAGAGAACAGCTGGGGACTCAAACTCTAACAACCAAAGAATTAATCGATTTATACATTAATTTGAGAAATGCAGAGGTAAATTATGAAGGACCATCTGTAAAGAAAACAAAAAGACGCGCTTACGAAATATTCAAAATACAATCATCCCCAGAAATGGCAAAATCAATGGTTGTCAATTATGTCGATGAAACATATAAAAACTTTATTTATCCTAAAAATTATGCCCAATTAAATTCTTCGCTTGACATTACCGAACTGACTGATATAGTAGACACAGTAGCTGAAGTCGCAGTAGCAATTCAGTCTAACTACTAGGGAGGTAACTTGCTTTTTCAAGTTCTTGACGCCAAGCGCGATTGTGTTGGCTATTTCGCTGATAATCAGATAAACTCTACGACGGATCTTCCATCAGAAGGTGGCACTTGGGAATATTCTAGTCATATGGGTGAGGGTAACTACGAAGTAGCACGCATCTACGCCAACGGAGCGACGATTACAGACGTTTGTCCGGAGCATATGAAGGCTGACTGGGAGGAAATCAAAAAGACGCTTAGATCGTGTCTGAAAGCCTTCAAAACCGCTGACCTTTCTTTGGACGATAACTGCTTTTATGACGTGTTGCCCGAGTATTTCTTGTATCGCTACATGAATGCGAAAAATGAGGTCACAAAGCACGTTTTGGAGACTTTTGATCGTCCTGAGAATTATCAGCATATGATGAATCTGGTTCAGATGCTCTCGGACATTGAGTCAAGGGACCTAAACATCGATATTGAGCCTATCAAGCATCTTTTGTCTTCTGTAAAGGGCAAGAACTTTCATCGCACTCTTCGCACGTCGCGTTGGGTGTGTGATTATAATGCGTGGGGGACGGTAACTGGTCGACTTTCAACAAAACCTAAGTCTTTTCCGATTTTGACGATGGGTAAGGAGTTTCGAGGGTGCATTAGACCGAACAATGATTGGCTTTTGGAGCTTGATTTCAATGCAGCAGAGTTGAGAGTGCTCCTGGCGCTGTCAGAGCAAGATCAGCCTCAAAATGACATCCACGATTGGAATGTTCAGAACGTTTTCAACAATCAATTGACCCGTGAAGACGCAAAGACAAAGACCTTTGCTTGGTTGTATTCTTCCAATGAAAACAAGCAGTTACAGCAGCTTTACAACAAGGATTTTGTTCGAAATAAGTTCTGGGATGGCTTCAAAATCAAGACGGATTATGGTAGAATAATGGATAATGTAGACGAGCATCACGCTCTCAACTACATTGTACAGAGCACCACGATTGATATGGTGCATGAACAGGCATACAAGGTTTTTAAGCTTTTGGAGGGGATGAAAAGCAATGTCGCGTTCCTTATTCACGACGCAGTATACATCGATCTCGCAAACGACGAACGACAGGCAGTTATAAAAATGCTTGACACGTTTAAGAAAACCCGCTATGGTAACTTCAAGGTCAATGTCTCGGCAGGCAGAAACCTTGGAGAAATGAAGGGATTAAAATTATGAAAAAAATATATCATAAGCTTGTCCGAGATCGAATTCCAGAGATCATCGAAGAAGCCGGCAAAATGGCACGGCGACCGCTGGGCCCTGCTGCCGGATCCGGGAGGCGACGATGAGTGACGCGCCGATGTACTACCGACCCCGCGCCATCCGCATCGACGTGTCCGAGTACGGCGAGCAGACCGCCGTTACCGTGACGGAGTGGGAGAACGGCGAGGGGGTCGATGTGGTCCTGGCGCCGCAGAAGGCCGGGCGTGCGGTCGCCCTGTCCCTGTCGCACCACGAGCTAGACGCGGTGGTTACTGCGGCGCGGCTGATCGGGCTGCGGGATTGGAGCGAGTGATGGACGACGAGACTGCGAAGGAACTGGGCCTGCGGGCGTTGGCGGCGGGGTTTGAGTGGGCGGGAGGGGCTGTCGATGGTCGGACGCGAGAGCGTTACGAGGACGGCGACGGAGCGTGGGTTGTCAGCAAGTGGCCCGACTTCCGCGACCCGGCGACCCTGGGCGTGCTGCTCGCGCAGGTTCGCGAGGCTTGGGGCTGCGACTGGCTGACCTGCCAGCCCCTGCTGACTGAGGGCGGCGTGCATGGCTGGCGAGCTGTGGGCACGTCCGCGCAATCTGACCACACCGAAGCTCACGCCCTCGTCGCCGCGCTGCAGGCTGCGAAGGGGGTGGGCGATGAGTGACATCATCACGCCGAAGCGTGCGCGGGATCTCAATAGAGAAGGTATCACGGATGCTCAGGTTATGACGGCTGTCACTGTTAAGCGTATTGAGTGTGGTGGCTTTGACATGGGTTATTTGTTGGAGTGGGTAAAGGAATGATTGTTGTTGGATTAGGAAAAGCAGGTTGTAATATTGCGAAGGCTTTTTCAAAGTTCCCGCAGTATGAAACTTTTACTATCGATACAAACGACGACGCAAGCATTATGATTGAGGAATGCTCTTCTCACGAAGAGTATGACGCAAAGTTTCCCCACTTAGAGTTAGATATTCAAAACGAAGAAGTATTGGTTGTTATTGCTGGCGCAGGAAAGATCTCTGGTGGTTCTTTGCGTTTGTTGGAGCAACTTCAAAACAATAAGGTTACAGTTCTTTACATTGAAGGCGATCTAACGATTATGTCCGAGATACAAAAGAAGCAAGAGAAGATTGTTTCTTCTGTACTACAAGAGTATGCTCGTTCAGGCGTATTAGAGCGTATTATTATGGTCAATAACGCGCACATTGAACGCAGCATTGGTGATATGTCTATTATCGGTTATTACGATACTCTAAACCAAGCGATTGTAAATATTATTCATATGACAAACGTATTTAAGCATTCAGAGCCTGTAATTGGCAACTTTATTACCCCATCAGAATTGTCACGAATCTGCACGATTGGTGCTGTGACGTTGGAGGGTGACGATTATACACAGTATAAAGAAAAGTGGTTCTACCCCTTGACACACACGAAGGACGTGGTATACTACTATGGTATTGGAGAGGATGACCTGAAGAATGACGGCACTCTGTTCAGAAAAATCAACAACTTTGTTAAGTCTAGGCTTGACACGGGAGCGAATGTATCGTATGGTGTGTTTAGAACGAGTTACGAACAGAAATATTGTTATTGCATTCGGTATTCCTCTGTGGTACAATATGTTGACAAGCTTTTAGGCGATCAGGATATTAGCTGATCGTACTCTAACCCAAGAAAGGAAATAAAAAATGGGTATCAATTTAGACAAAATGCGAGAGAAGCTCGCAGCCTTGCGAGGTGAGGGTAAGGGTGGAGACTCCGTTTTCTGGCGTCCCGAGGATGGTGAGCAGGATATTCGTATCGTGCCTACTGCCGATGGCGACCCCTTCAAGGAGATGTGGTTCCACTACAATGTTGAAAAGGGCGGCTTCCTTTGTCCAAAGCGTAACTTTGGCGATAACTGCCCCGTATGCGAGTTTGCTTCTCAGCTATGGCGTGAGGGCGTAGACAACAACGACGAGCATTCTAAGAAGACTGCAAAGTCTCTTTTCGTTCGTCAGCGTTTCTTCTCTCCGGTTATGGTCCGTGGTCAGGAGGATGCAGGAGTTCGTATCTGGGGTTACGGAAAGACCGCATACGAGAATCTTCTTTCTCTCGTGCTCAACCCTGAGTACGGTGATATTACCGATACGGAGTCTGGCACTGACCTTACTCTTACTTACGGTAAGCCCCCTGGAGCGTCGTTCCCTCAGACAAAGCTGGTCCCGCGACGACGCCCCTCCGCTCTCTGTGAGGATCTAACTCCAGATAAGTGCGCAGAGCTTCTTGACAGCATCCCCGAGTTCGGTGGGCTGTTTGAGCGAAAGACGACTGCTGATGTTCAGACGATGCTTGATAACTTTGTTAACTCGCAGGTCGATGATCCAGAGTCGGTTTCTAGCGAGACCACGAAGTATGGCAACAAGAACAACGATAGCGAGGTCAACGCCGTCGATGCCGCCTTCGCAGAGCTTGGCGCTCTTTAATCATCCCCTCCGCAGGGAGGCCCGGGGTTATAGGGGTCTCACATTCTAGAAAGGAAGAGTTATGACTAATACAACGAACCGTCTTGAGCAGCTAATCACGCTTCTTGAGGAGACTCGCGTCGACCACGAGAAGTTCTTTAATGGCGGAAACAACGCTGCTGGAACTCGTGTCCGCAAGGCAATGCAAGAGGTAAAGGTTCTTGCTCAGGAGCTTCGCGTCGAAGTGCAGGACACCAAGAACGCAGGGTAAACTCTACCAACCGCAGGGGGGCACGGGTTACAGGTGCCCCACTTTTCACTTTAAAAGGGAGTTTAAAATGAGTGATTTTGTTAACCGGCTTAAGGAGCTGGAGATTTCAGAGGATAGTTTTGTAACCCTCAAGTACGCCGAGGGAAATGACGTATGGCATATTAACGAGGATCATGTTACTGATTCGGTACATGAGACTGCGACTGCCAGCTTGCTTGCAGGTTTGCTTGCATCTGGTATTCCGGTGTATAGCAACTGGGGCGAGCCAAGTGAGGGCAGCGACATTCTTAACGAGCTACGCGCCCAAGGCGAGCTTGACGATTACGAGCGAGGAGAGGATTACTTTCAGGATTACATCACCGAGCGTCTTGCAGAGACCATTTATGACGGTGAGTATTCTCTAGAGTATTCAACCGAGCAGTATGATTACAAGCGTGGTCGTTGTGACATCTCTACCGAGGTTCAGGTTCGCTTTGGAGATATCTTCAACGCCGAAGCCGCCACCACTGGACGTTTTCAGTATTTTGATGCCGACAACTTTGTTTCCGCTTTTGAGGTTTCTGTCGAGACCCCTAACGGAACTCTAACACTAAACTAGAAAGGAAATAGTATGTTCAAGCGTGTAAATATCGTTACTTTTGTAACATTTTTGGCTTGCCTTTTTGCTACCAACACGGTAGTATTAGGTGGCTGTTCAAGCTCAGAGACCGATGATGATGACTCATCCGTAGATGATGACGATGATTCATCCGTCACCGACGACGACGATGTTGTCGATGATGATGACTCGGCTGCTGACGACGACGACAGCGGGGAGTAAGCGTTATGATTCTGGTCGCTGTAGTGATGATGGTATTTATAATCTGGTATATGTCTGAGCTACAGCGCCAGATAAACGAAGTTGAAGATCTTGTAAGAATGCTTCACGCTGACTTCGCAGAAGTAGTATACAAAGAATATGGAGAGAAAAGTAATGGCGAAGAGTAAGTCAAAAGCAGGCAAGATTTCTATTGATGGTCTGCGAAGTCTAATCAACAAGACTTCAGGAGTGGAGTGTGCCCACAATCTAAATCAAGCAAATCCAACCGAGGTAAAAGAGTGGATCCCAACTGGCTCACGCTGGCTTGATTCCATTATCTGCCGAGGACAGCTGGCTGGTATTCCAGTCGGCAAGTTTACGGAGATTGCTGGTCTTGAAGCAACAGGAAAGTCTTTTATGGCTGCGCAGATTGCTGCGAACGCACAGAAGATGGGAATGAATGTTGTTTATATGGACTCAGAGTCTGCTATTGACCCGGGCTTCTTGGAGCGCACGGGATGTGATTTAGAGAGCCTTATTTATGTTCAGGCACAGAGTGTAGAGCACGTCCTTGAGACTGTTGAGGCAGTCTTGGACTCAGGAGCAGAGCGAACTTTATTCATTTGGGATTCACTTGCTCTGACCCCGACTGTTTCAGATGTAGAGGGAGATTTCAACCCGAACTCTACAATGGCTGTCAAGGCTCGTGTTCTATCAAAGGGAATGTCAAAGCTGACGGTTCCAATCGCAAACACACAGTCTGCGTTTTTGGTTCTCAATCAGTTGAAGACGAATATCCCACAGGGTCCAAATGCGCGTATTATTGCTATGACGACGCCTTACATCACTCCGGGTGGTAAGTCAATGCATTATGTTTATTCCCTGCGCATTTGGCTAACAGGAAGAAAGGCAAAAGCTGCCTTTATTGTAGATGATAGTGGCTTCCGTATTGGTTCAGAAGTAAAAGTTAAGTTGGAGAAGTCACGATTTGGAACTGCTGGTAGAAACTGTGCTTTCAAGATTCTTTGGGGCTCAGAAGACATCGGTGTGCAGGATAAAGAAAGTTGGTTGGAGGCAATCAAGGTCTCTGACAATCTAAAGCAAGCAGGTGCTTGGTATTCGTTGGTTTATTCAGACGGCACAGAAGAGAAGTTCCAGTCAGCCCATTGGTTAGATAAGTTAGAGGACGATAAATTTAGAAATCGAGTATTTGAGATTATGGATGAAGAGATTATCAAGAAGTTTGATAATCGCGAGGGAGACGCAGGCGATTTCTACGACGTAGATAAAGAAGAATAAGTAAATAAGGGTTGACAAAGAGGCGGCTGTGGGGTATCATAACCTCACAGTCGCTTTCTACGTTAGGGGATAACAAATGAAAAGAGTAATGATTGTGGACGCTCTGAATGCTTACTTCAGGGCGTTCATTGTAAATCCAAGTATTTCAATCCACGGACAGCCTATTGGCGGTCTTAAGGGTTTTCTAAGCATTCTGCAGAAGCTTTGCCGGGACATTAACCCGGACAGTATCGTGATTGTTTGGGATGGGCCAGGAGGGTCACGTAAGCGCCGACAGCAAAACAAGAATTATAAGGAGGGTCGCAAGCCGATTCGAGTCAATCGACCCAATAACCTCACGCCGGAAGAACAGCGTGAGAACATGGTATGGCAACAGGTACGTCTTATTGAGTATCTAAACGAACTACCTGTTATTCAGTTCCGCTTTGACGAGATTGAAGCTGACGATATAATCTCTTATGTTAGTCGCCTTCCGCACTATGAGGGTTGGCAGAAGGTCATTGTGTCCAATGACAAGGACTTTATTCAGCTTTGTGATGATGAGACTGTTTTGTTCCGTCCGACTCAAAAGGTTGTTCACAACAAGATGAACATTGTAGAGCAGTTCGACATTCACCCTCGTAACTTTGCTGTTGCTCGGGCTATTGCTGGCGATGCTTCGGACAATCTTGTGGGTGTTCCACGCGCTGGACTTAAGTCTATCGCAAAAAATCTTAATTTTCTGAGAGAAGATAAAGACGTGACATTACACGAGGTTTTCGATTTCTGTGAAAGCACAGACTCAAAAGCCAAGTTTTTCACCAACATTTTAGAGCACAAAGACATAGTTATTAGTAACTATAAACTGATGCAGCTGTATGCTCCAGCCATCTCGCTGCAGAGTCAAGAAAAGGTACATTACGCACTAAATAATTTCGAGCACGACTACAACAAGACCGAGATTCTTCGAATGATGAATCAGGATGGTTTTGGTGTCTTTAATTGGGAGGATCTGCACGGCACTATGAACAAAATTTGTATTGACAAAGCACTGGTGACGGAGTAAGATGTGGCTATGAATCAAACTATCATTGGTAAAAACGAAAACGCTAACTTCTCAAAGTATGGCAAGTCCTTCCAAGAAAAGCTTTGTATGGTAATACTAGATGACCGTGCGTTTGCTGATCAAATCGAAGAAGTTCTTGATATCAACTTTTTGGAGTTGAACTATCTAAAACTATTTCTAACAAAGATTTTCTCTTATCGCGAAAAGTATGGAGTTCATCCATCACGCGATATTATGAAGACTATTCTGCGCTCTGACTTGGACGCAGAGAACGAACTAACAGCAAAGCAAGTGCGCGAGTTTTATGTTCGATCACAGATTACAGATCTTACAGATGTAGAATACATCAAGGATACATCGCTTGATTTCTGTAAAAAGCAGAACCTCAAGTCTGCGATGGTCAAGTCTATTGGTCTTCTGCAGAACTCTTCTTATGATGAGATTGCTCAGGTAATCAACGATTCACTTCGTTTGGGTATGAACAACGAAGAAGGTTATGATTGGAAGAAAGACTTTGAGGAGCGCTTCAAGCCTAAGTTCCGCAATCCTATTTCAACTGGTTGGGATCTAATCGACAACATTTGCAAGGGCGGTCTTGGACAAAAGGAGCTTGGTGTTGTTATTGCTCCGACTGGTGCCGGTAAGTCAATGGTTCTCGTTCATCTTGGGACACAGGCTCTCAAAGCAGGCAAGACTGTTGTTCATTACACACTGGAACTTCAAGATACTGTTATTGCTTCTCGTTATGACTCTTGTCTTACAAAGGTGCCTCTGGGCAATCTTATGTCTTTCAAGGAGAAGATTTACGAAGAGGTTCAGGATATTGAAGGTCGCCTAATCGTCAAGGAGTATCCAACAAAGTCTGCGACAACTCATACAATCAAGACGCACCTTGAAAAGTTGAAGATGCGCAATATCAATGTTGATATGATTATTGTTGATTATGCTGATCTTCTTCGCCCGGTTCGTTCACAGAGAGAAAAGAGAAACGAACTGGAAACTATTTATGAAGAACTTCGCGGCATCGCATCAGAAATGGAGTGTCCTATTTGGACTGCTTCGCAAACAAACCGCTCTGGTTTGAATGCCGAAGTTATTACAATGGAGGCGATTTCAGAAGCGTTCAACAAATGTTTCGTTTCAGACTTTATTTTCACTGTTTCTCGAACTGTGGATGATAAGGTTGCGAACGGTGGTCGCGTCTTTGTAGCAAAGAACAGAAATGGACCTGATGGACTTGTATTCCCAATCTTTATGGATACAAGCACAGTCAGTATCAAGGTTTTACAACCATCCGAGGAAGACGAGAATGTTGAAGTGGATGCTAAAAAGCAAAAGCAATCACTCGTAGAGAAATACAAGAACTTCAAGAAGAACAAAGGAGAAAACTAACAATGTATAACGAAGAGCAGGTAAGAGAAGCAACATTAGCTTATTTTGATGGCGATGAACTCGCAACTAATGTTTTTATGACGAAGTATTGTCTTCGCGACAATAAGGGAAGCTATATTGAAAAGACCCCCGATGATATGCATCGTCGCATTGCTTCCGAGTTTGCTCGGATGGAAGATAAGTTTGGTGAGAACAACCTTACCGAATCAGAAATCTATTCTTACTTAAAGAACTTCAAATACATTGTCCCACAGGGCTCACCCATGATGGGGATTGGAAATAATTATGTTAATGTATCACTCTCTAACTGCGTTGTCGTGGAGAATCCTCAAGACTCCATTTCTTCTATTATGGACGCTGGTAAAGATATTGCTAACTTGTTTAAGCGCCGCTGTGGGGTTGGTCTTGATATTTCTGATTTGCGTCCCGAGGGTGCTGCCGTTAACAACTCTGCTCGCACTACTACTGGCGCTTGGTCTTTCGCAGATTTTTATTCTTATGTTTGTCGGATGATCGGACAGAATGGTCGTCGTGGCGCTCTTATGATTTCTATGGATGTTCGTCACCCGGATATTCGTGAGTTTGTGAGAATGAAGCATGATCTGACCAAGGTTACAGGAGCCAATGTGTCCGTAAAGATTACAGACGACTTTATGGAGGCTGTGAGGGACGGAGGAGAGTTTACACTTCGTTTCCCTGTAGATGCCGAGACTCCAACACATATTAGCTCTATCAATGCTGTAGAGCTATGGAATGACATTGTTGAGTCTGCTACGAAGACAGCAGAGCCGGGACTTCTTATGTGGGACAACATCACTAAGAACCTTCCAGCACACTCATACGCACAGTTCCAAACAAAGACAACTAATCCTTGTGGAGAGATCCCTCTTTCTGCTTACGATTCTTGCCGTCTTATTTCTCTCAATCTAAAGCACCTTGTTCAGAATGCTTTTACAGAGAACGCTAGCTTTGACTTCAATAAGCTAAGGCAGATTGCGTCCGTAGGTATGCGTCTTTCCGACAACCTTGTTGAGTTGGAGTTGGAGAAGCTAGAGAACATTCGTGCTGTTGCTGATTCAGACGATGAGAAGGAACTATGGACCAAACTTTATGATGCTGCCGCCAATGGTCGCAGAACTGGTCTTGGTACTCACGGTCTTGCTGATGCTGTTGCGCGAATGAACCTTGCTTACGATTCAAACGAGGCGTTGGTTCTAATTGAGCAGATCTACGAGACTATTAGAGACACCGCTTACACTGAAAGTTGCTATCTCGCACAGGAGCGTGGCGCTTTCCCTGTTTTTGATTGGGAGATAGAAAAGGATAATGCTTT
>Ga0070753_1000441_pt1 | contig 25315 bp, 34 predicted proteins | sample VirMetDEL_Aug_31_FD_77441 | JGI IMG/M metagenome (GOLD analysis project Ga0070753, IMG submission 77441) | Aqueous microbial communities from the Delaware River and Bay under freshwater to marine salinity gradient to study organic matter... | ecosystem: Environmental > Aquatic > Marine > Coastal... | reverse complement strand
TGATGACGACGGTTATGATGATGATTACTATGATTATGACCACCCATTAAATAAACCAGACTATAAATGGTTTTTTAAATTTGATATTGGGCCTAATAGTCCCATCTCATCCTGGCTCAATGATATTATAAAAGATACCAACTGGTATAGTATGCAACAAATTCCAGATTGGCCTACGATAAAGTTTCCTGTGAATAGTTGGAATCCCAATACTGCGAACAATATGTTCCAGTATTTGGGATCCAATTATGCTGGTGAACCAATATGGAAAAGTAAATACTGGATCAGTAATAAAACTAATGACGAATATAAAAAACATTTGCAATCTAATGCCAAACATTTTATTAATCAGCCCAAATATTACTTAGGACTATTTGATATACTAAACTAATTATGAAATATTTTATTATTCTATCTATCTTTTTTTTGGGTTCTATAATCAATGCTTTTGCGGCAGATGACATTGTATTAGATATAAGTGTGTTACAAGGCGTTTGGATTACAAAGTCAACTGTAGAAATGCATATAAAAACTGTCGGAAGTTTTATAGAGATAGAGTTAATAGATACAGGAGAAGACCCATCGCAAGTCATAATAAAAAATATAAATTGGGATGGAGAATATTTGAGTTTTGTTTCTATCTGTCCTGATACTAATTATAAAATTCAGCACAAAATATGTATCATATCACAATGTTTGTTGAAAGATAATATTAGCGGAGATGCTAACATTTCTAATTTAGAATGGAGAAAAAGAAAATGCACAATTCCGAATGGTACATAGTGCCAAATTTGTCAGACTTCACATATAAAGCTAGAGCTATGGTATATAACAATTATGGAAATTGGGACGAAAATGTTGAGCTTGAACAACTTATGTCAGATATATCTGAACAAGAAAAAGAAGATTTTGAAAAAATGTTATCTCATCAAGAGTCTTTAGTTATTGTCAAAGAAAAAATAAAAAAAGAACGCAATAAAAAAACTGGAAAAATTAGATATGTACTCAATGATGAAATTTTTGTTGAAATTGTTGCCAAACTTAATGATCGTCTTACTAGCAACATTATGTCAAGCTTAGTTAAAAAGGGTTTGGTTGAAACAGCATTTGATGAAGAAAAAAACGATTTTGTATTTTGGGTAGCTGATAATGAAGACAAAAATAAAATTGAAAAACCAGAAACCGATTGATATTGATGTTCATTTCAAATACAGGTGTCCGAAATTAGATTGTGGTTATGATCATTGGTTATCTTTAAAAGAATCTAAAACGCCTGAATTCAAGATAGTCTGTGATTGTGGCCATGTTTTTAAAACTAAAAGAGTGGCTAAAATTAAAATAGTCTATGAAAAAACCAAGCCGTTAATAAAAAAAGATGAATCGCTAGAAACTTCAAAAGTCATAGAAAAATCTAAAGCTCCAGTTGACCTAAAGGATTCCTGTGTTAAACTGCTAGTTAGCTATGGTTTCACCAAAAATGAATCTTCATTTTTATGTGATAAAGCGTTTGAGAAAAATCCGGAATCAAATCCTGGATTATTGATTAAATATATATTAAAAAATTTGGAGGAATTAAATGTCAACGATTAAGCGACCAACTTCTTTTGAAAATGTTATCGGTCAATATGATGTTGTGAATAGGCTTAAAATTTCTACGATGGGCTGCAAAAAAAGCAACAGCGTCCTACCCCATGTTTTAATTGATGGGCCTCCTGGGCTTGGTAAAACAACCATAGCGGGGGCTATAGCCACTGAGATGGACGTTAATCTTTACACTGCAAATGCAGCAAATTTGCGTAGTGTTAAAAGCGTACTACCTTATCTGTTGCGTATGACAAAACGATCTGTATTTTTTATAGACGAAATTCATAGACTACCAAAATTAGTCGAAGAATTTCTATATCCTGTGATGGAAGATTTTAAGATTAATATTATTCTAGAAAAAGAACCAGAGGAAATAGAAGTACCAGCTTTTACTCTAGTTGGTGCAACAACTAGTGGTGGTAGTCTTAGTCAACCATTTTATGATCGTTTTCAAATTAAAGAGCATTTGTCTTTTTATACTGATGATGAATTAGCTAAACTAGCAGGGTTGAATTCCTATAGTCTAGGTTTATCTATATCAGAATCTGATCTATTAGAGATTGCTAAGAGGAGCAAAGGAACACCCAGAATTCTTAATGCTAGACTTCAATGGTATAAAAACTATAAGATGTGTAATGAAGATGATTCGAACGTTGACGATATTTTTCAATTACAAGGCATTGACGAACATGGTCTAGATATGTATGACAGAATGTATCTCGATATTCTACAAAATAATAGGGGGAATCCTTTGGGTTTAAAATCTATAAGTTCCCTCACCGGAATAGCAATAGAAACTATTGAAAATAGCATAGAGCCTTATTTAGTGCGAAAAGGTTTTGCAAGACGCACCCAAAAGGGTAGGGTCTTAGGTAGTTATGCTCCAGCAAAATGTCTATAAGCTAGATATTTAGTGTAATTTAATATCATAACAGAAAGGATTCATTATGATTAAACTAATATATTTACTATTATTCGCCATATCTGTTTTATCAACTAGCGTATCTGCCAACGATAGTTTTATGTTAAATTCTATAGAAGAAGCAAAAAATCTTGCTTCTATTACAAATAAACCTCTATTAATAATATTTGGTAGTGATTATTGTAAATTTTGTCAAGAATTAAAAAAAGATATATTGTCTAAAAAATTAAGTCCTGATATTGATAAGTACATTATATGTTATATAGATTTAGAAACAGCTGAACATATCAAAAAAAAGTATAATGTTTCAATGATCCCTGATTCTAGGATCTTAATCAAAGATAAAGAAATTAAAAAAATAAAAGGGTACTCTAAGAATAATTATTTAAAATGGCTAATCAAAAAATAATTCAAAAATATCATTTGGTGTAATAAAATTTATCTAACGCCATACTCCTAAATATAGTAGGTTTTATATGTCCGATAACGAAAAAAAAACTTATGGTTCCGCTATCATAAGTGCAGAAGTATCTATTTATGCCGATAAGCCTCCTGTGGCGAATAATATTATTGACTTAAACGGTTTTTTAGGAGTATGTAGCACTAATTACACAATAAACTGTTCCTCTGTTCTCGCTGATATAAAAGCTGAAGTAGAGTATAAACAAAACATTTTAGACGAATACGGAATTAATTATGATAAAGATACTTGTAAGAATTTAGAATCTTTACCTAAATCCTTGGATTATTATTTAATTTATCAATTTAGCTCTACAAGAGAAGATAAAACACAAAAAGACGAAGACGGTATTATTAGTTTCGATACCAATGTAAGCGGAACACTAAAAATAGTGCCAAGAAAACCAGTTAAACCATCTGCAAATAGCAAAATGGTGAAAATACAATGTGATCCCTGTGCCGCTAAATATGGTTCTTATGTATATAAAGGTTCAAATAATTGGTTGTATACTAAATATTTTGGTGGTAACGAATATGAAATAATCTTCGATGGTACTACTCAGGATGGAGCGCCTGCAAGCTACCCATGCATAAATCTAGGTAAAATTTTTAGCGCATCACTGATTGTAAAAAAAGATAAAAAGGGTGTTGCAAATCTAACAAAAGTGAAAATAAATTCTAATAGTTTGTATGCTTCCGGCAAAAAACAAGATATGACAATAGATTGTTGTCCAGAACCAGAATCAAAAGACCAATTAATGCTTAAAAATTTTAATGAAGGAGACGTCGTTAAATTAAACATTGATACAATACAAAGAGCTTTAGGGGCATATTATACGGATGATATTGTTGATGCTCTTTCAAAAATTGATCCACAAAAAATATGTTGTGAAGAATGTAGGGCTGTAACAAACTTAGAGGATCCTCTTAAGATGGTGCGAGAGGCACAAGGGGGTTTCATACCCAATTTTGCTCAAACTTACGACAAGGCGGCCTTCTTTTGCATTCCAGAATTATGTGATGAAGTTGGTGATGTGCTATCTAGAATTAGAAAAATCGAAATAGTCAAATTGGCAGACGGCGAAAAAGCAGACATCAACAATCCTTTAGGTCCTAAATGCGAGCAGGCAAATTTAGGTTAAAGTTATGATATGGAGTTAAATATGGCATGTGATAAAAAAGACAAAATTTTATGTTGTACTAAAATTTATCAAAAAATATTTACTTACAACAGAAACACAAATACTCTAGAGTCTGTACTTTTTATAAAACCTCTTTTTTGTGGCTCAATCTGTCCAGAAGATTGTGAAATAAACGAATATGACGAAGGAAGTTCGGATCTTCAATATATTACAACATCAGTAAATTCATGCGAAGAATGTAAAGAAAATTCTGGATGTACAAGCAATTTAGCTGTTTATTTTGAAAAATCTACGTGTTCTTTGCAACAAAAAATTGTATCTTCTTCTGAAGAAGCTGAATCTTTTATATCTGACGATATGGGTCTGGTCCTATACAAAGAATGCACTTCTGTTTTATTGTCTGACTCATCACCCTCTGAATATCAAAATGTTTTATTAGAGAACGCAGAAAAATCTAGCGATTGCATAAGACCTTGTTGTTATTTGATGACAAATAATAAATATGGATGTATTAAAATTCCTAAACCTTATTGCGATAAAGAAAAAATACATCAATTTATTGATAATGAAATTGAAATTTTAGATACTATTGTTATTGATGACGAAAATTCCGATTGCGAAAATGCTAATTGTTTTCCTGGTTCTACAAAAGACAACTTATCCGCATTCACAAAATCTGACAACTATAACTGCGGTGCCTGTTGTATAAATGACACCTGTTATGAAATTTGCGATTCTGACGCAGAAGGTGCCGATGTTTATGTGAATCAAGTTTTAGGATTAGAAAAACCTATACTTAAATATGAATTGGCAAAGTTTGGACCCAGAGTTTCTGCATCACAGATATGCAAAACTTTACAAGGAAAATTTTTGGGCTATAATACCTTATGTGATCAGGGTCGTTGTAGTCATTATAAAATAATAATCAAATGAAAGTTTATAATTTAGAATCTCTAAAGTCTGATGCTGTATATTTTATTACTTTAGAAGAAAATGGTTCTAAATCTATAGAATGTTTAATTTTTATTTCTGAAATAATGGAACATTCTCAATATAGTATTCATTTAATAAAAACAAAAAACAATAAATCTGCAGACTTAATATTAAGCAGAAATCTTATAAGTACGCCTAATATAGCGTCTATTGGAGCCAATTTTTTGTCTAATCAAGATGACATAACTAAAGGTCTTGTAGAAGAAGATGTCTGAAGCTATAGATATAATCTGCCCAGTAAAAGATCAAGATTGGGAAAGATTCGACATCCTTATCTCTAGCTTAGATAAGCATTTAAAAATACCATATACATTAATCGCCATTAGCCCTTCAGGCAAATGTCCAGTAAGACGCAACAATGTATTGTCGTATGCCGATTCGGAAATTATTCCTTGTTTATCTGAAAAAAAGTATAACCATTCTGGTTGGTGGAAACAACAGGCCATAAAATTAGAGGCTTCTAAAAAGTGCAAGAATGAGCCTGTTTTGATTTTAGACGCTGATTGTTTCATGGTAAAAGATATGTTCTATGAAGATATTGTTGTAAACAATCGCATAAGGATCAAAATTGATCATGGAGGTTCTTGGGACAACTGGTATTTTGGCTCTAGTAAAATCTTAAACTTGGATTTTGATTATAAGCATAACAGAATAGGTGTTACGCCACTAATATTATCTAAAACGATAATGAATTGTTTGGTTGGCTATCTTAAGGCATTATTCAATGATAAACACTGGCAATATTTATTATCTAATACAAAGATAACATCGAGTAAATTTAATCCTCCCGATTCTCCAACATGGACAGAATATTGTTTATATCATATATATGGAATGAAATCAAGAATCTGGGATCAGTATCATATTAATGAAAATATAAACCTTTCCGGAAATTGTTTCTGGGATGCGAAACAGGCTGAAACATGGGATCCTAGTCTATCTTTTAATGATCCTGATTTTTACTTTACTGTAGCACAATCTATTTCTGGTAAAAGCGCTAAATGGGTTAAGGAAAAAATTGCGGATTATTTATGAAACTAAATTTAGATAAAGTTACACTAGTATCTATAGGATCAAAACGTATAGAAGAAACTTTGAAAGCTATAGAAATATGTCTATCTGTCGCTAAATTTCATGATGTTTATTTCTTTTCTGATACTGTGAATCCATACCAGATTGAATGCGAACAGATGAATAGTATTCGTGAATACGACCATTTTGTCGTGCATAAATTGCCACAGTACATCAATTCAGAATATTGTTTAACTATACATTGGGATGGTTTTATAGTCAATCCAGACGCCTGGACAAATGATTTTTTTGATTACGATTATATCGGCGCTCCTTGGCCTTGGATGAATTATATTTGTGGTAACGGAGGATTTTGTTTAAAAAGCAAAAAATTTCTAGAAACACAACAATGTATTATACCACCAGAACTTAAAATTAATAGACCGGACGATGTTATGTTGTGCGTTGATTATAGATCTCAATTTGAATACAATAATTGTAAATATGCACCAAGAAATATTTCTCAAAAATTTTCTACAGAGTATGGTGGGTATTTAAACTACAAATCTTTTGGTTTTCATGATTTTCGTCCCAATCCTATGTTTAAAAATATGATATAAAATGGAAAAAAAATATAGACATAAAAAGAAAAACAAACATAATAATCAAGAAGAAGATTTTAACTTTGATTATAAGAAAAAAAATAAAAATTTCAAACACAAGAAACAACAATTAAAAGAAAAAGATTTTGACGACTATGATCTAGAGAATTATAATGACATATATAGAAGAATTAGATAACGGCGAATGTTTCATGTTTAATGATGACTATTATATAGTTAGTTGCGATTTTAATAGTCAAAAAAAAAGATTTTGTATAAATCTTGTGGATGGTAATGCTAGGTGGTTCAAAGGAAATACCATTGTAAAAAATTTCGATATCTATAGAATAGACGATGATAACAATTTAATTATGGTGAAACAAAAAAATGATAAAAAAAATAATAACATTTTGTAAATCTCTAACATTGCATTTTTTAAGAGGGTTTCCAAAATGCACTCAAAAACAAATAGATGATAGAATGGATATATGTGAAAGTTGCGAAATGTTTGACGCTATTAATAGTCAATGTTTGGTTTGTGGATGTAATTTAAGTCGTCAAAAAATTTTTATGAATAAATTAGCATGGTCTGATCAACAATGCCCTTTAAATAAATGGAGTAAAATACAGTGAATTTGACTAAAAATTCTAATAAAGCCCCAAAATGGTTAAACAAAGCTTTAGAAGCTATGGAAATCGCTTTCGACGAAAATGGTTTAGTTAAAAAGAATATAACTGGTTCTGACAAAAAGAGAGCGATTACTTTTCTCAAAGAAGTTATTAGTGTTTATAAAGCTGATGAATACTGGCCTTATGTCAAGTTAGCAGACTTAATAGATGATAATGATGAAAAAGCTAGTCTTTACTATCAAAGCCTCAAGTATTCACCAAACGTATATGCTTACAAATTTTTATATGAAAAAATATTAAAAGACAATCCGAATATCCTTGATAAGTATATTATCTAATATGTATAGTTTATCAGAATCTGAGGCGGAATTTAATTGGAAAAATTATTGTTTTCATAATTTTTTATCACCATATTCCACTAAGATAACAGCACTTGAGCATCAATTAGAATCTTTATCAAAAAATGCCAATACAAAAATAAATGCTCTACATAGCAAATGTGAACCGTTTTGGTTAAGTTACAACCACAACAAAAATTTTGCTATATTTAATCACTCTGTGCCAACACCAGATATAGATTCTGGTAGCAATCGATTGTATGAAATATTAAAAATATTGATAGACCTTAAATATAATATATATTATATAACACACGACTTAATACCTAAAAATCCTGAATATGTTAAAAACCTATATAATATTGGTATTAAATCAGTAATAGGTATAAATAAAGAAAAAGACATTTATTGTGATTCTATATATGAAAGCTTAATAAAAGACGGAATCAATTTTGACATATGCATGTTTTGTTTTTATAACATGTTTGACAATTATCATGAAAAAATTCTTTCAATAACTCCAAGCGTTAAAACCATCTTAGACAGTGTTGATGTTCATTGGTTAAGATTGAGTAGAGGTTCTATTGGAAATAAAAAAGAAAAAAATATAGAAAAAAAATGCTATGAAAAAGCTGATGTTGTTTTTGCTGTAACAGAAAACGATAGGGCAGAGATATTATCTGAATGTAACAATGCGAATGTAAAAATACTCTCCAATATACATACCATGTTGAACTGTAAACCTAATTATGAAAATAAAAATTTAGTTTTTGTTGGAGGTTCAAATCATACACCCAATATTGATGCTTCTATAAAAGCTATTGTGGCATATAAAAATTTTTTAAAAAAGAATCCTAGTCATAAAAACTCAAAACTATTTTTAGTAGGAAAAAAATTTGATAATAAAACTATTGCTTTAAGCAATCAATGTCCTAGTATCAAAATACTGGGTCATTTAAATAATTCAGAATTGGATGATTTATATAAAAACAATACATATGCTATATTAGCTCCCATAACTTGGGGCGCTGGTATTAAAGGTAAAATATGCCAAGGTATATCATATAATTTGCCAATCATTACGACAGATATTGGCAACGAAGGCATTGATTTGGTAGATGGTGAAAGTGGTTTTATTGGTAATTCTGATCATGACATTGAATCTAAAATAAAACAATGTTTGGAAACAGATAAGAAATCATTATATAAAATGACTAGTAATGCTCAGCATAGATTAAAAAAAATGCTAGGAAAAGATAGTGCTAAACAAGTATTGGAACATACTATACAAACTAAACAAATAATAATTTCTATCGCTACGTATAATAATGCACTATTACTTGAAAGATGCGTTAATTCTTTGTTAGCTAACACAAACTACCCCAACTATAAAATACATATAGTTAGTAATGGATGCAAAGATGGTACTATAGAAATACTTAAAAAGTTACAAAAAATTTATGGTAAAAATAAAATATCATTTCATAAAAATGAAAAAAATAAACATTTTATATTAGCTCATAACCAGACTATAGATAAATATAAAAATAATGACATATTATTAATCAATAATGATATGGAATTTATAGATGCCAATTGGCTTAACCATATATATTCTTCAGCATATGCATCTTCTAATATAGGTTGTGCTGGAGGAAAAACTTTAGATTATAATTATAAAGTCAGCGAATTTGGAGCCTGTCTATTTAATGATGGTTATGGTATTAATATAGGTAGAGGTTTGGATTATGATGATGAAGCTTTAAATAATATCAAATATACAGGATATGTTTCTGGATGTTTAATGTACATGAAACGTTCAGTTATAAATGAGTTAGGTAAATTAGATACAAGATATTATCCTTGTTATTATGAAGACTCAGATTGGCAATACAATCTTCATATAAATGGTTATAAAACTATAGTTAATCCAAATTGTAAAGTTTTACACATGGAAGGCGGTTCGGAATCATCAACTAATATATCTGAATTTAAAAAAAAATGTATGGAATCTAACAAAGTAAAATTTTTATCTAAATATAAAAAATACAACATAGAAATGTACAATAAATGAAAATTTGCACTTTATGTTTTAAAAATATAAATGATAGTTTGATTAAAAATTTAAAATTAAAATATATTTCTGATTATTTAATCATAGAAGATTTGTATGACTTAGATTGGGAAAAAATTCAAAATAATTACAGATATATCTTGATTTTAGATAGATTAATCTATACTCGATACGATCTACTTATAAATTATATTAAAAATACATCCACAAATTTAGCTAGTCTAAAAACATATTGGGGTATTGGCTCATCAGATATATGTTTAATCAATACTGATATGTTAAAAGATATAAAAAATCATGCGCAAATCGATAAACTAAGCACTTTGAACAGTTTTATTTCACAAATATATTGTAATATTATCGGAATAAAAAATTTTGATAATTTATTAAATATACAAAATAATACCCTTAGTAAATTACATAAAAAACATAAGATACACAATATATCGAATAATTGTTTTAGCAAAAGCATGTATAGTTTTAAGGGCTATTACCACAATAGTATTTTTATGCATTATACGGATGATCCAACAATTTTTTTAAATTGGTCAAAAAACTTCATAAAAAAACAAATTTTTTTCCAAGATAAAAGCTATAATACACAATTAGGTTTGAATAATTTTATATTCAAGAAAAAAGAAATTTGTATTTTGGGTAAAGAAAATATTGTTTATTGGTCTGACAATCAAAAGTTATGGAAATTAATAAGATCGAATAGAATAATTAAAGAAATTTGGGAACTTATAATGGCTAAAGCGCCGGAAGCTTATGAAATGTATAAAAAATACGATTCTGTTCAGGAGCAACAACCTAACTAATATACAGTGCATAGGTTCAGAGATCCGAACAAACAGATATTGTAATGATGAAAAATATATTCGAAATATGTCAAAATGTCATAAACTCAAAAAATAACGGCGGTACTGTTATAATACCTCACATATGCGATAATATATGTAATTTTAATACCGAATTTGAACGTAGATTAATTTCTATTTATCCAGAAGTTAAAATTAATTATGAATTGAATGGAAAATTGACACTAGGATCTTGTAAATTTTTAAGTGTCGCTAAAGGATATGCTGATCAAGAACTTATCGTAGCCAGTTTAATTGCTAAAAAAAAATACAAGAATGTAAATAGAAAAATATATTTTCCTGCTCTTTTGCAGTGCTTGCTCAGTGTTAAAAATTATGCAAAAATTATTTTTGATACCAAAAGTCCTAAAACATTACAAATACATCTTACTAAAAAGAATATTAATTCTTCTAATAGTGAAAATCAATTCGTATACTTTTTGGCTGAAGATGTATATATGAATAGTGGAATAGATTTATATTATTACTGATCTCAAAATAAAAAAATATGAAATATGATTATTTGATAGTCGGCGCCGGTTTGTTTGGCGCAACATTTGCAGAACAAGCACGTAAAAACAAACAATCTTGTATTGTTATAGATAGGCGTAATCATATAGGCGGTAATTGTTATACAGAAAAAACTGAGTATAATATCGATATCCATAAGTATGGTCCTCATATTTTTCATACCAACAATGAGAAAATATGGGATTATGTCAACCAATTTGCTAAGTTTAATAATTTTGTAAATAGACCCAAAGTATCTTTCAAGAATGAAATATATTCCTTTCCAATTAATTTATTTACATTATATCAGATATGGGGCATAAAAAATCCTAATGAATGTCGACAAAAAATAAACCAAGTTAAACTTGATATAAAAAACCCTAAAAATTTAGAAGAATGGGTTTTGTCTCAGGTTGGTTCAGAAATATACCAAACATTTATTTATGGATATACAAAAAAACAATGGAATACAGAACCAAAAAATTTACCCGCATCTATTATCAAAAGATTGCCTATTAGATTTACCTTTGATGATAATTATTTTAATGATTCATATCAAGGTATTCCTGTAAATGGATATACCGAAATGATCAAAAATATGTTTGATAAAACAGAAATTATATGTGATACTGATTATTTTGAAAACAAGGACTACTATGACAGTTTGGCACATAGGGTTGTCTATACAGGACATATAGATAGATTTTTTGATTATAAGTTCGATAGGCTTCGATATAGATCTTTGAGATTTCAGCAAAGCCTTTTAAATACAAATGATTTTCAAGGTAATGCCGTGATCAACTTTACCGATTCTTCTGTTCCTTATACTAGAATAGTTGAACATAAACACTTTAATTTAAATCCAAAAAATATAGATTGCGGACATACATACATAACCAAAGAATATCCTGAAGACTTCAATGAATCAAACAATGAGCCATATTATCCAATAAATGATGATTTTAATAATCAAATCTATCTTAAATATAAAAATTTAATAAACCCCTTAAATAAGAAATACATTTTTGGAGGTAGATTGGCTGAATACAGATATATGGATATGCATCAAGTGATAGCTTCGGCAATAAATATTTATAGTAAATATAACGAATTAAAATGATCAATAAACTAAAAAATCATAGAGTATATTTAGCCGGAGCTATGGATAGAGTTAAGGATAGGGGCAATGGCTGGAGAGATACAATAACTCCATTTTTAGAAAATCTAAATATTACTGTATTTAACCCTATAAAAAAACCCACTAGTATCGGTTTAGAGGATGAAGAAACACAAGAATACAAAAAAAGTTTAAAGCTAAATCTCAAGTATGATGAACTGTCATTTTTGATGAAAACTATACGTTCTGTTGATCTCAGATTAGTGGACATCAGTGATTTTTTATTGGTTAATTTGGATTTGGATGTACATCCTTGTGGTACGTATGAAGAAATTTTTTGGGCAAATAGACAAAAAAAACCAATTATAGTACATATGGTTCAAGGTAAACATAATGCCCCAGATTGGTTGTTTGGTACAATACCTCATCAAATGATTTTTTCAAATTGGTTAGAAATTAAAAAGTATTTAATTGATATAAACAATAATAATGATAATAATACTTATAATCGCTGGTACTTATTAAAGCATGAACATTGATTTAAATAGCATAATACAATCCGAAGACAATAGAGAGCTAGATAAATTTTTAGCGAAAAATAAACACAATATAGATTTCAAATCTTTTAAAAAAACCAACAGTGAAATTAAACATAAAAAACCAAAAATACCTACAACAATTGTTAAAAAATCTTCTTTGCATGGAAAAGGTGTTTTTTCTGAAATAGAAATTGAAAAAAATAGTATCGTAGAAATATGCCATATGATTGAATTAGAGTTTAGAGATAAATATCATAAAGATAAAACTTTGTTAAATTATTGTTATACTGTTGTAGACAATGATGATACAGACTCATTGAGTCATGGCAATAAGATATTTTTGCTTACGGGGAATGGTATGATGTATAATCATTCTGAAAAAAATAATGCTATATGGAAAATAAATAAATCAGAAAATACAGCAATACTATTGTCTCATAAAAAAATATTAGCTGGTCAAGAAATTACTATCAATTATGGGAATGGCTATTGGAGAAGAAATTTTGAGCATAAAAATTAACATAAAACATCCTAAAAAATTTAAAGCTCATAGATACGGCTGGGGTTTTGTTATAGATAGTTTAATCAAGTTTCATAGCTCCAAAGGTATATTATTTGATGATTTTATAGATATAACTTTTGGCTATAGAAACATTGAAAATATAGAAAACAGAAGCATACCGTATAAATGCCCTTGGATTGGTGTGTTACATCATCCTCCCAAAATATGTCCATGGTATGAAGACAAATACAAAAATAATATAGATATACACAACTTTTTAAATAGCGTAGAATTTCTGATATCTTTAGAAAAATGTGAAGGTATAATAGTATTATCAAATTATTTGAAAGAATATTTATTGAAAAACTTCCAACAATTTAAAAATATACCAATTATAAATATAAAACATCCTACTGGGCCTCCGGAATTAAAATGGGATTTCAATAAATTCAAAAAATCTTCTTCTGCATATGGAACAAAAATTCTAAACATAGGATATTTTTTACGAAATATGACCTCCATTTATTTCTTAAAAAGTAACAGAAAATTAGATAAATATCTTTTACCATCAGATATAAGGTATGGTTTACAAAATTTATCTAGAGAAATTAATTTTAAAAAATTAAAACTAGATAAGAATTCTATAAAAATATTAAATTGGCAAGATCATAGCTTTTATGATAAGTTACTAGAACAATCCATAAGTTTTTTAGATTTATATGATACATCTTGTAATAATGCAGTTATAGAATCTGTAATAAGAGAAACTCCTCTCATAGTAAACAATCATCCAGCAGTTAAAGAATATGTTGGTGAGGATTATCCTCTATTATTTGATGATATTAAAGAAACTCACAATATGATAAACAATGATTTGATATATGAAGCGCATGAATATTTGACAAAATATAACCAAAATAGACATTTAACAACAGAATATTTTCTATACGATTTTGTTAAAAAAATAACGGACATAACTAATATATCTGCATATTCTAGAAAAAAAATTAAAAAACAAAATAACACAGAAACTATTGTCAAGACCTGTTCGAATAACTTTAAACATAGACATGGTTGGCCATGGGTAACAAATGAAATATATCAAAAATTTGATCGGTCAATCGAGGGGAGTAATCATAACAAAATTTATATTAATAATTTTGTAGACCATGTATTTAAAAAAGATGCTGCTCCCAAAACAGTTAATATTAACAACAATATTTATGGTGTTTTTAGAGGCTATAATTTATTTCCGTATAATAATACTGAACTTCTATCAATAGAAAATTCTTATTATTCTTGGAAAAATAATGCTTGGGAACTAGAAAAGTCTAATCAAAATCTACAAAGTATCATAGAAGTAAATTCTATAAATAATTACAAAACTCATGAGTGGATAGGATTTCTCCACAATCCTGTCAATATGCCATCTTGGTTTGATTATGGTCAGAACATAAATTCTTTATTACAAAATGAAGATTTTATAAGCTGTTTAAAAAACTGTAAAAAATTATTTGTTTTTTCCAATAAGCTTAAACGAGACTTAAATAATATATTTAAACAAAACAATATTGCTTTCAATAAAATACAATTTATTCATCATCCAATACCTGATCCAATTAAAACTTTTAATTACAAGCAATATATAAGACAAAACAAGACCAACATAATCCAAATTGGATATTGGTTAAGAAAAATGAACAGCATATGGAATCTTAAAACTAAGCATAATCAAAATAAAATATGGCTTTATGGTGATAAATTTGCGGCAGAAATGTTTAAAGCCGAGTGTTCCGCAACAAATATATCCAAACTAAAAAATAGTGAAGTAGATAGTGTGGTTGAAAGTATAAGAAATTCAAAAAATGCACAAGTCAAAAATGTGTCAATTTCTAGTTTATCTTCATCCGACTACGATAAAATAAAACAAACATCTATTTGCTTCATAGATCTCTATGATACATCCGCCAACAATACAATTTTAGAATGTTTAAGCTCTGGAACACCTATACTAGTAAACCAAAATGAAGCTGTTTTAGATTATTTAACAAAAGACTACCCTTTATTCTATACTGATCTTGATCACGCCTATTCTTTGATGTGTGATAGAAACCAAATTTTAGCAGCTCACGAATATTTGCTAGATAGATTTAATGCTTTAAAAAACAAATTATCTATAGATACATTTTTGAATACTTTAAAACTAGAAATTAATAAAATATGCAAAAAATAATTAATGAAACTAAATTAGATTTTGATGATGTTCTAATTAGACCCAAAAGATCAACACTTAATAGCAGATCAGAAGTAAGTCTTATTCGCACCTTCAAGTTTGTACATAGTCCAAGAGAGTTACGGTGTGTACCGATTATGGTGGCTAATATGGATACGGTAGGAACCGTACCTATGGGTAAAATGCTATCGGATCTGGGCTCTATCACTTGTCTAAACAAACATTATGATGAAGATGTTTTAGTAAACTTTTTTACCGAACCTAATGTTTTAGTTTGGTACTCTACTGGAACATCAAAAAAAGATATAGAAAAATTAGAGAGGGTTTTTAAAACAATAAAGGCTAATGGGGGAGACTATCCAAATGTTTGTTTGGACGTAGCTAATGGATACACAGAACAATTTGTTAAACGAGCTGCATATCTCCGTAAATTATTTCCAGAAATTATTCTAATGGCCGGGAATGTTGTTACGGGAGAGATGGTAGAAGAACTCATTATTCATGGAAAAGTTGATATAGTCAAGGTTGGTATAGGATCGGGTAGTGTGTGTACCACTCGTTTAAAAACGGGCGTAGGATATCCACAGCTGAGTGCTGTGATGGAGTGCGCAGACGCTGCTCATGGTCTTGGGGGACATATTTGTTCTGATGGGGGGTGTAAAGTAGTAGGTGATATTTGTAAGGCTTTTGGTGGAAATAGCGATTTTGTTATGTTGGGTAGTATGTTTGCTGGTTGTGACGAATGTGAAGGCGAATGGAAATACGAATATCAAGCAGGATTACCAGAAAGCAAATTTTGGCAACCTATAGATCCTGGCTACGACACCCCAAAAAGAAAAATCTCTTTACAATATTATGGTATGAGCAGCAAAAACGCTATGGACAAACACCATAACGGGGTTGCAGAATATCGTACAGAAGAAGGCAAATGTGTTACTGTTCCATATAAAGGTATGGCGTGTAATGTTTTATTAGATATCTATGGAGGACTAAGGAGTGCCTGCACATACATTGGTGCTACAAAAATAAAAGATTTTGGAAAAAAAACAACGTTTATACAAGTAAACAATACCCATAACAAAATTTACGAAAAATGAAAAAAAAATTAAATTTCATATCTCCTATAGGATATACCGGATATGGCATAACTTCATTCAATATACTAAAAAATATTGATAAAAAATGTGAAGTTGCTCTTTTTTGCTTAAGTGATCTTAGAAAGTTAAACTTAAATGATGAAAAAGATGCCGATTTAATTCGTAGAACATTCAATAACAACAAATTTTTTGACTCAAATAGTCCAAATTTAAAAATATGGCATCCTAATGATCTTTCTATGAGAGCGGGTAAAGGCGATTTTTATGTTTTTCCTTTCTTTGAAATAGATTATATACCAGAAATAGATAGGCATCATATCAATTCTTGTGACCATATATTTACCGCATCAAAATGGGGTAAAGAAATTTTATTAAAAAACGACATAAACATAGGAATAACGGTATGTCCATTGGGTGTTGATGCCGACATTTTTTATGAAAAACAAGATGCGAATAAGACTGATAAATATGTGTTTTTCCATATAGGAAAATGGGAAAAAAGAAAGTCTCAAGATATTTTATTGAAATGTTTTGAAAGAGCTTTTTCTGTTTACGACAATGTTGAATTGTGGTTATTTCCACATAATCCCTTTTTGTCGCAAGAAGAAAATGATTTTTGGTATCAGATGGTTGATAACAATAAGCTCAAAGAAAAAATAAAAATTTTTCCTAGGTTACCCACACAACACGACATTAATAATGCTATAAATTTAGGGGATTGTGGAGTATTTATTTCCAGAGCGGAGGGTTGGAACAACGAAATTATGGAGGCCATGGCTGTAAATAGGCCGGTAATATGCTCAAATTATTCTGCCCATACTGAATATTGCACTAAAGATAATTGCTTTTTAGTAGATATAGAAGATGTAGAACCTGCGAATGATGGTAAATGGTTTTTTGGAGAAGGTAATTGGGCCAAAATAGACAAAAAAGTAGAAGATAATATCATCGATCACATGAAATTTGTGTATAAGAATGATATACGCACCAATATAAACGGTTTACGTTCGAGTAAAAACTTTTCCTGGGAAAATACATCAAAAATCATAGAAAATACAATATATGCCAATACCTAAAAAAAGAAAAAATGAAACAAATCAAAAGTTTGTAAATCGTTGTATGACTAATAAAACTATGAAAGAAGAATTTTCAAATACTGATCAAAGATTGGCGATATGCTTACAGCAGTCTGGAACGCCAAAGACCAATGGATCATTATTGAATAATGTATACAATAATTTGTATAATAATACATATGGCTCAGAAGAATTTGTTAAAAATTTAGATTCTATGTATATTCCCGCAGACAGCGAATATGAAGATTTTGGCGAAAAAATAGAAATTATAGACTTGTCGTTAGCAAAGTACATGTATAAAAATCCTAAAACTAATGAAATTTATTATTTTGATAGAAAAAGCAGCTATAAAAAAGATGGAGTATATCTAATTTACATATCTAAAGCAGCAGAATATCAAGGTCGAAAAGTCACATTAAATAAACCTTTTAGAACTCCAAAGGGTCCAAAAAAATTTAGCGTTTATGTTAAGAATGATAAGGGTAATATTGTGAAAGTAAATTTTGGCGATCCAAATATGAAAATTAAAAAAAATATTCCAGAAAGACGTAAAAGTTTTAGAGCTAGACACAATTGTGATAATCCTGGCCCTAAATGGAAAGCTAGATACTGGTCCTGTAAAGCGTGGTGATTTATGAAAAAAAGTATATCAGAATTTTTAGAAAATGAAAACAATGAGCATGATGATAACGATTATGTAATGTCTGAATATTATAGATATAAAAAAAGTTTTTATGACATGAGCATAGGCTCTATTCGTGCCATAATGGAACATTCGAAAAGAATTTTAGAAAATCTAGAATCTGAACAGATACAAGAAAACTTGACAGCTCCCCATTTACAAGGTATGATCGCTGTTGTTGAAGATCAGATGCGTGGTATACATGATTTTGTCATGTACGTCGCTGAATCTGACGATACATCAGATGCGGAGTCTAAGCCTGGATTATGGGAGAACATTAGAAAGAAAAAAGAGCGAGAAGGAAAAAAATATCGACCGGCAAAGCCAGGAGATCCAGATAGACCAGACCCGGAACAATGGAAAAAATTAACCAGGAAAGATAGCTAGTAATAAACAGACGATATGAATCTGATAACTATTGCTGTGCCTAAAAATAGGCTATACTCTAATTTGTATATACTATTTTTATCGACATTCTTAAAAGAATATAAATTTGACATTATCGAATATGATGACAGATCTAATCCAAGATTTCATGTAAAGTCTAAATACGTAATTTTAATCAAAAGATTACTATACATAGATATATCCAAACTCGTTTCACTGCTAAATAAAACAAACAAAATGACATATATTGTTAAACAAATTCCTGATAGTCCAATAGTTATATATCATAAATCAAAATTTAACAAACAAAAATTAACCTATAACAGAGACAAGGCTTTCGATCTTTCAAGATACTGCTTCATGCCTAATCTCAACTTGATTACAGGTAAGTATCATACAAGCATTTTTGTTTCATTATATAATGGTTCTAGTAAAAACTTTATTGATTGGTTATACGATTATAAAGATAAAATCAAAATAATTTTTTACAAAAATAAAACAATCACAAGAAAAATAGGAAAAACATTTTTTATTGATGGCTCAATGAGACATATAGCGGTGTTGCCGAATAAAAAAAGAATTTATTGGAACAATAAACAAAACAAGTGGATCGCGTTTTCAAAAAATAGGAATAGGAGCAAATTATGCTAGACATTGGTGGTGTTGGACAACAAAAAAATACTTATAAGAATAGTGATGATGTAGAATTTTTGACTCTTGAAGAATATTTGGTCATGGCTAGAAAGATAGTATCAAAGATGTCGTCTGGAGTATATAAAAACTATTTGAATACAGAAGATGTTATTTCTTATGTTGCAAATGCTTTGATGATGGCTGATTGGAGATGGGACGCAAATTATAAGAGTAAAGAAGGAAGAAAGAAGAAGCTATATTCTTATAGAAATCAATGCGCCATATGGGCTATACAAACATTGATTACAAAGCAAAAAAAGGCCAAAGGGAAAAAAATTAAATTTTATTCTTTAGATGATAATATAGGCGACTTGGACGAAAGAAATAATATCGATTTTATTCCAGACACTAAAGCAAAAAATCCATTAGACCTATTAATTACACAAGAGAATGCAGATTGTATAAAAAATCTTATTAGCTCTGTTATGCAAAGCGACTTACTTTCTGACAAAAATAAGCAATATATTAAGATGTATTTTTTTGAGGGTCAGACCTTGGAAAAAATAGGAAAAAGCTTTAACATAACAAGAGAGGCTGTTAGGCAAGGCATTAATAAGTCTTTAGAAAAAATTAGGAATATTGCATAATAATGTATAATATTTATTTAAATTTATTTATAATAACTGTAGATTTACAATCAACAAAAAAATATATCTTGTCTAAGCAAGAAAAAGATATATCTATACCTAGATTACCATTAGAAAACTTTAATAAAAGTAAAGTTAAAATACAATTAAGTGAATATATTAGGAATATAGTTCCAATGAATATTTTAGGAATTATGCCTCAGATTATATCTATGCATTCGCAAATATTAGAGGATACATATAAGGGCATAAAACTATATGCAGATCAGGATTATGATTCTAATATAGAATGTGTTTATGGTTGTTTAGTAGATTATATCAAACCCGTTTCTGCTGATTATCATTGGATAGAATTTTCTTACGAAATCCCTAATAGTTATAGTGCGAATATATTTGAAGTATGTCAATATTTACAATAATAAAAAATAAACTGTTTTCAAAAAAGAATAAAGTTCATAATCTTAAAAAAAATTCTATAATTATACATGTATATGAGGACGGATTTTACGATTTAGACTTAGATTTAAATTATTATGATAAAGATAAACTAAAAATTTTATCTAAAATGTTTTATGAGATGAGTGCTGGAAATATGGGCACATTCTTTATTTCTGGCTTGATCGACCAAGCAAACAAAAATCCACAAAATTCTGTTTATTTATTAGAAATAATCACAGAGTGGAATAAGCTTTCGGCTAATAAAAATAAAAAAATAATACAAAAAACAGAAGGGCCTTTGATTAGGCCTTCTCAAGTATTCCATCATTAATGATATAAAATATGCAACAAGAATTACTAATAATATGGGAAAAATGGAGAGATCCTTTTGGAGAAAAAAATGATGATGAGTTAGATGATGACGCTTTTGAAGAAAGCGGATACGAAGACGAAAATAGTGATCTTATAAAAGATTCCGTAACGGCAAAAGTTTTATTCACACCTATGGGAATAGTGCCCTATAATGACAACACAGCTTCTTCCAAAATATTTAACTTTTGGCAAGGTCATTCTAACTTTGATATCACAGATAAAGTTGCTGAAATTATAGAAAATATCGATGGGGTCGAGACTTTAGATATTTTTACTAGATATAGATTTAGAATAGGTATTGGTAAAGCTTTCGATGATAGAGCAACTATGTTAAATATTAATACGGCCGTATATAACCATGTGAACAACACGGATACATCCTATGGTGAATAATTACAAATTTCAAGAAAATCTATCTTTGTTGCATGAATATAATGTGATTACAAATAAAAGAGAAATATTTTTGCATTCATATATAGATGGTGAAGAAGATGGGGGTGTTGATTATAGATCCTCTGTTATTTTACAAAAAAATATACGACATTTAACATTAGGATCACACGACCCAATATTAATTCATATGAATATGCCAGGAGGAGATTGGGAAGATTGCTTATCTATGTTCGATACAATAAAATTGTGTCCAGCAACAACGTCTATTTTGGGTTATGGAAAAATACAATCTTCTAGTGGAGTTATTTTCCAATCGTCTAATCTAAGAATAATGATGCCAAATGCAACTCTATTAATTCATTATGGTTATGTTAGCATAAATGATGAGCATAGTAAAGCAGCGTCTACTAGCATAAAATGGTATGAAAAACAAACAGACAATATGATAAATATCTTTGTTGAAAAATGCTTGAATAGCAGTTTTGCTAAAGACAAAAAATGGAAAAAAAATCCGCATTTTATCAGAAAACATATTACTAGTCAAATATCAAATAAATATGATTGGTTACTGGATGCCGAAGAGGCGGTGTATTATGGTTTTGCTGATGGAATTTTAGGCTCAAAAGAATATCCAGATGTAGAAAGTATAAAAAGTCATGCTGCTAGAATACATTAATTATTCTCCAGATTTCAAACCTACTGATTTGAGCAAATTTAATAGTAAATTTTTAGAATCTATTTCTGTGTTTGTTGTTCCTCATTTTTATTTAAGATCTGTAAAAAATAAAATATCTGCAACTAGTAGCAAAATTTCTTGTTTAATAGATTTTCCTTTAGGTATATCAGATACTAATTCTAGAATAGAGTCTATAAAAAATGCTATAAAAACAAAAACGGACAGTTTAGATATAGTTATGAATAGTAGTTTTTTGGCTAATAGAAAATATGATAAAATTAGAGAAGAAATATCTTTAATTAAAAATTTATGCGAAAAAAATAACACTGATATTAGATATATATTGGAATATAGAAATTTCTCACACACATGCTTAAAAAAGGCTTGTTCTATTTTAGAGGAATTTGATCTTAATGTATTGACATTATCTACAACCTATGGCATAGACAATCTAAGCGATTTTATCATAGCTAGTAAGTTTTTGTCTTCGCAAAATAAAAATTTAAAAATTATTCTTTCAGCTAATTTTTGGAATGAAAAACATATACAGATTATAAAAAAATGTAATTTTTATGCAATAAGATCTCCTTATTTACACACTCTAGAATATTTTATCAAAAATAACACCACAAAAAATAATTAATGGTTTACTAAAATTTTTGGTGTATCTTACTTTTGGTTAACAAAATCTAGTATAGGGGTCAAAAATGAGCATATTTTATATCAGTTCGACTAATAGAGCAAATAATGATAGTGGTGTGGTATTAAGAGCTGCCACTGCGGGTACAGTACTTAATAATGTTGCTATACCTTTAGATCCAGACAGTCTGCCATTCGCCTCTACTGTTGCACAAACTTCTAATGTTCAAGGCTTATTGGCCGGTGGCGAATTTGCTTATGATAATAACAAGCCTTTAATTAAGGGTTATACTAATTCTATAAACAATTTTTCGCCCGCAGAAGGAATCAATAGTACAGGTAATGCTAACAGCGAAAATACATCCGCTATACATCCTGTAAGTTTTGTAAGAACCAGATTGGTTAGAACTGCTTTCAGAGATGGACGATTCAATAACTTCACAGGCAAATTTGATGCCGGATATCCTGATGTTCAATTAGACGATTTATTAGTAGACGTCGCTGCTAATCCTTCTAGAGCAGAACCTGGACGTATACATTTTACTTATGGTAAACGTTTAATTAGTTCCGGATACTATCCTAAAACTGGCTGATAATTTACTATGTCTGAACATATAATTAATTTTTGGCAAAATATTGCCACTACCAGTATCGGTATAATTGTAACCATGCTAGGTTTTTGGATAACCATAGGAAAAAAAATGGCTACACGTAGCGAAGTTTGTGAAATGGTAGAAACAAAAAGTCCATATGTTCAAGATCGTCAATTTATTATGGAAAGATTGAACAGCAACAAAGAAATCCAAACGGCTTTTGCTACAGCTTTGCAGAAAAATACAGAGGTGCTCAATGAATTAAAAATACAAATAGCAACTCTTGGTAAAACCTTAGAAGCATTAGAGAATAGAATAAATAGAGTGCAAGACAATGTCAGACAACAATAATACTCATGTAATTATAAGACTTAGAAGAGGTACAGCTCAGGAGTGGCAAGAGAGTTTTCCTCAACCTGAGGGAGAAATTCTTAGACTAGGAGAACCGGGTTTTGAAAAAGATACAGGGAAATTAAAAATTGGAGACGGAATTACTCCGTGGAATAGTTTACCGTATTTACAAGCAGAAAATGATGAAGATGTTATCTTGCAGCCGGAAGACGTCCAAGATGTTATTGGTGATAATGAATTTTTTAAAAACGGTAATAATATTGAAATATCATATGATGATCAGCAAAATACTCTTACGATAGACACTAGTGACAATGCCTCTTTTACAAATTTGTCTGTGACTTCTCTTAGTGGTCTTGATGCCGATTTTACTTCTTCTCTAACAGTTAACAATATTGATGTTAGTGTAGAAGGCCATGCTCATACTCATAATGACATTATTGATTTTGATAACAGTGTTGATGAGTTAATTACTGTTAAAGACATAGTTAATGGAACCGGAACAACTGTTACTTCCAACAATGGTATTTATAGTGTCAATGTAATTGCTAGCGGTAGCACTGAGGAATTTGATAAAATATCTTTTAATATTGCAGCAGATCCTACTATAGAAACTGGCGAAATAGGTTGGGATGCAGCAGAAGGCACATTAGATTTAGGATTGGAAGGCGACGTCAAAATTCATATTGGCGAACATAATTATTTTAGAATAAGAAATGAAACAGCTAATACGATTTATGCTGGACAGGCTGTTTATGCTAGTGATGTTCACAATAATATTCTAATAGAAGCATCACCATATACTGCTGATGGTAGTATAAGAGAAATACGGTTTATCGGTTTGGTTCTATCTGATGTTGCTAAAAATCAAAAAGGCTATGCTATTAATTTTGGTCATATTGAAAATCTAGATACTAGGGGAAACGGAGCGGTTAACGGCGCTCAAAATTTATATGCGGCAGATGAACCTGTTTGGGTTGAAGGAGATATATTATATGTTCACCCAACTATTCCTGGCAAATTAACAAAGATTGAACCAAAACACAGCGTTAGTGCTGCTATAGTATTATATGTTCATCAAAATCACGGGCGCATTTTTGTTAGACCAACAAGCTACGGACATTTAGACGATAATCATGATGTGGATTTAACAAATTTACAAAATGACAATTTATTAGTATATAATTCTGCTACAGAAAACTGGGAAGCTAGCGCAAATCTTACATATGACGATAAAACGCTAAGGATTGTAGCTGATCAAAATATTGGTAATTTTAGAATTAATCAATTTTTTGATGACAATGTTGAACCTCCTAGAATGATTTTTAGAAGAGGTAGAGGCACACAAGCTTCTACAGCCATAGCAAATAGTGAAGACGGTATTTTTGCTATTAGAGGAGAAAGCTTTGATTATAATGGTTCTCCTAATATACTAGGCGGATTAAGAATGGAGGTTGTAGATCCAGCATCGCCAACGTCGTTACATCCAAGCACAAGAATATTTTTACGCACTAGTAGTGGCGGAGATAATGTTTTAGACAAAACTGTATATTTAGATCCAGATGGCACACTAAGAAACACTGGTAGAATTCAAGGTACTAATTTTTATCAACCGCTTGCTGAAGACAATATACTAAATGGCAGCTTAACAGTTAATAATGGATTAAATGCTCCAACATTAGTCTATAACAATAGTACCCTTTTCTATACTGGGTCAGTCAACGTATCTATCATATATGATATAGACAAACAAATACAAACTTTTTTAAATATTCCTGCTGCAACAACAGACATTAATTTTTTTGAGGGGTTGGGTTG
>Ga0070753_1000439_pt1 | contig 25345 bp, 40 predicted proteins | sample VirMetDEL_Aug_31_FD_77441 | JGI IMG/M metagenome (GOLD analysis project Ga0070753, IMG submission 77441) | Aqueous microbial communities from the Delaware River and Bay under freshwater to marine salinity gradient to study organic matter... | ecosystem: Environmental > Aquatic > Marine > Coastal... | reverse complement strand
GACGGATATATGAGAACGCAGCCTGGCAACGTGCCCACCGTCGGCACTCAGTACGTCATCGAGGTCATCCCCGGAAAGAATCCGAACTGCCCGAAACTGAAGGTCGTATCTCGGCTCTCTGCCGGTGGTGCCGCGAACGGCAACGGTGGTGGCTTCGCCGCGCCCGAGCAGCAGCCTTCCTTCGGGGAGATTCCCGCCAGCAACGGACACGCGGCAAACGGCAACGGACACGCCGCGCCTGCACCGCAGCAGCAGACCTCCGGGGATTCGTATATGCCGGGACCGGCGCGAGTCTGCGAGATCCTGACCGCAATCAACGAACTGACGAGGTACATGTACCAGGAGATTCGCCAGTCCCCGTGGTACAAGCAGATCCCGGATGAGAAAATCTTGCACGAGGCCGGTATCGCGGCACGTCAGATGCTCGTGATGTGGGACCGCAGCAACGGGCACAAGTTCACGCTCAAGGATATGAGCGAGGCGATGTCCGAACTGCTCAACAGCAGCGCGATGAAGAGCTACACGCCGGCACCGCCGAGCGATGAGAATGACGAGGCAACCGAGGCGTTTCTGAATAGTCTCGGAGGAGGAAACTCGGCGGGCGCTTAGTCACCGCCACGTCGAGGGGTGCGGGTTCCTTAGTTGCTCCAGGAACCCGCACCTACTCCCCCACAAACTCAGGAGCAACGTGGAGCAACCATGACGACGACAAACACACAGAATCTACCCGACCGCTGGGTCCGCGCATTGGGCGGACTCGAAGCCCGACCCCCACGCACGGCATACCGTTACGGTGTCAACGAACTGCTCGACTCGGTACGTATCCGACAGCTTCGGATGCGTCACCACGAGCAGATCCACGAGGACGTTTCCGACCGGACGTGGATGCTGATCGGCAACGGCGTCCACGCCGCGCTCGAATACTCCGCCGACCCCAACGCGCTCACCGAGGAGAAACTGACCATCGAGCGCGAGATTGCAGGCCGGGTCTGCACCATCGCCGGCGTCCCGGATTACTACGACGAGGACGGACACGTCGCAGACTACAAAACCTCAAAAGCGTACTATCTGGTCTACGACCCGGAAGGCAAGATCGAGCACCAGTGGCAGACGCATCTTTACCGGCTGATGCTCGAAGAGCACGGGTTCCCGGTCAAGTCACAGTCGATTGATGTTGTCCTGCGCGACCACGACGAGTGGAAGGGCCGCACTGAGGAGGGATACCCGCGCACGGCGATTCAGATTATCCCCGTCGAGCGGTTGGAGAAGGCTCAGATCGAGGCTTATGTGACCGAGCGTCTGCGGCTCCACGTAGCAGCCGAGACTGCCGAGGATGCAGACCTCCCGGAGTGTTCCTTCCACGAGCGATGGGAGAAAGAACCGAAGTTCGCGGTAACGAAGACCGGGAACAAGAAGGCTTCTCGTGTGCTCGATTCTCAGGAGGACGCTGAGAAGTGGGCAGCAGACGATAACGCAAAGCGTCTGGAGAAGGGTGGCAAAGCCGTTTCGTATGCAATCACGTTGAGAGAGGGCGAGAGAACCAGGTGCGAGCGGTTTTGTCCGGTGGCGGAGTTCTGTACGCAGCATCAGCGTTACGTCGCGGAGAAAGCCGCCGCGAACGAGGAGAAGTGAACGATGGCAGTCCCCGAAGCATATTGGATCGAGGCAGCAGACCTGCTCGACAACATCCCCGGCGAGTCCGCCGCGCAAATCGCGCTCCTGCTCCTCGTCGCAGACTCCATCACCATCGACACCGGAGCCGGTCCCGTCGTCCTCAGTGATAAACTCCGGGCCGTGCTCGCTATGGCAATCGGTCGCGCCGTCGAGGATAAGGAAGACTTCGCGGAAGCGTTCGAGGAAATGTCTGCCTCAACCCTTGAAGCACTGCGCGCCGAAGACGTGCTCGACGATGAGGACTTCGAGGAGGAGCCGGTTCCGCTCCCACGAGCCACCCAAATTGTCGATCTCGACTCGTACAGAAAGGCTCGAAAACCATGAAAATCTACAAGATTCAACAAAGAATCGACACGAACACCGGTGAAAAATGGGTAGATTTGCGTCCGAACGGTTTCTCGGAACCCTACCGATTTCTGCATCGGGACCACGCCGAGATCCTTGCCCGGCAGACAGACGACCCTGGGATGTTCCGCGTCGTCGAGTTCAACGGTGAGCCTGCTTCGTGAAGCTCTCGACTCCGTAGACGCCCGCAGGATCGCGCAGAAACATCTCCCCGGCGGGATGCGCTCCGGCGGGCGTCTGCGGTTCAAAGCCTGCCCGGCCTGCGACAAAACCAAATCCTCGTCAGACTGTTTCTCCGTTGACCGCCGAGGGTTCCGCTGCTTCCGGTGTGGAGCGCACGGAGGAATCCTCGCGCTGCTCCGGCTGTTCGGGTTCTCCGAGAGTGGTGCTCGGGATGAAGTGATAGAGATGGCTGGTTTCGGTGGACGTGTCGTCACGCCCGCCGAGGCGGTGGCGAGACGGTGGAAAGGTATCCACGAAGACGCTGCCGAATCCGAGCGTGACAATATCGTCCGCACCCTGGGATGCCTGCGAGTCGGCATCGCCTCGAAGATCCGAACCCTGAATAACCGCGCCCACTGGAGACGCAAGGCCGGCGGACTCGACGGCAACGATACCCTCGCCCAGATAGAACGCCGTATCCGGCTGCTAGAACGATTAGACGATTTGTTCTACGAACGGATGGACCGGCTCCAAAGGCTCTCCCGAGCCGATTGCCTCAAGCTCAAACAAAAAGTCGATCTCAAGCCCTAACTGTTAGAGCGTTTGGGCTCTCATGTATTAGGTTGGTTGGTGAGTTCCAGAGCGAAGGCATAGAGGGATCTAGCCCCACCGGAACCCGAAAAGTTCTCGTGGTGCTGATCCTCTGCCTTCGGCTGGTATCAGGCTGGCCGGAGCCGTCCCGTCGCTTTAGGCCCGCAGGTGCCAGATGGCGTCTCCGCCCTGCGGTCGGTCGCTACTTACGAGCCGCTGTACGCTCGACCCGTTCCCACACGGCTTCGACCTTCAGAGGTGCCGTTTGCGCTGCTCGGGAAAGCCCCACGGTAACGCGGTGCATTAACTCGACCCGCCGTCCTATCGACCGACATCGAGAACGAAACACGAACTAGTCGGGGGTAGTGGGTTGCTTCCCCAAGGGAGATGCAGTACCCTCCAACCAGTCGTGTTTCGTCGCAGGGCTATCCTACTCTAAAACCGAGTGGGAGATCAAACCCTCGGTCAGTGTCCCCCGCTGGCCGGGGGTTTTTTTTGTCGATTTCTAGCTGACGCCTATAGACAACCGGCATCCCGGTCTGTATATTCGACTTCACGCACACCGCGTCAGGGGGAATCCATGACTGATAGGGAAAGGCTTTTGGACGTTTCGGAAAAACTCTTGGCGATCTCAAGGGAGATTTCCGACGAGTTTCCGGGCCGAGGCGAAATCTGCCGGAACATCCACCAGGTCGTGCGTGACATTCACGGCCACATCGAAGAGGAGCATAAAGAAAATGACTGAACTGGCTGAAGACTTCACAGAAATCCCTTGCGAACACTGCGTCGGCAAGGGTGTCGTTGAGTGTGTCGCGTGCAAGGGTGTCGGCTACGAAGTTCTTGACCCGCGAAAGAATCCCTTCGGGATCTCGACGTTCGGATGTGTACACTGTAACCGCAACGGCGAATACGATTGCCGCCGCTGCCAGGGGTCCGGCGTTGCCGGACTCCGCTGAGGGGACTGAGACAATGGAAAAATCTGCAATGAAAATAGCAGCCATGACATTAGCGATGTTCTTTGCGGCAAACGTGGCCGACGCTGAGTTGGATACTGAGACGTGCCAAAAACTTTCGGAGTTTGCTCAAAACATCATGGAAGCGCGGCAGACAGGCGTACCGCTGAATAAGATGATTTCTCTCGTCGAAAAAAACGAGGAACCGTTCAGGAGTATGTATCGAACTCTCGTGATCGAGGCGTATAAGAAGCCGCGATATCACACCAAGAGTATGCAGACCGGCGAAACGACCGACTACAGCAATCAGGTGCTTCTCGCGTGCCTGGAGGCGATAGAGTAATGGCAAAGCATCACCGCTCCGGCGCCGCCGGCATCCCGCCGCGTCGCGTTATCCCCGATACCCATAATGAGCGTAAAACCCTCGCTCAGATCGAAGACGAGTTTCGCGCATGGTTGGAGACAGACGATGACGCTCAGGAATGCGCTCAGGAGGCCCAGAAACGCCGTTTAAGCGCATTTGAGGACGAGGGACGACCGTTGCCCTGCCCCGAAGCCGTTACGCCGGAAAAAGAGGACTAGGATGGGCGCTTATGACCACCATTGCGACCCTCGTGAATCATGGATCGAGTACGATGCACGCGGCATCTACCTGTGCCGAGTCTGCGACCGCTGCGTGAAAGAAAAACTGAGTCAGTACCGTACCGACGTTCTGACCGACCCGCGTTACTGGCACGACGAGCCGATTGACGAACCCGAATAACCCCAACAGGAGCGACAACGATGCTGATTGACTTAGAAGCCCGCGAACACCTTGACCGAGTGAAGTCGAAGCTCGACTCACTCATCAACCCCGGAGGGGTAGACCTCCCTACCTGGCTCGCCCGCAGGCAAGCCGAACTCAATGACGAGCACGACGACCCGCGATTGGCGAAAGTGGCGTTGGCCGCAGAGATAGAGAATCTGCTCTCTCTCGCGGTGTACCGTGCGCTCGATATCGCTCGTATCGTGGAGAACGTGGCGACCGACGAGACGACTATCGACGCCGACCCGGAGGAGATTTCACTTTACCCGCTTCTGACCATCGCGGAGATGCGCGGGGATAACTGGACCGAAGACGAAAAGTCGATCGACGAGAACCACGGTGATGCGAAGGAGGTGGATGATGTTCGAGCGTAATGAGTACGGAGAACGCGACAGGGGCGAAGGGGTATTCGGCGGGGTCGTGACACTGATTATCGCATCGCTCGCGGCAATCGGAGTCGTCACCCTGATATTGACCATCATCGGGGAAGCACGAGCGCAAAACGAATCCGGGGTTCAATGCGAAGTCACGCTCTCGGCATTTGCTCCAGGCAATCTGGCTGCGGTGCATCTGGCGGTGACGCCAGCCGGCGGGGAGTGGTCTGCTGATTACGTGGAAGGCGAAGGGTACTACGCGCACTGCACTTTTCCTGACTGGGACTTGGCGCAGGCATCTGTACGCAGTGGCATCCTGAACGCCGGAGCAATCGAGGTCGGTGGATTTGATGAGGGCGGCATCTTGGGCACCTGCCAATGGCGCGGGCCGTTGATGCCTCAACCGCAGGACTTCGAGGTCGAAGTCGTCACGGCTGCGGACACCGATTTGAATGATTATGAATCGTTCGAGATTCAGACCTACTTGGCTGTGATGTGTATCACCGAGACGCGCCCAGTGTGCGGTGATGCGAACGGGGACGGAATCGTCTCTGCCAACGACCCCATCTCATCCATCCGTTACCTGATTGGCCTTGATGTGGAGAATCACAGCGACCAGAACTGCCGACTGCCCTAAATCGCAAAATGTGGAGTGGAGGTGTAGAAAATGGGCGATGGAACTACGTCAATCCTGTCAGCAATGGGCCGGGATCTCCGGTCTAAAAACAATCCAATCGTACCGTGCAATCGGTGTTTCGGAGGCGGGAGACTGTTCTTGCCTGCGCTGCATGATTGGAAAACATATGAACTGAAAAGCTGCCCGAAATGTCAGGGGAGCGGTGAGATGGTGAGGGAGTGGAGATAATGACAGACAAAAAGCAGCGAGATCCTTCGTGGCAACTAACCCGGCAAATCCTGGTCGAACCGTGGAAGTGGAAACCTCAACAGGTCGAAGCAGCGACCAGCCTTGCGGCGGACGAAGACTTCCGGCTCGTATCCCACCGCAACGCCGACGGGCAAGTCTTCTGGACCCTCGAAGATACTCGGGACGAGCCTGACACGCCGTATCAGTACGCCCCGAGCCTGCTCGACCCGCACGGCGACCCGGAGCAACCTAATCCGCAGCAGGCCGAAGCCATTGAGGCTTGGAAGGAGGAGATGGAGAAAGGTCTTGCGGATCTTGAGCACTCCATTGTCCGTGAACGCCATGAGGAGCACGGGGACTTCCGCAACACGTTCGCCCTGATTGCTCAGTTCTGGTCCACGTATCTCAACTGCGAGATATACGACTACGAAGTGGCGGCGATGATGAACCTCGTGAAGATTGCGCGGATCTCATCCGGTAACGAGTCGCAGCCGGACCATTGGGACGACATCGGTGGATACGCCGAGATTGGCAAGATCCTGTCACGTCGGGAGGCGTAGCGGCATGGGCAGGTGGAAGTGGCCGGTGTCTGACTACGGAAGGACCGCGATGTCTGCGTCTCCAGACGACGCCCCGTCCACCGGGGATGCAGTCACGCTCGAACAGTTGTTCAAGGAGATGCAGACGCTTTTGTGGAAGAAAGAGGCAATCTCCGAAGTGGCTGAGATTCTGCTCAAGAAGTTCGACATACGTTACCGATGAAGCGATACGCGGCAGCCATTGGGATTATCGCCATCGTCGCGGTCGGGTGTACCGTGCAGCCGTATCTCGACTGCTCTCTCGCCACCGGACTAGACGACCTGTTCCTGAAGGCAAACTCAGGCTGCGCGACTGGATTCGTCGCCTACCTGCCTCAATTCGAGGTTCCGCTGCCCGTAGGGCGTAATGGGCGTAGAAATGCCCACAGACGCCGGCAGAAGGCTTCTACGAGCACTTCCAGCACCACCAGTACCTCAGTCGTCGTGGACCAGGATTTAATCCGCGAAATGCGGCAGGATCTTCCCGTGCAGGCTGGCGGGGATAACCCCACGGGGAGTACGATGGACGGCTATGGGTGCGTTCGATTGGTTGGGGGAGGCGATCCATTGGCTCGCATCGTGGATTCCGCAACCACTCGTCATCAAGGCAAACGAGGCCGGGGTCAGGCATCGAGGGGGGAAAACCCTCGTCCCCGTCACTCCCGGCGTTCGGTGGCGCATCAAGGCTCGAACCAAAATCGACACGACCTCGACCGCTCTGCGGACGTGGGACATTCCAGCGCAGAAACTCACGACCCGCGACGGTAAGGCGGTCATGATAAAGGGGGTTCTCACGGGGCAGGTCGAAGATCCGATGAAAGCCCTCGTGGATGTATTTGATATTGACGGGGAGTGCGTCCCCGACCGGGCACGAGCAGGCTGCCGGCCTGCGGTCACGAGCCGGGATTTCATGGAACTGGTTTCCGGTCTTGATGACGCCGAGCACGAGGCGACAATCGAGATGCGTAAACGGCTGAAGATATTCGGGGTCGCGGTGCGCGAGTTTACGTTTACTGACTGCGTAGAGTGCCAGGTGGTCTGTTACGAGGGGTCAAACCCGATACCGCAGTCTTGGGACGATGAGGAGGATTAGAGTGTCCGAACGATGGCATCCGGCAGAGGCGTTTGATTTTCTGGCTACGCGAAGGGGGGTTACGACATCGAGTCTATCTAAAGCATCCGGTTACGACAGAATGTTGATTACGCGGATACGTCGCGGGTTGAAGGCTCCGTCACTCGTCGAGGCGGTGAAACTGACGATTCATCTGAACGCGCTGTGCGGGGCTGAATACGGGGTTGATGACTACTTCGAGTTGACCCCGCCCAAGTCGGTACGCAAGCCGGCGATTATTGATACAGGCGGGGAGGGGGTAGAGGCTATCCCCGGACTGATGTACGGGATGCCGCCTTTCACGTACATCGGTGCGCGGCTCGACTACGTGATGACTCTCCACGACCTTGCCAACAACGCCGTCGCCCGCGTTGCCAAGATAGACCACGCTACCGTATCCCGTGTCCGCCGTGGTGTTATGAACATCTCGAAGGGTAAGGCGAAGCAGATCACACAAGCAGTATCGCAAATCATCGGGCACGAGATCCCGCTCGATATCCTGTTCCCAATCGACCAGTTAAGAGAAAGGACTCCACCAACATCGAAGTTCAAGACCGACGTGAAGGGACGCCGCGAGCAGAGAGCAAAGAACGAATGTTAATTGACAGAAAACCGAAGCCCACCGTCAACGATGGCTCGACCGTTCTGGATCATCGGTTTGTTCAACTCCCAGTCGTTCGGATTAGTCTCAGACTCGAACCGTATCCCAAACCCATTAACCCAGGTTGTAGGCTGCCCGTTCACTGCGTACAGCGGTTGGAGCTTACTCAGAGTCCCGAAACTATCGGCTTGGAGGGCGGTTCCAGTCATCGGTTCCCGAATGGTTTTGTTCTCGCGTCGATGAGTATGGCCGAAAGCGATGCTTACAGTTCGAGCGATACGGAGATGTTGAGCGGCGGCGTGCTCAGCATAACTCCACCCGTGAACGGCGATGTGGTTCGGACTCACCCAGAATCCGTGCGCGGCGTCCTTGGCTTCCGGCTGATAGGGCAGGAACGTGATTCGCTCTGGCGATACGCCGAGGGCATTGGCCCCGAGCAGGTTTTCGACGCGGATGTTGTTGTAAGCCGCATAGCCCGGAAGCCCGTTCTTAATTACCCAGCGTTCGATCCGGTACTCGTGGTTCCCGAGAATGATTACAAGTTCGCCGCAGTTCTGGAGACAGAAACGCATGAACTCGCGGGCCGGTTCTATCTCGTGCTGCTCAAAATCGTAGTTTCGCATTTCATCCGGGGTTTTACCGTCATGCGACGAAAAGCACGCACAGTCGAGCATATCCCCAAGTTGGACGATACGTCTCGGCTTATAGTGAGCGATGGCTTGCTTCACTACTTCGAGACTGACCGGATCGTGGAAGGGGAAGTGAATGTCGGGGACGAAGATGGTCACGTCATTGCGTAGGTTTACCGGTTTCGGGATGGCAATGACTGGTTGCGGAAGTTGTACCGCCGGCGCGTAGCCCTCTTCTATTCGTCGCTGTGCCACCGATACATCGGCGTACCCTGGCGGGTGGGTAACAGTGACCGTAGGACGATCCCCGTCATGAGGAACAGGATCACGAGGATGTACGCTGTCAGTTCCAGGCACTCCGTCACTGAATGAAGGAACCTGCGGTATGGGGGAAGGTGCTTCAATTCTTTGTCGTCCACGGTCTATCCATACCCGTTCAATGATTTCCTTGAAAGCATTATGCGTACCGAACTCGCGGCGAATCGTAGTGTCAGGAATGTCTGCATGACGAGCAGACGGTACTGCACCATCGCGTGAAATCAGATACACGCCCCACTCAATAAGAGTGTCACGGGTCCATCGTGTTGGTCTGTTCATTGTCCCTCTCAGGGAAGCGGTGGGAGCCACGGCGACACCTGACTTACGCGAGCTACTTTCTTACGCGAAGCCGGTGCCGTACCGTGGCCTATACTCACGGTAGCAAAAAAGTACACGTTAAATCAATAAGTTACGTGATTTTAAGAAAAAGTACAGATAAGCGCTGTATATTTTGCTTTCCCCGCCCTCATCGGTTGAATGTCTGACCCAGTAGGGGAGTCTTAAATGTCGAGGTGGAGGTAGTAGATGGGAGTAGCCAAGTTCAGATGCCCGCGATGCGGAACGGGTACTCAATTCCAATACGAAGTAGGTCAGGGGGCGAGCGAAGAAAGGCTAAAAACAAAAGGCTTGGAACAGAAAGTGAAAAGCCTTGAGAGCCTTATCGAGTCTCGCAACCGCGACCTGGCGGTCTGGGAACAGATTCACGGCCCGTTGATAGAGGCTATGGAAATCGTAGCCTGCTTTTCTTTACTGACAGAATTGAACGACGAGAGTGTACAGTCGTCGTTCGCAAGCCTCCGAGAACGTGCGGTGGTTGTAGTGGGGGATTATGAGGCAATTACCAACACCCGAGCAGTTGAAGTGGTACGAGAGGGCGACGAAGAAGCGGGTACTGTTTGAGGCGTTCGTCGGCAGCTTCGCGGCGATCTTCAACCTTCCCCTGTTACGCCATCCACACCATTGGTTTGATCCATGTATCCGATGCGGGAAAGACCGTGTTCGCGGGATTGGATACGCGGTAGATGGCGAGGGTAGATTGATAAAGTTCTGGACAAAGACTTGTCCAGACGGGCATCAATACCGGAAGTTTCTTCGAGTCATTGAACCGGAAGTATAAAAGTCTGACGGTGCCGGATGAGGTCTGGGACGAGGTGGCGGTGGCAATCTACGTGGCGACGGCGACGAATCGTCTTGAGTTGAAGCCGTTTGCCTCGAAGAAAGCGGAAAGGGTCGAGGCGATACGCCGCATCATGAGCGAGTATGTGGCGCAGGCGATCCCCGACCTTGTGGAGATGAAGTCGAGGATGTTCGGCACCGAATACGGCGTCAATGCGATGGTAGCCCTGGAGCGCGACGAGTATCGTTGCGTGCTCTGCTCGCATACGCGGATAAACGCAGGTTCGGTAGAGGTCCATCACATCATGCCCCGAGGCTACCACGGCCCCGGTCGTCCCGATTACATCCACGACCCTGACAATCTCGCTACGTTATGCAGCCGATGTCACAACGAGATCACCAACCCCGACGCGGGGAATCATTGGTCTGCCTTCGTGACCCGGCTCAAGAACGCTATCGGAGCGCCGGTTCCATCAGGATTCGTTGAAGGTGAAAAAGACCAGGCATAACTCGGGTTCACCTGACGTGGTTGTTCTCCACGACGAACCCTCGGAGATATTCCATCCGGCAGGGATTCTTCCTGAACAACTGCCTTTGGACAAGTATCGGGTGCCGGAACGCCGGTTGATGTTGGTTGTATTGAGCGAAGCGATACGCGATGCGGAGATGGACATTGAGGACGCACGAGAGTGGATGAAGTCCACGGAGCGGGAATGGCCGTTCTACTTCGTGCCCTTATGCGAGACGCTTGGTTTTGACCCGAACGCGGTCTTAGAGGCGTGTGAGAAGCGGTGGTTGATAACGAGGATCGGGAACAAGCACCCGATTACGCGGAGGAGGGGGTATCCATGCCCGGAGGAGATTCGGATTCTGCCAAACCCAGACAGGCGCATAAGTGGGAAACCGTTCGGGGGAGATACATTCTCTACCGACACCGACCCGAAAGATACCGAGTGACGGAGACGAGTGCCTTCGGTCGCCGGCTGATGCTGAATGAACTGACGGCAGAGGAACGCGACGACTTGGCGGCGATGCACATTGATGCCTTCGTGATTCAGGAGTTTGAAGAACTGGCGGAAGAAAGCCTCGACTTTGATTGGTTGGTCGGTCACGACCTAAACACCTGCAAGCCGTAATGGGCAAGCGCCGCGTAAAGATATGGATTCCCGGCGTACCCATCCCACAGGGCAGATTACGTCACGCTCGGTGGGGAAAGCCGTATTACCCGAAAACCAGTAACCGCCACCGGAAGTACCTCGTGGAACAGATTGAGTCCCACGAGGTCAGCCCGTTCAGCGGTCCCGTAATGGTTGAAATAACGGTCCATAGACCTCGGGCGAACTCAGACCTAGACAATCACGCAAAGATGGTCCTGGACGCGCTACAGGACGCTGGAGTGATACCAGGGGACGACGTTCGCGTGATACGGGAACTGCGGCTGCGTGCGAAGTCAGTGGGCGACGACAAGGCAGACCCCGGAACGGAGATTGTGCTCAAGGCACTCTCCGGTCTGATTGAATCAAAAAAAGATTGAGTTACGCGGGTTGCAGGCCCCAAACCAGAAACGGCCCCCCGAAGGGGACCGCTCTGGAGTAGGGGTAGCGACCTTGCTTGAGGAGTAAGCGTCGGTCGGAGATAAGGTTACGCCAGCGCAGGACAGTGGGCAAGTCTAGACCTGCGCCGGCGGCCTCGGCTTGAACCGAGGACACTGGGGGATGTGTTTTCTCTGGGGGCAGGCGCAAGTACCGGCAGCGGCAGCGTCCGCCGCGTCCCTCATCTTCTGCCACGCCTCTCGGATATTCTTGGCGTTGATCGTTGAGACTTCCTCCCCGGCGATGAAAGTCCGCATCTTGGGGTCTGCATCGGGCCGATTCATGGCAATCGGTTCCCATCGGAAAGAAAACTCCCGGCAGAGCGCGAGGCGGATACGGTCGGCTCGGGTCAGCCCGCACCGGATCGCATCGGCATCAATCTCGTTCAACATCTCGGGGGCGAGATCCATCGAAATCTTCTTGGTGGCAGGTCTTTTACTCGCCATCTTTGTTCTTCACAGCCTCGACAGTCTGCACGACCAGGGAGATGGGTTCGCCACTGCCACCGACCTTGACCGACTTGTCTTCACGCCATGACCGGAACCGGCTGGCAAGGAACTTGGGGATGCCGGCTGCGCTGTCAGGAGTGACCTTCGCGTGCGCTCTATACGCCGCGACCAGTTCGCTCTCCAGTGCCGCCTCAGCAGCCTCCACGGCATCCACGTAGGCAATACAGAGCCTCTGGTGCCGCGTTAGCTGCGGAGGGGCAAGCCCGTCATTCTCTGCCGCCTGAATCTCAGCAGTTCGAGCGCGACCGATCTTGACCCACGAGTCGTGCTGAGTCTTGGTCACGCCGCAAACGCTCGCTGCGGTCTGTGGGAAGTTCCCCTCGCGGATCAATTCGCAGATGCTCTTGACCAGCTTGGGAGACAATATTTTTCGTGCTGCCATATCAACAGTACGATACCACGACTTTGGGTGTCAGGTACAAGCCTGAACGGGGTTTCAAGCCCGTGCGCGTCTCTTGCGGGACTTCTTGACGTGCCAGATATCGCTTACATTGACGCCAAGGGCGCGGGCAATCATCAAGGCAGTCGGGAGAGCCGGGATGCGCTGCCCGGAGCGAATCAGGGACAGATTGACGCGGGTAATCCCTGCCTGCTCGGCAAGGCCGGTAATCGTGACCTCCTGGTCGTCCATAAGGGCTGCAAGGTTGCTGACAAGTTGGATAGATGGCTTGGCTGTGTTCATCAAGAGATCATAAAGCGGGATAGACACCCGGTCAATAACTACTTTCTCTCAGTTTTCGCAGGAATCGTGTAAGAGCACGACTTCGCTGGACAAATGCTTCAGGGAATCGGACACGGTGACTTTCCCGTCGCAGGTGTAGTCGGCTTTGATGCGAGGGGGGTGTACGACATACGGCGGCGTGCATCGGAGGGCGTCGATAACGGTGGGCACGCTGACGGCGAGTTCTCCGTCTATCATTTGCTGTGCGGTGATGACCCAAATCTCGAATTGGGACTCGGAGGGCATCCGGTCGGCAATCCGGCTCGGGACCGGGTAGCGGACTACGTTGACCGATGGACCCCAACTCTCGACACGCAGGTCGGTGACGAGGATGGAGCCATCGAGGACTTCTTCGCCGGAGTCCACGTCAATCAGCGACAGCCGGTAATCCACCCCTTCGATGTGATACCAGCAAAGGTCGGCGGACATTCCCGCTACCGGCATCCCGAGCACCCAAGCGATTACCCATGCGATCAGGTGTGGTAGTCTGCTCATGGAGGGGTAGTCTACTCAGGCTGCCGGTCGAGGAAAATGGCTACAAAAAGAACGCAGTCCCGAGTGAACCTCCAGGAACAACTTCTCTCCTCGCTCACTGAGCCAAAACGTCATGGGTTTTCCGCTAACTGAGACTCAAAGCAATGTGTCGCTGCGTTTGATTGGAGCGCAGTTGACGCACTGAACATTTTCGGATTCCGGCCCAAGCCAGTCGGGAACGCAGTCACGAATCACGTCCACGTACTTCGCGTTTAGTTCACAGAGAACGAACTTGCGGTGTAACGTCGATGCAGCAGCGCCAACGGTCCCGATTCCGGCATATGGGTCAAGAACAGTGTCGCCTTGAAACGAATAGTAGGCGATTACCTTTTCAGCTAGCTCTTGAGGAAATACTGCTGGATGCAATTTGCTGTGCGCCGGCGTGATCTTCCAGATGTTCGTCTTCTCGTAACCATCTTGGATCTTTGAGTTTGTAACCGCCTCGGGGTTCGAGTGATTGCGAATATGCCAGTCAATTAGTCGATCTGTCTTCTTCCGATAGACCATCACGTACTCTGTCACCGGGACGGCTTTGTACTGAAGTGGGTTGCGATCCGCAGCAAATCTACGGCCCCGCCCTGTTGCCCAGCCTGCCCCTTCCGGCTTAACCCAAATGATGTCGTCGATGAACTCAAACCCCTCCTCTATTGCGATCCGATGGATGTCAAAAGGGACAGCGATACGTTTTGATGATTCAGAGCGTTTCGCCCGGCGAAGTAGCACCGGGGACGTGTTGATGACGGCGAATCTTCCATCTTCAAGTACCCTGTGAACCTCACGCAAGACTTGTCGAATCCCAGTCAAGTAGTCCTCGTAGGCATGATAGTCTGCGTAGTCTGGCCGAGCATTGAAGTATGGCGGCGACGTGAACATCAGTTGAACTGACTCTGCTGGCAACTCTCTGAGCAGTTTTTCGCTTCTGCCTTGCATGATTGAGTTGCGAAGTTCAGGCGGGGTAATCACTGCCTTCTTGCGTGACCGTCCCTTTGATACCTGAGCAGAAGTGCCGCCATCCTCTACTGGCGAAACTGAATCTTCTTCTCCGCATCGTTTGAGTCGTGCCCTCACGGCGGAAACTGTAGTTGACCGCCTGCAATCGACCGTCCCCGTCTTGGCATTGATGACGATTTCCCCAACTCGACGAGTCGAATCAGGAGAAAGAACCGGTACGCGCCAAACGTGATAGCGGTCGTCAACCTCGGGAAGACCATACGAGACGTCATCGTCCAGATCCCAAGTTCCAACGACGCCGTCAGCGATCTCCTGAGCATGTGCGGCGGAAGCGACCGCATATTGCCGGCGGGAATAGACAGTGGATGAAGCCATCGGGTTTGCTCTTAGGGACGGGGCCGCGAAAGGACGTTCGCTCAGAGGCACAAAGCCCGTCAATCCATAACTGAAACTGAAACAAGTCAACAATAAGCGCCGCGATACCTTGCCGCAGGCCGGAGAACGCTACCTGCCCGAGTCTGCCATCAAGTCTTTGAGCGCGGACGAATACGCTCAGACCACTCGGAAAAAACGAGCAGACGCAAAAAAGGGGAAGCAGCACTCAAAGCAGCCCAAGAAAGTGTCCAAAAAAGTACGCAAACATCGCGCAAAGTAGAAAGATGAAATCTCATCGCTAGCACCCCTTTTCGGCCTCAATAGCCATAAAACGAGGGAATGTGCGCGTCCGGGGGAGAAAGTCGCTTAGAAGCCGATTCTGGGCTTCCTGGGGCCTATTTCAGACAGGGGGCTTTATGCATCTCCCCGTCCATCTCAATCTCGCACTCAAACTCCTCGATTTCGTGCTTTATCGGGGCATGGACCGGGGCGCGGAAAAACTGCACCATTTCCCCTGTCTCATGAACTACCTCACACAGACACTCTTTCTCAGTCGGCACAGGGGGCGTGACCTTCATCATGTACTGTACGCCCACGAGGAAACCGACAGTCAGCCACAAAATCGCTCGAATCAGTTCTTTATCCATCAGTAGCACGGTCCCCATTGATGACCGTCCCAGCATTTAGCTACTGGAGGCGGGGCTGATGTCGGATGTGACGGCGGGGTAGGAGGGCGCTTGTCGTAGTAGCCGGGAGGTGGGTTGGTCGGATACGGGTCCGCCGGCCACGGCTGCGAGGTCGTCGGTGGATGTGTCCGGTGGTGTTCCTGCTGCTGCCTCTCAAGGTACTCGTTCTGCTCGCGCAGCAACTCGATCTGACGCTCCTGTTCCTCGTGGAGATTCTGTTCAATGCCTGCGAGCCTGTCGCTGATGTCCTGCACTATCGGCATCGCCTTCGGGTCGGACTCGAACTTTGTCACCAGGAACGTGACCGCCGCGACAATAGCCATTACAGCCGCAGACCATTTGCCCATATCTACCACTGCCTCGTGAGTCATCGGATATCACACTGTCTCGGGTCGTTGCCCACGATCTCGCACAGGAGCGCAAGATCAGTCAGATAAATGTCGAAGTCGTCTTCGAGTAACGTAACGCAAGTCTCATCCTCGCGTCGCGGACATGGACCATACACCGGCGTGCGATACGGAACCGGCATGGCGTACTCAAACGCGGGAGCCACTTTTACTTTGCAGCACCCGCTTAGGCTTACGCCTGCGGCGACGACCCAAAGCACGAGTAATCGCCGCAATGCTGCGCTCGGATTGTTCATTCTCAAGTTCATTGATAACGCCCTTCTGCACGCCCCGGCGACGAATGAAGATCGCCACTCCCCAAACCACCGGCCCGAGAAGGACCATCGCCGCTAGCGCGTACAGTGACACCGGATTCCTCTACGCGCTCTGGATGCGCTCAGAACGAGCACGCAGGTCAGCGAATATTTCGTTTACTTCAACTTCGGTAATCTTGTCGCCCGCCTCAATGCGATCAAGCATCCTCACCAGTGCCTTGATTTGGTTAACCAGATGAGGAGCTACCGTCAGCCCGGCGATTATCCCGTTGATGAGAGCGGTTACTGTCTTTGAATCCATTGGTCAGTCCTCGTATCCAAAAGTGAGTTGTTCGCCCTTCACGCGGCTTTCTTGAAGTACAGGTCGTCGTGCAGCCACACGGAGTCCTGCGCCGGGCCGATGACGCCCTCGGCTTCGAGGATGGTCCGCACCTGAATCAGCAACAGCCCCATCATCTGCGACCAGAACTCGATCTTGTCCTCGTTCCCGCTCGCTGCCGCCATCTTCATGTTGTTCAGCGTCAACATCATCTCGCGGTCGATCTGCTTCAGACGTACCTTCACGCCTTCGTCCGCATCCGGCATCGTCACGTACCCCTCGATGGCAATCTGCACCGTCCGGTACGTCTCTGCCGCGAGATATGTCTGATCCACCGGACTCGTCTTCTTGAACAGCCCGCACCCGGACATCACAATCGCCACCGTCACAACTGCCACCATCTGCTGCAAAATCTTCATGGACGAAAGTCTCCACCTTCTTGCGGCTCAACCGCAGTATCAGGCTTCAACAACCTGCCGCCAATCGGCGTGATAGGCTGCTCTGCCTCCATGCGCCCGTACCCGGCCAACCCGAGTCCAATCAGGTACATGATTGAATCGAAATGCGTGATAATCGCCCCGACAGACTGACCAATCAGTTCAATCTCTTCCTGGGACAAATCACGACCGATGTTCTGGCTACCGAAAAACGCCAAGGCACTCACAAAAAGCCCCTGAAACGTCCGAGATTTGTAAATAGGCTTCGTTTCCATGCAGGAATCATAGCCCTTGTAGGCTATACGCCGCTACTCACGGGTCATGCGGGAATCAAGAAACTCCTGCGAACCGTACTTCACCGGGTCGCGTAGAACCTGCAACATCCCGATGATCGCCCGCTGATTCGCCTTCACTTCGGTGATATCACCTACCAACCCATCAAGACGCCTCGCCGTATCCGACGTGACCGACTCTAACTGTTGGAGCCGTTGGTCCGTCAGAGGGTGCCCAGAAAGCCCTATATGGTGGTTTACGGACGTTTCTACCCGCTCGATGACTATTGCCAGGTGGCGTACCTGAGAGGTCAGATCCGCCATTGCCTGAGCCTCCTGACGGATCTCCCGATTCTCGTCGTGGTCCCAAGAAACCGCAGCGATGGCGAATCCCATCCCCGCCGAAATCAACGTCGTCACCACTACAATCGGCAATCGGATTGCCAAATGGTGATGCCCGTTCCCGTTCCCGTTCAAATCAGTAATCCTCGCTCAATCGGTAAAATAAGTGAGCACCAATTTGAACAACCGGCTTCTCATCTGCGGCCCAGTACGGCGCAACGCTGGTCGTATGGTAGTGGTCCGCACCACTGGTGGGGTCGTTCTCGAAATCGAAGAACGCGGCGGCTGCCGCCTTGTAGCACTCGTACCAGTCTCGGACCCCTGCCCATTTGGTCACATTGACCAATTTTGGACACACCGGGTCGTTGGCGTTGAAGCAACTGAACTGCCACTTCTTCAGCATTACGCCGTGCCACCCGGCGCCGAACCATGCGTTGTTGGGGTTTTCTACGCGGTTTCTGACAACCCACGCTACGGCGAGTTTACCGACGTAAGGTTCGCTCAGAGCCTCGCCGGCGACCAGTGTCGCCAGCAGGCTCAAAGCATCCCGCTTCTCGAACTCTGTACCGTCCGGTACATGGACGAACACGCGGGGGCGGTGCTTGGATAGATCCGACATACGAACAGTTTACCTTCACTGAGCGCAATTTGCCTACCCAAGACGCTTCAAACCTTCCGCTCAGAGGCACAAAGACCGTACTCATTGATGCCACCCGTTTCGACCACCCGTGAATCTATGTAGCTCCACTCTGCATCTGAAATGCCCCATCGCCTACACAGGTCAGCATCCGCATACACTCCCGTGTACTCGATGAGATCAGGTACAAAGGCATAGTTCATACGATTCACATCCTGCGAAACGACTGTTTGCAATATCAGGAATCGAACAACCTTGGTAAATAAATATGACTGAAAAAACTCCGTCTCTCGGCGGGTCTTGAATGCCCCTGCCACGATCCAAGACTCAGTGCACACCTCACCGGGCCGGGCGACAAACGCGTTCTTTCTGTGATACATTCGAAGCGGCTTGGTAAAGTCCGTTTGTCCCGCGATCGGAGCTTTCGGAATCAGCAACTTCCATTTGTCTCGGAAGCCATTGGGATCCGACACGTCGCTTTCGGCCGCAAATGCCCGGCCGATTCGCTGAATAAACCAGCATGGCACCCCTTCATTCTTGGGTTTGTAATTCGTCGGCATACCGAAGGGGCGGATTGAGGATACGCGGTCCCGTAAAGACCCTTTCTCAAAATCACCAGATGCAACGACTTTTCGAATTACTCGAACGCCATCGGGGTCACGGACGAAGATGTCAAACTCATTGAGTGCTCGGGCGATGGATCGAGTCTCGTCCCGCGAGACTCGCGTCACATCACAGGTGCCTTTGTGGCCTTGCGCCCAGAGGAAGTAGCAAACTCCGCCTGCTATGTTGACGCCGGGGAAGACATCGGACGCGGTTGGGAAATCAATCAGTTGGGACATCTGCGAATCCGAAAGCATGGAGTCCCGAAAGTCACGGAGGCCCATACCACCAGCAAACCACCGTGCAGGAATGACCATAGACAAGTACCGAGGCGAGAGCTTCTTGGCTTGCTCTACGAACAGGTGGTAGATCGGCTTTGCTTGCCGTCCTGATCCACCAGTATCGAGCTGGTATGGGGGGTTGCCGATAATCACATCGAATTGCATATCACCTCTCGTGCTCCGTGCGCGAGAGTGAAGCGGCAGCGGCCAGTTCTATAAATGTCATCGGTGGGTATGTTGCCACTGGCCTGATGCGTTCATGCTTCGCAACGTGGGCAAACAAGTAGCCCTCGGCGCTCAACATGGACGATTGAGCCAGAGTATTGAGGTTGAAGTCTAGGCGCTGGAACTTACCTTTGCCGAGATAGTCCCACTCGGCAAAGGTAATCGGTTCGCCGTTGCGTTTACGCATCGTCAGCGTGTCGCCCTGAACGATATTCTGCGACAACACATAAGAGGCCGCTTGGTACAAATCCTGCGAGGCATCCAAGTCTAGGTAGTCGGCCAGAATCTCCAACAGGTTTGCGCGGCACTCTGCGATGTTGTCCGCCAACAACTCGATCCCGTAGATACACATCACGGCGAGGAGCGCGTAGTGTCGCTTCTTAAAATCGAAGTTACCGTATTTAAGTTCGACAGTAGCGAGCTTGCGCCGCAAGACCACGACAAGGAAGTTTCCATTTCCACACGCCGGCTCCAAAAATCGGGAGTCGATACGCTCAGATTCTTCATTGACGAGATCGAGCATCGCTTCGACTATCCACTGAGGCGTGAACACCTCACCGTAGTCCGCGACGCGCTGCTTTGATTTCACTGAATTAAGACGCCGGAAGCGGGGTTAACTGCCTTTCTTCCACTTCGTTGACGACGATTTCGTCTTCGACGGCGACCACTTCACCTTCGTAGACCAATACGAAGCCGAGAGCTTGTCCTTCTTGGCAATGCTCTTGGCGTGCCTGGCCTCGTAAGCCTTGCGCTGGCCCACGGTCTGATTGGTCTTCACGCCCTGCTGCCCAAAGCGAATCAGACGTACCTCATCCCCGTCCTTCGCCAGAACCGCGTGCGACTTCTTCGGATGACTCGGGGTCCGTTTCGGTTTGTTGTAGCCGGCGAACTTCTCGCCCCTGTACGTAATCGCCATTACTTCTTCTTTGCCTTCTTCTTGGCGGCCTTCTTCTTCGCTGCGCCCGACTCCATCGCACCGTAGCCTCCCGCCGCAGCCTTCTTCGCCGCAGCCTTGCCCTTCTTCGTGTATGGGTACTTCTTTCCACCTACCATCGGCATCGTTCAATCCCTCCGTTCATGACGTTCAAAACGCACATCTATAAGTATCGCAGTCAGAGTTAGTGCTACAAACATCCCCAATCGAGCCTTGGGAACAAACACTTGCAGTACAGACACCATTCGCAGTGCCGTATTTGTTCTCCAGACACTCTAGCATGATCTCCGCGATGCACTCTGCACCGGCATCATTCGGGTGGATGCCATCAAATAAACAGTTGTTGGTGTCACCGTTGGGACAACATTGTTTCCAATGCGACCAAGCATCGACCCAGTGATAGTCAGCATCTACGGAGGATAATGACTTCAGGTATGAGCGGATTTGGCTTAATTGATGATTATGCCATGTCCAACAGCCGGCCCGTGGGGATGAATTGAGCTTATCTCCCCTGACATGAGCCGTAGGGGTTGCGACCAAGACGATTTCGACCGATGAGGAGTCTACTGACGATGCAATGCCCGCAAAGGCGTCTTCCACGGTGGCCTGTGAGGCAGCAGCCATGCACACACCGGAACTGCATCCGGGGGCATTTAGACATCCGGTGAAACATTGAGATGTAGGTAGCGTGTGCCCCGCCAGACAAGTAGCCCCCTCAGCGAAGAAACTGAAGCTACAAGTGCCGTTACTACACGTAGTTCCGCCAAAGCAATCAGCATCGGTAGAGCATCCGCAATCGAAGTGACTAGTACAAGAAGTGCCAAAGTCGCCGGGGTTTATGCAATACCCTTCGAACACAGCCGGGTCATGACGCCAACCAGAACTTTTCGGACAATAGCAGGAATTACCTTCGTCGGAGCCACCATCGTCGTAGCAGTAACTATAGTTTCCTGATGTGCAGTATCCGCAGTCCGAGTTCACCGTGCAGGCAAGAGTGGCCGAGGCGTTAGCACAAGTCCCTGAACTGCATGGCCCTTCGTAATTACACGCGGAGTCAGGGGGGCAATCTGCGTTTTGAGAACAAACAACCCCTCCAACCGGACTAGCAATAATGAGGGGCTTTATCGTATTTATCCCCATCATGACCAAGGCAACATCGAGTTTCTTGTTTAAGTCTCCTCGCCGGGAAGAACAGGACAAATGCCCACTTGCCGATCCGTTAATGATGTTTGTTAAATTGTGCTCCAGGTCGCCTATGGTGCGACCGCCCTGAGCGCAATCATATAAATACTCTGGTTCAATCAATGGATCTACGAACCCACCGGACATGACATTGTTCAAACGACTGTTTCCGATGAATCCGACGGTCTTGAATCCGTCGCCGTTTCTATCAGGCAAGACATTCGGTACTAGTGGCTCAGGAAGCAGTATCAACGCTTCCGCTGATACTGCGGTTCCTCGGACCTGTCCGACCGACCCTGAGCGCGTGTGAACGCCTTTCCACTCCAATGCGTTAATATCGGTGAAGTCCCACGACGTAGCATCAGGGGCGGTAGCAACCGCCTCAAAGCACCCTAATTGGAACTCGGTATCGCCGTGCTCATCAACCGCGTAAGTTACGCCGGAGGACAAGTTGCTTCCAACTTTGAGTTGACACGTCACGTCCTTAACGGACCCAGATGAAGCGTTCGTATTATCTCTCCACGACCCGATATGAGTCACCAATGGGATTGCAGGGGTACTGCTCATGCAGTCTGAATCCGTGTCGCATGAAATATTCGACAAAGAACAAGTCCCGCTTGTGCAGGTGTCTGTAGTGCTAAGATTGGTAAAGCCTAGCGTCTCATCGTCGTTATTCGTGTTCGTAAAGATATACGATGTTTCATCATCCAATGCCCCAGAGGCAGCGTCATTGACGCAATCATAGTGCCCTGTCGCATTACAGCTTGTTGTATTCGACCAATTAACTGTGATGTCCGAATCCGGCACTAACGAAGCGATCCTGTAATTAGCGTTCGCTACACTGCATGAACTGTCTGTGATGACTATATCGTCCAGATAATACTGCCAAGCGTCCGTCTGGCCGTCTGAGTATGTTCCGAGGTAAACATCATTGACTGTTCTCACGTCCGTAGTGTTACAAGTGCTGCTCGGACAATCGGCATCTGATCCGCACGCATACCCCGCGTTTGTTCCGCCGGAACACGATCCTTGTGGCCGTGTTTGCTGACCGCGCAAATAAACGGTTCCCGGCTCTCCCACATACATCGAAACAGATACATCCCCTGCATCGCCAGCGGTATTGTCTTGCTCTAAACCGACCGCGTACCATTGATTTGTATTCAGTGGACCAAATGATGCATAAGCCGAATTGCCGTCAACGCAGGACGCTTCGCCTGCGTTTTCTTCATCGCAGTCAGTTGCCGCATCCGAACATTCGGTCCCGTCATTGGTTGATGTCTGACACTCCGCGCCATCGTCCTCGTAGTATGCCCGTACGCGATATGTTGATGACGTAAGTCGCTCAACGACTAAGATGGCCGTAGGATTTCCGCTTCCATCATCAAATCGGAGAACTTGTCGTCGTTGACTGGCAGAGGTGGGTAGCGTAGCCACGTTCAATTTGGCGTAAGCACATATTGTACTTTCGGAACTGATCCCGTCGCTGCGCTTCAGGTAGCGGGAAGCGGATGGCGTTGGAACGTCGTAATAAATCGAACAGGTATTCGTGTCATCACCGAACGTCGTGGTACTAACAGTCGGCCTAGGGCTACTACTTCCAGAAAACACCTGCCCAGTAAGCCACTCCGACGTAGATAGCCCGCCGCATATCTCATTCCCCCAAATGAAAGTCTCCGCGTAACTATCACCGGCTACTAGCAACAGTAGTAACGCAAGCGCGTTCAAATTAGCCCGCATTAAATATTTCCTCTAGGGTACAAACCCACGAAACGGTTCCTGCTGCTCCCGACGTAGTATCGTTGGCTTGGAGAGCAGCCGCGCTAAATGCAGTATAACCAGAGACATTAAACGAGTACCCACTCGCGGTTGATGTGTGAGAATCTACGTATAACTGCGTGGGCGTCCCGGAGAAGGCGCCATTAGCATTTCTCTGAAAAGCAAACGCGCCTTTTTCGACAAAATATTCACCAACTGTCGTGCCTTGGAGAGTCGCTGTGCAAAGATAATCAACAACCAAGACACCAGTAGCGTTTGAGTTAGTCCCGGTTCCAGCCGAGTAAATAACCAAGTTCCTGTTTGCAGTGCCACTAGATGTTTGCGCGACTGCTACGCGCCTTGCAACGTGCATAGGTAGGGTTGCCAGCGAGTAATCGACTTCAATGTGCTCCATCAGGCTTGAGTCGGTAAGGCTTGCACTAGGACTGATGCTAGTGGAGATTTTTCCATCTTCCGTTAGGTTATTATTATTTCGATAGCCTTGGTTGATGTCTGCGTTGGCAAGATCCTGTAACTGCCAATCATTCTCTGCGAACAACTTGCCTACAAAGTAGGTATCGTCCTGAACCTCTCCTGTATCAGCACCTCTCGTAGTGTCGTGCTGGATGCACCAATCACTAGCTGCACCTACGCAGAGATTGTCATTATCAGTCGCAACGATTGTCGGGATCTGGGATTCCAAGACATCCGTTGAAGTCGTCATCACTCCCGTCCCAGTAGTGACATCACACTCACCGGCAGTGCAGGATACTGACGCAAACGTACTAGCGAAATCCAAGATGCTCGCTGCACCTGCGGAAGCGTCTCCTTCTTCGATAGCGAGAGTAGAATTGAGCGTACCCGCTGAAATGCTCAGGCCTGTGCCCTCCAGGTCCGTCACCGCCTTGTCGTCCTGTGCAACAATCGCCCCCTCACTAAAGAAGTCCGTTGGGCTATCACCTGCACTAGCAGTCGAGGCAGTCGTAGCGTTCCCGCTCAAGGCACCTGTGAACGTGGTGGCCGAGAGGTTATCAGTCGTCGGGTCGTAGGCCAGTGCCGTGTCGATGTGAATCTGTTGATTTGATGATGAGTCTGTCTCTACGAAAGCCACGAACGTCGTAGAGTCAGTAGACGCATTGTCCACTGCTACGTTGGTCGCGTTCGTGGCTGAGGTAGCACTACCTACGCTGAGACTGCTCTGCGTGGCCCAAGTGAACCCGGCTGTTCCGTCATACGTAAGAACATCCCCACTCCCGCTTGGGGCATTGGTAGCAGCAAGATCCGCTTCCACGAGGCTGTCCGCAGTAATATTAATCTCGGGTGCCCATCCCTCGCCAGCCGTACCACTGACGGTGATGCGTCCGGTTGCTCCAGTAACATTCGCCACGTAGTTGCCTGTCGTGTCTGTTCCGAGTGCAACCGCGTTGGCTTGAATAGTAGTCACGCCAGCGGTCGTCATCGTTATGTCACCAGAAACATCCTCGGTGGGCACGAACACCGCTGCCCCTACGGTTTTACCTACGTAGATGTGGTCGTCATCGGTGTCCCACTCAATAACTCCCTCAGCAGTAGGGGCCGGAGTCGCGCTCTGAACCAGGGTGATTGCAGAAGTACCAATCGTCCCGCCGGCAATCGTGAGGTTATCTGCCACTTCGGCGTCCGAGATGGCTCCCGTAGCCAGTTGCAGAGAATCGTTTCCAGTGGCCGATATGACCACATTACCCGAGAAGGTAGATACCCCAGCCTCATCAATCGTAAGGCGCGTAGTGGGCGATTGAGAGCCGTCTGCGCTCGTTTTCAGTTCGATTGTGCCGGGCATATCGTTGTTGCCCGGAGTGTCCCCGACCGTGAAGTCGATTTCTGCGCTGATAGCCTCATCCGTGCCGTCATGTCCAAGCGCGTAGATTGTCAGAAGCCTGTCTCCCGACACTACGGCAGCGGGGGTGGCAATCGAGCCTCGGCTCCTGCCTCCATACATAACGGCTCCACGCGCAGCAACGCTGTCCTCGTGTCGGTGAGCTTCGATCTCAGCCACATTGGTTTCGCCGTCATCGGTAGCGATGGCAAGACGGGAGGTTGTAGCGTTGCCGTTGACCGCCATCTGATACTCGGTATCGCCAACCGTAACGTGATCCGTGGCGGTGAGTACGTTATTGGTCGCGTCGTAGACCAACCCTGGATCGGTGTGGATGGTCTGAACCGTTCCG
>Ga0070753_1000432_pt1 | contig 25505 bp, 31 predicted proteins | sample VirMetDEL_Aug_31_FD_77441 | JGI IMG/M metagenome (GOLD analysis project Ga0070753, IMG submission 77441) | Aqueous microbial communities from the Delaware River and Bay under freshwater to marine salinity gradient to study organic matter... | ecosystem: Environmental > Aquatic > Marine > Coastal... | reverse complement strand
ATGTTTCTGGAAACCTCCTTGAGATGTATGAGATGACCAAGGAGAATATGTTTGTTCCTGACCACGGGTACTTTGTACCCGACAGAAATGCTAACCACCAAGGCTTGTATAACTTTGTCGATCCCCCAGTAGTTCCTTATGATCTCAGGAATGGCAATCAGTGGCCTTGTGCGGGGGTTCTTGGGATAAGTGCATCCAGAGACTTAGGGTTCATCAGGCAGTGGCAGGACCGCATTCTCGCGATCCACAAGAGCAATTCACTTGGAATGGTTTCATACTTCGATCAGGGTGTGTTTCAAGACATCTTTGATGGCGAGCTGGTTGATGGTCGAAGGTGGAACAATCTAAAGGCAGTGAGGAATGGATCAGTTAGTGATGTTTTCAATCAGATCAAAAAAGATGACAGCCTGATATACCATGCCGGGGGTGCTGAGAAACCTTGGTCTAACTGGCAGGACATGAACTGGCCTGATCCTAGACGAGTTATTTCAAAGTGACAAAACCGGGGCCATGACTATACAATAGTACACTGACTCTTTTTTCAGGGATGTGGAAATGGCTTTGTTTAATCGGCGTAGCTTGGGTGGACAGGAACGTAGACCTGGCTTGTTGGGAAGAATGCGAGAGAAACGCCAGCAAAGAATGCCTGGCCGTTCTGCGACACTAATGCAGCCAAGCCCTTCGTTTGGTGGAGTCGCAGAGGCACCAAAACCAGTCACTCCCGTTCCTATTGTCAAGCCGGATGTCAATCGATTCGGGCAAGGACCAGACCCTGCAACGACACCAAAAACAGTTTCGCATGTCAATCGATTTGGGCAAGGACCAGATCCGGCCAATACACCTAAAGTCGTTCTGCAAGGCGGCCCAGCCAGTCCTCCGCCGGCTGGAGTGACTCTGCCTAAGTCCGCGACAAACCCGCTTCGCGGAATGAGCGGTCAGTCAATGCAAGGCGATGCTGCTGCAATGAAGAATGCAGGAATGGCTGCTTTGAACAGAGGTGACACTGGCTCTGCCTTAGATTCATTTCAAAACGCTTATAGGTATCGCGACCAGCTAAGTACCAAAGACCAAGACATGGTACAGGACAAGGCTCAGTTGCTATACAACAAGCAAAGAGCGAACGAGTTGAGAGACAGGGCTAATTTCAGGGAGATGCTTGAAGACTCTAGCGTGGATCCTATCAATCCGCCTATGGGATTATTTAGTCCTTCAAAAAGCCGCGCTGCTGAGTCATACAGGAATGCACTATATCGTCCTTCCGGCCAGGGGGCGTCATTAACAGACGTCAGTAATACTAGCGGATTGAAAAACCAGACGCCTCCAACAATTCCGCCAGGAAAGTCTTTTATTGAAAGGGGAAACCAGAATACACCTGCTGACTTCATAGACAAGTTGCAAGGTGGCGTGAAATCATTACAAGACGCGATTTATGGATCTCCTGTCATGTCTGGCATCCAGGGAGGAATCCAAGATTCCAGGGATGCTTTCTATGAAAGCCCTGTTATGTCTGGCATCCAGGGAGGAGTATCGCGTGCGCAGAAAGAAGTTCAAGGGATGCAGGATAATACTCGTAGGCACCTTGACTCGGACGCAAAGACACAGGACCAGCTCGATGAGCTGATTTATGGGCAAGGCCCAGCAGATCAGGCACCTCTTCCCCCAGACCCTGTTCCGAGCTTTATAGATCCAAAACCTAAAGAAGCACCGCCTGTCACATCCTATGTTCAACCACAGCCTCCTGCGCCAGTTCAAACACAGCCTCCTGCGCCAGTTCAAACACAGCCTCCTGCGCCAGTTCAAACACAGCCTCCTACACCAGTTCAACCTGGTTACCAACCACAGTTCCCTGCACCTGCTGACTTTGCGTTAGACAGGACATTTGATCAACAACGACGAAAGTCAATACAGGATCAAATGATCAAAGAGCGAATGGCTGCCCTGGGAGGAGATCCTGCAAGGTCGTCTCTCGGCGTTACTCAGCCAGCACCACCGCCTAATCCCGACGCTTTTGGGTACAGGACCTACACATCAGACGATGGCCGGTTCTCTAGAGATGCTGTAGTGATGGGGATAAATAACGGAAAGGCTGTTATGCAGTATGGCAACGGCTCCGTTTCCGAGGTTCCTTTAGACAGACTAAGTCCAGAAAGTAGAGAACAGGCTATCACTTCTTCTGCGCTGCGAGACACCGCCAGAGGGTATGATGCAAACTTTAATCCAGTTTCGCCCGAACAAGGGTTCAACAGATTATTTGGTGGAAGGGATCGCAACGAGCTGTTCAGGTCTGTCACCGGAGAAGCTACTGCTGCCGATCCGTACACATACAGAACAGAACAGGTGGCAAGAGATTCTCAGATTTTTGCTCCACCAGAAAATGAGCCTATTGATGAAGAGTTTGTAAGACAGTCATCGGCTAGGGATAGAAACAGGACTGCAAGAGCGTTGCAGCCGAGTGGTCTTCCAGACATTCCAGATCCAAACCCAGGCGAGCCGCTACTAGCTCCGCGTGGAAGTGCTTACTACAACCCAGATGACCCTAGAAACAGAAGGCCATTTGTTCCACTGCAAGACGTTGACGCTGGTCAGCAGATGACGAATCGAGGTGACAACAGTGGCATTGTTGTTAGAAGTCCAGTCACTAGAAGGACGCAAGTCGACTCTAGCGGAAACCAAATAAACACTGTCATGCCAAGTTCGCTAGGCATTGATACAAACGGAAATGTAGTGAGCCGCTTGCCATCAAGCCAGCCAGGATCACAGGGACAAATTGCACTAGGAGGTGCGCCTAGTTCAGCACCATCTAGTCAGTCGGCATCTCAAGGGACAACTGCATATCAGCTAGATCCGAATGCACTCGCTATGGGTGCAAGAAGAACGTATCAACTTGACTCGCAGGGCAATCCGATTCCTGGGTCATTCAGCACACCACTAACATCCGCTGCAAGAAGAGAAATCGCTAGGGATCCAGAGCTATCTCAGTTAAGCCCACAAGAGGCTAGAGAGCAGCTCTTAGCGAGGAACGCTGCCGCTTACGAAGAGCGTAAAGCAAAGCGTGAACAGCGAGCTGAAGACATTAAAGGACTGGCTGGCGGAATGATGAATAGCTACGGCCAGACTGGTCAGATAACTGGCGGTCTTCAGGGCGGTGCTATGGGAACTGTTTCGCCAATTAACATTCCGACCTATGGACGCACTGGGCCTTCTTACACAGAACGAACTGGTGCAGCAAGGCAGATGCTTGCCGCTATGGATATCAAGCAGAGGCGAGAAGATGCTCTGCGTCAAGAACAGCAGCAGCGAGAAGACGCCTTGAGACTTGAAGAGCAGCGTCGACAAGATGCTTTGTTGGCCCAGCAGCAGCAGCGTGAAGACGCTGTCACAGCTAGAGATGCACAGCAATCAGAGCAAGACGCTCGCCTTAAATCGCAACTCAGTATCGACGAGCTAAATGCAAAGACGAAAGCGGAAGCCGAAGCTGAGAAAATTAGAAACGAACGCGAGCGTGAAGATGTTCTGACTGTACAAGAGAGAGAGCGAGGAAACCCTGCTGCTATCAACAAGCAGATAGACGAGGCTGGAATTGGAGGCAACAAAACCGTCCAGCAAGAGATGTATGAGTGGAGGCAGATGAATGAATTTGCGGATATTCCTGAACCTAATCCTGGCAATAACGGCGACCTGGTTGCGGCAGAAAAGAACAGAATCCTTAATTACCTGCAAGCGGTATATGACGATCCAGAACTGTCAAAAGAAGCGAAAAAGCGAGAGTTCAAAAAGTATGGAGGAACTTCATCGCAAATGGATTCGCTCATCGAAGATTCTGGGTTTGATGACAAATGGGGCTGGGGTGAGGACAACACCACTATGTTCCGACAGTACCAAGAAATGATTCGATAGCACTGCCATCTAGTTATCCAAGTGATAGTCGATAGTGAATTTAATGGATTGCCTCAATGTCTTATTACGGTGACAAACTTCGTGTTCTTAGGGCCGGTTACGCATCACCCACTGCAAGAGGATTGCTCGACGTAAGAGACGAAGATGAAGAGAGAAGGAACTCGTTTGAGCGAACTGCAAGACAACGTGTACCCGCTGGGCAGGCACCAAAAATGCCTGGTCCGAAACCTTCCAGCAATAGCTTGGCTGACCGCGCCGACGAGAGATCTATCCTGCAAAAAACAGGAGATGTGGCCCTAGATGGCGTAGGTGCTCTTGGCAACCTCCTCGACGTTCCAGGAAGTGTGTTTAGAGACGTTCTTACATTTCTTCCAGGCGGACCGGCTCCAGCTAACCCATTAGATCAGTTACTTCCATGGAACTGGACTAAGTCTCGTGGGAGAACGACAGGCCAAGACTTCATGGAAGACTATGGCTTGATGGATCAAAACACTAATCCATTTGTAAAGTTCGCCGGTGGACTTGCTTTTGAAGTTGCAACAGACCCGGTGACGTATCTTTCAGGCGGTCTTTCATCTGTAATTAAGGGTGGCGGAAAAGGTGCGATAGCTGCACGAGCACTAAAGAAGCAGGGCATACTCGACAGGGTTGATACATACGTCAAGTCTGGAGTTGGAAAACGAGAAGCTCTGCAAACAAGCTCAACACGAGACGTTATCAAAAGCGAACCTCTCGTCAAAGCCGCAAGAACAACGGAAGAAGCTGACGCAATTCGCAGGGCCACAGAATCGTCTATTGATAATGCAATCCGAGCAGACAAGTCTTTCAAAAAGCAGGCAGCCAACTTAACCAAGGAAAAAGCCGACGAGCTGGTAGAGGAAATCAAAGACTCTAAGCTGGCTGACAGTTACTACAGGTTCAAAGCACCTGGATTGCCAGAGGTTAAATTCGGCGGAACGAAGCGAGCGAGGTTCCAGGATGAGCTTGGAAAAAAGGTTCGGTACTCTGGGCCAGTCGTCTCCGCAATGTCCAAGGTGAGTAAAAGAAACGAAAACCTAACGACAGCCCAATCCCAGATAGCAGCAAGGGAGTTCGCTCCAGAGCTAGAGGGAGCCACTGCTTTGGCAAGGTCCAAGATGTATCCAAACATAAAAGAATTGGATTCCATCTTGAATGACTTCGACGGACTTACTGGGGAAGACTTCATTAACGCTCAGAATGAAGTCGGTATGCAGATGCTCAAGTACCTAGAGGACATTAGTAGGGAGCGTGTTCCTGGTGTTGACTTGGAAACAGGACTAGACCTGACTGACGAAGCTGGCATGTCAATCCCGAAGATGGTGTTCGAGGAATCACGCGACGAGTTGTTCAAAGAATCGAGAGATGAGTTTAGAGAGAGATTCTTAAACGAGCTTGCAGAGTCTGTGACTGATCCCAGTAAGCCAAACGTGACCGAAGCGGTATACAACAAAGTCGCCCAGGCACTGGCTCCTCGTCAAGGCGGTCCGCCGGTAATGACCTTAGGGACAGACGGTGTTGCCAGGGAAGCACCAGGCATGTCATCAAGCATACTCGATGACATCAAAGACCAGATGGATGAGCTTGCTGTTTCGGCAAAACAGTACGGCGACTTTACTTCGTTGACGGATGAGTTCGCGACGTACTCTCCAAGACTACGCCAAACATCCCGCGGAACTATATCGAGCGCGGACAGGTCTAAAGCGTTCGATCCTGAAAACCCGTTCGCACTGAAGCGAGATGACAAGTACCGAGGCATTCCTGGCGGAACTTCAGCTATTAACCGAATGTCGATTGACCAGAGATTCGCAGGCATCACGAGCAAGAAAGCCCTCAACGCCACAAAACAGAACTCTGACGAGTACATGAACAAGTTTAGCTTGTTTAAGCGTGAATACGCATCTGACCTTGCTGGAGCGAAAGAGGGTAAAGCCAAAGACTTGTTTGACGCAATAGCCAGTCGAGACTTGGACGACGTTAAACGAGGTGTAACGCTATTCAGTGTTGATCCAGGTGGATCGGCATTAAGGGCGATGGAGTCTGCCTACAGAACTCGCGTTCAGGCTGACATGATTCGTGACGCTGTTCGGCAAGTCATGGACGTTGAATCTGTTCCTTCAGGAAGGATGTCAACCAGTGTCAGGACGCTAGGCGGTGCGTTCACTGACGAACTGGCAGAGGAGACAGCATCTGTAGTTGGAATGGCTGAGTCTTTAGGCAGTAAGCTCGCTGCGGCTCGTGGAGTGCCGGAAGAATCCGTGTCTAAAAAGTTTAGATTTGAAGGTCCAGACGATCTTGGCAGTGGACCGCGGGATCCAGTGCCTACTGAACCTTCTAGCTCCGGTCCAAACCCGACCGGAAGGACGCCAGATCAGCAGCCGACTCAGCCTGGTAAGCAGGTTGATACAGATGTGACGCAGCAACAGCCTGCAAGCGGACGGGGCGGCGACCAACCTGTGACGCAGCAACAGCCTGCAAGCGGACGGGGCGGCGACCAACCTGTGACGCAGCAACAGCCTGCAAGCGGACGGGGCGGTGACCAACCTGTGACCAACCTAGAGACATCTCAAACCTCAGTAGACGCAAGGGATCCTCTTTGGGGTTTGATAAACGAGGACTTGGGCACGCTGCTGAAGGGCATTACATCTAGGACCAAAGAAGAGTTTATTCAAGAGGCTGTGCAACTAGGTCGAGAAAACCTCAAATTGCTCACCAAGCAGGTTAGCCCAGAGATTAAAGTTTCTGGAGCTGGAAGAACTGCGTCTGTGTTGGCTGGTGATGTATATGACACCGCTACAGGGATACTCAGCGGAACAAAAAAAGCTCCAGTTGAAGAAACTGGCAAGGTTCCAGTGGGTGCTATTGATCCAGCATCGTTGATGGAATCACTCGATCCCAACCAGGAACTTCTGTTCAGGGTAACAGGATTCTTAAAGTCAAATGTGGATCCTAAGTCGCCGTTCTTAATTAGAATCCCAGATAGCATGATGTCCGACTTGACGGACGCTGGGTTCATCAATGCCAAGCCGATCGAAGTCGCTGTTGTTAAGTCCCAGCAAGACGAGATCGCACGGTTTGTAAGAGAGCATGCCGAGCAAAGACCAAATAAACCGGCTGAGTTCGTTCGCGACGAGGCTACCAGCGACAACCTATACATACTGCGTGATGGAGTTGCTACTGTTTCAGTGCCTAGTTACTTCGTTGATACAGTAAAATCACTGCACGGCGATAATGTTCAGTTTTACGTTACTAGAGGATCTCTAGGTAATAGAGGCAAGAGAGTATTCGCACTCGGAGGCGAGGAAGGCTCCGACATGATAGCTAGTGCTAGTGTTAAACCAGTCAGGTCAGCCGAAGAAGCGTACGGGTCAACCAGGCCAAGGAAAGCGAAGCAGCCCGTAGTTAAAAAAGAAGTCGACCTATTTGATGGAGACAAGATTCTCCAATCGGCTTTCGATGATCACCGACGATTTGTAGACAGCCTTCCTCCTGGTATCCAAGAATCCAGTCGAGCGGAGATGATTGGGGTTCGCGATCTTCACAAGTATCCGGTCAAGTTAAGAGATCAGGCGGTTAGGTATCTGGCCGAAAACAAGCCGGAATATTTAGATGCCTTGAAAAAGAAATTAAATAAGACGAACGACGACAAGTCTTTGCAGCTTCTAGAATCGATTAAAAGAGCAACGTCCGCTCCAGATGGCTCTGCTTTGAAAACTGTATCTGCTAAGGTCCGAGTGGATGCGCCGAATAGATCGCGAGTGATGTTCGGCTTGTCGCGAGTATTTGGTGACGAAGAAGCTGCTACAACCTTGGCTGTGTTTGACGCCACAGCTAAGGCGTATGCTAGGGCTACTAAACGCAGTGCCGACGAGTTTTACGCAAGCATTGACAACATCGCTGAAGTGTCATCATTGGGTGCAAATGCTCCCGACAATGCTCGTGGGTCGATCATTTTCCATAAAAATGGACAGGCTTCTATATTTGGAAGCAAATCTGCCGACATCTCAACGTCAATCCATGAGATGACGCATTACGCTCGTCGCATCCTTGCTGATGTTGACAGCGAGTTCGCTCGGCTGGTTGATGCTGCCGTGGGATCTAATGCAGGAAGGCTTAGTGTTGAACAGGAAGAACTGTTTGCCAGGGGGTTCGAGACTTTTCTTAGCGAGGGCAAGGCTCCGGTTCCTGAGCTGGATTCTATTTACGCGAAGATAAAGCAGTGGATAACAGACGTATACAAAGGTCTTAAAGGAACGCCGCTCGAAGAAAAAATAACTCCAGAGCTTAGGTCTGCATATCAGAGAATGCAGGGAGTTGTTGATGAAGTCCCGACAAAACCAAACGCCAAAAAAGGGAAGGGTGTCGTTGACAAGTCGTCGCCAAAGAAATCTGGCAAAGGTCGCTCGAAGAAAAAAGCACCGAACAAGTATTCTCGCAGGCACCAGAAGATTGCTGATGCCATTGGCGTTGATGCAAGCAGCCTGAGCAAAAGGCAGCTAAAAGATATTGAGCTTGTTCTGGAAGACGCTTCTCAGATTCTCGATGAACAGATCAATCCTGACTCAATCTTAATAAATTTGTTTGGTGGAAGACAAATTGAGGTAAAAGACACTTCCAACAATCAAAGAGTAAGGCAGGCATATGACATCTCGCGTGAGAATGTAACGAAAGCAGTAATTAAAGCTCATGAGATGAATGAGCAAGGACTGGACTACAGTAACTGGAAAGGATTCGATGAGATTGCTGATTTAGCTTATTCCGAATCTGGAGAGGCTGGTTACTTCATTGCAAAAGATGGCACATACGACATAGACCAGCTCGATAACGCTGAGAAACTCTGGAATCTCTTATTGAGTAAAGAGATTAAAAAGAAAAAGAGCGGGAACAGGTACATCAGCCTAAATCCATCCAAAAAGCTGTCTATTTACGACGAACGTGTCGTTGCCATGGCGGAAGAAATGGGACGAATCAACCCGATTCTTGAACCGCCTACCTACAATCAGCCAGTCAAGAGAAAGCCGTCTCCATGGGACGATCCGTTTTCATTTGGTGAGGAACTAGAGAGGTTCGATCCAGAAACCGGCGAAGAGTTGTTCCAGTCATCTAGGGGGAGAGTTGAAGAGAACGCTGTTAATGAAGCCGGAGAAGCAGTCCTGTCTGCGTCTATGCCAGGGCGAAGATTCATGGAGCACGAAGGCGATGTCGTTATTCGAGCACTGCAACAACCAACACCTGACGACTTTGCCAGGGTTATCGGAAAAGTCTACAGCGACCACATACTAGATATCGCTCCTCAGTTAGAAGACCAAGCAAAGTCCCTGTACGGCGTCAGGAATGGCGATTGGGGGACAATCCACAGTAGAGACGGGGTTTCAAAAACATCTCGTGAATGGCTCGCAGAGGACTTCGTTAAGTTTGCAAGAGGTGAAATCAAGCCTCCAAGCGGGCTGGGTGGCTACTTCGATGGAATGCTACAGGTAGTCATGAAGATGATTGGCAGGGACGGTGCTGTCCCTGTAAACAATCAAATAGGAAAGTTTCTTGGGCAGATCATGGATCAGCCTTTCCGGGGCGAGGTCACTTCGATGGCCGAGGTAATGCGTAAGCTGGGAGACAGGAACCCAACAGCGAAGTCAAGGTTACTTGCCTTGTTTACGCCGGAAGAACAAACCCAGGCAGTCAGAAACGCATTGCGTAAGAGAGTCGAGACTAGACAAGCCCGACTTCGCAATGGTGGACTCGATGAACTAGAGCGTCAAATCGAAGAGATAAAAATCGAAGCGGCATCTATGCCAGGCGACGAAGATGCAATCAAAGAGTTTGAGGCACTGGTTCGCCGCAAAGAAAGAGAAGTAAAGCAGGCGACAGACTTGCTTGGAAAGACGCCTGATCAGTGGCTAGATGAGTACGAAACGCTTCGCATGAGTGGCGAAAAGAATAGCCTCGATGGTGTCAGGTTTGATGTTACGGACTCAGCAAAGGTCGGTGAAGCCAAGATCCCAAGCTGGATGGCAAACGACCTTATCAAGCAAAACGAAGTTGCCGACCAGGTTGAAGGTCTTTTCGGGATAGGTGCGATCGACGAATGGTGGGACAAGTATTCATCTGTGTTCAAGACTTCGGTCACCGCACTGCACCCAGGTTTCCACCTGAGAAACTTCACATCAGGCTTCGCTCACAATGCGATGAACGGAGTTCACGATCCTCGTTACTCAGCCTACAACGTGAAGAGATTCACTCAGCCATACACTGATGGCCGACAGTTGATGTACGGGAAGCAAGTAGCAGAGTCGAATAAGATTCCTGGCTTAGAGGAGATGACTGACGCCCAGGCGTCTGAACAGCTTGCCGAAGAACTGTTCGTCCATGGGGTTATCGAGCAGCCGGGATCGTACAGGGACATTCCTGGTGAAAAGGGTGCGAGTGTCTACTCGCAGTTAATCGGACCAAGAGATCCTAGCCAGACTCCAGACAACCTGTTCGGATTCTTTAAGTCGCGACGTTCGCCGCTTCCAAAACCAATGGAAGGCGTGCAAGAAAAAGGTGTATACCGATCGTTAGATCGTATGAAAAGGGCTTGGAGCCAGGCATCAGAGACTGGTAGATCAATAGGCGATATTGTTGAATTTCAACATCGAGTGGGCGGATACATCGCACTTAGGCGACAAGGTTATTCTGCGGCAGCAGCAGGCGAAAGAATAAACATGCTTCACGTTGATTACTCAAACCTGACTTCGTTTGAGAAACAGAAGCTAAGGAGATTGGTGCCGTTCTATAGTTTCAGCCGAGGCATGGCTAAGTACCTGGCTAATGAGCTGACCACAAATCCGGCTGGTCCAGTTGGAATTTCAATCAGAGCACAGAACAGAACTCGCGATCGAGATGTAGCAACTCCAACCTATGTCAGCAAAGGACTCTCGGTTCCGCTGGGAACCAACGAAGATGGTACGAGACATTTCCTGACTGGACTTGGGTTAATGCACGAGCAGCCGGTCCAGCAGTTGGCTCCACTTTTGTCGATGGACCCAGGTTCCGCATTGTTCTCTGGAATTAGCAACCTTAATCCATTGGCAAAGATACCACTTGAGCTGGCTTTTGATGAGTCGACATTCCAGCAAGGTGTAGATGGTGGCGTAGACCTAGACGATGCACGGCCACCAGTTGGTCAGATGCTTTCAAACTTAGCCGACAACGAAGACGGACAGCCTGTTCGGCTCGGCAAGACATTCGAGGTACTGGCTGGGTCAAGCCCAGCATCCAGGTACATCAAGACGGTATCTCAAATGTCGGACGACAGGAAAGGTTTGTTTGGGCGATACGTCGCGCCGTTGACTGGGTTCCGAGTCACATCGGTAAGTCCAGAAAGGCAGGACGCTGTTCTTAGAGAACGTGCGGAACAATACCTGCAAGATATTGGGGCAAGGAAGTTTGAGAAGCGATATATCCCCGACGAAGTCTATAACGCAATGAGTGAAGAAGACAAAAAGATCGTGGACAAGTATCTTGCACTTATAGAAGTCCTTGGCAAACGCTCCAAGGAAAGAAGATCAAACCAAAAGAAAGGATTAGTCGATGGCTGATGAGATTCGCATCACCGCATCAATGTCGGTGGATAATGGAAACCTGTCGTTTTCTCAGAACTATGGATCCCGCTCATACGACCAAGCAAACATTGGTGGCCCAACACCAGGCATGGTTGAGGTTGGAACGGTTGAGGAAGCTCAGTCATTCGCTGAGTTGACTACGCCAGGTTGGACAACGATGCAGAACCTGGACGACACTAACTTTGTCGAGTGGGGCTTCAGCACTGGGGTCTATGGAGGAAAGCTAATGCCAGGTGAAACAGCGGGTCCACTTCGGCTCAATGTAGGAACAACCCTTTACCTTAAAGCGGACACAGCAGCCTGCAAGGTTGTTATCAACGCATTGGAAGCATGATCCCGATAGTTGATAAAAGCGTCTTACTGATTACGCCACCCAAGTGCGGCTCAACAACACTGCACGACTACCTTTGTTGCAAGCTGGGTTACCCATGGATGATTGGCCCCAGCAAGTACGGCGGTGTCGTAAAGTACGACAAGCATTCAGCAGAAATACCGGAGGAATGGCCGCACTTAAAGCCAGTCATCCTCGTCAGGAACCCGTTGACCAGGATTTCGTCTCTTTACTCTCACCATGTTAGCTGGTGCTCATGGAAGGGCATTGAGCACTTTAGTAAAGACCAGTTCATAGACAGTGTTGCCGCGGGAAATGACTTGTTTTATCAAGCAATAACAAAGCGATACTCAAGATATGTTGGTTACTGGAAAATAGAAAACATTGAAAGCGAACTCAACGATATTGGTATCGCCGGAGTTGTCGGTGTGTCCAACAAAAGCAAGAAGAAGTTTGCATTCAGCGACAAACAGCTAGGTCGGATTGATTCATGGATCGACTCAGACTCAAAGGAATTTGGATATGATTGAGTACCGTGGCGAAAAGTTCTCAGGCTACAACAAGCCAAAGCGAACCCCCAATGGACCCAAGAAGTCAGCAGTCCTGGCGAAAGAAGGCGACCAGGTTAAGTTGGTCAGGTTCGGTGACCCGAACATGACCATAAAGAAAGACCAGCCAGCCAGAAGAAAGAGTTTTCGTGCTCGACATGGCTGTGATAAAGGCAAGATATCAAAGCTGTCAGCAAAGTATTGGTCGTGCAAGGCTTGGTAGCTAGAAGCGATCTAGCATTGCATCGATAACCAACAACTGTTGCTCTGTTGCTTTAGCTCGGTAGTCCCAGCCTTTTATCTTGCAAAGCTCGCAAATCGATGCGACCAACTTCGAGCAGTCATCGAAGTCTAGGAACCATGAGTTGGATCCGCGAGGCAGGATGGAAAGCAGGCCCTCGTTTTTTGAACCAGAAGGGGTAATTGAACAATCGAAATCATCGTCAGCCAAGTCGAGAACGAGATCACTAATGCGTTCTTCAGCCGAGTCCACACACTTTGCTCCACGGTCGAGATGCCACTTAACAGCAGATATAGCACACATCGACACATTGGTAATCCAGAACATCGACTGCTCCTCTGTCAGCTTTACGTCATCATTTGGACGCCCTGACCGAATTACAGTTACTCCATCGTCGTGAGCTACCAACACTGGAACGAACCCAATGTCATCAATACCCTTCCTTCCTTTGGGATAGAATCGCAGTGCTTTACCCTGCTGCTGGCGATCGATGATTTCATTAAGCGCGGACTTGTCGTCTGACTCTGAAACCATGTTGTATAGTTCTCGAATATCTGACGACATCAATCGTTTTCGTTCACTGTAGCCCACAGCACTAATCCCTCTTTCTCTGCTTCGATTCTAAGTTTCTCTTTGATGTCTTCGTGACTCTCAAGACAGATAAAATCTTGCCTGAGAATCTTCATGCCAAGCAGCTTGCGACAATACTGGTGGCTGGTTTTAGGAAAGTCTAATGCTGCCATCGCCGCACCAACAGTCAGTACGCTAATACTTCGCGGCACTTTCATGTTGTGCTTGTTAGTAAAGTATCTCATCTGTCTTTCGATATTGCTACGAGAAAGACCCTGCATAAAAAGTTTCCTAGCAGCAAGAGCGACGATGCGTCGATTGATATCTGGGACCAGGACCTTTCCGTTGGTTCCGTCCTTGGCTTTCCATCCATAGGGAGGTGGACCAAGTAATTCCCCGTTGATCCTCTTGATTCTCATTGCATCCCTGGTTCTCTCAGCGATCATCTCTCGCTCGAATCTCGCCATGACCGCTATCATCCCCAAGAACATCTTCCCTTGCGGAGTCGATGTATCGACAGCACAGTCGACAAACTGCAAGCTGATCCCTGCCTCTTGCAGTGTATTCGTTGTCTTCTCAGCGTCCCCGGCAGAGCGAAAGGCACGCGACATCGTGGCGCACACAATCACATCACCAGGATCGAGCGATACGAGCAAGTTATAACCCTGCTCTCTGTTAAGCATATCGATCCGGCTACTAACAGCTTCGTCGACAAACATACCAATGAACTCCGCACCATCCGGCCATCGGCCAGATTCCTTTTGGTACTCAAACCACCTGCGGATCTTATCTTCCTGCACTTTTGGCGACAGTTGCTGCTTGTCAGTCGAGCAACGACCGTAGCCAGCAACCTTTACGACTGGCATATCAAACCTCATTAAATAGAAACGGAGTGGTAGCGATCGACTCGAACAATCCGAACCCCATCGGGTACTACCAGACGATTTTAAGGAACGTCATTCCCTGCTTGGTCGGTGCGCTGGTGGACGCTCCGACAGTTTCTTCTGAACTTTTACTGGCAAGTTAGCGCAGCAGCAGTCACCTATCCATGCGGACAGAGTCATATTGCACTTGCTTGCTTGGTCCTCGAATGCAACCCACCAGTCGGAAGGCTGCGTGATGTTCTTGCGAGACGCTTCTGTGTTTGTCATGAGGTTTCGTCCTGATCTAGTATTGCGAACCGCCCCAATACTAGACGCACGAGCGAAACGCCGATAGACGAAGGTCGACCAGTATCTCGATCGACCAGGTACTCCACCTCTTTCTTGAATTTGTCCCCCATGGGGGATCTTTCCGATACAGCAATGGTAACTAGGCTCCTTGCGTCCTTGGCCTCTTCAGGAATGCTTTCCCAAAGGTGCATGGCCCTCCACTCTCGTTCGTAAGAAGAAGGATCTGTGAACAAGTCGACAACCTCACTGGTTCTTCGGAAGTACAGACAGTCATCGTCCAACCATTTAGCTAGTTTCGATACGTCATCATGGTTTTTGTGCCACTTCATAGTTCGTCCCTCATCAGCATGAACAAGACGGATTCTCCACCGTGGACCGAATACTCTCCGCATTCATCGCAAAGATAAGAGTCTGCGTCTGGTTCCACTCCATCTTTCTCCGACCCACAAACAATGCAAATGCCTTGGTACTGCTCTATCGCTGACTGGACTTGCTCTATTGATATGTCAAGCATCTTGCTTTTCTCCATTGGCGAACCACATTGCGTACTCTTCGATCTTAGCAATGGCCTTTGCTATGCCATGCTCTTCGGCGTAATCGACCCACTGACCTCTTTCAGTGGTGTTCAGGAAATAGGCTGCGGCGACCTCAGATAGACTGTCTGCTATCGTTCGCGAAAGCAATGAGCGATGGCTCATCATTCACCTCACTTGGTTGTAATAGAAACGGGATCAACTCATCTCCACTTCACGCATGAAATGGAAATGAGTCGATCCCTGGGGAGCACCGCCGTACACTGCGATTTCTAGAATCTCGCAGCAACCACTCGGTCAGGCCCAAGGATCGCTCGTATTTATTGTCAGCAATATGGTGACACCTTCGGTCACATCTGCTCATCTACTGGTGCGTATGCAATCAGGATCAGAACAGATGATGTAGAAACGCCCCACACTAGGATCAAGAACTCGGTTGTCATTGCGAACCAGTCCAATCCTTTATTGCTGTTCGTTCTTCTCTTCGACACTCATGGCCGATATGCAATCCGTCTGAGCATTCATGTCGACGAGATCACCTGACTCGTATCCGTTGATCGCATTGACCTCAGCTTGGATCTCGTTATCAGCCCAAACAAAAACGGTTTCCGTTGACACCACTCTGAGCCTTACTTCGTAACGATTCATGGTTTGCTTTCCTTTTGCAAATGGAAACTAAATTAAGTAATCGGCTTGTCGACAATCATCTGGGTCAACAAACCACCCAATCTCTTTCAGGTACTCGGTCGCGATATCCTCTGCGTCCGCATAGTCAACGCGACTTCCGAGATAGCAATTAACAGCAACGAACATAGGCTCGAACCCGCAGTCCCATCCCACGAGCACTGAGCTATCTAGGATCCTTGCGTGAAAGTCCGACCCTACTCTCCGTCCTGCTCCGGCGTTGTCACAAACATGACCAACATATTGCATTGCGTCTTTGCGCTTCATCGTTCTTCTCCATCAGTCGTGACCGCATAACCCTTTGACTTAATGAAATCGATTGCTTCCTGTTCGCAGCAATCGGCCATGCCAGAACCCCAATCACCATCATCAGAGTCCCCGTAGTTATCGACCCAACCAAGGGATTCCGCAAAACTCAGTGTCGCGTCGAAGCATTCATGCTCGAACGTCTTCTTCTCAGCCATCATTCACCTCACTAGAAAGAAACGGGAAGGGACAGCCCAGCGAATTGCACACTGGCGATGGCTACTAAGCACTGTCCAAGGGAGGGTATTTGGATTCCAATTACGTTGAAGTTGGCTCTCGTTCGTCCTTGACTTCATAGCCAAGCATGTCATTGGTTCTCATCGCGTCACACATGATCTAGTGATTTCCACACGATGAGGGTTCATCATCAACAGTGCAATAAACTCTCTTTCCAATTTGTCGCCTGCTTCGATTTTCATCTTTCTGTATTGTCCAGTCTCTGTATTGTTTTCGATTCGTTGAACAATGTTGTTGCGGTCTAATTCGATAAAGACTTTCATCGTGTTCATCTCCGTGCTTGTGTTTGTGGCTGAGGTAGTGAAACTAAAAATCCGACTTCTCTCCGAGTTTGATCATGTGCCTAATTGCTGTGGCGCACGCATCGCAAGAATCAGAGAACTCTCGGTTCGTGAACACGATTTCCATGTCGGCCCCCATGTCTTCAAGTTGGTCGGCCAATGCTTCTGCAACGGACACAAAGTCCTCTTCGAGTAGCTTCTCGATGATTTCTTGGTTGCTCATTACTTTGCGACCTCCCCATCACCATCGAACGGAATATCTAAGAACCCGTCGTCACTCATCATTCCAGCGACGATGCTTGCGTGTTCGTCTTTGTTTACGACGATACGAATAGGTCCATGAAACTGGTCGACTTCAACTATCGGACCATTGGGATACGCGAAGCCATAGAAGGCCCCGTCATCATGCAAGTACAGCATGGTTACACCTCACTAAGAAACGGAAAATAGAAACGGAAACACAAAAGTACACACACAGTTAATGAGAGTCAAGTGCATTGGACTTTGTTTTTTTGTGTCGACCCTCGTCGACCCTCATCGACCCTCATTAAGCACTAAGGGGCCGACACCTATGGTCACTTTGCGTAGGGGAATTTTTTCGGCAACTATTTTTTTTTCGGTCGTGCTTGCTGTCGTCTTCCTGTTGCTTTTCACGATTATGTATACGGCTCCGCCACGGCGGCGGTGCTGGTTTCTGTTTCTCTTTTCCTGAGGTGTTTCCGTGGTTTCCTGTCCTGATCGTGAGGAAAAATCAATGGCAGTTGAGGTGACCGTCAAGATGTCTATGAGGGTGAACGCTCACCCTCGAAAGTGGCTAGAAAGGTCCCTGTCGGACTGGGTTGACAGCTTGCTTGAGCTAGATGAGGAACTCGTCAATTTTCAAATAGAAATCAAGGAGGAAGGCATCGATTTTTCGGTGTAGCGTCCGCAGTGGCGGGCGCGTGTTCGTTTCTCTTTTCTTCTGAGGTGTTTCCGTGGTCGACGATGTTGAGATGCTGAATGTTTCGTTTTGTCTTTGGACGTTCCGCGCCGCTGATGGGTCGCGTTTCGTAACTGATATTCCGTGTGGTGTTGTGCGTGATGTCTCGAAGCGTCACGAGTGTGTAGCCGATCTGATAGAAGACCTTTCTTCGATGGTTGGTTACGGCGGCTTGTACGATGTTTTTCTACGTGTTCCGAGTGACGATCGCGAAGCGGTGAGGAATACGATTGTGGAGCACTTCTCTATCTGCGGCGCTACTGTGTCGGCGCAGTGGGGCTGATAATTTTCCGTTTCTATTTTCTTGAGGTGTTTCAATGCGTTTTTTACCTGTGGTCGATTTGAATGATGCTGGGACCATGGCCGCCGTTCGTAGCGGTCGGCTGCGTCTCCAGTGCGGCCAATGGATCAGTTGCGCCGGTGGTGTTAGCAGGTTTGTCGGTGTCACCGCCGAGGGGATTATTTACGCGGCTCACCGCGGAGCTGGTGGCGTTGTGTCTCGTGAGCGGTTCGACGATCTGCGCCACTGTTTTCCGGCCACCAGCAAGAGCAAGGGGGCGCGGTGATGTTGTTTCGCTCCCTGTTTGCTGCTTGCTGTCTGGCACTCGTTGCTACTTGTGGTCTTGGCGTCGAACAAGTGCTCTCGCATCCGTTCGGGGTGTCAATTCCTCAACTCCTGTTTTTCGTGTTTTTCGGTGTAGCGTCCGCAGTTGCGGGCGCGTGTTCGTTTTCTATTTCTTGAGGTGTTTCAATGTCTAGTTTTGAATCTTTGATCGGATCCGCGATGCTTGGTGACAACGCGGCGCGTGATTTGTCTATCGTGCGTCTCGCTGTCAAGTCTGCTGTTTGTTCTCGAATAACCTGCCGATGTGGAACCGTGCTCGATCAGTCCGACGCTGTGCTCCTGTCCGATGGTCCGCAGTCGTCGACTGATTCGCGCTCCATGGCTATCGTCTGTCCGGCGTGTTTCGATGCGGTCAAGCCTGAGCGAATCCGCGCGGCGGCTCGGTGTCTCCCGCGTGGGTTCTATGCTTGCACTTGGAACGGTGAAGAGCGTCTGGGGGGTGAAGTATGAACCGGTTAGAACTTCCTATCGCTCAAGCGGCCCACGGGCAAGTCAGCAAGCTGGTCGACGATTCTTACGCGGTATCCTTTGCGCCTTCGGGTCGGTCCGCTGATAGTTTCTGTGATTTGTCCTGTAGGCTTATCGATGTCTGCTACGCGCAGCGTCAAGAAGCGTACCGCGTTAATTCTGTCGGCGTTGCAATGTCTCGGCGTCGGTCCGTCGGTCCGCGCGAGGTGCTACGGTCTGCGGCTCTTGGAATGCCGCGACGGTTTAGTTGGCTGAGGCTGTTCGTCAATGGGTCGGCTCCTATGCCCGAGCACTTCGCGACGGTTGCGGAGTGGCGCGCGTGGCGTCAAGAACTGCGCGATTTCGTGATGATGGCTTTAGAATCCGGCGCGGATGTCCATGTACCGCTGGAATCTCCGCGGAAGGTTCGCGCCTATCGCTCTATCTTTGCGGGGTTGCCTGTGGTCGTGCGTCAATCGCTTCAAGTCGAATCCGAACGGTCTATTCCTCGCGCTGCCGGTCCTGTTTCGTGGGTGGTAACTGCGCCGGAGAATAAACTGCACCGCGGCGGCGTTCGGCGTACTGAGCGCGCCGCGAATGAGGCTCACGCTAGGGAAGTCGCCAAGGGCCTGAGGCGTGATGGCCTGAGCGTCGTTGTCTGTCCTTTTGAGTCGACGGGTCGCCAATGTGGATCCTGTACTGCGTGCGCTTCCGATCGGGTCGACGTTGTCTTATACGGTTTCCACGGGTGAGGCTTTGACCAGGCCTTTTCAGTTTTGGCGCGCCCAGGCCTTCACCTGCGGCGCGTCTTTTTGCTTTTCCGTTTCTCTTTTTTCTTGAGGTGTGTTATGGGAATGTTTTATCCGGCTCACGTTGGCAGCCGTTCCGATTTGATCGATGACATTACTGAGGACCTATTCGCCTATCGTGCGGCGCGTCGGTATTGCTGCGGAAATGTGTTGTGGGTGTTGTGGTCACCGATTGAGGGGACCGAGGCTTCCGATTTTCGCGATACGCTGGATCCTTGGATCGGGTGCTACCTGATGCACCGCGTCGGCGGTGAATGGGGTTATAAGCCGATGGAAGAGGGATCGGGGCCGTTCTACTATTCGTGTCCTCTTGCCTATCTGGAAGTCGCGCCGGTGGTCGACGACGAATGGCGTGCTATGGTCCGTGCGTATTGGTCCAGACGTGCCGCGAAGCGTGCCGCGAAGCGTGCGACTGCTGTGTAGTCTTTCGGCCATCGTGGCGAAGCGTGAAGGCGTCGGCGTTGTCGGCGTCTTTTTCTATGCGCTGCTTCCTGCTGCTGCCTCCTCCCCTGCTTCCTGCTGCCTGCTGCCTGCTGTCTGTCATCTGCTGGTAGTGTCGCCTGCTGCCTGCTGTTGTTCGTTCGTTGCGTTGTTTCTGCGTGCTGTGGGTGGTGGTGTTGAGGATATGCAGCCGGTTCGGGGGCTGTTTTGCTCGAATCCTGAGTGGGTTCGGTGTCGCGAAGGGTTCAAGCGGTTCGGTTGGTTCCGTTTTTCCCGTGTTTCGTGCGGTTCGGCGTGCCGATCGGCCGGGCGTCGTCGAGTGGGATTGGGGGGGTGGTCAGCCCCGACGCGGCGAAATAGTCATATGTATATCCCACCCTGAGAACGCGGCAGCCCCTAGTGCCAAATGTCCAGAACGCCCCAGAATCGCTCGGAATGGTATACAGGTGTTCAGAGTCAAGATTTCAATTCAAGCTCGTTACAGAGCCGCACAGAGCCTCTCAGGGGCATATGCGGTGTACTTCCGTACAGTTACATGGAATGTAGCGTCCGACTGCCTGAGTTTTAGGGGTTGCAGAGGAGCTACTCGGCATGGATACTTTCGGACCTACTTTGTGACACCTCACGAAAGTAGAAACGGAGCCTCTCCGTGGCTAACGCTGCGGGGAGGTTTTTAATTGGCTGGCACTTTTTTATGCTTGCAAAGTGACCATAGGTGTCATTTTGTCCACTATCCTGCAAAAATCTGCGAGCTAAGGTGGTTGGCAGACCGGGGCCGGATGCGACCCGACCCCGATCACTCACATTTGTTCCCGTGGAGGGGAGACAAGTGCAAGATTGCCAACTTTTCCTCCCACGAGGGGAGGGATGGATCTTATGAAAGGTGGCTTTGTTGAAGATGGAGCTACATACACTCTTAGTGCTTTAGCTGATGCCTTGGGGTATCGGCAGTCTCGTTCTCTGGAGCGATTGTTAAACCAGGCGGGTGTTCCGATTGTTGTATTGGGGCGAAAGAAGCTCGTTTCTGGCAAGCAGTTCAGGCTCGCGATGGAGAAGCAAAGATGTTTTGCAACATCAAGCGATGGACATTGATTCGTCGAAGTGGAGCTAAGGTGTATCAGCTTCGGTATATCTTGAACGACGGAACGGTACGAGAGCGATCGACAAGGGAAACGGTTCGTCGTCAGGCTGAGAAGCGTGCGATGGAGATACTTGGCGAAGTCGAGGAGAGCGGTGCTCTTGAGGTTTATGGTTGGCTGGAGTTCTGTGTTCGCTATGAAGCGGAGCATTTGAGCGGAAAGCCATTCAAGACCATCGAGGCTTTTCGATCTGCGAGTTCCAGGTTTGATCAGTTGTGTCCGGTTAGGTTTGTGAGCGACATCACATCGCAGGTATTGGTTCAGTTTGCTGTTCGCTTGAGGTCTGAGGGCAAGAGCGAGGCAACGATCCAGGCGTACCGAGATCATTTGATGAGTGCATTGAGGTGGGCCGAGGATGTCAGCGTTATTAGTAAGCGTCCAAAGCCGCCAAGACTTAAACGGATTCCTTCTGGAACCCGCGGACGACCTCTTAGTGAAGAAGAGTTCGAGCGAATGCTTGGGTATCTTCCAGAGGTGGTTGGTGAAGACTACGCATCTAGGTGGGAATGGAATCTTCGTGGGTTGTGGTTGTCTGGCTTGCGACTGGGCGAGAGCCTGAAGTTTTTCTGGGGTCCAACATTTGATGGACACCACATTGTCGACCTTGATAGCAATCGACCTAAGATCCAGATTGACCAGTTTTCGGAGAAGGCTTTCTGCAACCGACTGTTGCCGATGACCCCAGATTTCGCTCAGTTTCTTAGACAGGTGGCTGGAAGTAGGCGTAACGGCTTGGTTTTTAAGTGGCCGCTGAGTCGAGGATATAGTGAAAGCGTTAAGACAATAGGGAAGCGGATCAGCCTTCTGGGTACAAAGGCTAAAGTGGTTACCGGAAAAGGAAAGACCGCTTCTGCTCATGATCTCCGTAGGACCTTTGGCTCGCGATGGAGCACGAAAGTGCAACCGTTTGTACTGCGAACCTTAATGCGTCACTCATCGATCACGACCACGGAGCGGTTCTACGTTGGGTGTGATGTTGATCGTATCAGCGAAGCCTTGTATGCAGCGGGTGACACGGGACTCGAACCCGCAGCCCCTTACGGGGTATCTCAGTTCCAGTGAGACTCCTCACCAATTCGGTTATCACCCTTGGAGGCTGTGACACCTTTGGTCACTTGCCTCTTTTTTTATGTATTGACTCTAGTATCTAATTCTATAAATTTGTGAAAGTGCGATTCGCGGTGAGCCTTGTCTGCAAGCGGTCGCAGCTTACGGGGTTTTAAGTTCAGCTCCCTCAGTTCCAGTGAGGGAAACCTGCAACTTCTTGTCTTTTGGCTGCGATTTCGCTGCACCACTCACCTACCGAATCGCTTGACGGATCGGAAATAGCTTGGAAAAGCAGTCTCTCGGTGAGGATTAGAGTGAGAGAGCGGAAAATCAAATACGCAATGCAGCTCAATCGCAAGGCGTTTCCGCTTCGCTCTCGCTCTTTCTTCATTCGTGAGGAAGGGGAAGCAGCGGAAGTGTTCGGGCGGATCGAGAAATATCTAGCGAGAAAAGATCGAAGAAGCATCTCTTGGATCAAGGGAATGGTGAAATCTCACATTCAGAGAGATTACTCCAAGAGTGCTCTTCTGAAGTCGCTAAAGGTAACTCCAGTTCAGCAGTTCGTACTACTAACTATCTGCAAAGACCTGACCTTGCTCATCGAGTATTCGGTAGTCGCCAGCGACGGGAATACCTACGAGAGAAATGAATGCCGCGAGCAGTCATTGGTCAGTTTCCCCCTACCGCACGAAATCCGAGCAGCTTGCAGACGCATCCGAGCAGCAAGGCCCAAGTCTGATTACGCCGAGCAATGGAACGGTTTCAGTGGGTCGGCCATCAGGGAAATAAGCATCTGGGAGATAAACGAATGCTTGTGATGAAAAGAAAAAACGGGGAGGGGATCCTGATCACCGCTCCAGACGGTACTGAGATACGAATCTGGTACGAGAAGAACCACCACTCCAATCCTGAGTTTTTGATCGACGGACCGCGGGACTACACGATTTTGCGGATTGGACCCACTCACAACCCAGTAATTCAAACAAGAAAACAATGCAAAACGAAGAATACCAATCGATGACCGACCGCGTCAGTGCATCGATGCTGAAGGTCTTTTTATCCGACAAAGCTAAGTACAACGCATACTGGGTCGAGAAAACCCAGGCTCCACCAGACTTGTCGACCAGGACAGCGGTTATGGTCGGTGATTGTGTCCACCAGATACTGCTTGAAAAGAAAGTAGTGACTGACGTAGTTGTCAATTACCCGGAGAGCTGCTTTAAGTCCAACGGCGCGATCAACCCTAAGCCTGCTTCAGAGTTCAGGGAGATTATGGCAGCGGACGGGAAGTATGTCGTCAAAGATGACGAGTTTCGACGCATCGTCGAGATATGCAACTCAGTAATTGATCACCCGCTCGGTCAGTTAGTTAGTCGCAACGACATTGTTTTTGAGGAGCCTGTTTTCTGGACGGACGACTCGACAGGAATCGATTGTCGAGCCAAGCCCGACTTCATGTACGTCGATGACAAACATGTCCTCTGCTACGACCTAAAAGTTAGTGAGTCATCTAACCCGGACACCTGGGTGCGGATTTCAAAGCGGCTTAACTATTGGTTACAGGCAGCTCACTACATCAGCGGTCTTGCCCACGTTCATAACAAGCCAGTCAGGTTTGTCTTCTGGGTAATCGAAAGTGCGTGGCCTTATCGAATTGCTCAATACGAATTTGATGCAATCAGTTTAGAGCGATGCACTTCGACATATTCCAACCTAATGTCCGACCTGAAAAGAAGGACCGAGTCAGGCGACTGGAAAGAATCCTGGGAGCTTGGATCGAACTCGCTGCTCATCGAGTCTTGGGATCTGAAAGAACAAGAAGAAGAACTGGAGGGGTTTGATGACTGAACCAAAAGGTGAGGTGTTCGAGGGCAGGTCTTCGGAGATGAAAGAGTCTCCGTGGCTTGCGTCGGAAGACATTCTTGATGCGGGAGATGTGCAGGTGAAGATCGTCGCATGTCACCGCTTCAAGGATGTCGAGTTCGACAAAGGAAGAAAAGAGGACACGGTATACGCGATCGAGTTCAAGGGGAAGCAGAAAAAGCTAGTGCTCAACAGTACGAACAGGAAGACGTTGGTCGCGAAATTCGGCCCCAACGTCAAGGACTGGTCAGACAAAGATGTGGTTCTCTTTGTCGACAAGAGGGTCCGGTTCGCCGGAAAAACAGTTTGTGGGATCCGCATTAAGTAAGGAGACACGGGGTGAGTAACGAAATCACACAAAGCCAGAAGGATCGGTTAGAGGTTCTTGAGTCAGGAATCGCTCAGTGCTACCGCAGAGCACTCGATATGTTCGCGATGCTGAGAGAGATACGAGATGAAAAGCTATACAAGGTAAAAGGCTATTCTCGATTCGAGGCGTACTGCGAAGAAGAATGGGCAATTAAGAAGTCACAGGCTTATCGCTATATCGAAGCTGGCGAAACACTAGAAAGAGTTTCCCCCTTGGGGGACATTTTCGACGTTGCCTCGATTTCGACAGAGCGACACTTGAGAGAGCTGACTCATGTCCCAGATGAAAAGATGGAGTCTGTGCTTGAGGCTGCGTCCAAGATTGCCGGATCTGAATCAAAGGTCACGGCGAGTATGTTGAAGCAAGCGAGGGAAGAGGTCCTTGGTACGCCAAACGCTGTAAAGAAAGAGCCTATTTCGATCGCGAAAGAGGTCGAGTCGCCTGGTGCAGGCGAGCATGGCTTGTCGCCAGAGAAGGTTGAGCAGAGTCTGAGTATCTGTTTGAAAGCCTGTGATCAGCTCGATCGGCACCTGTCTCGGTTTGATTTCTTCACGGTCTGCGAAGACAAAGTAAAGTTCATTCGTGACCAGTTGGAGTGGCTACGATGACTTTTAAGTTTTGGCCGCACCAGGACCGGATCCACGTTGACTGTAGAAATCTATACAAGCGATGCAATCGCATTGTCGTACCGGCACCTTGTGGAGCCGGAAAGACAGCGATGATGATGCGTGTAATCGAAGACGCTTTGGCTAAGGGCCGCAGGGTCGTCGTCTACAGTTGTAGGATTCAAAACACTAAGCAGCTAATTGAGCAGATCGAAAACAGGGGAATCTGGTATGGGGTCATTGCGGCAGCATTTCGCGGTCGCGGCGACTACAAGGCACCCGTCCAGATTTGCCAGATTCAAACCGTGTTCGCTCGCAAGAAAGTGTTTAAGCAAGCGGATATTGTGATCGTTGACGAAGCTCATCAACAGATGAGCGACTCTGCACTTTGGGTGCTTAACGAGCACGAAAAGCATGGAGCTGTGTTGACTATTGGGTACACGGCAACTCCTGTCGGCTGGAAGCGGTGGTACAAGGACATCGTCGATCCGCCGACGTTCCAAGAGCTTCTGGATTGCAAAGCTCATCTGCCATGCAAAGTATTTGCTCCAGAGATACCAGAAGCGGTACTGGGTGGTCGCCTAAAGATTCAGTCGAACGGAGAGATATCATCGACTGACGACAAGGCAATCAATGAAGCAAAGATGATTGAGGCTCGTGTTTACGAAGACCTGCTCACTTTCAATCCACAGGTGCTACCGACGATCGGTTTCGGGCCGGATGTCGATACATGCAGAGAGTATGTCTCGATGGGACTT
>Ga0070753_1000424_pt1 | contig 25876 bp, 33 predicted proteins | sample VirMetDEL_Aug_31_FD_77441 | JGI IMG/M metagenome (GOLD analysis project Ga0070753, IMG submission 77441) | Aqueous microbial communities from the Delaware River and Bay under freshwater to marine salinity gradient to study organic matter... | ecosystem: Environmental > Aquatic > Marine > Coastal... | reverse complement strand
ACTATTTAATAAAAAATATATTTTAATTAAGACTACTTAAGGAAGGTCGCCCACGAGCGAAGCGAGTTTTAAGAACACAATTTTTTCTTAATTTTTTTTAAATTTCTATAGCATCTCTTTTAATACTAGGACTTTGTATAACTTCTGTTTCTATTTCATTTTGCTTCCCACACTCGCTTTCGCAACAACAAACTATTTTACACCGAATCGCTTTTACAAGTCGAACTAGACCGTTTATCAATTCTCTAACAATTAAAATTTTTTTCATTCTATTATGTAGCAAGAAAACCAAACTATTTTTGTATTTTAACAATATCACCATAACACACGTCGAGCATGATAGTTAGCACTAAATGGGTCGTCTTTAGTTAACCTTCCTGCCTTGTTTTTTATACCACCACTTCTGGCTAAATAACTCTTTCTTCTTTTTGGGTCTCCGTGGTTTTTAGAACTCCATATACCAGTCTTGTCTTTGAAATGTTCCATTTTTCTACTTCCAAAATGTATAGTTCTTTTCTTTCCATCTTTTTCAACTACTACCATTAATTTAGCCGAGGGTTTAGTGCTTTTTTTATATTCATATCTTCCAACTTTAACCATAATAATTTCTAAATATAGTGTATAAATTAGTTTTCTTTATAAAATTATAATAAATTAAATGCCAAATATCGATAAAAACATATGTGCCGCTGTGACTGACTATATCCATAGTTGGTTTATTTATATAAAACAAAAAATAAAAGAATACAAAACAGAAAAGTGCACCTTATGCGGAAAAGTAAAAGAAGTATAAATGAATACTAGAGTTTATGAATACCTAAATATAAGAAATAAAGAAATTAAGAAACGCAAATACAATTTATCCTACGCGACGCACCCCCTTCCATAAAATTTTAACGCCCCGTGTTAAAAAAAAAGAGATAGGGGTCACAATTTTTTGAATAAAATGTAAAATTCAATTCTTAAATTCTTTAATTCTTATATTCTACTATCTTGGGAAAGTAGAGAAAAAACGAGAAAGTTTATTATTTATTACATAATGAATAGGAAGGTAGGCTTACCACAATCAAATACAATCGGTTTCTATAAAAATTACATACTGGGCTGTTATATTTATATTCTATCTATAGATTTTTATTTTAAGTAAATTACTTTAATAAGTCTTTATCTATCTTGGCTGCCTTTCCTCCACCCACAGCGCTATACAAACGGGCAAGGCCCCACTGTTGGGCTGACTTAACTTGAGGTCGAACGCTTTGTGGATTACTATAATATGCTCCCTTTCCTTTCTCAACTATCTTTAGTGCATTTCTATAGGTAATTCCTGATAATTTTGCTATCTTTCTAATAGAATTACTAGCGTCTTTTTCAAAACCGTGCTTACGATTAAATTTTTGCTTATACGTGAGAGGCATTTATATAGAATGATATTTAAAATATCTATAGAGTTCAAAATGAAGAAGTGTTTTTATTTTTTTAACATTATTTAAATTGTAGAGTTCTTTTCTACGAACCAATATCCTTTCTTTATTTTTATGATAATAGTTTCGAGCATATAATTTCTTTTCTTCTTTAGTTTTTGGCATCTCTAGTATTCATTCATTTCAATTCATTTTTTAAATTCAATTTTAAAATACTATCAAAATAAAAATATAATAGAGTATTATAACAAAAATGTCAATCCAAGAACTTACCGATTATTCAGTCGATGACCGCGAGTCAATTATGGATATAAGAACCGAGTTGCTAGACCCCATCGTATCTAGTGCCTACCGCTATCAGTTTAGAATTGATGCTAGTTCTTTCTTAGATAAGAACTCACTTCTTCTTTTCAAACCTGTTGCTATTGATAACGCTGGTGCTAGACGACTTAACTGCTGGAATGGTGGTCTTGGTTGTATTAAAGCAATTGAATTACAGATTGGCGATTTCCAGGTCCAGAGAATTGAGGATATTAACACTTGGGCTACAACCAACATGCTTTACAATTTACCACCTGCCGTCCAGACTAAAAAACTAGGACATTACCTTCATAACCAACTTAAATACAAGGTTTCAAGTGGTATTGGTGCTGGGGTTAGCGACTTAACAGGTCAGGTAGAAGTAGATAATACTAATTCAGGTATTAACTACGGCCAGAGTGATGACGGAACTGGTGTTGGGGTCAATTCTTTCGGTTTAGGAGTCACTGCAGCTGCTAACGAAAAGGTTGGTATTCCACTCGGTATGCTTCTTCCTATGTTAAACGATAAGGAACTCCCACTTTTCTTATTCCAGCAATACAAAATTCACATTACAGTAGAATTTGAAAGTGATGCTAGTAAATTCGCCAACGATATTTCAAAAACAAACTTCGCTGGTGGTGAATATCTCGCTGCTGCTGATGGTGATATTACATTTAGCGATGTCCAGATGCTTGTTGATTACCTAGTTCTTCCTTCTAGAATACAAAACGATACATTAGAAGAAACTATGAAAGAAGGTGGTTATATGATAGACTTTGTCAATCCACTCAATATCAAAAAACGTATTGATGCTGGAACAGCCAACACAGAACAGACTACCGAACATAGGCTCAATACCGTCAATATGGAAGTTCATTACGTCCAATTAACTAGACAACTTCCTATTTCAGGGGCTACAAGTTTCTATGACAAGGTTTTACTAGGACAGAGAGCCGATGGTATTTCATTAGAAGAATACCAGGTTAATGTAAATGGTGTCGATGTATTCACAAGTGGTTTCGTCAAAAATGTTGTCGAACAATATAACAACGTTTCATACACTCTTGGACGCGACTTACAGGTTGTCAAACCATTATACTGTAATGACCCAGCCACACAAGCCTCTATGTTGTCCCCTCCACAGTTGGGACTTATGGGTAAATACAAGCCCCTTATGCTTGACCTTAGAAACGGTGAGCCAGTCAAACGTGGTGGCGGTCGATTCATCGGTGAATACCCTATTCGACTTACTTACAAACGTAAGCCACACGGAGCAATTACCTCAACTTGGTTCGCCTCTGGAAACTTCGAAATGGCACCAGACGAAACAGGCTCTATGGACTGTACTTATTTCGTAGGTGTTTCTAGGGTATTAAATGTTAAGACAATGCCAAATGGCTCCCAAAGCGTCGTCATCAGCGATATGTAGATTATTTTTTTATATTTTATTGTATTATAGAAAATGAGTAATACTTTTTATCTAGATATAAATGCCAAGAATAGTAAATTACAAACTAGTGAAAATAATGTAATGACTTATGAATTACCAGAAGCCATACCATTACCTACTGGAACTGAAATAAGATGCCTTCAATCTATAGTCAATCAACAGGGCACAGTAGGCACTAGTATAACAATAGAAGAAACTGTAAATGAAACAATAGTTATTCAGTATTATACTAGTGATACTACTATTCAATATCCTACTCCTAGTTTAAATATCGCAAACCCTTCTACTGACGATACTTTTACTAACTGGCAAGTTCTACAACCTGCTAATTTTTTCTTCAATCCCGAAACACAATTCGGCGACCCAACAGCAACAAGTGGAACAACCCCTTGGGGCGTTCTTCCCTATGGTCAAGCAAGTATAGGTGGAACTGAAATTGCTATGCCTATGGTTATGCCTTGCGAAATGGACGAAACTGGTGTTGGAACAGTAGCAGAAGCACTACAATATTTTGTTCCACTTATGTGTGAAATACAAATAGAAATAGAGGCTGGAACTTATAATGTAAATAAATTAGCAGAATTGATAACAGACCAAATTAATGGTTTAGATATGGTTTCTAGTGATAATTTACCATTCCGCTCGGTTCAAATAAATAATGGAGTTTATACTGGTTATGTAAATAATGGCACGACTCTTAAACCTATTAAGGCTATTAAAAGTGATGGTTTTGTAAATTTCAATAATAATGGAACAAGACCAGCTGAATTCCAGCCTTATCGTGGCTTGGATGGAAATTTAATTCAACCACCAGCACCTCTTCTACCTGAAGATACTGATATTCAAGGAATAGCAGGTGTAGCAGTTCATCCTAGTTTCGCTAGTGAAATTAGAAAAAACGCTATTCAAGGTTATTTAGGTGCTAATGTTCCAGCACCTTATAATGTTAATAATGTTTGTGTTAAAACCTCAACAAATCCAAATTGGTTTCAAGGTTTTAATATTCCATATATCCCAGGTAGCACAGCAGACGCACTACAAACTGGCTTTTTATCATACAATCCATTTAATAATGGTTTAGCAGTTGGTGCTACAGATTTCAGATTAACTGTTAATGTTGATGGAGAGTTCCAAATAGATAATACCCATACACCTAGATATATTCCCACTTATGATTATTTTGGAAACAAACAAGAAAACGCAGGTCAAGAATGTGCCTATATAAAAAGACTGGCTGGAACAGCCGACGCTAATAGAGTAAATGAATTTCCAACAGGAAGAACTGGGGCAGCCGACCCTATAGGAAGAGGTTGGTATAAAACTCTTTCACAACCTATGCGAAGAACTAGTGGGTTTATGGTATTGAATTGGGCTTATAAAACTTGTTTAGCCGAAAGTAATGGAACACCACCTCCTATTTTAGGTCAAAGAGACGACCTTAGAACAGCCTTACCTAGTAGTGTCGTTGAAAAAATTGATAAATTAAGAACCTATGATGAATGGTTCGCTTCTAAACAAAAGGCTAAAGAAGCGTGGGAAAATACACTTTGGTATAGATTAGGTTTTACTTATGATGATATCCAAAACGATGAATATTTTGAAAGCCAATATTATCCAAATAAGGCAACTAGAGATGAAGTTTCACAAGTTAAATTAGAAGGTTTTACTACTAATGAGCGTCTCGATGTTTCCGCATTAACAACAGCATCTACCCTTGTTAACGGACAAGCCCATAGTGGAACAGGTAATACAACAAATAAAGAAACTATTACTGGTCTTCCATCAGCAATATCAGGAATACAAGCGTTTAATACTATCGACGTAAATGTTCCATACGATATTTATAACAATAATAAAAAGATTTCTAATACATTCGGCTCTACTACTGGGGCTTACAAGGGCTCATTTTATTATGGGGCTGTAATGGTTCCAGTTATTACTGAAGGTATCCCAGTAAGTGCGAGTAGATTACCTGTATTATCAAACAACGGCTACATGCTCGTTGTAAGCGACTTAGTTGAGCCTACTGATATTGTTAAAAGCGGTAGTTTCTTAGGATTACTAGATATTATACCTAAGTCTAACTTACAAAATACTGATTATATACAAGATAGAAATGTATTATCTCACACTATTAGCAACCCCCAGGTAGTAAAGTCCATTACAATTAAAATAACAAATCCAGACCTTACTAATATTGAATTAGAGCCTAATAGTGCTTTCTTACTAGCAATAACTCTTCCACAACCTAAACAGACTGTTTTATTAGCATCACTAGAAAACAACGCCCAGGAACAGGCTGTAGCAAGTTCTCTACAAAACACTACAGCCCAGCAAATAAAACAAGGTGCACTCCCAACACTTCCTACATTCCAGCAATACAATACAACTGGAGAACCAACACCTTCCACTCATAGCGAAAACGAAGATAAAAGGACGGCATCGAAAAGAAGAATAGATATAGCCAAACAGGCATCGGCACTTAATAAATTAAGAACTCCTGAAGAGAAAAATGCTTTCTTGGATAAATTACCAGAAAAAGATAGACAAGAAATAGCTGAAACCGCTGAAAGAATTAGAACTTTGAGAGAGGGTAAGTCTGGTGATGGAGCAAGACCAGAAACTAAAGAAGAAATAGAAAGAAAAGAAAGAGCCAGATTCGGTAGAGTTCTTACACCTAAAGAAAGAGAAAGCGTAGCAAGAAAAACTAGAGAAACAGCCAGATTCGGTAGAGAACTTTTACCAGCAGAAGCAACACAAGGGTCTTTGGTAGCACAAGAACTTAGAAGAAGACAAGAAAGAAAGGCTAGAGAAGAACAAACAAAACCTCCACCTCCACCTAAGAAGGAGGATTAAGTTTCTTTTGAAGTCTCTTTTGTCTATAGTGAGCGTTTCGCTCTTCTTTTGTTTTTAATTTTTTAATATTTATTGTATCTAAATTTCTTATCCAATACCTTTCTCTATCTTTTCTATTCTCAGTAGAACATTCTTCTATCAATTCTATTTTTACATTTTCATAGTCTTTGTCTATTATCTCATAACTAGAACAATAACTATTACGACCCTCGCAATATTTTTTATAATTCGATTTATGATACCAGAAACGTTCTATAATTGAGTTTTTTGTAGAACCTACATAGACTTGTTCGCAAGTTGGGCTACTTATCTTATAGATACTAATTTTATTCATTTTTGTTAATATATAACAAGAAAATAATTTTGAGAAAAAGAGTTAATTAAAATGAATTTTTAATTGGAGATAGAATACCATTCACCATTACATTTATAATTGTTTTTACTGTTGGTGCACCAGCATCTGGGATAAAGTCTATTTGGACGGCATTACCAGCAGGGAATATACCATTTATATTATAGGTGTAATTATGAGCCTTACTATCAATTGGGAAATCGCCAACTGAATATAATTGACTATTTGTATAGTCCCTTTCATTTATTCTAAGCATTCCACTCATTCCAGTAGCAACTATATTAACATCGCTTACTATCAATTCACTATTACTTGGAACTAGGTAAAGACCAACATGACTCGTATTTTCAGTTGGCTCTATGCTAGCATATATAACTGTGCTCGTAATATTAGTAATTGTTATCTGTCCTACATTAGAATTAGTAGAGCCACTAGTAAGAACAAAAGCCCTATGAACCATTTTACCTGAGATACCTAGAGGAAATACAGAACCTCCACCCCCAGTAATAGTATAGTCTAAAGTTTGAATTGTATCACTAGCATCTACGTATATTATCCTTACAGTTCTAGCACCAGTTCCAGCAATATCATCATTAGCATTAGGATGATAAATATACAAATCAGCACTAACATTTTCATTAAATTGATAGTCTTGGCAACCTAGTGTTCTAATTGTTGATGGTGCAGTTTGGTTTAAAATGGCTTGGATATTTACCTTAGTAAAACCCTGGTGTAGCCCTCTTACCATATCTGTATTAAAGTCATTAGCTACTCTATGTAAAGAAGTATTAGTATCAATATCAATTACAGAGTTTAATAGAGTAGCACTATCATATTGATTAAGATTAGAGCCTAATGTAGCGAGTCGTATTGTTCCCTCTGTTGCTTCTTCATTTATTACTTCTACTGAAAAAAATACACCTTCAATTGAAAACCTTTTAAAGAAATTAGTATCAGCAGTAATAGTTTTAGAAAACACTAGTTTAGCGTGAGCGTCGATATTATCAGGATAAGAATATAAATTTATTGTAGAGTTTTTTGTCGCTCTTAAGGAAATTGAGAGCGAAGAGTATGGTAGATAGTCAGTTAAGTGGGATTGCCAACCTACAGTAGGAAACACGCCTACTATACTAGCACTTGGTATAAATTGTTGTGAATTAGTAGAATTATTGAAAGGCATATCTTTTAATATATGGTAGAAAAATATTTTAAAATTATTTTCTAACTACATATTATCAATAACTATGTCTAATACTCAAGCATCTTCTAAAATGATTTCACTTGTTCCAACTAATGGAACAGAGTTCGACTGCCAGCAGGGACAAAAGGTAATTTTTGAATTACCACCCAATCTTGGTATGGTATCAGGTCGTCAGTCCCACTTAGCCTTAGATATCTGTAATACTTCAAGCGATAACAAGCGTCTTCACTTAGACCAGACCGCAGGTGCCGATGCTGTAATTTCTCGTATTGATATCTACTCATTAGGAACAGGAACTCATTTAGAGACCTTACAGAACTATAACCAGTGGTCTTCAATTAACCACCAGTATTTATATGAGGATAAAACCAATCTCCAGACATTAGAAGGTTGTGGTAGTGATGTCTATGCTTTCAACGCTGGTTCCACTCCAGTTACAGCAACAACAGCTACTCCAGATGCCGTTATTTCACCAATCAAGACTGATGGCACACACTATTACAATTTCCGTCGTTTTACTACTCCACTTAAGAGTGGTGTTTTCCGTTGGTGGGACGATGATAAATTATGCCCTGTAATGGCTCTTGGTGGAGGTCTCCGACTCGAAATGACACTAGAAAACCCAAATATCGCACTCCATTATTTCAAAGCAGTAGCAGGCGACCTTACTGAATATGATATTGGTCCATCAAGCACTAATGGTATTGCTATGGCAGATAACACAAGTGGGGGAGCATTACTTACTATTCCATCTACATTAGACTTTGATAGTGTAGAAGACTGTGGTTTAGCAATTGGAAACCAGATTAGGGTTGGAATGTCAGGTTTCCCAGATATTACAGATGCCGTAGTCTCAGGATTAGCCATTAACGCTGGTAAATTAGAAATTACATTTACTTCAGTAGGAACTTCAGCTGGTGTCCCAGATACAGCAACTAATATAGTTGTTAGACTTCGTGGAGAAACTAGAAAATGTTTAGTCCGCCCACAGTTTAGAGTATTAAGCATAGCACCTCCCCAGGATGTTATAGGTAGATTAGGAAATGGATTTAAATATGAATTTACATCATACGACTACCACACTAGCACACTTCTCGCAAGTGCTACTCGTCATCAGGTAGAACTTAACTCAGTAGCAACTAAAGCAGTTTGTATTATGAGTAGTTTTAGTAATACATCTCAGTATGAAAGCGACAACCACTCAAGTTATTTTACTGGAGCAACTCCCACACTTACAGACCTCAATAGCGTCCAGTATTTCCTTAACAACAGGTTAGCACCAGTCCGCTCATACAACCCTAGACTTCTTAACGAAAAGGTAGTCGCTATGAATGAAACTGTTAAGGCTTTCGATAGTGTTTCAAGAGAAGCCCAGGATTTAGGAAATGACGATGGAGCTAATATGGCTGACTATACAAACACTTTCTTAATTTCAAGACAGTTAGCCAAACGTCCTTTCTATTACGACCTCAAGGAAGCCGAAGGACAGATTAGACTTGGTTTCGCAAACACACCTACAAGAACCGACCCTTTTCAAATAAATACATTCATTTGGTCTAAGAAAGTCGTCGACATAGGTGGCGATGGCAACATCGAAGTCGAATTATAAGTTTAAATTAGATACTTAAAGAAAAAATATAAGTTTATTTTGGTGTGGGCTATATAGCAATAGCAATAGCACCAATCATCCTTCTAGCATGCTCTTCATTAAGATACGCTGGCACTCCGCTTCTTCTTTTGTTGGGAAACTCCATTCATAATTTTTTTTATTTATACTTATTATAAATCGCCATCTATTTCTACTTTTTTTGTAATTTATACAACCTAAATTTTTATTTATACAATTAATTGATTGATTATTATAAGAACAAGTACACCATTCTAAGTTTTCAACTCTATTATCGTCTCTTATTCCATTTTTATGATTAACAAAAGGTAAATTATTTAGATTAGGAATATAATGTATAGCAACTAGTCTATGAACGGTATATTTTTGTTTATTTTTATTATTAAAAAGCATTATACTATGATATCCATTACAATAACCTAGTTTCAAAAATATATTTCTTTTTTTACTAAATACACGTCCATCAGGGTATATTAGATAATTCGGGTAGCCTTCAATTTCCATTTTTTTTTATTAATAATAGAGTTTGAGTATTCAAGTCAATTTTAATTTTTTTTTTTTCTAAAATAATATTCTTGTAGTAGTATATAATAAAATGCCAAGTTCTAGAGTTTACTTTTCCATTCCTCCATTAAACGACCAATCAGTTAAAAGTGCTGCTAATGCCCTTTCTGGGGGTTTCTCAAACAAAAATGGTAATGGCAACATTAAGTTTGCCATTTCATCACAGGATAGACTTTTAGATACAAGCGACTTATACTTAACAGGTCAGGTTATCCACGTTAAGAGCGATGGCACACCACTCACTCTTAAAGCCGCAGCCGCTACAACTAAAGCCGAATACTCAGCCAATAATGGAACTGGATTACAGGCAGTTTCAAACCAGAATATTTCAAACTGGAATGGTTTAGAAAGTATGGTTAAAAAGATTTTCATACAGTCTAAGAAAACTTCAGTCAATATCAGCGAACATAGGAACTACCCTATGTATAACGCCGCTAGAAAAGCCTGGACCAACAACAAGCAGGACTACCTTATTTCACCTCTTATCCGAGCATGCGCCTCAGGCACAGACGCCACACACGCCAATAGACACGCAACAACTATGGACAATGCAACTACTGGAGCAGCAGGTCAAATGTCTAACTTAGTAGGACAGGAAGACCCAAATTATGGTGTTCCATTCTCATTCAAACTCGATACAGCACTACTTAACAACACACAGCCTCTCCATTTAGGACAGTCTTACTTAGGAGGTCTTCTTATTAACTTAGAACTCAATAACGAAAATGGTTTCTATAGCGACCGTTTCCGTGATATGGGAACTAACCAGACTGATGCCGATGTTCTTACAGGTTCATTCTACATAGTCAAAAACCTTAGACTTCAGGGTCGCCTTATGGTTCCAACACCAAAGGACCTCGCTGGATACAACCCTAACTTTGTATTAAATGACCGATTCAACCTTATTAACGAAGTCAATTCATCTACAAACAACAGTAAATACACACCAAACGTAAATGCTGTTAGAAGTATGGTTAATATGTTTATTGACCAATCGCAGGAAAACAACAGGTCTGCTAACCAGACAAACTTCCGCAACCCACTTGGTTTAGAAAATTACCAGCAGAACAAGAACAACATTAGACAGCCACAGGACTTTGTAGTTGAAGTAGTCCCCAATCTTCTTACAAAAACAAAACAGAGTGGGGCTGGTTCAGTAACAGCCAACACATACGGCAACAAGGGATTAGCACAGGGTGATAGTGAGGTTCGTGCCTTCTGGCAGAGAGCCTTATTGAATGGCGACCTCGCCGACAAAACAGTCTGTTCCCTCTCAGTAGGCAAAGGACAGATAGACGCCGATTATGCCGATAGAGCTACTGATGGAACCTCACAGGATAGTGGTGTAGGAAACCTCTGCGAGGCAAACGCCTTAGGTGTTGGATTAGACTATACCCATCATATGGGACTTGTAAGCAACTACTCAGGGTCAGCAGACTACGACATTCTCATTCGCTCAGGTGTCAATAGTGGCGACGCTGTTCTACCAGTCTCACGTAGAAGTGTTCCAGAAATTCAACAGTCTTATGTTAAGAATGTTTCAGCATTTAACAGCGAAACACTAGTTAAGACTATGTAAGCTGCTTATTAAAAAGCTATTAACATAACTTGGAAGAAAGGGTCATAATAGTCGCAATATTTATTTTTTTTACTTTTATCAATTGTATAACTAAATTCTTGTTCAAAATGTATTGCTCTAGGATATTCACCCCAATAGTATCCATTTGAATTATATGAAAATTTAAATCCATCTTCACAGTCAATAAGGTCCATATCTAAATTTTCAATTGAAAAATGTTGTTTTAAAAATTGGTAATATACATACTTTTTATATTCTATTTTCTTAGCGAGTGTCATATGGTCGATTAGCATATTAGGGTTGTGCCTACTGTATGCCTCAAAAATGAAAGTCAATTTTGTAAATTTACGGGGAAAAAAATCTATGGGACTTATAAAGAGCGATGATAGTTCAAAGTTTATGGATAGGTCAAATGACTAATATGGAAATAATGTGTATCAAGAGTTTTTTAAAACACCAGCATGAATTTCATTTATATACTTATGAGCCTATAGAAAATATACCAGACGGAACAATTGTGCTAGATGCGAATGAGATAATGCCAAGTAGTGAAGTATTCCAGTTAAAAGACCAGTATTTACCCTTTAGTGATATATGGCGGTATAAATTATTATATAAGAAAGGTGGAATATGGGTTGATATGGATATGGTTTGTGTATCAAATATGATTGATATTATAGACACACCATTCATATTCTCTAGTGAAAGAACAATACAGAAAGGAGCGTATAAACTGGAAGCAGAATACGTAGCAAATATAGGATTTTTAAAAGCACCTATTGGTAGTGCATTTTATAAGCAATTGATTGAAAAATGCGAAAGTATCCAGGTAAAAGGTAAAAACAAAGATAAAATACGCTACATGCGTGTTCTTCGTGATATGATAAAAAAATGGGGTTATGAAACTTATGTATGGCAGCCAAAGTATTTTTGTCCTGTTGATTGGTGGTATGCGAAAGATTTATTCTATTCAAACCCTAGTAATTTCAAAGAAAAGTATGGAGTGCCTTGGAACCAGCATCAATTTTTAGATTGTATAACTATACATTTATGGAGAAACTTAGCTACTCATAAGTATAGATTAGACCTGAATGGTTCATATCCTAATGAAAGCCTATACACTCTTCTCTCCAATCTGTTTCTAAAATAAATGCCTGAAGTAGTATTTTTGAATTATCTATTATTCCCTTTAATTTATATTTATTTTCTATTTTTTTTGAGTTTTCAAGAGTAGATACTAGAGTTTCTGCGTCATCTACAATAATACTATTATTATTATTAAAAATTGAATATTCTACATTAGTCCATTTACTATTAAGAACAAGAACACAACCCATATATATGGCTTCCAAGAAGGTGTATTGTGTGCCACCTCCATCTCCCTTGATAGAAGACATATCAACCATAAATTCCGCTTCTGCGAGTATCGTATTGAGTGCCTCAAACGTTTTAGCAAAACGCCCCTTATAATGGTCTTTGAATCCAAGTTTTTCCAGTTTGTGATAGACATATAATTCATTTTGTTTCCCATATATATCAATAGGTTCCGATAATAATTTATTGGCTTCTAGTATTATATCTGTATTCTTATCAAAGTCTATTCTACTAATAGATACAGCAGTAGATTTTTTTTTATTTAATTTAGGAAAACAATAAAATGGATGTTTCTTAAAAGTATTCAAAACTCCATTATTCATTAAAGTTTTGTGCACTTTTTGTCGTATTGTTATTATATTATAGAAATCATAAGGTATATTCAATTTAAATTCAGTAGGGTCATGAATTACTAAAGACGCACCATATAAAAGGTCAACCGCTTCTCGATAGTGTTTATCAACAGCAGTTATTAAAATATCACTACTAGGTATTTCCATAAGAAAATCCATAGATACATTACGGTATGTAGCACCATAACCAAAGTCTCTTTCTCTGTTTTCGGTGCGACTTCCTAATTTAAGAATATTATACTTATATTTTAAAGATAAGTGTGAGGTAAATGATACCCAACCACCATAAGTTGGTTTAGCAAGATATAAAAGAGAAATAGTCATTACGATAATAGGTTACTACATTTTAATTTATCTAATTGGCCCGATGATATTGCTTCTTTTATGATATTATTACATATTCCATTAATGAAATGTCCTTCGTATCTTTGTTTAGTGGATAGACAAGTTCCACAGTCTTTACAGGTTCTAGACTGAAAACACTTAAGAGCATCTACGTGGCGATTGCGTATTTTAGTATTTTCAAATTCTTGTCCACATGCGTCGCAGGTGTATTGTCTGGGATCTCCGCCTATTTTTTTGATATGAGAGGCAGTAGTAATATGAGCTTCCCAAGCAATAGAACTATTTGTATAGCAAGGTATATCACAAACTTCGCATATAAATTTACAAGTCTTTTGTTTTGCTTCCAAAGCATCTCTAGAATTTTTTGCTTGTTTCTGTAATTTAAAACCTCTAGTTAATTCAGCAATTACTCTTTTATTTAGTTCTTCTATACCTTTTCGTAAGTATTCTATAAATGCTTCATATTGACTATCATTAGTGAATTGTATATCTTTTCTACTGGGACAATCCCAACTGAGACACTTATTTACTCGTTGATAACAGTCAAATCCACCTACAGAAGCATCATTACACCTTCCTTTTTTTTCGCTTTCTCTAAAGATATATTCGTATTCATCTTGTATCTTCTTAAAGCAATCTAGTTTTTCCATTTCCATAAATTCAAAGTCAAAGTTTTGAGTAGTAAATAAATCCCATACCTGTATAATTTCAATCATTTTGTTGTTAATATTTAACAAGAAAATTTCTTTAAATAAACGCAAAATAGCATTTAAAAAAACCGCAACTTTTTAATTAATAGGAAAAAAAATGAAAAAATACTAGTATATGCGTTGAATTATAACATTTATTAAAAACATATAAAATTGAATTGTTTTAATTTAACATTTAATTGCGGGAAAATTAAATAAATAGTTTTGCGAAAAAAAAAGAATGCCTGATGAACCGCAAAAGAGCTCTATGAACCGCAAATGAACCGCAAAAAGAATAATTTTTTTGTTAATATTATGAAGCAAATGAACCGCAAAAAGAATATTGGTTTTGTTATACTATTTAAAAAAAGAATGAAAAAAGAATGAAAAAAGAATGATTGTTATATTTTAACAGGAGTTTTGCGAAAAATAGATGAACTGCCGCAAAATTTCGCAAACCCGTTTTTCTTCTACTTATGTAGCAAAACAGTTGTATTAATGAATTATTTTCCTTATCAAAATGGAAAAAAAAAAGATTTATTCCACAAAGTTTTCAAAAAAATAGTGACCCCTATCTCTTTTTTTTTAACGCGGCGCGTTAAAATTTTATGGAAGGGGGTGCGTCGCGTAGGAAACTTTTTCATATAGAATATTTATTTTTTTTTATTCATTATATTTATATTATTAAATTTTAACAATTATATATTATTACTAGTATTAGTACACTAAGACTTATCTAGTCTTACTACGTGTGTTATAACCATCGCAACTACTTTCTTTCTTTTCCTCTCTTTCAAACACTACCTTGTTTGTAGACCATTTTATATTATCTGTTATTCTTTTAGAACCAACTACCAAGACTATTTTTTTTAGGTTTTCACAGTCGGCACAGAAGTATTCTCCCCAGTATCCAGTCCATTCTTTGTCGCACAAATAGCAATAACCCATATTAGTATACATTAGAATTACATTATTTTTATCGAACTATATATTATAATTAAATGGATTACATTTATAAGGTTTCATATAAAAGAGAAAACAAAACACTAGAAAAGAATTATAATAGTATAAAAAAAATATGTATAGACTTTGATACTAATAAAGAACTAGTAAAGAATATCTATATGAAAGTGCCTAAGACGCTACATCCTATTATTATTTCAATAGATAGATTACCTGTTCCTTTGAAGAAAGACGCAAATATAATTATTCATTTTTCCTAGACACAACCTATCATGCTTAGGCATTTACCTATTACTAGTCCAAGTAAAAATCCCACAGCAATTCCTACTGAAAATGTTAAAATATCCATATTATTATCTAATTTAATTATATAAAAATAAATGGCTGAGTATTATAATTTTAAAAATGATGCGAATGTTTCTATAGATGTCGTTGAGAAGAATATTGACGATAGCCAAGAACCCCCTAAAGCCTATAATGAAGAAGAAGTATTTGAAAAGAAACCCAAACCTAAACGTGTTTTAACAGACGCCCAAAAAGATGCACTGCAACGCGGACGAGCCAAAGCAAAGGCTACTAGAGAAGCAAAAAAGATGGAACAGATGAGACAAGAACTATTAAAAGAACAAAGTGGAACAAAAAAGACTAGTATTAAAGTAGAAAGAGAGCAAATAGTAAAAGCCGAAAAAGAAGCAACCGAACAATTGAAAGCCAAACGCCAGAAGAAAACAGCACAAGAGAAGGCTAGAGAACGAATAAAGATGCGTAAAGCCGAAAAAGATAAAGTAGATAATAAAAAGATTGATGAATTTAATGAATTGAAGTATACTTGTCTAGGCAATTGTGATGACGAAGAGCAGTTTGATAAATTGGATAGTATCCTAAGTAAATATATTACTAAAGCCGATATTTTAAAAGGCGACGAACACCTACGCAATAAAGTAGGTCAAGTTGTTTCGTTATTAAAAAAATAATTCTCTATTTATATTATTAGTATAATGTCAAAAGACCTAACAGTATATCCAGTAAAAATTGATGAAAGCCACCTTAATGTGGTAGATAAATACCCTCTATTACCAATACCTTTCTTTCTTACCATACTTGGTCGAGTCAAGGCTGGGAAATCTACATTATTGAACTCATTAACTCTTTCACCTCGTTTCTATGGAGATGACTTCCAAATAAAAATTTTAATTAGTCCTACTGCTCGTTCCGATCCTGCGATGGCTCATATAATAGAACACTTCCAGTTTGTTTTTGAAGAATATAGCGAACATTTATTAGAAGAAATAGTAGATATGGTAGAAAACGACGAGAATGGTGATAGATATTTACTTGTATTAGATGACGCAATTACTTCTAATTTTAAGCAGAATAAAAGTGGAAAAGTAGATGGGTTCTCTAGTCTTGTTACGAGATATAGACATATAAAAAACCAGCATACAGGCCAAGAAGGTATGTTGAGTATTATTCTAACGTTACAATATTTCAAATTCCTCACCCCGATTACACGCACGATGAGTATGGGAATTATTATCGCAGGTGAGATGAGCGAGAGCGAACTTAAAAAAATAGCAGACGCATACGATTTTATGGCTCCAAATGGAAATACAAAAGCGTGGCTAGAAAACTATAGAAAGTGTAAAAAGGAACCATTTGATATATGTTTTATGAATGTAAATGACTTAGAAACTAGACGCAATTTTGACGAGATAGTTTGGAGTAAAAAACAAGACCAAGAAGAAAAAGAACCAGAAGAAATTGTAGAAACTGAAGAATAATATCTAGTGTAATATTACTAATGACTACTTCTATTTTTAATGGTAATTGCTTGGAATTGATGAAAACACTTCCAGACAAGAGTATTGACCTATTTATATGTGATTTACCCTATGGAGAGACTAATTGTAAGTGGGATAGTATTATAGACTTGGACGAGTTTTGGGCGGAGTTTCGTCGACTGCGAAAGAGTAAAAGAGTGGCATGTATCCATTTTTGTTCTACTAAGTTTGGATACACTATTATAAAGAGTTGGGAGAAGGGTTTTAAAATGGATTTGGTTTGGAAGAAACGCAATAAGACTGGCGGACTACAAAGCAGACATAGACCTATGAGAAATCACGAGATGGTGTATTTCTTCTACGAACAAGCACCCAAGTATAATAGAGATAAATACCATAAAAGAATTAAAACATTTCCAGCAAAAAAAGAAAACGGAAAGAATGGATTAGTTTATGATAATAAAGGTGTTTCAATAAAAGAAAGTGGTTTTTCATTAAATTTTGACCCAAAATTACCATCGAGTGTAGTAGAAGAAGAAGAAAATGATACCATATATAGTAAAAAAGGTTGGAAAATGGGTGAAGGATTTGCCAGTAAGGATGGTAATAGACAATATTTAAAAGAAAATCCAGGTTATACACCAAGACAACCTGGTAGTGTATTTGATAGTGAAAAGGTATTCATAGGTAAAAGACATCACCAAACAGAGAAACCATTAGACATACTAGAGTTCTTCTTAAAATACTGGAGTGATGAAGGCGATACAATTTTAGACCCTACTATGGGTAGTGGTTCTACTGGTGTAGCTTGTAAGAACCTTAATAGAAACTTTATAGGATATGAATTAGACCCAAAGATTTTTGAAGTAGCAAAGGGAAGACTAGGTATACAAGAAGAAGTTGTAGAAATATGATAATTATATTTTTATTTATTTTTTATTCTGTTGTAGTATTATATAACTATGAGTTCTCTACAAGAAATATTACAACAGCATTCGCAAAGTATTACTAATAATTTATCACACGCTAACGATATAGCAACCGCTAATGTTGATAGAAAAGCCAACGACCTCGAAGAGAAATTCCAGCACGTCAAAGATAGTGTTGAAGGTGCTGGTGGCGACTTAGTTGCCCTTGGAGGGGCGTATCATCTCGGCCGAAAGGTTATCAAAAAGGTAAGAGCAGCCAAACAGGCAGCCCAAGCAATTCAAGGTAGTGGAGAAGAGCCTGGCGATGATATTAAAATAGACTTACCTGAAGGCTCAAGTGAAAGTGGTGGTACACAAAGTTCTAGACCACAGGTAGGAGATGCCGAAACAACAGACCCAGAAGCCCATACTACTGAAGATGCACCACAGGCAGGACAAGCAAGTGGAGATACTGAACCAGTTCAACCAGAACAAACAGAAGCACCCGAGTCGGGAGGTGGAGGTGGTGAAGCCGATACTACTTTTGGACAAAATGTAGGAAGACAACAAGCCGTAGATGCTGCTACTAAAGGTGAATTCCCTGAACGACCATCAGGGCAGCCAAGTGGCGACTTAGCGAAAAATGTAGGAACACCCGATGAAGAAGGTGGGAGACAAGTAGCAAGTTTAGCAGATGAAGTAGGCGATGCTGGTGCCGAAGAGGCTGGAAGTGTTGGAGAAACATTAGGCAGAACAGCAGCCGAAACATTAGGTAAGGGCACAAGTTCTCTAGTTGTTAATAATGCCGATACAGCAACCCAAGCGGCTAGTAAATTAGCTGGACTTGGTGGCGACGCTGTATCAGCTGGTTTAGATACTGCTAGTGCCGTTTTAGACGCACTTGGTCCAGTAGGCGAAGTTGCTGGTGTAATTACCTCACTTGTAGGACTATTTGAAGGTCTAGGACATAAGAAAAAAGATGTCGAAGAAACAGGACAGGAGGCTGGAGCAGATACACCAGTATCAACAGCCATAGACCCTAAAGCACTTATGGCAACAACTATGTAATTCAATTTTTTCTATTATAATTTATTTTTTATTTATATTTCTAATAATATAGAAAGTATGAAACAGAATTTTGTGTTAAAACTCGATGTATCCAGTAATGAGGCTAGAGTAGCCTTCCAGCAACCTGTTACAATTCCAGCCAATAGCGAACTTGTTGTTTATTGGGCTAGTATTGAATATACTCCTGATGCCGATTATCTTGGTGCTGGATTTGATATCCAGTGTGATTTACCTATTAGACAATTTACTAATTATATAACAGAAACTCCCTCTAATGCCCCAGCGGTAGAATTACCTATTATTCTTTCTGTTCCACCTAGCGAACAAGCAGAACAAAACGCAAATGATCCAGCGGCACTTCCAACAGTCGCCGTAAGAGTTAGAGAGCCACATGTTCCTGTAGTCCACGACCTTATGAATAACGAACAACAGATAAATAGCATCACATTTAAATTAAAGGACTTTCTCAACGATAGGCAACCAAACTACACAGTTTCCAATATGGCTATTTCATTTTGTATTAAAACTTGTATGTGCGATAAAAATAAAACAAGTTATTAGATATGAAAAAAAAATTAGTAAAGCGACTAGAACAGAAGACATCTGTAGATGACTATAAGGCAGTCCAAAAGGCTATGCCTAGTATGCCTTTCAAAAACAAAATAAAAAGTATGGAAAAAGTAAAACTTAAAAATATCGAGGATATATTTTCTAAAGATAATAGTAGTAGAAAAGAGAATGAAAGTATTAGAATTAAAAGAAAAGGCAAAAAGTCTAGGTATTAAGAATTATTACAAGATGAAGAAACAAGAGTTATTAGATGCGATAAAAGAAATAGGAGATGAAGCGGAGAAGCCAGAAGCGGAAGCGGAACAAAAAGAAACAAAGGAAAATTATAAATGTAAATTCAAAAAGCGAGACGAAATAGTAGAGTTTTCAATCCATAAAGAAACAGATAAAGAAGCACTATCCGAATTTATCAAGTGGTTTGCTACACAGCGAGATTTTAATTTAGGTGAATTATTCAAAAACGATAAAAAGATTAGACAAATTAGAAGATAATTTTTTTTTTTTTTGTAGTTTAATATTACTAATGGAATTTCCACTATATATTATTACTTATGAACCTACTCCAAATTATCTTCCATTATGTTTGATTAACAAAAATACTCTAGGTTGGAATGTTTTACCACTTACACCAGATAAATATAAAGTATGGAAAAACAAAAATGCACCAGTTCCAGAGGGATATATTAGAATGGGACACGCACCATTCAAACATTTTAAGGAACTTACATTACCTAGATTTATAAAATACAAAGACGATTTCAAAGGGTTTTTTATTGCTGAAGGTGATGTAATTATAGAACCACATTTTACTCCACAATATTTTAAGGAAAATTATGATATTACTAAACCATATTGGTTGGGATATAAAAAGCGTTTGAAAGATTATATAGTGGGAAACTTTTTATTATATTTTCCATCAAGTTTTTTGGAAACATTAAAAGAAGAATGTGATAAGAAAAAAAGACCAATTTTTAGTGATAGGTTTTTTTCCCAACTAGTTTTTAAGGGTTTGATTGAGGTAATACCAGAAAGTGTAGCAACAGAAATACCACACATTAGTGGAACAACAGGAAAGTTTAGAAAATGAAAGCATTTTTTTTCTATTTTACTACTATACTAGCATGACCCAATTATATTTTACTGGAATGTTTCACGCCGATGTCGGCATTATGTATTCAATATTAGAAGAAGTAAAATTCTATTCTGGAACAGAACGCCAGAATATGATAAGACACAAAAACGATGGGAATATGGGCTCGATGAATTATGGATATACTTGGAAAGGCTATCTTAAAAGAGACCCAGAAGGTAATATGGTTTATAGAACTTCTAGTCCTTATCCAGGATTATACAAGACGAAAGTAATGGACGATTACCCACATCTAGAAAATGTATTCAAGGAGTTTCAAGATTTGTATTTTCCAGAATTCAACTATACTAGTGTTCAAATGAATAAGAATTTCAAAATACCTAGACATATTGATAGCACGAATGTAGGTGAAAGCATTTTATTATGTTTAGGCGATTACGAAGGTGGGGAACTAGTTGTAGAAGGTTTCCAAGCAGATGGAAGCGACGCTATTGTAGATAATAAAAATTCTATATTTCAATTTAATGGAGCTAAGTTTTATCACTGGGTAAAACCCTTTCAAGGAACAAGATATTCACTAGTATTTTTCAATAACAAAGCAATAGCTAAGAAAATGTATGGAACTAAATAATTATTGTATGTTTTCTTGTTTTATGACGACCTAAACTAGTTCTATTCATAGTTTCGCCACATAATTCACAAACTACTTTTGTATTATTATATTCTCTAGTTTTTTCCATATATTTTCCATAGTATTTATGTTTATTTTGTTCCATATATTTTTTTTGGTATTCTTTCTTTTCATTTTCAAATCTAAAAGGTTTTTGTGTATTTAATGTTGGCATTTGTTTTTCAATCCACTCTCTTTCTTTTAATAATTGTTTTTCATAAGTTTCACACTCTAATTCTTCTAGTATAGTAAATTTCCAATTATCAAAGCCACCATAAGTGTTTATCCAAGTATAAAGTAAGGTATTTTTTTTTTTACAATCTGCTTTATGTGTACTAATTCTATTTATTAAATTACTAGTAGAACCAATATAGAAGTCTATTATTTCTGGACTTTTACAAGAAAGTTTATATATTATTGTTTTCATTTTTGATTAATAATTTTTCAATTTAGTAAAATTCAATTTTACAAAAATAATAGATATATATATAATAATAATAAATGTCGCTTGTATTAGGTAAAAATGATAGCAACGAGTTAAGTGGAATAACACTTACCGATACTGGATTATTGAAAGTGGATTTATCTAGTAATTCTGTAGATACTGATAATGGCTTCGCACAAGTTCTTTTGAATTCAGCTGGCGGAACTGCTGTTAAAGCCGATACTACTTGCGTAGTTCAAGAAGACCCAGAAAATAGAGAAGGATGGAATTTAACTAATTCAGTAGCGGGGACTAAATTTAATTTATATTATTTTGATGGAACACAAGAAATAATAACACTAGGAGAAGTTCTATCAGTATATTTCAAAGCATTTATAAATGTAAATAGTGGAATTGATAGTATACCATTTATTCATATATATACAAAACCAACTGGGGTAGGAGACGCTGGTGCATTTTATCATTCAAAAATAGATTACCTCTATAATAATGATAATACTATAGGAATAGGAGAAGAATGTGTTTTCTATGGTGAATCGGAACCTAAAACAGCATTTAGTAATAGAAAAATACAGTTAAATGATAAAACTGTAAATGGTGATGGCGCTGATAGTGAAGAAGTTTTATTTTTGGTAGTCTCTAGTAATAGTGGAGCGGCAATCAATACTTTGAATACTACTATAAATGTTTTAGGGTTTGATGCGAGTATTAATAATGTAAGTCGCAATTTAAATTTAGTATCTAGTGAAAATCCAACAGGATTAGCGACAGAAGCAACACTATTAACAGTAGCAGGAGATACTACTTCACTTGACACTAAAATTACTACTGGGAATGATACTACATTAAGTCAAGCCCAACAGGTATTAGTTTATGGTGAAGTGACCTCAGGCCCTGGAACTGGAGAATTACATCCAATTCATATAACAAATGCTGGTGACGTAGAAGTAGAAATTGCGGATTTCAAAAAAGGACAAGAACTTATGGCGGATAGTTTTCCAGTTGTTATTGCTAGCGACCAATCTGTTTTAGATACTAGTGATTTGGTAGCCCAAGGGTCTCTATCGTCAATTGATACAAAATTAACTGTAGGAGATGACGATACATTAGTAGAGGCATTACAAACTGTAGTTTATGGTAGAAAAGACGCTTCGCCATCTGGATTACGAGCATTAAAGGCAGACGACCAAGGAAGATTAATGGTAGATATTGATACAGATGGCGTAGGTCTAGCAACAGAAGCAACATTAGCCGACTTGAATACAAAAATAACAAGTGGAGAAGATGATACCTTAACCGAAGCTCAACAAGTATGTATCTATGGTAGAAAAGACACTTCTCCAACTGGATTAAGAGCATTAAAAGTTAGTGACTCTGGGGCATTACACGTAGTTCCTACATTTAATTCTATATTAAATAATTTAGATACACTAGCAACTCCAGCAAATGGCACAGCTACTTCGTCATCAACAAATATGATAATGTATGTAAATCTTACTTTCTTTGGCAGCTCAACAAATACAAGTGACCCTATTTTTGTTGAGGTAAGTGCGGATAATGCTACTTGGTATGAGGCAAGTGAATATTTTGTAAATACAAATCTAGTAGGAGCAGTAGTTCATTATTCTATAAATATACCAAATGTAGCTGGAAAATATTGGAGATTAAAACAAACCGACACAACTACAACTGCTTTCACTTTGATTGTAAATGCTTCTAGGAAGTAGAGTTATGTAAATTTCTAACGTCGTGAATTGACAGTGCATAACCTAACTCGCTTCTAGTAAAATTAACTAAACCGTTTGATATGTTGCTCTTTGTTAATTTACATCCACCTATCCCTGATAATAGGGTAGTGCCTCTAGAAAACCTAGATAAATAAAGCATCAATACTCGGTGTAGTGGTGTATATTCTATTTTATCTACTTTTTGTTCTATAATGGTCTTTCCATTTCTTACCAAATAAAACTCACTATCGCGTTTTACTATTCCCAATTGACTCGGGAATACTTCCTCGAACTCAGCACCTTCGTAAGATATATATTTTATATTAACTAGTTCATTTAGTTTCAAAGGATATTGACATAATAGTGCCAACAATAGTAGGTTTCTTGTTTTCGTATAACTTGTTTCTTGTTTGGTAAAGTCTATTATTTTTGCTTCTATAAATTCTTCTATTTCACCCAAAGTCATTTTACTATAACTTTTTGGATTTTCATAAATGGAAAGCAAGTCATTCTCGATATCCTGATATTCTAGTAATGTCTCACTTTCTTTCTCGTAGTATTGAAATAGTTTAATTATAAATTGTATTGTATTTATTGTAGTAAGTAATGAATATTTACTATTTAATAGCACGAGCATGTTGTTTGTATCTCCTAGTAAGGTTATATTTACCGATTGGTCTACTAAGTTATAAAATTCAGGCATTACTCTGTTTATTCTTTTTAAAATGTTGAAAGCATCCTTGGTATCGAGATTGTTAATGGAAATAAAAGTATTTATCGACATTATTTATATAGTATAATACTATAAAATTGATATCAAAAAATTACTTGTTTGATGAAATATAAAGATGGAAATTGATGGATATGATGGAGACTATTGGATTGATACTAGTGGTAATGTGTTTAGTGTAAAAAGTAATAAATTTTTGAAACCAGGTAAAGATAAAGATAGTTATTTAAGAGTTATTCTTTGTAAAAACGGAAAAACAAAAAATTATTTAGTTCATAGACTAGTAGCTATGACTTATTTAGACAATCCAAATAATTTACCTCAAGTCAATCATATAAATCGTATTAGAGATGATAATGGGGTAGAAAACCTAGAATGGTGCACAATTTTATATAACAATCAATCAAAAAACACTAGTAAAAGTGTTGGATTTATAAGAAAAATGGGTAATAAATATCATTATAAAATACACATTAATAAAAAAATATTATTTTACTCTTGTCCTAGCCGACATATCGCGGAAGCGATGCGCCAAGTATTTATAGACCTATTGTAAATGAACCAATTAATTTTAATTCTTAGATATATACTATATTTGAAAATGGCTGAAGAACACAACGAACAATTTATAAAAAACCTGGCAGAGGACTATAAAAATATACTAGAAGAAAAAGACAAGAAGATAAGAAAATTAGCTCGACAGCATAATCACCTCTTTAAAATACTATGCGTAGTATATTCTATATTTAGACAACTAGACAGTGCCTTTGATAAAATAGAGTTTCCAGATAATTCAATTTTTAAAGCTATTCACGATATGGTAGAATACGGTAGAGCTGAAGCCAGCCGAGGCCTACATAATTACCTCCCTGAAGAAGAAAGTAGTTGCGATGAAGTTTGAAATAGTAAAATATATAAAATCATAAAAATTATTTTACATTTCATTTTGAAATTCAAAATTTTCATTTTTTACTTTTTACTCATTTTTTTTTTATCATTTTATATATTTTACTATTCATATTACTAGAGTAAAATTACATTCATACTCAGGAACTTGTATTTCTTTCAAAACATAGCCGTAGTAGAGCCCTATACCAAAGGTTAATGCTAGAGATATGAATATAGTTATTATCATTATTATTATTAAAATTGAATTAAAGTTTTGAAAATAATATCAATCATATAACTATAATGGTAGAAGTAAGAGTTGAAGATTGGAATTGTTTGGTATCGCACAGCCAAGAATTAGATATAATATCACATCAAAAAAGCAATATAATACGAGAGCAAAAAGAAACTATCGCTACTCTTAAAAAACAAAATAAAGAATTAAAAGCACGATTAGAAGCCATCAAGGTAGCATGTAGTTAGGCCGAAATTTAAAAAAAATTAAGAAAAAATTGTGTTCTTAAAACTCGCTTCGCTCGTGGGCGACCTTCCTTAAGTAGTCTTAATTAAAATATATTTTTTATTAAATAGTCCCTCAAAATGGGAAGAAAATATAAATAAATTCCCTTTCTTACTTACTTACTCAATCTCTAGTATTCTCTCTCGCTTTTACTCTTTTTTCTCTCATTATTTTATAAAAAATATAAAATGAATACACTACATAATTTATAAGAAAAAATAAAAAAATATCTATCGAATATCATTCGCTATAGTTTTAAAATAACACTCGTGGAGATATTATATAAGTCTATATTAGACCCAAAAAACTAGTGCGAAGGAACTTCGACATTTGATATATCAAACCGTAGGCTGTTTTTTGGGTCAAATATAGACTTATATAATATCTCCACGAGTGTTATTT
>Ga0070753_1000411_pt1 | contig 26261 bp, 46 predicted proteins | sample VirMetDEL_Aug_31_FD_77441 | JGI IMG/M metagenome (GOLD analysis project Ga0070753, IMG submission 77441) | Aqueous microbial communities from the Delaware River and Bay under freshwater to marine salinity gradient to study organic matter... | ecosystem: Environmental > Aquatic > Marine > Coastal... | reverse complement strand
CGCCATGCGCTGCCGCTGGGCCTCGGCATCCTTCTGCGCTTGCAACTGCCCAGGAATTGCGGACACGGTCTGCCCGATCTGCCCAAACGCATTCGCCCAGATCCCGCCTTGCTGCAGACGCGCCTCCGCTTGCGCGCGCCCCATGTTCTGATAGATATCCGAGACGGCGTTGGCGTAGTCGCGATGATATCGAGGGGGCGTATTAGGCATATTCCAACTCCGCAACCATATTTCGATACGCGTCGTCCCACGACTGGCCGCGCGTCATAAATTCCTGCATAAACTGCTGCTGCTGCGCGGTGAGTTGCCGCGTGAACGCCTGCTGCTCGGCCGTCAACCGGAGGTTCTGCCACCCCTGGTCCAACTGCTGCTGCGAGAGGTCACGATTGACCGCCGTCTGATACCCCTGCATCGCTTGCGCGTTGCGTGCGAGGTTCTGCTGGTTGGCATACCCATACGCCGTGTTGGCCGCATTGAACTGGTTCTCAAACTGCTGCTGCTGTTGCGCGGTGCGCAATTGAGCCGCCGACAAACCAAACGCATTGGTCTGCCCTTGGGCTTGCAAACTTCGGTCTGCCGCGGCGTTGTAATTGGCCGCATTCAGCCCCGCCGCATTGAACGCATTGGTGGCGTTCAGTTGCGCCGTGGACGCCGCCTGCCCGTAGCCCTGCTGCTGGGCCGCCAACGACGCCTGATACGCCGCCAACCGTTGCGCTTCATTGCTCTGCTGCTGCGTGGCCCGTTGCTGGAACTCCTGCCCCTGCCCCGCCAATTGCGCGTTGAACTGGTTCAGGTTCTGCGCGGCGTTCTGCTGCTGGCTGGCCAGACGCTGCCCAAACTGCTGGCCCTGAGCCTGCAGTTGCGTCTGCGCGTTCGTGGTATAGGTATCCAACCCCTGCCGCACGTTCTGCTGTTGAGCCGCCAAGCCCTGCCCAAACTGCTGGCCCTGCTCCGCTTGCCGCACACCCTGGTTGAGCGCATAGGTCCCCTGCGCCCGGTTGACGGCATTCTGGTATTCCTGACTGCCGGCCTGTTGCCCGTAGTCGACTAAGCCCTTCCACGTTTGGCCGGTGCGCAACATACCCTTGGCCGCTGCGCTGTTCTCAAGCGCGCCTAATCCCTGATTAAGGCGGAACTGATACCCGGGGTCCTGCTTCAGGGCCTCTTCGCCGGTGGGCAGCTTGAAGGCTTCCGAGCTCTTCAGCGGGTCATAGGTGAAGTCCTTCGCTCCGCCATACGCGTCCGGCGTCTTCAACGCGTCGTAACTGAACTTTCCAGTGTCTTGGAGGGTGGGGGCCGCCTTCGCCGCATCCAACGCCCCAGAGGGCGTATATGCCCCCGGGACCGGTGGGGCATATGAAAAGGCCGAGGGGCCTTGATAGGTTGGAGCCGCGCCAGCGGCGGTGATGTCTTTCGGGTTCCAGGTCGGCAGGTCGGTCGGCACTGTGGGAGCCTGAAACCCGCCGATAGTGGAGAATTCCGGGGCCGCCCCCAGCGCAGCCCGAGCCGGCACTGTAAACGCACTACTGGTGGACGGCGCACTGTTCAGCGAAGCAAAGAAATCCCCATAATTCGTGTAGGGAATCTCAGGACGCGCCCTGCCGGCCGACCCGGCCCCATCTCGAGTGAAATACATACGCCCATTCGGAGCCGTGGCCGTCCCATAGCCGTATCGCTCTGGATTGCTGATGATGCCTTCCGAGCCGGCCAGCGAGGGGTCCGCGCTTGCGCTCCCCGTGCGAATCCGTTCCGCCCAGTACGGATTCCAACCGACACGCACTTGTCCATCGCTGTAGATGTCAGGCGTAGACGCCTTCTTGATCCAATATTCAATATCTCGCGCGGTGGGTGTTTTTCCTGCGGCAGCAAACGCGGCACGGATCTGCTGTTCAAGATACGCCGGGTCGAGATTGGCACTGTTGCCAAACTGGTTTTGGCCGCCGGTCGACCCTCCCGAGGGAGGCTGGGGTGTCGTGGGTGGCACATACGGCGGCGGCGGAGCGTCAATTGGCGGGGGACCGTCTTCACGCGGCGGACGTGGGCGCGCCATGGCGACCTGCTCCTGCTGCCCACTCACATCAGGCGTATAAAAGTCATACGTCGGCTGAGGCGTATAAAAGTCATACGTCGGCTGAGGCGTATAGGGGGCATACGCCGAGTAGTCGGCGTTGTTCTCGCGAGACAACTCTGGCGTGAACCCGTTATCTTCAAACCATCCCATAAGCCCCTCCAAACGCATTCCGACGTGACTGTTTCGGCAACACAATTGCCCCTTTCGCAATCAGGGCTGACGCTTGCGCAATCGGCACGTCGGTCACTTCACCGGTCGGAGCTTGCAACGTCACCATCTCCCCCGCAAACTGTGGAGTATTCGAGCTCATCGCAAGGTCAAGGGACTGCCTCATCGGTCGACCACTTGGCGACGGTCGCCCACCCGGCAACGGCTGCCCCCCGGGCGAGGGCCGCTGGGCATCCGGGTCCACAACCGTGTCGCTGGGCCCAACATACGGCGGTTCCTCGGGCTGCTGTATGCCATACCGCCCGAAGATGTCTCGACGCGCACTGCGCTTCCGTCGTTCTTCGGCCTGCTCAAGGTCATACACCCGGCGTTGTTCATCAAGGGCCATCTGCGCTGCATTGGACTGAATGCGCGCCGATGCCTTCGCGGCATCGGAGCCTTTTTTTGAGCCAAACAACGAGCTCACGGCAGAAATAGCAGCGGGGATGATAATTTCAGCAGCCATAGAATCTCCTACAGATGTACCAGAGGTGTTATACGCCCCGGCGGTATATGGCCCAGTCGAGGGCGACATGAACGGGTGTGTGCTAGGTCGTCGCATACATCACCCCTACGGCTTCCACGCGAAGTGCTGCCCAGGCAACAATTCCGCACCTAACCGCGTTAAGAAATTTCCTACCACGGGATTCTGGGCCCACGACACCACCGCCGGAAGCGTCTGTGTGTGGGCGCGAATCGATTCCAACAAGGGACGAGTCGCGGCCATCTGTCCAATCCACAAGCCTTCCAAGTGCCACATCGGATAGAGGGCCACACACGCGACAATCGCGTCTCCCGACTCCACCACTAATACCTGTGCCTCAGACGGCAGAATCGGCACCACCGTCTCCAGTTGCGTGCCGGTGAGGCGGCTCCATTCCTCCGGTGGTAACACCCGGGTTGTCATGGAGCCACTCCGAGCCGCAGCATCAACTGATATTGCATCGGCGTGCCGCCCACACTCGCATACGTCGTGCTATAGCGCACGACAGACCCACTATCAATCTGAATCAGGAGAAACCCACTCTGCTGTGTCGAGGTCGTATTCCCCGTCAAGGCCACGCCTGACTGGCTACAACTCACCCCATTATCGGTCCAACTGACCGTCACCACTAACGAGCTTGAGGTTGACGCAGCTTGAGTCACGCGCGTCGTATAGCTCACCTGATACAACCCCTGCGGCAACGACGGCGTCTCAATGTCGGTCGCCGCAATCGACGCGGCGTGATCTTCAACATTCACGTAGCCCACATTGCGCACGACCGCCTTGAGAGCCGTATACACCCCAGTGATCCACTGAATCCAGGTCAGGGCGAGCTTCTTGACGGATAAGACATCATCCCGAATGGGAGCCGGGGCGACGGTCGTTGAGGTGACATTCACCGGCAGATGCATTAACTCACTCCGATCTGCGCGCCAGGAAGTTCCGCGCCCACCAATCGCCACGGCACGGGGTCACTTGCGGACCATTCAAACACCCGCCGGCCCCCTCGAGACTGTCCCAAGCGATTGAACAAGACCCGCGTGGAGAACTGCCCCTGCCGGCCAGCGGACACCGTCAGTTCATTGCTCCAGGTCTGACCCGCATCGTTAGAATAGCGCAACATACACTGCGGGTTAGACCCCTGCCCTGTCCCAGACAGGCCAATGCCGGTCTGCAGCAACACAATCATCTGCGGATAGGTCACTTGTCGCTGGTCGCGCACAATATGAGGACAAGCGCGGAGACGGCGAATGCCCGTCCCATCCACCTCGGTGTAGAGCGCATTGGACATCTCGTATATCGTGCCGGTCGTGCGGTCGCCAACTAAATGTCGGTTGAAGACCGCGACTTGGAACGCAACACGATACGCCTCGAATCGGTTCGTCGCAGTATTCCAATAACCACGCTGATGCCACGTATTCGTCGAAGCGTCAAACACCCACGTCACATTCGCCGACGGGAACGTCAAGACGTAGAATTCATGCCCATCCATCTGATACGTCATGGCTAATGCGTCCGACACCTGTGCATAGCCCTGTATCGCGAATTCCACCGCATGGGTGCTGATCCGCACGCCGGTCAACCCATCCGACCGCAACACCATCGCGTCTCCTTGCGTGTTCGCCTGCAACCACAACACGGAGGTGCCGAGCGTGGCCGCCGAAAACGACGCCGCGGTGCCATTGGTCAAAAAGCCATTGGGGACTGGCGCAAAGGGAAACGGGAAGGTCCCGAGGTTCTGCCACACTTCGGTGGTTTGTGACCCCCACAACCAAATGTAGGAGTAGTTCACCGCCATGGCTTGCCACTTGTCTGCGCCTTGCGTGCGCTGGGCAATCTGCGTCGGGTCCCAGGTGGTGCCATCCAACAAGTCAGAGACTTTCAACGTCGAGGTGGCCGCATCTAACGCCAGGAAATACCCATCCAGATACGCGCCCATCGTCACGCCGGTCAAGACCGACGCACTGAGCGTATCGGTAGCCAAGGTGAAGATGTAGCCGTTATCGCCAGAGGTGATAAAGAGTTCCCCTCCGGCATCCCCGGAACTCGAGATGGTCGCGGGATTGGTGTCCAAGGCCACTTCGCCGTGTTCGGTCAAGGTGCCATCCGAGAACACTTCGTAAAACTTGAACCCCACGACCGCAAAACACCGGCCGTCCTGCGCAAACATGCCCCGAATGGGCCCTTCCGCAAACGTGGTGAACGTCGAGAACCCCGGGCACGGATACAAGGCAGTGGGCTGCGCTGCGCCGGCCGACTCAAGCACCTCGGGATACAGATTCACGCACCGTTCGCTGTCCGCCAACGGGCTTTGACTCTGATACGACGGACCGACAAAAGAGGAGAAATTCATCAGTCGGCCTCATAAGCCGAGACAAAAGCCATGGCTCACTACACCTCCACCCACGACACGCCCACGCCCACTGTCGCACTATGCGTCGAGCCCATCGACAGCGTCATCGTGTCGCCCGGGTGCAAAACAATATCCAGCGGTGTCATGTCAATCACCGACGAATTATCGACCGCCACAATGGCGTTGTATTCCACCGTGCCGCCGGTCAGAGTCGTCCCGGCTGTGTCGTAACTGATCACACTGGTACCGCTGGTGATCGTCACGCCATTGTCAGCCGTTGTTCCGCCGATCGCGGTGTAACTCGGCGTGCCGCCCAGTGTTGCATTCCGCACCATACGCATAGTCGCAATCCCACTTGCCGCCCCGCCCGTGCTTGCGCCAAAGGTCACCGTGCTGATATGCACCTCAGACCGATTCGCCACACCATTAAATGTCGTGCAGTTCTTGAGCGTGAGGATATTCGTTGAAGTCGTGATCGTGCTTTTGTTGTTGTCGACACCATGCGTGGGCCCGAGGAACTGGTGGACATTCCCGAGGAAGACGCTGGTCGCCATACGTTACGCCGCGACCAATCGTGCAGTGATCGACCCGCCTCCAGAAATCGCCGTCGAGACCCGCGCACGCACAAACGCATACGCGCCCACCGTGAGATGCACCGCTTTCTGCACGCCACCGGACACGTCGGACGCATTCACCGTACTGATGACGCTGGGAGTCGCCGCCCACACGTTCTCTTTCGTGGGGAATCCTTCCTCAATCGTGATCACCCCGCCAGAGGTCGTGCCAAGCCCACTAATATAGAACACGATATGCGTATAGCTTCGCACATCCACCCACGGACTGGTGGTTCCATCGTTAATGGCGGCTGTGAGTACATCCGCCTGTAAGTAGCCCTGTGTCATGGATTAACTCCCTGTTCCTGTGCGGATGTTATAGCCATACCGACTGTTCGACGTAATCGCAATGTCGGTCGGCATATCACTGATTTGCAGATTCCCACGCTTGAAGATCGCCAGAGACTGACGCGCCATGCGGAGGGTCTCTGGGTCCACGGGACGCCCAAACGGCTTACAGAGGCGCACCGCCAGATTGTAGAGCAACGCTTCCTGACACCCCGGCGGTAAGTCATAGTTCGTCGCCAAATCGGCAAACGTCGACAACTGCTTTCTTAGATACAACACGATCTTGTAGGCCGTTGACGTGGGAATCGGCCACAAAATAATTGTGCCCAACCCGCCAGAAAATGACGGGATGTAATAGCAGTCCGTGAAAAACACGTTCGTGAGTTGCTTGACCTGATTGACCGCATACGCGTCGACGGTAAACAACGCCCGGGGAATTTCTACCTCAGACGCCGTGCCAGGGTTCTGCAACACCGCCACCGCATAGATGCTGTTCGGACGAGCGGTGTCGAAATCGCCCCCTGGGCCAATGGTATACGGGTTGTCGGGCCCCCCTTTGTTCGCCGTAAGGGTAAATGTTTCACGGGCCGTCACCGGAATCGTGCCCGGTTGCAACGACCAGCCCCCCAGCATCAGATTGAGACGCGACAACCCCAAGGCGGCATCATTACTGTTGGGGGTTTCCCCCGCACCAATCGCGCCTATCTCCTGCAGGGCGTCGGTGATGATGTCAAGTGCTGCCGCCATGGTCCCTCTTCGTCAGAAAGCCGGACGCCCCACTGCAAGACTCAGACACACACAGGTCAAGCGCGCGTGGAGCGTTCAGCCCGAGGTTAAGAACCCGAAGGAACCGCAGCCGACACTTCGCCGACCGAATAGGTCACGCTCATAAACGTGCGCCCTGCTGTTGTGGCTGGCGTGCCCACGGTGATCGTGCCGAGGATGCTCGAACCCGCGGCGTAATACTGGCCGAAGTTGCTTGAGGTCGGACCCCGTCGTCCAGTGGCCGCCACCAAATATGCGCCTTCCTTGCCGCCCCACTGACTGCTGCCGTTAATTGCCAGCACTTCGCCCACAAGCAGGTCAGTCGCCTTGAGGTTAATCGCCTCAAAATAGCCGTTCGGATCGTCCGTATCACCCACATCCATAACCGCGCTGCCACCCGTCCACAGCACGGAGGAAGTAATGCGCACATCATGCAGCCACGCGCCAGCCGGAATCGTTACCGTGCCGGTGTGGGTCGTGTTGGTGGCATTTTCAGTGAAACTGACAACCTTCGTAACCATCACTCCGGTCGGGCCGGTGCCCGTAAAGGCTCCACCCGTCACTGACGGACTCGTCAACGTCTTGTTGGTGAGAGTCTCAGTGCCAGTCAGTGTGACACTGGCCGCGGCGTTGTCGTTGATGATATCAATGGTCTCCTGAATCAGAGCCCCACCAGAACTGGTTATTGCCGTCAATGCCATCGTGCCCCCTTGTCTCGCCCGAGATGGGCCTTACTGCGTCTTCGCCGGCCGTCCCCGCTTTTTGACGGGGGTCACCGGAATTTCAGCGACGTGCTCGTCGACACTGGCCTCATAGTCCTGTGCCTCCGCACGCGCCGACTCACTCATGGTCCGTTCCTGATACGCCCGATTGGCGGCCAGCTTCGCGAGGTCACGATCTTCCCGCTGGAACAGGTCCAACGCCTCCTGCTGGGTCGCCAGAAATCCACGCGACTGCAGGTTGCGCTCCTCCTGCTCGTCATGGACGATGTGCCGTTCCACAACCTCAATCTTGCCGACCTCGTTCCGGCCAGCCTTGTAGACCATCTTCGGGAATTCTTTGAACAGGCGAGGGCCCCGCTTGCCACGGTCAGTGCCGATGCGGAAATCGTCAAACTCATGCTTGAGCACTTCTTCGGCGTATTTCGTGCCGGGGGCGACTACTACGGCCATGTCACTCTCCTTTAAGAGTCACTCCGGGTGAGAGGACATTCTCCCACCCGGAGGTCGTGCAAGGTGCTACGCAATCGCGACCGACACCGACGTGGACGTGCCGGTGATGGTCGGTGCGCCGATGATCACCCAGATGCCGTTGCAGGCCATCAGCGTGAAGCCGACCTGACCGCCGGTCTGCAGCGTGATCACGTCGTAGCCCGACCCGGCATTGCCAAACCCCGCGGTGTAGGTCACCGTGGAGGCCGACTTGCCGTTGCCGATGATAATCAGGCAATCCCCGTCCATGTCTTTCGTGGGGTTCGCCAGCGTCATCGCCAAGGTCGAGGTGCCATTGATCACCGCGACCGCGTCGGTCCCCGGCGTGGGCAGCGCAATCGCGCCGGTCGCCGAATAGCTGGTCATCGTGCGCGCCCGACCCGCAATCGGATACCCGGGGACCACCTGGGCCGCCGGATCCCCAAATTCCGAGGGGGTGCCATGCGTCACGTTCGCGCTGGAGGCGTGCGCCTGCGCCACGGTGCCACTCTGGCCCCGCAGAACCGGCACCACCGTGGAGCCCGAGACATAGCCCTTCGTCACGCGCATCAGTTCTTGATCCACGCGGACGATGTCGCCAATCACCAATCCCGTGGCCGAAGTCACGGTGATTTTGCTGGCATCTGCCGCACACGCGGCTGCAAGTGTCGTGGTTGTCAATGCCATGATTTAGCTCCAGGCTCGGACGGCGAAGTAAGGAAGAATGGTCGCGACCCCGCCGATGGTGTCGCACCGTGAGGGCTGCTGGTCCGTCTGGATGTTATACTGCTCCACCCAACGCATCGACAGCTTCTGCTTTTTGGAGTTCACCCGCTTGGCGTTCGCGCCAGCGAGGTTGTCGGGCAGGTCCACCATCACGAAGGCAAACGCCGCCGGGTTGAAGATCAGCGACTGGTTCGACACAATCGCCGACATCGTCGCACTCACCGTGCCCGTCGAGCCCACGAACGTGATCGCCGCGCCATTCGCCGGAGACGCCGTCACCGTCTGCAACTGCCCCGTGGTGATAATCGACGGGGAGATGCTCAACGTCGCCGTCGACGAACCCGAGGCATCCGCCGTCAGCACAAACTGCTGCAGGATGCGCGTGTTGGTGTAGGACACCGGGTTGACCGCATACACCCCGGCAATCGTGAACACGTCGCCTTCCTTTAGCGCATACGTGCCCATGCCTGAGATGGCAAGTGTCGACCCCGTCTGGTCTGCGCCAGACACCACCGGCGTGGACGTCGTGAACGTGCCGGTCGTGTGCGCCGGCATCAGGGCGTCCGTATACCAATCCTTGATCGACAGCGCGTTGGACGCCACGTAGCCCTTTTCAAACATCTCGCCGATCTTCTTCGACGGGTTGAACAGGGCGAAGTTGGCATTCGCGATGTCCGCCATGGCATCGGGCTCCATGACCGCGCAGAACCCATCCGGCACGGCCACCTTGCGCAGCAACGCCGACGCCCCGAGGAACGACCGATTGCTGGTGTTCGGCACGCCCGGAGACCCGATGGAGAAATACGCCGTCTTGTAGAGCTCATTGGCGGCGAAGCTGTCCCACTTGGACGCCTGCGCCTGCCCGGCTGGAATGGTGTAGCGTTCCTGCACCTCTTCCACTTCCAAGGCCGTCTGCGCACTCGACCAGCCCATGCCCACCTGGAACTGCTTGTTCACCGTGATCGGCACCGTCTGGTTGAGAATGCTCTGCTGCTGCAGGGCCTGTCCTTCGGAGACTTCCCACCGCTGCTGGATACGCACATTGATCGTGTCGCCGATCTGCGCGCCCTGCGGCTTGTTCATGAACGAGTCGTCCCACTGACGATCACACTGGTTCAGGAACGTCAGTTCGTTGTTGAAATTGAGTGCAGTGTCCTTTGTAACCCACGTAGGGGTGATGAACGTATTCATACGCCCTTCCTCTTCTGTCCCGGCTTACCCGCGTCGTCGCTTGTCGAGTCTGAGGTGCCCATACCGGGACGCGTGGTCCTCGAGGCTTTCCTCATCACTCGGCGCGGAATCGCCGGATCGCATGGGACCTGTCCGCACCGGAGTGGGCGGCCTGGGCACCTTTATCGATGATGGAGATGACGTTGTCGCTCCGGTCGTGCCGACAGACATCATCCGATGCAGCTTGCGTCGGATAATCTCGACGTTCTGTTGCGTGACCGGCTGCGAAGCAGTCAGCAACGTGAGTTCCTCGAGTTCATCGGGGTGACTCGCGAGGAAGAGTGCCATGTCAGCCCCGCGGTTGTCAAGCATGATGCTGACATCCAACAAGGGCGGGGGCTGCACCTTGACCGACTGCAGCACCTGGGCCATCTGGGGATTCGCTTGCACGGCGGCCTGTAACCGCTGCTGATGCGTCTCGCGCACCGTCGACCAGTAGTGTTCAGCTTCCTGCGTGGTTTGCTGAAACCGCGCCTGCTGAGCGCGCATTTCCGCCTCCCGCTGTTCCTGCTGCCGGTCCCACTTCGCCAACGCACGCTGCCACGCCCCATACGGGTCGTCCCGGTCGGCGAAATCCTCAATCGTCGGTTCAGGGTCGCCCACCACCGGCCGCGGGGCTGGCGGCAACACAAAAATCGGCTCCTTCGCCTTCGGGGCGGACTCAGCCTCCGCCAGTTGGTCCTGAATCGCGATCTGTTCGCGCGCCAGCTTCTGCACCCGCGGGGAGCCGGTCTTCGCCAACTGCTCGAGGCGTTCCCGTCCCTCGCGATTGGCCTTGCTCAGTTCCCGAATCACCGGCACATCTTCAGGCGTGGCCTGCTGACTCCGGGCCCTAGTGCGTTTCTTGAATTTCCCGTCTTCGTCTCGTTCAACGTCATCAAACGCCGACGGCGGCTCCGCGGTTGACGCGGCCGGGGCGTCACTGACTAGGGTTGACGGGTCACTTTCCACTGCCACTGGCGGCAGGGTGGGCTCAGACGGCGTGCTCTCAACACTCGGAATACCGTAGTCGTCACTCATTTAGAGGGTCTCCGGACCTATAGCCTGTTGGGCGAGTAGTTCTTGATACCGTCGTTGGTCTTCGCGCTCTTCGGCCTCGGCATCCACCGCGGCCCTCAGGATCTGCGCTTGTTGCTCACTCGCCATGCGCTGCCCATGCCGGCTGTCTTCGTGCCCCTGGCGCAGTTCCTGAATTTCCCGCTCCAGCTTCGCCTTCTCTAACGCCACTTGCGCTTTCAACTGCTCAATCTGGAGCTTGTTCTCGGCTTCCAGTTGCGCAATCTGCATCCGGGTCTGGGCCTCAAGTTGTTTCTCCGCCATGCCCGACTGCGCCTGCTGCAGAGCCTGACCCATTTCCTGCATCTGCATCTGCATCTGCTGCATCTGCCCCTGCACTTCCGGTGACAGCGGCGTCTGCCCCGACTTCTTCGACTCAATCATCTGCTGAATGGGCGGAGCCAACATTACCTTCGCCCGTTCGGACATCTGCTTCGAGCCCGGGCCATCCTGCGCGGCAAAGAACAAGTCACCAAACCACGTCATCAATGCGGGATTGGCGGCAATCATTTCCCCAGTGATCTGCGCTTCTTGGTCTCGGCGGGTGCCTTCCGATTTCGCCACCTTCACCACGACGTTGAACCGCGCATTCTCCGTCAGGCGATACGTCTTGGCTTCCGGCACCGGCATCGGGCCATTCGGCCCCATCAGTGGCTGTCCATCTGGACCCATCTGCGGCGGGGCCGGCACGGGCCGGTTGTTCTGGCTCACAAACGGCTGCCCAATCATAATTGTTTCGGCCTCGTTCTCACCGTTGATGATGCGCGCAATCCGTCCCGGGGTCTGGCCGTAAATCGGGAATAACAACGAGTTGATAATCCGGCCTTCGTGGCGCACCGACCGCACCAGGTTGTCCATGTAGTTCGCGGTGCCCTTATTCGCTTGCGCAATCAGACTGTCTGCGAGTTTGCCCGACCGCACCGACTTGTCGACAATCCCCATCGTGGGGTCCGTCGCGCCGATGGAGTTCTGCACCATCTCGTTGAACATCTGCGTGGCGGCCATGGTCGGCTGGATCTGCGCATCACGGGGCGCACTCTTCGGCGGCCCCACCATGTCCCCATTCGCATCACGGTTGTTATACGGCAGATACGGCAGGGTGCGCGTGTTGTAGGCGTTCCAGAAGGCTTCAAACCCTTCCGTCTGCCCATCCGCCACCATTAGGGGGGTGATCACCGACAGCCCGATGTTCTCCACCGACTTACTCACCATGAAGTTGATCCCCATCGCGGGGTCCCTTACAGGCCGAATGACACCTTCCACCCTACGCTCTTTGTCGTAGGGCTGCAGTTCGTTCCCTAGCACCTTCACGATGGGGATAAACGGGGACGGCCAGTCGGTCTCTTCAAGCACCTGACAGCCGTCAATCTTCGCCCACTTGATCTTTTTGTCGACGACGGTGCGCCGGTCGAGAATCTGGGACTTGTCCTCGACTTCATCAGCCCAAGCCGAGGTCCCATCCGCCACTCGACAGAGTTCCCGGGAGGTGTAGTCGGTGTAGTAATACTCCACCACACGCACCGTGCGGCCTTCGCCTTCGGTCGCAAACCATTCCGGGGTCTGCTCACAACAGGACTGCCATTCATCGTCGGTCATGTCGCACACGCTGTTGTGCTGGCCGGCGGCATTCTTGGGATATTCCGCTTGGTATTGCTCCCACGGCATATCCACCCCAATGAACGCATACTCGGCGTCACTGCCATCGGGCTGTTCGTGGAACGGGTCAAGCGTCACGCTAGCTTGGTCGTAGAACCGATGGACGTAGACTTCTTGGTCCCACGTCTTCCCCGGCATATACCGGGTAAGCACGGCGTAATAGCCGCTGCCGGCAATCACCGCACGCTGGAAGGCCCAGCTTCGCGCATCGCCTGCTTCAGACTCCCGCTGAATTCGACGCGTGAGCCCCTCGCGGATTTCAATCTCTTTGTCATCGACCGGGTCGGCAATCCCGCCCCAGTCATCCGCGGGGACGAGCTCGAACCCGATGTCCGACTGCCGTTCTTGGTTCACGATCATGTCCACCGGCTTGCGCACGGTGTCAATCGTGAGACAAGGTCTCGCGGGAACCGGGGGCAACCCATTCGACGCATTCTGCCCTGCTCTGGAGGCGCGCACATCCGCCGGCCACTGGTCAAGAGCGTAGAACCGGAGGTCTTCCCGTTCACGCTCCCGCTGTTTCTTGGCGGCGTCGTTCGCCAGTTTGAACCGGGCTTTTGCCGCGACGATAAACGGAGACTCAGCCCGAGATTCAGGCCGATTAGGCTGTCGCTGTTTGCGAGACGTGCGCGGCATTTACAGGTGGCCTGTCAACAGCCACCAAAGGCGACCGCGGAGGGACAACGCGAGGAGGGACTGCGTCTGCGCAATCACCGGACTGGTGAGGGTGCCTTCGTGGAGTTCCCCACGAACCGCCTCTTTTAAGGCGTCGCAGTTGGAATACACCTGCTGCAAAGACTGATTATGCGCGTCGAGAAGAACCCTGACTTGCGCCCATGACAATGACATCTTGCGGGGTTGTTTTACGGTCATGGCACCTCACACACATGAGATTGGCGGCACGATGCCGACAACCGATATCCCGCGGGATACGATGTCTGCGCGCCAGGGCCCGTCACATACGGCCGGCACCCGGCGGCGGTCACCATGGTGCCTCGTTCCGCCGCAGCCCCAGCGGACGCCACAGCCCACACGGCCACCACGCCTTTACAGGAGGGGCAGCACGCATACATACGAAACACAGGGTCACTCATCGTGCAACCGACACTAGCGTAGCACAGGGTGTCAACCCATCCATGCGAGGTCCCCTCCCGGGGTCCGCATCGACCCAGCTACTCGCTCACGTTTCTTCACAAACGCCGCCCCGAAATTCGCTTCAAGGTATTCGGCGCAGTTCTGACCGTGCTCATACCAGCCGTCTTTCTTCGGCTTACGGACCTGCTTGTTCGCCACTGAGACCATATGCTCATCCCACACGTATCCAGCTTCAAACCCATCAGCGAGGAACCGATCCGGCACGGTCGACTTCTCACTGATCGTCAGCCACCGGTCGGGGTCAGAGTTCACCACGAACGCTTCAGACCGGTCAGCCGCGCGCTTGCGCATCTGGCTAGCCAGACGCTCCACCATCGCGAGACGCACTGCGGGGGAGTTGCTGTCGGGCACATAGACCGGCTTGATACCATGCTCTCGGAGCGTCTTAATTGCACCCGTCGTGCCGTGTGAGGTATCCGCCGCGCCGGCCGGGTCGCAGCATTCCTTAATCTCAACTGGGTTCGGGAACCACTGCCGGCGGTGTGTTAACACGATGTCGAGGAAGTCATCTAGGTAGAGGTTCTGGCCGAGAATCCCTCCTAGAAACCTCACCTGTCCTAAGGGACTCACTTGTCGGAAGATGGCGCACGGGTGGTGCTTGCCGAAGTCGAGGGCCATTTCGAGGGCCATCCGCGGGTCATACTCCACCGGCACTTCATGCACCGACCGCAGGAACGCTCCCTTGTAGACCGGTTCGCCCTGCACATTCATACCGCGCTTGCCCAAAATAACACTGCGGTGTTTGGCGTGGGACTCGGGATATGCCGCCAAGGCCGCACTCAGAAGGCTCTCAGGCAGGTTGTGGGCGTTGTCGTAAATCGAGATGGCGTAATACTTCCGGTTTGGAAGGTGGTTGCTCTCAGGGAATTGCTGGGCCAGCCAATGGGTCACATTCGGCGGGTTGGGGCTGAAGATGAGTTGATGCGGGAATCCCGGCTGCCGCAGTCGTAACCGAAGCTCAAGGCTGAAATCCTCGGGAAGTTCTTCGGTCTGGTCGTTGTAGATTCCCGCCACGCCCATACCGCGCATTTTGCTGTAGCGGCTCAACGCATCGGGGCTTTTCAGTCCGTAGCTGTAACACTTGGACCCGTTCGGGAAGTCATAGCTGAGTTCTTTGGCGTTCCAGGCGGGGATACTTCCCGCGGTCTGGCATACGGATTCAAACGCCGGCCGGATTTTGGTCTGGGTTTCCCCGTCCCCATAACGCCCAATCCACCATTGGATGCCGGGATACTTATGCAGGGAGTTGAAAACCTTCCACAGGCAGGCCGTGGTCTTGCCGCTTGACAGCGCGCCTTCCAAATCTATCTCAGGGGTCTCATCGAGGAGAAACTCGCTGATGGGGCCCCGCCAGCGCATCTCCACCACCCTACTACTCATGGATATGGTTCACCGTGGTGGGCGGGACCTTCGGGTCGTCGTTGCTCTCCTTGATCTGCAGAGGAAGGACTTTGCCCACCAAGGACAGGAACGCGGTGGGATTGGCGGCCGCTTGGCTCTTGAGGTAGTCCACCCCGCCGCTGTCGGCCAGAGCCTGCAGGATCATGTCCTTCAGAGCCCCGGTCACCTTGTTGGGCACTCCCTTTTTCCGGCCGCCGGTAAATTTACCTTTTGCCATGGAAATAAGTCTATTTTAGATGTTTTATGGTGTCTAGCCTAACAAGTGAGCTTTTCGCGCCCTGAGTGGACAAGGCTCACATCCGTAAGGGGGGCCGAGGTGAAAGTGTCAATCGCTGGAGGGGTTACCTTCGGTAGGGCATAGGCAGGGCTCCAGGGATGCTCCGAGGCCCACTGGGGGTTCGGGCACTGACAGGTTGGGGAGGTTTCATTGCATAGGATGCAACGCATGGCCGCAGTCTACCTCATTTCTTGGGTTTCGTGTAGCGGTCTGCCGCCCACCCGCGGCCAGCCAGAATAAATCCCGTATGGGTGGCAGGGAGTTGTTCGGGGTCAGGACGGGCGCACACCGGGCAGGGCGGGTTAGGGGCACTCATGGGGCGGGAGGCTTCCCAAGTGTGTCCACAGGGGCACCGAAGGTCATAGCGGGGCATCCTAGACACACTCCTCGAGATGGCGGCCATCGGTGACATACAGGCGCCCGGTGGATTGAATCACGACCCCCACCGCTCGGTCCATTACGGCTTGCCGGCAGCCCTGACAGGCTCTCACACCGTCAGGGAGCCCGTTGAGGGCGTTCTGGTCGGTGGTGGGGATGGCAGGGATAGCCCCGCATATCTCGCACCAGGTAAAGAGTGGGAGGCTCACCACTGGGACCGCCAGGTGCGCTTGCGGGGCCGCCGGTAGACCAGATACGGCCAATCACTGAATCCCTCGTAGGACCGGTCTCGAGGGGCCACGATGGCGTAGTCAGAAGGGGGATTGAGGCCGGCGTTGCCGGTATCCGGCATACCACAGGTATCAGTCCGCATAATCTCCGGGAACAGCCACTCCACGCAGGAGTGGCAGTAGCGGCCACCGTCCATGGCGGGGCGGGGGCAGGGGGAGTAATTGACCTGTGTCCAGGTGCCAAATCTCCACCGCTTACTGCGACACTTCTGAGGGGGCATTACCGCTTCCGTCCCCGCTCAGTGTCTATGCCCCAAACAAATCCAAAACAGACACAGAAGGCGCCAAAGATAAGCGCAAGGATGGTCAGGATCACAAGGTCGCGCGGGGCGCAGTGCAGCATTACTATTCTCCTGTCTGAATGTCCATGTAAGCCGCGATCACTTCGGCCGCGACTTGCGGGACAATGGCGTTACCGTAGCCGCGCAGGCGTCCCACTCTGGCGGATACCCCATGAGCCAGCGGCTGAAGGCCGGATTGAGTTGGCCTGGCTTTGCCGTCGCGGCAGGGGAGCCAGACGAGGTCGTTCCATGATGGGAAATCATCCTCACGTCCCGACCGAGATCCTTGTTCTTGCTGGCTGGACCCGTGGCTCCTCTGCCATCGGCTACTTGTGGCGTGGCCCAACTCGTCAACATTGGCTTCGGCCACGAACCAAAGCCGTTGTCGGATGTGCGGTGCGCCGACGCTGTGTGCGCCCAATACGGTCGCCCCGATGGCGTAACCTTCACCTTCCAAGTCTGTCGAAACAAGGTCGAGCCAGCCGTGCCCAACTGCGCTTGCAACTTGTTCGCCAAACACTGGGCCAGGGCGACACTCGCGGATGAGCCTGAACCACTCAGGCCAGAGGTGGCGGGAGTCAGCAGCTCCTTCGCCTTTCCCCGCCGCCGAGAACGGCTGGCAGGGGCAACTACCCGTCCAAACAGGTCGGTCGTCGGGCCACCCGGCAAGTCGGAGGGCGAGACTCCATCCGCCGATGCCGGCGAAGAAGTGGCACTGTGTGTAGCCAACGAGATCTGCTGGTTGGACTTCGGTAATGCTGCGCTCATCCACATCTCCCGGCGCGATTAGATCGGCCTTAATCAGTTCCCGCAACCATGCGGCGGCTTTGGGGTCAAATTCGTTGTAGTAGGCGGCCGTCATGCGGTATAGGTCTCCAGCGTGGCGGCAATCAGGCTGGGGTCGGATGCGAGGGCAAGGATCTTCTGGCTCTCTTTGTCCCTGAAGTGCTGCAGAATTTCTGCTTCGGGTGTGCCGTAGTGCCGACGCAGGATAACGGTTTCCGCAGCATGACGCCGACGCTCGGCCACCCAGTTCTTGGGGCCGGCCTCAGGCTGGGCACGATGCCATGCAAGACGTTCCTGCAGACGGCGGGTAATCAGGGCGGCGGGAAGGGAGACGCTGAAGCCGTATGAAGTATCCATACAGAGAGATTAATCCCAACCGGTCAGGATTGCAACAAAATAATTCACAGCCGAATATCCTCGCCACATAGCCGCGCCAGAACAGGGTCTTCCCCTTCAGGTTCCCGGTGCTCGTTGCGCAGGAACGCCCGGTATCGGGCCATGCAATAGGCCGTGCGGTCCTCGAGTCTTGGGACCTGTTCGTAGGCTTCCCGAAGAATCGCCACAATAGGGTCTTCCGCTTTGGACTTGGCGTAATGGGGTCTCATGGGGTCACCCGATATTCATAGAGTCCCTGCCCGAGATGGCGCCGGTCAACCTGGTATTCCCCGAATCGGGGTTTCCGGAGATGCCTGAGTTGGGCTGAGACACTCGCGGCCGGCGCGCCCGTGGCCTCAGAGATAGCCTCCAGACTGCGCCATTGCCCATCCAGCATCAATCGCTTGATGCGTTCGTGCTGTCCGTCCAGACGGGTGTGGTCATCAGGGGTCAGGTCAGGGCCATCAAACAGGCGCACCTTAGCGGGGGCCACACCAAACAAATCGGCTTGTCTCATCGGTCCTCCTTCGCGGGTCCCTTGCGGTAGAGTTCAGTCCCCGTCGTCCACCGTAGAATGACACCACGCCCGTCTGCATCGACGCAGCGCACCGTCTCGCCGGTCGTCGGCCCCAGTTGCAGCGTCCGGGCCTGTGGGCGCAACGCGGGATGTAACACCCGCCAGCCCATCGACAGGCACCAGCCAGCCGCGAAAAACCACAGACAGGCAAGAAGGATGCGGGTCATCGCTGGGCCTCTAGGTCGGTTGCCCTCCGCAACAGTTTCCGACGGTCATCTCGCGCCATCTGTCGCCGTTCCGCAGGGGTGCGCCACCGGGGGCCCTCCCACCCGACCTTGGTTTCGGTCGCGGCGTGTGCATCAAGCCACGCCCCGCTGACAGTATCCTCGCGCGTGAACCACTGCCTCGGTGCCGTCCACCAGCGTGACAGAATCCACATTATCGCTCTGCTCCCAGAAACAGCGTCCATCGGGCAATCTGGGCCTCAAGCACCGCGATGCGCGCGGGGTCCGAGGGCCCATCTTCAATCAGGTCACGGTCAGAGGGGTCTTTGTGGGCGTCGAGTTCACGCTGGGCGCAGTCGCGATAGTGTCGCACCCAAGCACTGATTTCCCGGGCGGCATGGTCCCACTTCGCCGCCGAGGGCTGCGAGGTGCGTGTGTAGCAGAGGGCCAGCACCACGACATCCGTCAGCCGCTTCCATGGGTCCTTACCCCACGCCCCCACGGTGGCCGGCAACTGCACCGGAGTGATCCCCACAACAGCCGACAGCCGCACCCACGCGTCGATCAGGTCAGGGAGGCACTTCCGGTCGAGGGCGTGCAACACATCTCCCGCGGCCGTCAGGGCCGTCTGGACGGGGGTGTCGAATGCAGGGCCGGATTTCTGGGTCACCACCCGCACGGGGCCACGGTAGCCCGTCTGGGGGAGGTCGTCGGTCGCCCATGCCGCTTCGCGGTGTTCGGCGTCTTGAATCGCGTCGAGTTCTTGGTCGGTCCAGGTCATCACTCACCTCGTATTTGGGCCGGCACCATACCGGCCACACCTTAGAGTCTAATCCCAACCGTTTGGGGTTGTCAACCCCGCGCCCGATACGGCCCCAGCATCCGGGCCCACTCCGTATACGCCTCGTCCACGTCCGGCGTCAACCACTGCAGCCGGAACCGCTGCGCCTTGCCCAGGTCGCACTGGGCGGCGGCCTGTTCAATCACCCTGACCGGAATAGTCACAGGCATATCGGTCTCGGCCCACCCCGCCACCACGCTGTAGTCCACCGGGCTGAGATGCAGCCGGTGGAACTGCTGCTGGAAGGTGTCCAGCACGGTCGTGATGAAATCAGGGTTGCTCAAAACAAAGACTCCTGAATAGGAGGGATACACAACACGCCGCATTCAATGGGGGCCTCCTCTGGATACTGACCGACATCTGGGGGGAGTTCATCAAGAAACCTCACAGCGGTCACCATACTTGTCTACCGCCAGTTTGGCAGCGACAGCCGATGCGTCCCCGCACGAAAACCACGCTAAAACACGGTTATTGACTGGCATCACGACACCTTTTTCGGTCTCCCACCTTTTTTGCCGTTCGCGCGCGCGGCGGCCGCCTTCTTGTCCGTCTTCGCCTTACCGCCCATGCGTCCGAGGGCGACGGCGTGTTTGTTCTTCTTCATAATCATCCCCCTACTCAACACTCCACGTTTCAGTCTGACGCTTCAACCGAGGCCACTTCACTGATGATGTAAAAGACTTATCTTGCACAAGTATGTGATTTGTGGGCTGTGCCGTGAACCGGCCATTGTCCAATTTTATAAAATAAAACTCCTTGGCTTGTTCAGGTTCTGAACTGAACCCGTCACACATTGGTATCAACGTAAACATGTATCGACCACTGAGTTCTTTTTTATTTCGGAGCCTGACAAGCACAGGCGCGGCCTCAAGAAACGGATATTCCACCACACTAAATTGATGACCATAGCAATCCCACGTTTGTCCGTCAGATGGCTCCCAACAATCAATATTCATAATGTGTGACAACTTGTGCAGCGGAACATTCCGGTAGACCGCTCCGGATTCCAGCATCACATGGCATCCAAACGTGCGACCCGGAATACTCACAACGCCAAACCACACAACACGCTCCCAAAACCTATTTCCAAACGTGTTAGCCTGAACGTAGCAATAGTTGTGACGTGGCAACGGCCCCGCGCCCGAATAAATCATTTTTTACTACTCCGCGCCAACTGTCTAAATAAACTCATCGCGTCACCGCCTTCAGAAGATGCCCACGGTTGGTAATCTTACCGGTCGTCACCAGCGCGCTTATGATCGCGTTGTAAATATCAAGGTTCATTGCGCCCTGCAGCACCGCATACAGATGACCACTGGGCAGCCCATTGGGGGACGCCTTAATCGCGTCATACACGGCCTCGGATATTTCCACCAACACGTCGAGTTTCTCAGCCCCTGCTTTCTTAACAGTCATCACTCACCTCCTTCACAAGCATAATCCCAACCGGATAGGATGTCAACTGCTTAATTAATCGGGGGCTTCCCGCCGAATTTGTTGTGGCACTGACGGCACAGGCACACAAGGTTCTCGAGGGTGGTCCGGTCGCCGGCCGGGTTCCCGCCCATGCCCCGGTGCCTCAGATGGGCCGCATCCGTCCCAGGTTGCCCACAGACGCGACAGCGGTAGCCGTCCCGTGCCTTTGCTTGGGTCATGATTTGCCGCTCTCTACGGGCCCCCTGCGCCTTTCGACGACGTTTGGCCTTCAGGGCTGACCCCTTAGCGGGTTTGGGCAGCACGCCGCACCTCCTTCGCCTTCCTAATCCGATACTCGTTAGGAGCCTCGAGAATCACCCCGCACACCTCCGCGGCAATCTGCAGGGTGCGTTCAATCAGTTCCGAGTATTGGGCCCGGGAGAGTTTCGACGTGTGGGGTTCCCGTAGTTCCATCGTCACTTCCCCAGTCAACGGGTTGGTGTGTTCGATTTCCCCAAACACTTCCCGCAGGAGGTCTCGCTTCAGGTCCTCGATACGGTGCCCTTCGGACTTCGCCCACGGCGTGATCATGGCGTGAAACCCAGACTCCTGCAGTCGAGACTTCAGGAGCCCCTGCGGAGCCACCAGCACGTCCACACACTGCCCCGCCCACTTGCGCTTACAGTAGGCGCGCTGCGCTTGGGGAAACTCGAGGTGGATCTTGCCGTCCTCATCCACCGTGCCGGCAAACACCGCAGGGTCTCTCATCGTCGCCGCCGGCCCAACTGACGCTTCAGGTCGTCATTCTCCCGCTGGAGACGCACCCGGGCACTGGCCGCCCGTTCGAGGTCTTGACTACGTAATGGGTCAGTGTGCCTCGCTTCCACGTCACGGCACCATTCACGCAATCCCAGCATCACTAGAGCTTCACGCTCAGGCGTTTTGCAACAGACCGCCATGATGCCGTCGCCGGTCACTTCCCATTCGATGTCGTTTACATGGGGCGTGATGTCTTTTGGCGTCACAGCACTGACTCCTCGCGCGCCTCCGGCGTAATCACCCCCAACCACAAAGCGAGACGGTAGGTAATCTGGGCGTCCACCTTGGCATGGGCCGCGATGTCCTCCCATCGACCGTCCTTGGCGGCCTGTGCCACGTCGGCCCCGCCATCCGTCAGCGGGTCCGCGTCGAGCAGGTCCGTCCACCCGTGCCGGCGCGCATACCACCGGAGCCCGTGGGCCCTGACTGCCCCCTTCAGGGTGAGCTCTTCGTAGAGGTCGATGTGGGGACTGCGGTAGCGGTCCAGGTTGATGCGCGGGAAATCCACCCCGAGATACCGCGCCCGACGCTGAATCAGCGGGAGGTCATACTTGAACCCGTTGAACGTCACCAGCTTGAGGAATTCATCCTTTCGCAATTGGTCCGCGATCAGTGAAATCATCGCCGCTTCACTCTGACCCTCTGGGGTCCAGACGCTGGCCGCCCCATCGCCGTCGCAGAGCCCAATCGCGATGATCTGCGCGAGGTCGAGGTCAAGGGCCGCGGCCTCGATGCGCTTAACGCGTTCAGCCTCGACGTAAGCGGCGATCTTCTCGGGGTCCTTGTAGTTGCTCGGGGCCGAGATGTCGTCCAGGGTCACAAAGTCTGCCGCATTAGTGATCGGCAGGGTTTCCAGGTCGAGGATTAGGTATCGCATTAGAGTTCGTCCATTGCCTTGAGGGCGCGTTTGGCCTTATCAACCTGCTGCTGGTAGCCGTCAATCAGGTGCCGTAGTGTGGTGCCTGATTCACCATACGGCGCGTTCACGTCCGCATGTCTCGCGGCCGCCTTCGCACGGTGGAGGTTGTCTTCCGCGCAGCCGAGGTCGCCCTTGATGAGTTGTTCGATATATCTAGTGTCCATATCAACCTCAGAAGGGAACCGGCGCGTCATCATCGGTCGGCGGCACGTAGTCTTCGTCGTCGTGCGTCGGCGTTCGGTCGCACACCCGCACGTAGTCGCCGGAGGGACGGAGCTTCTCCATGCCCCTGACCAATGGTGAGACACTGGCGACGTTCGCAAACGTCCCGCCCTTGCTGCCGGTCTTGTGGACGACGTTCAAGAGGGCTGACACGCCGAGAATGGTCTCCACGTCAAACCCGCGGAGTTCGTCGTCGGTGAACGGCCGGCCGCGCCATGACTCGAGGTCGTGCCGCAGAGTGGCCTTGTCGCCGAGTGAAAGCGTGTAGCGTTTGCTGACGAGGAAGGGACGCCCGTTGTCCATCGTCTCGGACGACTCCCACACGATGTTGATCTTGTGCTGCCACTTGTCAGTGCCATCGGGGTTCTTGAAGAGGTCATTCTTGATGACCCCCAGATCCACGACATCCACACACACCCCGGCCTGTGTGCCGGCGGGGCACGGCACGAAATTCCCAGACGACGATCCTTTGGCGATGATGCTCACTTCTTTGCTCCTTGGTTGATTGGAAACTGTTGGTCGAGGACGCGGTTCACGGCGTTCACAGGGTTGGCGCAGTCGAAGGCCAACGCGTCAAGACGCGCAAGTTCGACGGCATACAACGCGTCGAGTTTCTCGGCCACATCGCAGTCAGGGCAGACCCATGCGCCAGCATCGCGGTGTTCACGCACATGCGGGTTGCAGTCCTTGCTGCAGACGCGGTAGTCACCGCAGATACAGTAGTGCTTGTGTGTGGTCGCCATTACGCCTTCTCCTCTTGCTTCAGAATGACCGCCAGCCGGTCTAGCACAATCCGCAACGCTGCGGGGTCGTTCGCCAGCAGTTGATTGACCTTGGCGTTCTGGGCCTGCCCATACGCCGTGGTCGCCCACTTGCCCGTTGTCTTGTCGTAGGTTGCACAGGGTTGCAGGTTGGTCATTTTGACTCCTTGCAATCGTGGCACGCGCAGGGACGCTGTAGCACGACGGACGAGGCATGCCACACACACTCACCGGTCGCCAGAATACGCTCGACGGTCTTGTCAATCGCCCACCACGCCAACGCGTTATGGTCATCACACGCCTGCCCCTGACCCGCCTTGTAAACCAAGAACGCGCCAGACGCACGCACTAGTCGCTCGACTTGCTGCTGATTGCTCTGTGAATTTGGAAACGCCGTTGCTGTCTGTGTCATCACTCACCTCACGAATGATCCTATCTGAACCCAAGCGATAAGTCAAGCGGTCTGGTTTTTCACCAGCCGGGGCCGTAAATCTTGCGCGGCGGCGAGGCGCTTGGAAATGGCCTTCGCTCTGGTCCGGTTCTTCTGTTGCAGTCGCGTGGGTTTCGGGTTCGGCGGCACGGCTTTCTCGAACCGCCACGTTATCGCACTCTTGTCTCGCATCATCGTTCCCCTTTCAGATACACGCGCCCTATTCCCCCATCATGGTGGCTTGGCTCATTAGCCCCTACACGCGGATCAGGCAAGTCTCGGTCCCCCGTAGCGTCTGTGGTCGAGCCGCAGACAAACGCGAATCTTTCCGAGACGATTTACCCACCGTGCGACTCTTGCCCCCTGCGAGGGGCCATGGCTTGTCCCGGGTTGTCGGCGCGTAAACAGCGCCCGGTTGCCGCACAGTAGTCCTTCCGGGTCCGGGTTGATGGTAGGAGCCCGTCTCCTCACCCCTGGCATACAGTCCATGTCCGGGTGCGTGGATGAAACAGGGATTGACGGGAACAGGGCGAGGGTTGTAGGCTGAAGGCCACCTCGCAATTTCCAGACTCTACCTGGACTTGCTGCCTCGCTCGGTTCATCACCCGGGCGGGGCTTTTTTCTTACCGGACGAATCTACGTCCGCGTTCATAGAAAGTCAAGGCCCGTGGCACCACCGGGTCGCACGGTGCGGTCCTCGAGGAAGAACCGTCCCAGCACCACGGGCCCTTCAGAGTCTACACCCAGACGGACCCCCGCTGTCTCCGTGTCGCTGTTCTGCTTCGGGAGACATGAGCGGGTGAAACAGCAAAAACCCCGCGGCGGGGGCCCATCTCAGCGTTTCGTCTTGACCTTTTCCGCTTCCTTGATCACGACGTTAGCGACATCATCCTTGTGTTCCTTCCAGAACCAGCGCGCGGCTTTCTTGAGGAGCTTCTTAAAATTCATACTACTCGTCCTTTCCTTTGAGGGGCGAATTCCCCAAGTGTCCCGTCACGGTGCCGACAATCGTCAACACCGCCAACGACCACCGCATCTGCACTTCCGTCAGCCCGTAATCGGCCGCACTGCCGGCCAACGCCAACATCCCCGCCAACACCGCGGCGGCCTGTCCCAACTTCAGTATCAGAGAGTCTCTGGTCATGTCACGTCCTCCACAGTTCGCACCACGCGCACCGGCCAGCCTTTGGCCACAAACGCCTCCTGCTTGTGGCGTAACTTCCCCTTGTCGGTTTTGACTTCCACCAACACCACCCCAACATCCGGCCGGAAACACACTAGGTCTGGAAACCCCTCCCCGACCATTGCGGTGGATTTCACCAGATAGCCCAGTCGCTTGAAGGCCTCCCGAATATCCTGATGGTTTCCGTCGTTCCGCGACCACTTCGCCATTAGCCCCTCAAACCCGCCAGAATCGCTTCTACCTTGCGCGCATAGGCCGCCGTCTGTGAGGTCGCCAGCCCCCCTAATCCCCCGTTGTAGGCCCTCAGGGCCTGTCCAATGTCCCCCTGGAACCGAGTGAGATACCGCTTGAAGTGCGCACACCCAATTTCAAGGTTAATCGTGGGGTCTGACAGACTCGCCAGATACGGATGCGGATACCCATGCTCCCGGGCCACCGCACCCATGACCTGCATCAACCCCCAACTGGTCTGTTGCCCCCACCACTCTTGAATCGGACTCCCCGCAAGGCACGGAAAGTCTCCCGGGGGCTGTTTAGAGGCCGCTTCGTGCGCGGTGAGCCGACGGAAGGGCTTGCCAGTTTGCACGTCCCACAGCCAGCGGTAGGCGTATTCAGGTCGCGTGGCGAAGTGATTCCCCCCCGACTCGACTTGGACAATGGCTTGCACGACGAGGGGGTCAAGCCCGGCCCGGTCGGCGGCCTGCTCAATCGCCGAGACCACCGCTCGAGTCACACCGGCCCCCCGTCCCCATAGCCCCCGATGTTCGCCACCTCAAGGAGTTGACGCCCCATCTCCACCGACCCATCTGCCGCCGCCGGAAACGTCCCAAACCGCCCAGGACCGACGCTAGGAGTCAGCAGGTAGGCCCCGTATTCAAACATGACCATGGAAATTGGCGTGCCGTCCGCGCCGGCGGTCGGCCAGTTCCCCGGTTCGCCTGTCTGAAATCGGCGAATAAAATCCCACGCGTCATAGAGCACTTGCTCATCCGGCGTGCGGCCGTCATCCGTCTCGCCCATGAATGAATAGGTATCCTGCTGCAGGAACCCATGAATGTAGGGCGCAATCGGCCACCACATGGCCCCTTCATTTTCATACGGGCCGTTGGGGGCCAGTTCACTGCCCCACCCCGGCGCGCCATGCCCTGACTGAAAATGCACATACCGCAGGGCATTCGGAAACACGCGCGCCATCCACTGACACACCCACTGCCAATCAGCCGCGCAGTAGTTGTGCTCCCAGCCATTCACCACAATCCGTCCGCGCTGCTGAAACCACGGCTGCGAGTAAAGGGGCGTGAGCTCGGCCTCGATTTTGTCCCGGTCGATCCATTCCCCATTAGAGT
>Ga0070753_1000410_pt1 | contig 26367 bp, 36 predicted proteins | sample VirMetDEL_Aug_31_FD_77441 | JGI IMG/M metagenome (GOLD analysis project Ga0070753, IMG submission 77441) | Aqueous microbial communities from the Delaware River and Bay under freshwater to marine salinity gradient to study organic matter... | ecosystem: Environmental > Aquatic > Marine > Coastal... | reverse complement strand
GGTGCTAGTGCTCCTGCTACACCACCTACAGCGGCTCCAATTAGTGCTCCTGTAAAGATAGTTGCACTTATCAATCCTGCCGCCGCCGCCGCGGCACCTACAGCACCACCAATAACAGCACCAACAATTACTACTGGTCCAGCCCATGCTGGTGTGCTAATTAAAGCAGTACCTAAAAAGGCTATTAAAAATAATTTAATCTTTTTTATCATAATTCAATACCATATAAGCATCCGTGCCTACATTGTCAAAATTCATTTGTCTAGCGAGAATACCAAACTTACCATTGTGTTCAGCACCATCGCCAATGTTTATATCTACACAATTATTTTGTTTTGCCCATTCAATATGGCTTTGTACCATTGCGTTAAATTTACCTGACTTTCTATGATCAGGTTCTAAGTAACTAAAATTTATAGTTGCTCTTAATTGTTTTGACCATAGTAAAGGTTGCATAAAGCATACACTGAAGCCTACTATATTTTTGTTATCATCATATGCTACTAGCATATTCACCATTGGATTTACTATAAACTGTCTAAAGTTTGCAAAAATATAATCTGCATCATATTTTGTATGTTTACCAAACCAATGTTCTTTATGATATTTTTCTGCTAGTTCTACACATACTCTTATATCATTTACTGTCATCTTTTGTATCATTACGGCTTACCCCACTTGATTCTATCGTCTACGGCACTTGAAAAATCCATACCTTTATCAAACGGATAATATGTTTGCTGACTAGTACTGTTTGTTCTTCTACCATTGATTCTATCAAAATCATAGAATACACTTGAACTAGTTACATTTACCGTTGAACTGGATCCTGTTTCATTAATTTGAAAAGAAGTCATTTCCCCATCAAATAACATAACAGGAGTACCTATTGCAACGCTTTGTTCATTGAAAAAATATCTATAGATTACAATGCGTCTATCTACATAGTTGTTGTTTAAAAATAAATTTGTGATTGTGTTACTTGCACCTGATAGTGCAAAATTAATTTGATTGACTCTTGCTTGTCCTGTTTCTTGAATAGAATCAAAAGTCAATAATTCTCCATTTGCGGCGAATGTTTTGCCTGTACTTGTATCTGTATTTACAGTTATGTCTAGTGGTCCATTTGTAAGATATAAATCATTAGGTGATTCAAAATGCAGTTCTAATAAGTCTGCGAATCTTAAACGGTTTCTTGAAAGTTCCGTTGTTATAGTTGAACCTAGTCCTCTTGCCATTACAGTGCCTCTCTAAATTGCACTTCATAGCCTACCATATCGCCTAGACTAAATGTCCATTCTTGATCCTGTTCTACTAAAAATACTTTCCAAGTTACATTGTTGTAAATTAGTCCTTCACCACCTGACAGGCTTGCTTGTAGGCCTGGTTCAATGTTCATTGTTGCTGAACCACTGCTAAAGTCTACATCTGCTGTAACCATATACACTTTAGTTTGATAAGGTGCGAAACTTACGAAGTCTCCTGCTTTTAAACTATCTGTTTGCGTCAAAGACCCACTGCTAAGGGCCACGCTAGTGTCTCCTGCATCATGAGCCCCATTTACTGTAACTGTCTCTGTTGTTAAATTACCTTGTGTGTTACTGTATGGTTCTATTTTTATATCAAAATCCCATCTACTGCCTCTTTGCTGTTGAATAAATGCGGCTATTGGTGCCCATTCACTTCTTTTCATTGGTGGATAAGTTGCTGTGAAACTCCAAAATTGTGCGTTTTGTGTTTTTACTTGTTTTCTACCACTACTTGCCAGCGTTACTATACTTGGGTTTACACTTTTGATAGATACTTCTCTAAATTTAGGGTTATCTGGTAATGTACCACCTGCACTCATTATACTGGACTCCTTTCACCGCGTTGATTAGCGGCTTCTCTAATTATGTTTGTTATTAAACCTTTGCGTTCTACAATTAATTCATCAACACCTCTAGCATCTAAGGCATTAATGTTAAATGTAACATTTACATTTTTAGCGCCATCTAAATTTCTATTTGGTATGATAGTACCTGATTGGTTTGGCATAAACATTTCAGGTCCACTTTCACCTACAATGTATGGAGTACCTTTTTGTACTAGACCACCTGCTTTCTTACCTTGGTACTGTTGACTTGCAATAGCGGCTATTTGTACGGCACCTGCCGCTCCAATCAATCCTGCTATTGCTAGGTTGAATGGGAATGGTAATGTAAGGGCTCTAGTAACACCTTGTGCTGTATTCATAATCGCCATTGCAATATTAAATGCTTTTGCTATCTGAAATGCTTTTTTGTTTTGTTGTGCTAGTGCGCCTAATACTTCTTTACCTGTATCAATTGTAAATTTCTTAAGTTGATCCTGTGTGAAAGAGCCTAAATCTAATTGTGCAAATTGTCCTGATTTAAATAAATCTAACTGTTCTTTATATTCATTATCTTGTATTCTCTTAAGAGCCTGTTGATGTTTTGTTTCTAGTCTTTCTCTTAACTTCATGTATTCAGTATCAAATTGTGTTCTGCCTTTATAATACTCATCTAGAATTGCTAGTTTTTTATTGTATTCAAAATTTTCTCTTTCAGTTTCAGTCATTAAACTTTCGTCTAACTGTTTAAGTTGTTTTTGTAATGCTTCTTGTTGTTTCTTTAATTGTGCTTCTAATTTTTTATCTACTGGTGGTGCTTTACTTGTTGGTCCTGCTCCAGTACCTTCTTGTGCTTTTTCTAATTCTTTTGTTTTTACTATTTGATCATCAATAGCATTTATAATTTTACGAATGCCTTTTTCATATTTGCCCATTTCGTCTGGGTCTAAGCCTGTAATTTCAAATGCTATTTCTTTTATTTCACCTGTGGCTTCACCAATAAAGTCTACGAACTTTTTATTAACTTCATCTACATAACTGCTAAATTCTTTATCACCTACTTTAATTGGATCCATTTCAATGCCTGGGATCTTATTGGCTATTGCAATTAAATCATTGATCCCTTCTGCAAATTTTTTGACCATATTATCCATAAAGCCTTTGATTTGATCAAAGAATGCCGCTACAGCCAATAATATAAGTTTAACACCTCTACCTACTAAAAAGAATCCTATTGCACCTAATATTTGCATTTCAGGTGGCAGTTGATTTATGAATTTTATAAGTCCATTAATACCTTTTTTAACTATTTCAAATACAGGTGTTAGTGCATCCATAATTTTAGCACTACCAATTAATACTTGTTTAGTTGTGTCAACCAATGCTTGACCAATTCTAGCACCTGCTTTTTCAATTGATCCAAAATTCTTTTCTAAGGCTTGCTCCATTAAAGTAGCCGCGGCTTTTATAGATTCAAATGGTGCCGCATCCATAACAGCCAATTGAAACTTCATGAATTTATCTTGGATCATAGAGATCACACCATCAAAGGTTGTTGCCATTTTGGCACTTGAACCTGCTATGGCTATTGTACCATCTCTAAATCCATTGATAATTAAGTTTTTTGATTCTTCTGCTGAATACTGTACGCCTTCTTGAAAGCCTAGCATACTCTTAACGGCTCTATCTCTAAATAGATCCGCCGCACCTATACCTGCTGAGAATGTTCTTTGTAATTGTAATGCTGTTGTTTCAAAATCAATACCACTAGCCGCGGCGATATCACCTGTAATGGCTAATAGTTCATTTAATTCATCTGTGCTTTTTGCTACTGCTAATAGACTTGGGGCCGCTCTTTGTATTTGTTCTAATTGAAAAGGTACGCCACCTGCAAAATCAACAAGTATGTCCATAGCCTTTGCGGCTTCAGTTGTTGATCCTGTCAGTGCGGCTAATTGAAATTTTAGATTTTCAATACTTTTTGCTGTATTTAAAAATCCTTTTGCGACTTGAAATCCTCCAAATGCCGCCGCCGCTCCAGCAATGACACTTGTAAGATTACCAAATCCGCCTTGTACTCTTTTTATACCTGCATCAAATTGACTAGTATCTAGTTTAAGTTTTACGGTTTGTTCTGCCATATGCTTTCCTCTGACTCTCTGCTTCTAACTTAAAGTATGCTAACCAAATAAACACTTCTGCTGTTGTCATTTGGCTCACTTCTTCAAGTGACTTGTTTAATTCACGACCCAGTCTACACAGAATTAATAGGTCTGGATCGTTTCTTAGTTTTTTACAGTTTCATCCACATCATACTCTTGAGATGATGTACTGTTTAGTGTTGTTGCGATTTTCAATAACACTTCAGGATCACATTCGTTCAATAAGTATGTTCTTTCTGCGGGTTGAAACATTTTTTTGCCGTCTTGTGTTCTTGCTTTAGTAATAATTGTTTCTACTAGAGCTTCAACGACTTTACCTTGTTGATGTAAGGTCATTACTTTGCTTTGATCAGCAAATGTACTTACATTCTTATAATAAATTGTAGTATCCCATTCAGGTACTTCAATTGAATTCATTTCTACATCATTACGACTTTTGAAATGTTCTACTGCTTTCGCAATTACTGGATTTTTACTTGCTAATGTCATCTTGTTATCCTTGTTCTTGATCTTTGTCTTTTACTTAGACTATTGAGTGTAGGTTTTGTCATACCTTGCGGTGCTTGAGTTGAACCTCTCATACCTCTTCTAGTCATATGTCGTCCTTTATCTAAAATTTTTATATAAGGGACATTATTATATATCAGATAGTCGTTACCTCGTTTGGCTTGTGCCCATCCGCGTTTCGCTCTACCTGTATCTACAGGTGTTCTATCTTTAACACCTCTAAATATCGTGTTTGCGAGAGTGCGGGCTTCTTTAGCCTGCACCCTCTTCAAACTTGTTGCTATCCCAACGCCTGTTAGACTAACACTCAATATAGACATTATTATTATGCCGCTACTGCTGTTGTTAGTGGACCAGTGCCTTGAAATGTCACAGTACCTGTTACTAGTGAATCAGGTGTTGAAGTATAACTTACACCTGTTACGATACCACTACCACTGTACTTGATGTTACCTGAATCATCACCTTCTGGGTGAAGTTCAAAAGTTACAGCCGCACCATTGTGCGCCGCCACATCTAATGCCTCGTTAGCATCAAATTGTGGTGTTTGTTCGCCACCTTCTAAAATAAAGTCAATAGAGCCTGAGAAACTTTGCATTGTTGATACATAAGTTCTGTCGCCTCCACCACCAATTGTAGAAGTTTCTGCTGTGTCATTTACTGTGTCTAATGTGTAACTTGTTACTTGTGCTAGAGCTGTACCACCAATAGTAACCAACCCTGCGTGACCGTTAATTGCCGCCATCTTCGCTCTCCTCTAATTGTGTTGGCTCTTCTGAAACAATCTCTTCAACCGCTTCTTCATAAGCCTGTTTTACATCTTTCTTTTTAGAATAGCCTGATGATTTACCATCTTTAGTCCATCCTGCAGAAAGATACTTTTCTACTTTTTCGCTGTCCCAATTTGAGACATCATAAGTTTTTGTACCGTTTGTAATCTTCATTACGCTACTCCTCGTTGATAAATGTATTCAATCTCAAAATTAAGAGTAATTAATCCAAAGCGTTGATCAATGGATTCATCCACACTTACTTCTGACAATCTAGTATCTTGGGCTACACCACCCCTTGTACGATCTGCTTCAAGCGCCTCTTCAACTCTTTCACAGATGTTGTTACGCTGTAAATCAATATTATCACCAGTGACATAACACTGGCAAATAACATTAAAAATACTCCTGCGACGGCCATTACTACCTTGTACAGTAAGTTCTGTACGAGTTTCATCGCCGCTTCTAACCACGACTGCTGGGAATTGTTGTCTTGCGAGATTTTCAAGCTCTAGTGTCTCCCTAGTTACATAGATAGGCTTTGGGTCGTTAGCATCTGTTAATATCGCTACAATATTATTTGTAATATCGTTTCTTATTGACATTATCTAACTAACCTTTTTGCTGGTTGAATTTCATGTTCGCCATCTTCATAAACGCCATCGCCATCCCAATCATAATACAGTTCTCTTTGTGCTATAGCAAATTCTTCTTCAAACGCATCTCTGTAGAATTTGATTTGTGTTTGAAACGAATCACCTTCTACACTCCATTGCGTTAATTTGGGAAGTACATATTTGTATAAGCAATAATAAACTGCACTACGAGTAAGTTGACTTGCTTTAAGTTTAGTTGTATCAAAATTTGATAAGTCACCAGTGTAACTACCGTTATAACTGCTAACACCTAACTTTGGATACCATTCTACTCTAAGGAGTCTATAGATGTCCTCATCTGTTTTTGCAATCATATCAGAGAAGTCTTGAATGCCATAATTGTGTAAATCTGGCATATACTCTTTCATGTCTGCTTCTGTAAATAAAGCCATTTTGTTCTCCTTGTTATAGGCGTGGGGTAAAGAATATACCCCACACTCTTAAAGTTTTAATTAGGCACCTGCCGCGTTGATTAAGATTCTACCACGAGCCGCGTCAATAAGACCACATTTCGCGTGTAGACTTGCTACAACATCATTACCTACAGCCGCCGCTCTACGAGCGATTTCTAAGTCAACATTTTTCTGCATAGCAATTCTCATTGCGTCTTTAGAGAAAATAGCCGCCATTGGGTTTGTTACACCTGTGTTAGCATCTGTCATGTATGATGTGACAAATAATTGTACACCTAGGATATTACCAAAGAAGCCACTTCTTAATGCTTGACCTTGAAATAAATCACCACCAGCGAATGCTGTTGATCCAATGTCGTTCATTAATGAAGCATATTCAGTATGAGCGATTACACCCATTAGAGGTGATGTATCTCCAGATCCTCTGATCGCCGCTACTGCGTCTGCGATATCAGAAACTGTTAGTACACCTTTACCTGCTGTGTCATCAGCCTCAATTGCTGTTAAGTCACCAAGCACATTCATTACCTGTGCGTCAAATTTAGCCGCAACAGCCATACCTAGTGCTCTACCTACTTCTGTAGGATCAATAGCACCTAAATCACGAACTACTGAGCGAGCCGCGAATAAGTCTGCTTGGATTGTATTTTTTGTGAATGTTGGTAGTTCAGTTTCAATGTCAGCACTACCTGGTGCCGCACCTGTGATTACATCTACATCAACATCTTTTGCGATTTCTGGTACCTGTAGAATACCATTTGGTGCATTTACTACAGGGATTAACTCACCACCTAAGAACAACGAATTCTCGTGTGCGGCAAAAATTGTCGCACTTTTTACGGGTAATACCGTTGCATCATAGTTAGTGACCATAGCGTTAATATAATTTTCGTTTGCCATGTCATTTCTCCTTTTTGGCTATGTAAATTATACTAGACCTTTTTGTTGGGCCTCTTTGTATAATCTACGATGATCAGGTTTAGTTAAATCTAAACTCTGTAAATTAAACTTATCCAAAGTATTTGGATTTAAGTTTGTTTTGCTGTTTGACCCACTTGGAGTTGGGCGGGCAAAGTGTGGATTAGCATCAATAAATTCATTTACTAGTGCTTCTACACTCATTGGTTCGCCTTTGTCTGTATAACGCAGTTGTCCTTTTGAATCTGTAACTTCAACATCGCCACTATCGCCTAATCTAATTTGATTCTTCAATAATGCACTTACTTGTTGTGCATTTATGGCACCTGCTTTGTTAGCCGCTCCTAGTACAGCACCATCTACTTTTACACTGTGTAATTCATTACGCAGTTGAGTAATTGTACTGTCTTTTTTGGATACTGTGTCACGCAAAATGTTTTCAAATTCTGCTTTTGACTTGGCTTCCTCCAGTCGTTTTGCCTCCTGAGCTTCAACCATTGCATGGTATCTATCAGGGTCAACCCCAGCATATCGTTTTTCTAACGCTCTTCTTTGTTTAGCCAAACGGTCTTCTATGATACGGTCTAACTGTTCCTGGGTGAAACTTTCATCGTTAGATGTATTCGCCTCATTTTCTGTATTTTCTACAGCGGTTTGAGTTACCTCGTCCTGTTTAATGTCAGTCATGTTTGTTGTCCTTTATTACATTGTATTTAGCCTTTTGCAAAATAATCAATACCTTTTAGGTTCTCTATAAACTGTCTGTTGTCCTGTTTTAACTTTTTTATAAAGTCTAAACTTGGCTTATAAACAATTATTTTACAATCGTCTTTTATACTATTTTTGATGTTATCATATATTACATTATATGACGCACTACCAATTCTAATTGTATCATACATACCCCAATCAATTTTTTTAATTGCTTGTATCAGTGTATATTTTGTACAATCAATATCTAAGAACTTTTGTTCATAGAATTCTGTTCCTAATTTTTTTAAATTAGCACGAGTTAATTTTCTTATAACAGCATTAGTGTCAACAGTGGTCACTGTTTCATGTGAATGTCCTGCATACCAACTTGTTAAGCCATAACAACTACACCAATCTAAAAAATGTCCACCCCAATAATCGCCTCGTCTCATACCTGCTCCACAGTACTGTTGTGGTACTGTATTCATTTCCCATTCATCTAAATCAATACTAGTTTCTCGTCTATCAATTTGCCATAATAACGGTAGATCTTCACTTTTTACGCTTGATACATAAACACTTCTTCTAGTTAGAACTAATCTAGGTACTGGCTTGTATTCTGCTTTACGCTTTTGCCAATATTCATAATCAGCCTCGCAAAAATAAGGTTGTCTATTCCTCGTTGCTGTTGTCATCACTCACCATTTGTTCGTGAGTGTAGCCTAATGCTTCATATCTTTCATGGTCTTCTTGACTGTTTACTTGATATTCGTTGCCTTGAGCATCATACATCGTGTGAGGTACGAATTCATCACTCATAATTGAATCATTAATTTGTTGTAATGCATCTTCATCATCTACAATAGCACTTGCAATTGACATCTGCACATATTTTTTCAACATTGGATCAGTAACACCAATTTCTTGTGCTAACTTAAGGTTCATTAAGTCTTGTTGTCTGTCCCTTGTATCAAATGAATCAGGATAGTATATTTCACCATCCCAAGCCGTGCCTTCCCAAAGACACCATAGACGCCATATTTGTTCTTCTGCTAGTTGCAACAGTTGTGCCTTACCGCTTAAGGTACTTGCTAGTGCTTTTTGTTCTATAAGCATAGCAACACCGCTTCGTGCTGTTCTTTGACCACTTACGCTATCTAAGTGTGTCATTTTTTCAATAGCCTCTACTTTGCGATTAATTGTTTCTAACAGTGTGGTTATATTTTGTCCACTAGGCGATAATAGGTAGGGTTTTAGTCCCGCATCCAAATCTTCAGGCATAGATACAATCGCGCCAGAACCTGCACTAGCATCTACACTATTCGTTTTACAGAGTGTGGGATGATTTGAAAGTTTAATCAATTGATTTATTTCAGAATAGTCACTGTATATACTTCTTTGTATGTCAGCCACATCAGCAATATCACTGATGCCAATTCCGTGTGTCCATGATCTATTATTGTATAGTACAACACATGGTATTTCACCTAATGGGTTTGGTACTTGATCTACAATAGAAACTAAATCACTTTCTAAACTTGAAATTGCTGTAATTGTTTCTTCAGGTGTGTATATTTTATAAGTTTTTGTATCTTGTGTTTTTTCTATTAAGACTTTTAGATAAGTCATTATCATTGCGCCGTTTGATTGTCTTTCATAATGCCAATCAATTACATTCTCTGGTGATACCATTGCTAGATAAGGTCTAATACCTTGTCCTAGTTCTTCTGCTCTAGTACCTGCGTTGTTAGTGGGCTTATCTACGAAAATATAAACTGCACCATATATCGCCGCTTGTTTTGATGCACTTGCGATAAAGGCTTCAAAATCTCTGCCGTCCATATCTGCATCTTTTAAAAATGGTTCTAGGTTTGGATTGTTTTCAATTGATCCATAATTTCTTTCAATTGTTGATCCATATATGAAACTACTATAACTGTCAATAGTTCTTCTGCAATGGTTTTCTAAAGGCGTTTCATCTAGTCTTTGGCTGTATTCGCCACCTGTTTCTAAATGGTACTTAAATAAGTACTCACCATTTCTGTACGCCGCGCCACCTTGGTATGAATCTGCATATAATCTCCAGCGAGCTATATTAGCCACATATTCAGGATGGACTTGGTCTAATGTTTCTTTTGTATACATCATATTATCCTTACTGTTATTTACCCAAATTTACGCACTGCTGGAGCATTTATGGCCCATCGTGCTGGTTCTACCCGTGGTGTTATTGTTTTTGTAATTGGCATCAAGTATTCTACCATATAGCCAAGTGCATCTGTCATATGATCATAGCCACTATTTTTGTCTGGATCATTAGTACCCTCACGGTAGGATAACTTGTTCAAACAATTTCTTAAACTTTTACATTTAGGATCTATCAGTAACTTGCTATGGCTGAATGCACTATTAACACTGTTAATTCTATCTTTTACGGCAGGGTGAGCTCTACGAGCAAACACTTGAAAGCCTGCATTATGTAATATTTTATGATCTGTTGTTGTGCTACTAGTTCTTCTTTGTGAACCTGCAGGATCAGGGAATATTTTTATAATTTTATTTGGATATCTTCGTCTTATTTCTTCTGCCATTTCAAATGTATTTGTATTTCTTAATTCTATTTCATCAAAAATGTGGAGACCGTTTTCAGCAGTCATGGTACCAACGACAGCACAGCCTGGGTCCACATTGAAGTCAATCCCCACATATATTTCTTGCATATTATTTTTCAATTCGTGCTTTGCCACACACAGTTCTGAAAAAGCATAATATACCAATCCAACATAGTCTACCCAGTCTGCTAAAAATTCTTGTTTGAAACTTCTTTCATCCATTTCTTGTTTAGCGGCTTCTATTTCTTCTTCAGGGATAATGCCGCCTTCTAAACTTGTAAACTTATATGTACTCCAACCATCCTGTGCTTGAGCCCATTGAAATAAATCATAGAAATGATTCTTACCTTTTGGAGTACCTAACCACATCGCGTGTCCGCCTCTGTCTGCTAGAGCTGGTCTCATTACAGTCCATACTTCAGGCTCCATATCAGCAAATTCATCAAACACGACTAGGTCGCAAAAAATTCCTCTTAGGCGGTCGCCTCCGCCATCTGCACCAGCGAGAACAATTTTACTATTGTTCACTAGCCTAATTGTAAGTTCTGTTTCATTTACTTTTTTAATCCAGCGAAGTGCGTGTAACTGATCTTTTAACTTGTCCCACATAATTGCTTTACACATTCTATATGTGGGTGCAACATAGTATATAACTTTGTTTGGCTGTCTAGCAAAATAGCACATCTCTCTTAACGCACTATGGCTTTTGCCACCTCTTCTACCAGCCACAACAATGCGCCAGCGATTAGTATCATTGGCTATCTGTTGTTGCATTTTCGTCAGTTGCATTTTCTTCTTTTACTTCCTCTTGTGGTGCTTCATTCCATGGTAGCGGTTGACTTGCTTCTCCGTCTAATTGTCCGTTGTCGCTGTAGCCCAACAGATTTTTTGATAAGAAAATTTGTACTGCCGCATTCATATTTTCACAAGCATTACGCATCATAGCACGACGAAGTTTTAGTTTACCTAAACTGTATCCTGTTTCAATTGCTTCTAATGCCTTTTGATCACGCTTTATTGTACTTACATTACAGCCCAATACATGAGCTATTTCTTGTTTGGTACACATTAACTCGCCTAAACGAGTTATTTGTTCATAATCAAAGTTGTGAACTTTTGGTCTGCCACCTTTGTTCTTTTCTTCTTTTGGTGATTGGGTATCACTCATATTCTTTTCCCCTTCTCCCTTGATAGGTCACGCTTGTTTTTAGAAACTTCGTTTTTTAACTGGTACTCTAAAAAATTTGCGTTCTGTTTCGCTTTCGTCTGTGACGATTGTGTTGTATACAGTGTAAATTTTACCTTCAGTGCCTCCACTTAATGTAATAATAGTTTGTTTACCATTGTTATGGATAATACTACTGTCCACTGTTAAAGGATCTGTATCACCTGTGATTGCATCAATTGTCCAGTTACTAGTAGTGATACTTTCACCACTTGCTAACCAATTTGACCAATCAAAAGTGTAAATTAACACCGCCTCTGGATCTTTATCAATGTAAAGTCCTTCATTGTCTCTTTTATAACCTGTTAGCGTTGCCATTAATAAACCTCCGTTGGTTGTACTCTTGTTTCACTTGGTACTGTTGCTGTTCTTGTATCAAACAATACTTTGTATATTCTATTACCACAGCATTCAATTGGTAATTTGTAATAACTGTGTCCTAAATGCTGTCCTGCACTGTCATTAATTTGATCATATGGGACAGGATAAACTCTAGTTTCACTTTCTACAGTATATACTGTATTTGTTTCACCTGGTTTTTGTACTAGCCCACCTACTAGTGTTGTTGTTAAACTTATAGGTGCTATAGCAGTACCTAAGAATGTTAAACTACCAGTACCACTTGCTGTAATTTGTAAATCTGCTGTTGCACTACCATCTCTAACTACTACACCTGCTGTTGTACTTGTTAAGTTGATATTTGCACTAGCAGTTCCGCCTGGTTTTCTTTCACCTACTGCACTTACAGTAATGGTTAAATCACCTGAGGCTACACCATGTAATAGTTTACCACCTTCTGCTTCAACAGTAAATGTTAAGTCTGAACTTGCACTACCGCTAAATGTACAATTACCTGTTGTACTACTTGTAATTGCTACATTTGTTGATATACTAGGATCATATGTAACATTACCAGTTGAACTTGCTGTTAAACTGATATCTGCACTTGCTGTACCACCTGGTTTACGCTCACCTACTGCACTTGATGTTAATTCAATTGCACTTAATAAGCCTGGCACCCATTTACTACGAGGCCATGTTGCCCATGTACCACAGTCCTGCCATAATACTGTACCTGCATACACTGTGCCTAAGGCTTCTAAACTAGCATCTGCACTCGCTGAGAAACTGATACCTGCAGGACCTGGGATATAATCCAATTGGTCTACTAGATAATCATTATCTACGAAATGTGCTATAACACCAGTTACAGTTGCCATTTATACGCCTTAGTCTAAGTTAACTGTTAAGTTACCAGTGTTAACAACGAATGTATCGCCGTTTTCTACTGTCTTATCACTAGTTAGTGCTTGAATAATTAATGCGTTACCACCAGTTAGAGCATCCATTACTACAATGTGAGTAACTGTGCCATAATCTGCTGTTGCTGTGGGAAACTGAATGTTAGCATCATTTGAAATACTACCACTAGCCGCCGCTGTGCCAAATTTACCTGATAAACTTTGACGAGCATAACTGCCGCCTGATACTTCAGTAAATGTACCTGCTTCAACATCTGGTGTTGTAGCATCTGTTGCCAATGCTAGATACAATGTACCTGGGGTATATGTACCAACACTGAATAAATGATCTAGAATTTCTAATTCTAAATAGTTTGTTGCCGCTGACATAATTTATTTTCTCCTTATTAAGCGATTTTTGTTATTCTTACCGCTACATCTTCCAAATATGCTGTATCCAGTGTACTGCCTGATATATACACCCACCATGAGTTGCTTGGAGATGGGTTAAAATAATATTTGTCTGTTGCATCTGTTACGGTAAATTCTCTTTGGTCAAAATTTTGAAACAATATTTGACTACCTGCTAATGTTAAATTATGATTGTCATTGTCTCCAAAAATTGATGTTACTACAGCACTAGTGTCTACTTTTTGAAACTGCCACGATGGTGCAGGACCTAAATCCTGTGCATTAATTCTATCACCACAATTAATTCTATATGTGCCTGTGGGTAATTGAAAGGATACTTGACCATCTGTAACCAATACACTAGTACCACTTACATAACCTGTATCTGTTTGTTCTGTTAATATACTGTTGGTATCTCTTACAGTTGTAAACACTGCTTTAGTACCTAAAATTGTACCTGTGAATTGAATAGTTGCTTCTTGCCCTGTACCAGTAGCACTAGGTTCAAATTTATCTGTTGCACTATTGAATACCCAAGTGTCACCATTGCTAGGTGTTGTTGTTGCAAAATTATCAATAATTTTATTTACATTTTCAATATTTTGCTTAATCTGTGGTCTTGCTTCATTAGGATCATCTGTTGATTGATCCAAATGTTCAGTAGTACCTTTAGTTGTGGGCCACGAATATGCCATAAATTATTCTCCTTACGAAATAGTTGTACCAGGACTTGCTAATAATACCCAGTTACTGCCATTCCAAATTACTGCTTGAGCACCTGTTGATTCATCTGAACAATACACCATGTTACCTGTATTTCTTGGTACTAGTACTGCTGGTGATGTTGTATTTAATGTTGCTACACTAAAAGTGGGCAGTTGAAATCCACCTTGGTTATATGCTGTTGCTAGTTGTTCAGCACCATAGAAACTATAGTGTGATACACTACCAATTGTGCCGCCACCTGTTGTGCTATAGTGAATACCATACATATTTTCAATAGTATCACCTGTTAAAATATTAGGTTGTGTTTCAAACGCTCTCATATCTTTAACAGTAACAGTTGGGCCACCGCCTGCTGTTTGTGGAGCGGCTGTAATACCTCTTACTTGTGTAATAACTGTATCTTCACTTTGTCCTGTACCTTGTGTACCAGCATTACGCACCATTGCACTAACGAACATACCATGGTGTCCTTTACCAAATCCTGTGGTGTTTGATCCTGCACCATCATGACTGTCAAAGCCGTCCATTTCAAGTACACCTTCAACATAATTCATTCTAAATCTTGAATTATTGTCATTTCTGTCTGCTGTTAACTGAAATTTACTCAGTGTAGGATTACTGTGATATCTATTGCTTTCTTGTGTGCCATCAATATCACTTATTGTAACTACACCATGTACTCTAGTACCAGTGGCACTGAAACTGTCAAAGTCAGAGGCACTAGGGGCATTGTTATCACCTAAAATTAAATAATCTCTACTAGCATCATCAATAAGTTGACCATTACAATCTAATGTGCCACCTAATTGTGGGCTCAAATCCTCTACTACATTGTCAATTGCTGTGGTGCTTACTGTGGCGAAAGTTAAATTACCTGCGCCATCTGTTTTTAAAAATTGTCCTGTTGTACCATCTGAAGCGGGCCAATTCAAACTATTAAGGCTTAATGTACCGCCATTTGTTTTGATATTTAAATCGTGTCCACTTGTTAGTGTAGTAATTTCTGCTTGTGTACTAGTTGCATTGTTGATCAATAAACTGTCTACGCCTAAACTGTCATACACATTAACCTCACCAGAGGCTTTTACGATAAATCTTAAATTTGAATCTTTGTCTGCTACACTTAAAATTGCAAGTGAGCCATATGTACCTTGGTCACTATTACCTGCAATAATAGATAAGCCCAAGCCACTATCATTTTGGTTTTCTAATTGTAATAAGTTATTTGATACATTTTGTGTAATTTGTGTTCTATTTGCTATTTCAACATAGCCATTCACACCAGTGTTTTTAATTGCATTATCATTGGTGTTTAAATCAGCGGCTAGTGTTGATTCAATTTTGTCTGAATTTAAGTTGTTAAAGTTTGCATCCATCTCTGTGTGAGTTAGAGCAGAACCTTTACCACTACGAGTTACGATTGTTGCCATTTTAATTGTCCTTTAAAGGATTGTACTGTTATAACATAGTTATTTATCTATTCAAAAAAAAAGATAGGCCCCTAAGGACCTATCTTTACTCATATAAAAGGAAATATCAAATGTCTGAAAATAACTCAGAATGAGTTACTGTCTGTTTTGATAAGATGCTAGGTTTTTTTGCTGTTATGCAAATACCTAAAAGTAGAACTTGTAGGTTGGGCAAATTAAATGAACCTAGCGAAACACTTAACTTGCAAAATTGGTACGGATTGTTTGCGGGATTTAATATGTAGGAGCATAATCAAATGGCCTAAAGTTTTATTAACTACGGAGTCAAACAATACTTAAGGATCAACCCTTACCAACAATATTATTTAGTCTAATTTACATTTAACCATTAAAATCTGAGTCAATACTTCTGCGTGTAACTTACATAGATAGTACATTTCATGTACGGCTCTAGGGTGAGTTTTGTTTGGCATCCAATCTTTTATGTATATGTAGTGCATAACACTATTTAGTATATACACAATTTGCGATATTTGTTCTAACTCCAAATGTTTCACACTTGTTCAGCGGGATTGGACTACAAGCATTAAATGTAAACAACACCATTAAAAATAACACTATGTATATCCACTTCACGATTGATTCTCCATCATAAAGGTTAAGATGTCATATTTTAATTCTTCTGTGTGTAAGAAATCTGCTACTGAAACACCTACAATCACTTCTTTATTACCTTCTACGAACTTTGTAAAGTGTAATTTGTCATGAGTTATGTTGTGACTTTCTAGTAATAGCATAAACTTATCAAATTCTCGTGTATTAACAGTTACATTCATATAGTCATCTATATCTAGTGTACTTGTGAAATAGTATTTGGTTACTAGTGGATGTTCAACGATTTTCATATTCAAATAGTCTGTCAAATGTATTATCAACAGTTTCTTTAGGTTTTTTGTTTTCTATCAGCGTCTGCCAGCCCTGTATACGGGTCTTAGCAATTTCTACATACTTGGCATCCATCTCACAACCTACGAAATTATAGTTTAATTCAACACACGCCATACCTGTTGATCCACTGCCTGTAAATGGATCTAATACAGTACCATTTTTAGGTGTAACCAATTTTATTAACCATTTCATCAATTCAACAGGCTTTACTGTGGGGTGATTATTACCAATATTTGTTTTTTCTACTATACCTATTTGAGCATTAGGATCTTCGTTCTTACTGCTAGGCATTCTATAATCAAATCCGTGCTTAACTTGAAAAGGTTTTGGCATATCACTTAAAGACATTTTGTCTTTCATTCTTTTTAGTGTACCTGTTTGTGTATAAGCACCTTGTACTGTTCTTTCTTGTTCAACTCTTGCTTCATACCTTTCACCACATTTACCATTTTCATCTTTTACATACATAGCGTCAGGGTTTGTAGGTATATCTTCAGTATAGAATCCAATATGTCTTTCTGCTCTGCTTACTTTAGGACAATAGAAATACTTTTGATAGCCTTCTACTTCACCTAATACATTCATTGGGAATTTGCCTTTGTTATTTACAATCATTTGTTTATCACTATCATTCCATTTTGATGGATCTGATTGTGAATATGTCATTCTTTTTATAACATCAGCACAATATTCATAAGGTTCTGATTCAAGTCTTGTAGCATCAATATTCAAACCACCAACACCATATTTGTCCATATTAGCATATGTACTGCCTTTAAATGGCTTACGAGCCATTACAATTGGTTCGTGTGCTGGTTTAAGACAAGTCTTCCAACCTTCTTGTCCTTTTATTTGTTGTGCTTTAGTGAAACCTGAAGCATACAACCACATCAATTGATCTCTTATTTCAAAGCCAACATTTTCAATGTTTGAGGCTAAATTATGATAAGTCCTAGCGGCTGAGAAAGCCAATAAATGTCCGCCTGGTTTTAGTACTCTTAAACATTCTTGCCAAGTTTCTACAGCACCTGTATTCTTATCCCAATCTTTACCTAAAAATTCTATCCCATATGGTGGGTCAGTGATGATGCTGTCAAAAGAATTGGCATCATATGTTTTTAAAATATCAATATTATTACCGTGATGTATTTTCATTTAATAATCCTTTTATAGTAATTATTATAGTGTAATTTAAGGTATTTGTCAACCTTAAATCATCTACCTAAAGGTAGATGAAAGACTCAACTAAAGTTTCGTCTTTGTTTTCATCTCCACTTATTGATGTATCTCAAAAGAAAGAGAGAAATCAAACACATCAATTACGAGCGAAGCGAGTAATTGTGTGTTTTGTTTGGCTTTAGCCAAACACTACAATATACATTAATACCACTTATACAATATTATAATTGATTATCAATATAGAAGAGCAGAACGCTTTTTTTTTAGGGATTTAAAAAATCTTTTTTTTTAAATACCTACCATATCGTTTATCAGCGAAATGCCTTTTATACCCTCTGATTGGTCATCATACCTTATAGTACATATCTCCGCTCTCTGTTTATGCCTTCCTACAGACACGCAGTTAATTCACTAGTGAGTCTAGTGTTTAAAAGAATATGTATTACTCTATAAATGCCCGTTATAATAACGGCGGGTGGGTCGTTCTTTAACCCCGCATATATCTATTGATAATATTATTATCAAATTTGGTAAATGTCTTACCATTTATTCTGCATTTACCTGTTAGTTTTACGATTGCCTTAAAGTCTGCCTTAGTGAGCCATTGAATGTGCTTTTTGTGTTTATCACAACATAATTTCGCATAGTGAGGACAGTTATCGCTAGTAACTTTAACTGCTACTATAGGACAGTTGTCGTGATTAATGTGCCTAGTTATTGCCATAATAATATCTTTTGCCTATTTTGTCAACCTTTTTTTTTAAATACTAGTGTATGCTTGTTCTTGGCATATAGATGGGAGGGTAACCCATATCAGTGAGCCCTCCCATCACTTTTAATTTAAAAGAAGTCGTCAAACTTATCGTTTCTGCCTTTAGGGACGCCTGAAACATCTAATGGCATAATTTGCCTTGTATGACAATTAGCAAAAGCCTTGTTCCATCGTTCTACTATTTGAACAGGTATATCACCATCTGGATTTTCTACTTCAACATATTCTTTAAATTCTCTTATGTTGTCCATATGGCTTTTATATAGCGGCAGTTTGTTTCTTTGACTATGTACATTCTTACGATCTCGTCTACCGCCAAACTTCATACCTTCAGTTAGCATTTCTCTGATAGCGGCTGTATCTTTTACATTGTCTGTAAGATACACTACATCATCATAAGCACGATTGATGTGTTCAATTAAATCTTTTTTGTTTTGAACACCTTGTAAATATACGGTCGCATACTTTACACCATCGCGACGAGGCATTTCATGTTTCTTTTTGTATTTTAAAAGAAATGTCATTAGTTCATCTCCTTTTTGTTTTTAAGTGCATATTCGCGATATTCTAGTGAATCTAGAATATTTGCTGGGTAACTTGCATAATTGTTACATATAATTAAACCATATGCATCTTCAATTGCAGAAAATATACTATAATTTTCATTGTTTTCATATATACCTCTAATTTTCATATAGAAGTCATGAACAACGAAATCAATTATATCCTCTATGTTATGATTTTTTTGTCTTTCGTGGTTTTCTGCTTTTAATTTTTCAGCATCAAAATCACTACCATCGTTTATAGAGTTTAGAAATTCTTCTCTTTCTTTACTGTGAAAATATTTCATATAGTGTGCGTGGTCATCTTCCATAGTTCTAACTTTACCGTCAGAATCTTGAATAGGCCATACTTGTTTTGGACGATAGTCAACAGTTTCTCCCTGTTGTCTATCTTTCATTTCTTTTAAAATATCTGAGTTTTTTGACATATTTGTCTCCATTTGTTAATTGTTAATTTAATCATACCTTGTGCCATTGTTTACCCCTATACTATAATAGTATATAGTCTCATACGACAAATATCAAGCATTTTCTGAATTTAATATTTAGAAATTAACACTAGATTGTTTATTACAGCCAATCCTGCTACGCCAATCCATGTATTTTGCCAATAAGGACGCAATTTTTCATCAATCATAGGTGTTACATACTCGTGAATAACACTTCTAGCGACAAAGAATGTTACTACCGTTATGGGCTCAGGTGCCGCACCTAAAATACCATTCGTTTCAACCAAACCTTTACCTACACCTACGATTGTAGTAATAGCATCCGCGGCACTTAATCCGTGAAAGATTGATTGTTTCGTTTTTTCTTTATCAGTTAAAGATTCAGCGAATGCTGGCTGAATGAACACAGCCAACATTGCCACTAGTAGGAGTATTTTACGCATTAGTTATAACATCCATCATATTTGTACAAGTAACCAACCTTGTGATTTGGGTTATTTGGATCTAATACTAAAGATGTATATTCTCCTGTTTTATAATCTACATCAGCAAATTTAGTCCATTGAAACTTTTGTGGCTTGCCTTCTTGTCCCCATACATTAGACAAAATAGGTTTCCATTCAAAGTACCTATGCCATAAAGGGTTATCTTTGTTAGCACTTTCTTCAATAAAGTGAGCATGAGGATCCTGATTGTTGAACCAATCATCATTAGCATATGACTTGCCTTCTTGTTTGTCCATGCCAAAGAATTGAGCAACTACACTATGAAAAGAATTCATAGCATTAACAGTATTAGAAAAGAAAGGGTTTCTACTACAACATAGAGCTTCAACTTCAATAAACTTCTTACCTGCCTTTATTACTCTATGTCTACCAAATAAAGTATCTTTAGGTAACTTCGTTACTGTCCATTTGTCGTCTTTCTTTACCATAACATTTTCATTATGATACCAACCATATGGATGTGTGTGGCTACCAATAATATCACCAACTTTATATGGATTCTCTGGTACCTTATCCACTTTCTTACGAGTATTAAGATCGTCACCAATCCTTTCAATCTTTTTACACATTTCTTTGACTAGTTCTTCTTTATACTCGCTAGCGGTTTTGTAATCCATACCACCTTTGTACTTGTCTTTACTATTGACAGTATCAAATATTTTGCTTAGGTCAGATTCATACATCTTAATTAATGGTCTTACAGATCCATCACTTTTAAGTGTAGCAATTAATTGAGCTGACTTTTCAAAGTAATCATCATATTCGTCTTGAGTGACACTATAGAATTCAAGTCTTTTACCTTGCTCAGTTTGTTTGATACCAACTGAGTTAGCGGCTTTTCTTAAGTGTTTACACGCACCTTGATTTAGACGCCTAACACTTCTATTATCAAGCAAATCAATCATTTCATTGAAAGATGCTCTTGTTCCTACATATATATTTGACATAGTTATATTTCCTTTCTGTTTCTTAACTATATTATTAATGTAACACGGATTGAATATCTGTCAACCATTATTTTGTGAACGATTTACCTAAACTTGGCACTAATATATGACCACCTGGATTCAATAAACTTTGCGTTTTTGCAAACCATTCATTATTGGCTTTGTGCTGATCTGCCGTTAAACCATTATAATGTTGTTCACTCCAGCCTAAATTAGCACTAGTGTTAGTTGTTTTTGCTTTTGCTTGAGCAACCCTTTCAGCATAAGTGCCTCTTTGTTTTGCTTGTCCCATCTTTTATACTCCTTTGTTTTGTTAACTTATATTATTAATGTAGCACAGATACAGTATCTGTCAACCTTTTATATGGGCAAAAAAGCCTTGTTTTTATTGGGTTTTTTAAAAAAAGTCAAAAAAAATCCCCCTAGAAATGAGCATAACTAGGGGGAATAACCTTTATTGCAAAGGTTTTATAAGCATAAATTGGAGTTAATCTTTATGGTCCAACCAAAGAACATAAAGTTTCACTATACCATTCAACAATAAAGAGCAAATATTTTTATTGTTAATATTATTTAGTCTTTTTTGAAATATATGATTAATTTAAACCTACACTACTAGCGAACCAGTATAACATTAACCAAAGTACCAAACACCAAAATAGTATTTTATACATTAAGCAACGGCGCTGTCATCAGCAACATATTTCCAGCCTGAGCCGTCATAGTATACTAGTCTATTTTGTGCCCCTGCTAAACTGTCTGTGGTTAAAAATGCAACATCACCTTTTACGGGACTTGCTGGTAAACTTGCGTGTGCTACAGGATTTATATTTACGAAGTCCTGTATTTTAACCATACTGGTATTTGGGTCTAGTGTTAGGTTATTACCACTGCTACTAATAATTGTATCAGGTAATTTTGTATTTGATAGTACACCACTACTATTTAGAGCGGCGATACCACTAGCACTGTCATAACTGTCAATAATTTCTTGTACTGCGTCTACAGTATCTTTTAAATCAGCTCTAGCACTTGCTGGACTGTCTGTTGTTTCATCTAAATTAGCCGTGCTTAGTACTGTTGTATTTGGGAATGCTGGCATATATTTTTATCCTTTATGTTATTTATCTTGGGCTCATTGTTCCGCCTAATTGCGTCACCAAAAAATTTGATCCACTTTTAACGAACATGAAAATTTGTTGATCTGTGCCTTGTGCGGCACTTACTGTGGCTAAACTAGTAACATAGTTAACACCTGTCTTAAAAGTAAATTCACCATTTTGACCTGCTGTACCTGATGTACAAGTTACAATCAAATACATTATATCACCATCTGCCATATTTGTTGGTGCATTTATTACTGTACTTGCTAAACCACTTGCGGCTGTTAAATTTACTTTTTGTAAACCACCATTACTATAATCTATATCAAAATCAGTGGCTGTATCTGATACTGTGCCTAAATCATATGGAGCACTTATACCAATTGACTTACCTTTAATATGTCCTGCGTTGTTTAATTCATAATCAACATCATCACTATAGAAACTGTATTTGTTTGATACTACACTACTTGCATGAATATTACTTGTATCTAGTTTAAATCCATATACAGTGTTTACATCACTTACTGCATCTGTAAATGGACTTACTTCTGCACCACTCATTTGATTAACTGTAAATCTATTAGCACCTGTTAGTGCCGCACTTGAACCATCTGCTTGTGGTGCCGCTAATACACCTCTAATTGTGTGTATGTGTGCATCGCTAACATCTACACTTGTATAACCTTTTGCAGTAATAAACTGTCCATTTAGTCCATCACCAAATCTTGCAAAAGCAAAATCACCAAACTGATAACCTGCAGTGTCTAGTACCAACTCAGTATACTGATTACGAATTCTCGCTTTACCTCTTTCAGCACCACTACCACTTTCACCAAAATCATCAGTCATTACAATTTTAGTAATTTGTGGGTTAGCGTGAACTCTATCATTCCAAGTGTTTAGGTCACTTAGGTATGAACTTGTAACAGGACCCATAATACGCAGTTGACTGCCTTCCATTGTGTCACTGCCAGTCCATGAACCACCCATAACTTGTGAACTACTAGTTTCAACAGGCTCACTCCAATCACCACCAATTATGAAACTATCACCTCTGTTACTACCATCAGTATTTTGTATACTTTTATCATCAACCTGAAGATGACCACCTAAAGTAGGTGTTGTGTCTAAACTAATGTCTGTTAAGCCTGAAGCATTTGCTTCTACTTTAAAAGTAGCACTAGCACTGTCATAAACTAAAATATAATCATCTGTTGGACTAGCAGGTATATCAAACATATCAATAATACTATTTTGATTTGTTATTGCTTGATTGATGTCGCCACGAGCACCACTGATACTATTTGTATCTGCGGCTGTTGTAGTTGCACTTGCTTTAGTTCCTGAGGGCCAAGTAGCCATTATTTTTTCCTATTGTAACTTGTTTTTTTCTTTTTCATAGCAGGCTTTTTTGAATAGCCTTTTGTTGTTGTTTTTTTCTTTTTAGTGTGCCAACTCATATCACGATCTCCATTACTTACTTTTCTTTGTTATACTTAGGCGCATTCTTTTACCTTTTTGCTTGGTTCGTTTCTGTTGTATTCTCATACCATTGTTGAAACTACTGCTACTTCTAGTAAGACTTCTGCCACCTCGTCTTACATAACTTGCACCTGCTCTGTGTCCTGCACAATTTGTTTTACATTGTGATCCATAATAACTTGCCATTTTATTTGTCCGCCAGTATAGTTAATATTTTTAACAGCGTTGCATTTTGTTCTCGTAAACTTGCTTTTAATTCGTCTATGTCTAATTGTATATGATGTAGATGATTGTCTTTAATTTGAGCAATATCAATACTAATTTGTTCTATCTTTTTTGTATTCTCTTTTACTTGATCATCTAACTTCATAATAATACTTACCTTAACTTAATACAATGTCACCGTTAGCACTTACGGTCATTGTGGGAAATCCAATCACTGTTACATCTGCTGTTGAAGTTTCTGCTACTTTGCCCCAAGTATCTAAATTATAACTAGTTACTACTGGTGCTGTTGCTGTTGTGTCTGTTAGTACAATTTGATATTTGTGTGCTGAGCTATAAGTGATACCCAAAATCCTGCTGTACGCCTTTATAATTGGGAGTGTGGTACCACTATTTGTAACACTTAATTGGTTAAATGTTTCTCTTTGTGGGTCAAATTGTACTTGTCCTGTTATACTATCTAATCTTGCTGTTTCTGATGCGTTTGTTACAGTTACTTGTAACTTAACATATCTGCCTCTTAAAAGTTCTGGATTTGTTTGTGGATTTACAGTTGTATAACTTAGATCATCGTCACTTACTTGTACTGCAATTACATTTGTACCGTTGCTGATTGCTTGTGCTGTAAGATAGAAATCTTGTATTTGTCCTAAATCTTGTGCTGTTGTTGTATGAACTAAATCATCAAATCCTGTTGAACCATTTATAGTTACACCATTACCTGTCCAATTGGTCCAATCAGCCCATGTAACACTATCATCTGCTAGGTCTTGCCAATCATATGTTCTTGTACTATACAGTGCCATTATAAAGCACCTCCTATTTGTATATTATCACTTTTAACTAGTGGCGGAGTGAAACTAAATGTAGCACTAGGTATTTGATCTCCATTATCCATAAGTGCTAATAATCTAAAATTAGTTGGTATGCCACTTGCAGGTATGAATGCTCTTACTAGATATGTTGTACCACTTACATTTTGAAATGTATTTGCTGGACCACTTACTATAGGAGTATACTGTTCAAGTATAGGGTGGTATACTTGTACTGCAATCATATTTGCATTGTCTCTAAAATTATCAGTCATGGTAAACTGTATATCTAATAAATGTTGTTTAACATTTGTACCAAAAGCGGCACCAATAAGTGGTAATGCTATAGCACCCATATTTTTCTCCTAACTAGTTGACCTTACTGTTATACTTGTTATTTTTAAATCATTTTTACTTAACACTGGTTGTGCTGGTAATTTAGGTTCATTTGCTGTTGGTGGTGGAGCAATACCTTCTTGCCATTCACTGCCATCCCAATAATAATATTTACCTGGTGTCAAACCACCTACATATTTTCTTTGTGTGGTCTCACCATATTTTACTTGTGTGTCATCAAATACATATTCTGCTGGTGTATGTTCTGTTGCTGTGATGTCAATTGTATAATCATTGTTAAGTGTTAAACTGCTTATTCTATAATAAGCACTGCTAAAGCCTAGTAAATCATATGTTACTGTTATAATATCACCTACTTCTGCTTCATGTAATTCTGCTGTGGCTCTGAAACTGATATGTTTTTTATTTCTACTTTGATTTAAGATTGTTTTACCAATATCACCTGCCATATTTCTATTTGTAATATGATTGAATGCAAAGTCTTTTGTTAGTCGTTTGCCATTGTCTTCTGCTAATAATGTTTGATCTAAAGCACTATCTAAAATTGGATAGATAACTTCATTTGATTTCCAATCACTTGTAGGATCAACATAAGTTATTTTTACTTGGTTATAATGGTCTCTAGTACCATTTGCTTGTAATTTTATACCACCTACAATGTGATCTCTTGTAACAGCAAACACAACATTTGGTGTTGTATTTTGACTGTCTGTTGAATGTCCTGTATCCTGTAATTTTAGTTTGAATCTACCTTGTATATAAGGCATACCACTTCTAGCATTTGCTAAAAATGTTTTTAAGTTGTCTAATATACTACGGCTTGTATCAATAACAGCATCACAAGTCAACACAGGTCCTGTACCACCACCTGCGGCATATTCTACTGTTTGTGCATACTTGGCTCTTGCTGTACTGAAACTTGTAAAGTCAATTCTATCATTTGATAGACCTTTACCATAAATTGGATTTCTTAAATAATCTAAAATACAATCTGCTGGGTTACTACTCCATGTAACTGTTTCACTATTGTATGCTGTACTATGACTGTTTGTTAAGCCTGTACAATCTTTTACTTTTTTACCTTTTACAATAGCAGTTACTCTTGGTACACCTTGATATGGATTAGCATCACTGTCTTCAATTGATTCAATCTTACGCCATTCTAATCTAAGAGCAACATAAGCCAAACCTCTTAATCTATGATCATCTGTCCAATCACTTGCTTCTTTTAATAGTGTACTTGCTGATTGATTTGCGGCACCTGTAAATCTTTCTATTTTGTATCTGTCTTTGAATCTTTCATCTAGTATATCTACATCATCTAAAAATACTGTTTCAATGCTATCTATTTCACCTTCTGACAGTACACACGCCAAATAAAGATACTTGTTTCTATCTCCACCTG
>Ga0070753_1000402_pt1 | contig 26641 bp, 34 predicted proteins | sample VirMetDEL_Aug_31_FD_77441 | JGI IMG/M metagenome (GOLD analysis project Ga0070753, IMG submission 77441) | Aqueous microbial communities from the Delaware River and Bay under freshwater to marine salinity gradient to study organic matter... | ecosystem: Environmental > Aquatic > Marine > Coastal... | reverse complement strand
TTTCCCGCTCAAGCCCTTCCAAATACCCCGGCGTATTGATCCGGGTGATCGTGGCCTGTGTGGTGGCGGCTTCCTTGAGTGGGATTTGCGTTAGGTCAAACGCGGCGCGTTCTTGGTATCCCGTCTTCTCGCGCGCCGCTCTCGCCAAAGCTGCTGGCTCTTCTTCTGCTGCAACAGCCGCACCGACCGTGGGGGCTGCACCAAGGCGCGCTAGTGCTCTCCGTGGAACCGCGTTTATGTCGCGGTCGACCGCAGCGTCGGCTAAGCGGTTTTGTTTTGCCTCGTCGATCTTGGCCAGCTCAGCAGCCAAGTCCACTTTGAGCTTTTTTTCATAAAGCCCTTTGCTTGCTTCGGACGCTGCCTGAGCGCCACCCTGTAGGGTTTTGGCTATTGCAGCGCCAATGAGTCCGAGCGAGTTAGCCATTGCGGGGTGCTCCGTACTGGTTTAGCAGTTGGTACATCTTTTGGGTGTTGCCGCCGAATTTGCGCACCACTTCTTCCACCATCACCTGCATCGCATCGGCAATGGCTTTGTTGCTGACCTCATCCATTTGCGCTTGGCGCAGGAAGTCAGCGGCTTGCGCAATCAGGTAGGTGCCGGCGGGGATCAACACGCTGGGCGGGATGGTGTTGTTTGACTCGTTAAAAAAGGTCACGACCATGTTGGCAATGGCGCGGCCTAGTCGAACGGACAGCGGTCCTTCGCCCTTGAGTTGGCTCAGAGCCATTTGGTGGGTCTTATCGCCAAACATGAGTTTCATGCCAGCGAGCACGACCCGGTCGTAGGCTTCTTTCACATCTGCGGGTACTTCAATCCCCTCGGCGACTGACTCGGGGGTGATGGGCATTTGGTCATTAAGTAGTGCCATGTGGACCTCAGGCTTGGTTTTGGATTAAGACGGCGTTCGGGTTGAGCTTGTACGGCTGCGTGTACCTGCTCAGGTTGTTGTTGAGGTTGGCACGCCGCTGCACTTCAAGCTGTGCGTCGGCCCGCGCCTTCTCCGCCAGTGCGCGCTTGTAGTCCGTGTCGGCTTCGAGTGCGTCGGCCTCAGCCGCAGATTTACCGCTCAAAATATTCCCAGCGGCCTCTAGGCCACCGGCTGCGGCCTGAGACATCATCATGGCCGCCATCGGGTTTTCTTTGGCGTAGCTGGTGAACTGGCCGATCAGCCCGGGGCTTTGCGCCCCAGCCGCTGCGGGCGCTGCGGCCGGTGCCACTGCTGGTGGTGGCGGAGCGGTGACCGGCACAACCGGTTGTGCTGGGTTCACCGACCCGGTCGCCAAGGGCGAGAGTTGAGACTGGGACAGGTTCGCCGGTGGTGTGGTCATTGAAGCGTTTGTGCCCTGAGCAAATGGTGTGGTTGTCGCGGGGGCGGCTGGCGCGTCACTGAACACCTCAGCAACCTTGGTGTTAAAGCCACTGCCTGGGTCAGACAGATAGCCACCGATTCCGCCCGCCAGCGAGCTGACCGCGCCAAGCTTCATCAAATCTGAGTTGCCGGTCAGACCGCCGACGGCTTGCATGGCGCCACCGGCAAAGACCAACCCTTGTGCTACGGACATTGCAGCGAATGACCCGGCGGCGGCATACGCACCGTACATCTGGGCGCCGCCCAGAATCACGGCAGCGGCTGGGGCGTTTCGCTCTCCATAGGCTGGCCCGCCAGTCGGATCACCGATTGGTCCCATGGTGGCCAGCGTTCGGGTATCCGCCAGCGACAGGTAGTGCTTGTGTACAGCGCGGTTAGATAAAGCTGGTCGCATGTTTAGTCCTCGAAAAGGGCAGGTCGCCCAAGAAAAAGTAGTCAAACAGGTGGTCGCTCCATGTGCGCTCAAAGCCCAGCCGCTCAACAAAGCGGCGTTCGGCGCGAGCACTCAAAGGAACCCGGGTGGTAAGAAACCCCTTGCGGTCAAAAAGGGGCTGCAAGAAATCCTGTGTGCGGCCCTTAAGGATCGGGCGGCAGCCGGAGACAACGGCAAAGTGAATTTCGCTGCCGCGCATTACCGCGCTGCAAACGTGTTTGCCATCCAAGAAACCCGGGATGACCTCCCAGTCAGCAAAGTCCACGGCCGTGGCCCCGGGCACCGCATCGATGACCGGCTGTAGCCACTGCTCACGCATCGCTTAGGCTGTTGCCTCTTCCTCTTCGGCGGGGGCGATGATGTCTTTGAGCCCTTCGACGTTTTCGTTGAGCGCGTCAAGGATCGCCATACCACCTTGCAAGTTTTGGATTTGGGTGGTGATGCCGTTGTTGAGTGCTTCGGTACTCAGGTCAGGATTCATGACAAGGTCGTTGATGTTTTTGAGCGCCTGGGCGAAGAGCTCTGACGCGGAGGCTGACGTCTGCATAAGTTGCTTGAAGTCAGACTCGATCTGGCCCAGTTCCACTCGGGTCAGGGCATCGATGTTTTGTAGGGCGATCCGAGTCTCGGCATCCGCGTTGGTTTTGGCTGCATCGAACGAGTTAACGAGCTGCTGTTTCACCAAGTCGCTCTGGGTGTTGAACTCCGCTAACGCCGCTTCTTGCTCGCGCCGCGTATTGGCTTCAATCCCCGTGTTCTCCTGACCCACGTTGAACTGGTCGGTCTCGGCTGCCAGACGAGCGTTGAACTGATCAGCCTCGTTTTGCTGGGAGGCGCTGAACTGGGCGGCGGTATTTTGGGCTAAGGCGTTGTTCGCTGATGCAGTATTTGCTGCAGTGGCGTTGAATTCAGCTTGCGCCGCTCGGGTTTTGGCGTCGGCTTGCGCAATCGGGAGCGCGTTGGCAATAACGGCGTTTTGACCAGCGCCGATTGCCATCGAGCTGTTGAGCAAGCCCCGCTTGTTCATGTCCTGCAGGGCATTGGTCTTTGACTGTTGCATCAGCGGGCTGTTTTGCGCAATTAGCCCCTGAAGCTGGTTGGCGACCGATTGGTCTGTGGTGTCACTCCAGTCTGTGGTGCTGTAGGTCGTTGCGTCGTACCCGGTGGAAGTGACCGTATCAGGCGTGCTCGCCTTCGCGAAGGTGCCGGATGCCGCAGGGACCGTGGGCGTTGCGGTTGTGGCGTTGGTTTTGTATGACTCGTCAAGGGTCGGGTTTCTGACCGTTGGGGTCGTGATGTCGAATGGGTTGTTGTCGACGGCCATTGTTTAACACCTCCAAGCTCTGAGAGCTTTATTGATTCGGCTGTTGGGGTCGTTAGCGACCTTCTTTGAGGTCAGCTTGTTTTTCATACCGCGCATCCGGGCGCAGAACGAGTCGCGGCGTTTGCCACCCTCGGGCTGTGGGCGCTTTAAGTCAGAGCCCGGGTTCTCGCGTTCGTAGCTTCGGCGTCCCTTTTCGTTGAGGCCGCCCTTGGGGTCTTTGCCCTCTTTGCGCTTCCATGCCGCGCTCATTTGGCTGCCACCCCTTTGGACTTCTCAAAGCTGCGCATACCAGCGATGCCCAAAATCCCCGACAGGATCACCCACAGTTGGTCGGCATCGACCAGCGGCGGCGGTGTCAGGGTTGCCGGCACCCAGCCCTTGGCTTGCAGCAGGGACCAAACCCAGCCAAGCATTGGATAGATCAAGAATTGATAGGCGAGGGCAGCAGCGCCAATCCACCCGATAGCTGGGCGCCAGCCGGAGACGAACACCGACTTGTGCTGCGCCTCAGCTTTGTTGACCTCGATTTGCGCGAGGTCCATCGCCTGGTCGAGCTTGCGGTTTTCAATGGCAAGCTGCAGCCGTTCCTTGTCCGTGGTGATGAGGTCACCGGCTACTTTGCCGACGGACTCAACGATTGATCCAATGCCAAGTAGGTTCATAGTGACTTCAGGGTCCGGTTGATCCAGCCCAGCAGAAATTTCGACTGGGTGCGGTTTCTGTTGCAAATGGCCGCATAGCGGGCGACCTTGGCAAGGGCATAGGACTTTTTGAACGAATCGCCGTCCATGGCCGCTAGCGCTTCAACGGTTTTGGGGCCGAGCACGCCGTCGGGCTGGGAACCTACTACCAACTGGGCCAGCTTCACTGCGGTGCGGGTGCCTGAGTTCACGCCGAAGTCAAAGATCGACTCGGCGATTTCTTGGGGTAGGTCATCCCCCCGGATCGGTCGCCAATAGGCGTCTCGGTAAAAGTCGCGCACCATGGCCGTCAACTCCGAGCTGAACTCCTTGCGGTCGATCAATTCCCAGCCAGCCCAGTCCGCGTTCATATTGCGGGCGATCCCCGCGTAGGTCATCCCGCCCCGGTCGCCCGCCACGTCGTGCAGCACGTAGCCACCCTCGTTTTTGAGCATTTGGTCAAAGGCTGGTTCAAAAATTGCCATGGCGGTCCTATTTACGTTGCAGTGCGGTGGCGCCAAAGTACGCAGCGACCAACCCGGCCAGCGACAAAAAGGCCATGTCAAAGGCTGGGACCTTGCCGTACCGCTCGGGGTCGACGATGATTGCCGCGACCATGGCCACCATGCAAAGCAGGGCGACCCAGCACATGCGGCGACGGTTGACCTGGTAGGCGCCAGCGTCAGGCAGGGGTTCCACCAGCCATCTCCACAGCAAGCCAGATCAGTAGCCAAATGCTGTAAAGCATCCCGCCGATCAGGACGGCAAACGCCAGATTCAAAAAAAGCGCCTTGCGGCGCTCTTGTTGCAGGTGCTCGGCTCGGCGCCTCTCGGTCGCCAGCTTCTCGCGCATGCGCATCATGTCGAGATACACCTCTTTACCAAACCGCAACACCAGCATCGAGCGCAGCTCTTTTTCCTGCTCCAGCAGCTTTTGCCTCTGCAGCGTGAGCTCAAGGGCTTCTTTCTCAACGGAGCCACCGGCGACCAGCTTCTTGAAAAGCGGTGGGTTCTTGGCCTTTGACTCCGCACCCCGAATGGCTGCTACGCCGTCAAAGAATTTGCCGAGGTGCCCACCAATTTCGACCAGCTCTTTCCCTACCGAGATGCCAGCCTTAATCGCCGCATAGGCGCTCTGGCACGCGGCGAAAGCAGTGACTGGGTCCATCTCACCGCTGCCTCATGAACCAAGGCATGAAGTCTCCGTAGTAGATTGGCGCGATCGAGGTGTCCCAAAGTGTGACGTACCCGTAATTTTCAGTGTTGTTAAAGTTGGACGGGGCTCTGTACGATGCACCAGACCCACTCGCTTTCCAGTTGACGTTGTAGGTGTTGCGCCGCAGTACCTCTCCGCTGGCTTGCTCTACGACTAGGTATTGGCTGGGCAGCGACGACCAGTCGGCCTCTAGTCTTGTTTGGGAGGTTCCGGTCGACCAATTCGTTCCTGCTGGCGCCTCAAGATCGCAGTCGATCCAGGTGATCTTCTTTGAGCCATTGGTGGTTGCGCCGATCCCGTCGTCGGTAAATATCTTGTAGGGGATATGACCGGTCGGGGTGTAGCCAATTTCAAAGGCGTAGCAGGTCAGCGACGTGCCGCCACAACTAATCGAGCCAATGTTGCTTGCAAATTTAAATATGGTGTCCGTCAGACTATTGGCGTTTCCAACTTTGACGCCAACACTGTTTGGGTTGGCAGTGAGAATGTTGCCGCTGTTGGAGTAAGAAAAGTTGGTGTTTGAGTACAGCGTGATTCGGCCTGGTGCGGTGGAGTTGACTGGGTCATCCACCATAAGGTGATTGGTGACAGTCCCAAACTCGTGCCAGGAAGTAAACGACACATACGGGAAATTGGTTTTGCCAGTGATTTGGAGTTCGCCGCCATTCCAAAGTAAAGTGATTTTGTCGCCGGTGGGGTAGCCTGATACGGCGGTGGTGTCGGTTTTGCAGTTCCCGACCCTGAAGGTTTTGCCGTTGAAGTTGATTATTCCGCGGTTCAAATATGCCCACGTTCGGCCAGCTCCCGAGTGCAAGGGGCAAGAGATATCGTTTTCTAAAAGAATCGTCCCGTTGTTGGGGTTATCGACGATGAAGCTGACACCAAAAGCGGGGCTCTCAAGGGGGAAGTAAGTCGGCACCGGGTTGGTTAGCGTGCACGTCCCGCTGGTAGTCCCAAGGGTCACCAATTTGTGTTCGTGACCGGTTTCGTAGTTTGAATTGGGGCTTTGCAGGGTGTACAAGGTGTTACTGGGGTCGTAAACCTCGATGCCCTCATCGATCGTGCCGTAGGCATCCGTGATGAATTGATTTTGGTAATTGCCACCCCAGACCAAATTCCGGTAATCCGGGCCGGTCGAGTAGGTGGTGTAGGACCAGATTTTTAGCTTTTTGATGTGATTTATCGATGTGTCTAATGGGTAGAGGGCGGACCACCGGGTGTTGGAGGAAGTGCTTTGTGGGCCATGCGGCCAATTGAACTTATGCTGATACGTGAAGCCATTGCCGCCTTGAACATCGATGGTGACGGTCGGCCAGTTGCCAAAGATCGGACAGATTCCTTTTCCAACGTAGTAATAGCCAGAACCCGAAAGCAAGCCCTGACTGGTCCTTAGGATAATTCGCGGGTCTGTTCCAGTGATCGAAAAATTAGGGTTAGTGCAAACAACTGAAGGGTAGTCGGCGTACGAAAAGCTAAAGCCGCTGCCGTCGTAGTACTCGACCTGATTTTCGTAAATAGAATCAGCCATGACCGTTATGGTGTTGGTCCCGCTCGTGCCCCAGTTGATCGATCCTGAGGTCGTGTTCATAGCGATTGTGTTCGAGGCAGTGTTCACCGGGCCATTGATTAGTCCGTAGCACAACAAATCGTTGTCGTTGAGATCGAGTGTCCCGCCGGTGCGCCACTGCAGGCAAGGCGAAACACTGAGTTCCTTTGTTATGGAGACGTAACTTTGCAGTTGGACTGTTCCGCCAGGGCAATCCATTTCCAGAATGGAAAATTTTCCACTGCCCATTAACGGAAGATTCACCACCGACGTTGTGCCGCTGGGCGTCTTGAAGCGCGCTCGTGTGGTTGCGTAGGTGTAAATGTTCGTGTTGTAGTTGATGTAGTCGCCATAAATGTGCTGCTGCATCAAACTGCTGTAGGCGCGAAGGTAAACAGACCCATCCACGGTGGCGCTGTACGGGGCGTAGATGAGCAAATCCTCTAGACGCAAGTCGTACATGTATATGGAGGTCCGGCTGGAGGATGTCGTGATTACCTCGCCAATGTGAAGCGAAAGCCGCGGGCTTGATTCGACCAATACCTGGTTGATGGCGATGGTGCTGCTACTACCACCCCCAGTACTGCGCCGGCCCGAGGTTTCCAGCACGGGAGTCCCGGCAAAAGCCATGGTGGCTGGAAAGAAAACCATATTTGCCGAAGCGATGCGGTTGGAAAGAATCAATTTGTAGGACTGGAAATCTATCGTCCCCGTAAAACCGCGGCAGTCAATTGACCCAATCCACTCATCCTGGCCGAGCTGAGCCGTGCCTGTGCCGCTATTTGCGTCAAACACATAGGCGTCGGCGTCGTCGTTGGGTGTGACTCCAGCTGTGCCACCTGAACTCGATGCCCAGTTATTCGAGTCACTCCATGTCCCGCTGCCGCCGGGAACCCAGTAAAGCGTTGCCATTACTCGGCCTCAGGCTCCGGCGCTGGCGGCTCAACAAGCTCGCCGCCGTTGCGACGCATGACTTCGATTTGCTTCAGATTTCTGATCGCGGAGGTCTTTTCGGCGATTTGCGTTTCAATAACGTAGGCGTCGGCGTAAGCTTGCTTGAGCTGCTCGATCTCTTCGTCGGTGTAGGTGTGGTCCTCGGGCAGGGTGAGGGTGCTGTTGAATAGCCCGACTTCGGTTTCGACTGAATATTTAATGCTGGGCACAAATTACTCCTGAATAACGGCAATCACGTCCCAACGTGAAAGCCCGGCGTTGTAAACCATTCCTACGTAGGTCGTTTTTGTTGCTACCGTTGAAGTCGGTTTTGAGGCGTTGGCGTCGACGTACACCGAGTTCCATGTGATGGTGCGAGCAGTCCCGTTGTCGAGAAAGCGAAACAGCAGCTTGTCGCCATCGCTCATCCCTGTGGCCGCATTGATCGTGATGTTGCTCGCCAGTGCGGTGAGGATGTACATGTCCGTCGTCGCGAAGTTTGGGTTAATGATGGTGCTGGTGGTGTAGGACGTGACGCGGGGGTAGTTAGCAGCGGCTGTCGCAGAAGAGGCAGCGTTGGTCTCAGAAGTTGCGGCATTGGTCGCTGATGTGGCCGCGTTGCCTGCTGAGGTCGAGGCGTTGGACGCATACGTTGACGCGTTGGATGCGTACGTGGAAGCGTTGGACGCGCTGGTGCTGGCCGAAGAGGCTGAGGTCGAAGCGTTTGAGGCCGACGTAGCCGCGGCAGACGCCGAGTTCGATGCGTTGGTTGCCGAGGTGGCGGCATTGGTCTCCGACGACGCGGCGTTGGTTTCCGAGGTTGCCGCGTTTGTCGCAGAGGCTGCAGCATTGGTTGCCGATGTGGCGGCTGCGGTTGCTGATGCCGCAGCGGCGGTGGCGCTACCAGCGACAGCGTCAACGTAATCCTTGCGCACTGCTTCGTCGGCTGCCGTTGGGGTGGGCAAACCGGTGATGGCGTTGCTACCCATGGCGATTGCACCGCTCATGGTGCCACCGCTGGTGCTCAAGAAGCCGCCGACCAAGCTGTCGGCATAACCCTTCGTCGCTGCGTCGTCGGTTGCGGCGGGCGCTCCCAGTCCGGTGATTTTGTTGCTGCCCATGGCGATAGCACCGGTCATGGTGCCGCCGGCTAAGGCCAGCCGCGTCGCGACCGCCGTATCCACTTCGGATTTGGTGTACGCGTCCGAGATGCCGTAGCCGGAGATCGTTGTTGGGGTGGTCCCTGCAGTGACTCGGCCGTATTCGTCAACCGTGACCGATCGGTAGGTACCGGCCGTGACAATGCTGCCAGCTAGGTCGATGGAATCAGCATTCACCACAATCCGGCCAGTGTCGGCAGTTGCCACGTTCAGCGTGTTCCCCGACTTGGTCATCCCAGCGCCAGCGGTAATTTGCCCAGCGCCGGAGAACTGCACCCAAGTGACGTCGGTGGTGCCTAGCGTCCCCCCAGCATCGACCGTGCAGACAAAGCCGTTGTCGCCGCCGGCGGTGCCGGACTCGACGAATACGAACGCCGATACCAACTCGGCCCACGTATTGGCGTCCGAAGCGCGCGACCAGGCAGTGGCCGAGGCAACATAGATACCGTTTTCCTCTGCATCTGTTTGGTTTTTAACCAGGACTCGGTCACCCGCAACGACCGCGACGCCGTCAATGGTTTGCTCAGTCGACAGGGTGATATTGGCTGTTGTGGCAACGCGAACCGATGCTTTGGCGTCCAGCCCCTGCACCGCGGTGTCCACGTAGCCTTTGTTGGCAGCATCACCGGCGTCATTGGGGTCGCCGAGGCCGGTGATCTTGTTGCTGCCCATAGCGATGGCGCCGGTCATGGTGCCGCCACCTAAGGAAAGTTTGGTGCCGTCCGCCGTGTCGACGTAGGTTTTGGTAGCGGCGTCGTCGGTGGCAGACGGGGCTTTTAGCCCGGTCACCGTATTGCTGCCCATGTTCAGGTCGCCCGACATGGTGCCGCCGGCTAGGGGTAGCTTCGTCGCGTCAGCCGTGTCGACGTATAGCTTGGTGGCAGCATCCCCGTTATTCACAGGGGCGCTTAAGTTGGTAATGGTGGCCGTGGTTCCGGCGTCCATGTCCAAGCCACCCGTAATGGTGACGTTGTTAAAAGTCGAGCTTCCGCTGGAGGTGACATTACCAGTCACGTCGCCCGTGACATTGCCTGTGACGTTGCCGGTCAGATTGCCCGTGACATTGCCTGTGACGTTGCCCGTCAGACCGCCGGTTATGCCCGAAGTTGCGCTCAGCGTTGTGAACGCGCCGGTGGAAGGGGTAGTGGCGCCGATTGTGGTGTTGTTGATCGCGCCACCACCCAGTGTGACCGAGGACCCCAAGTTGACCGTGGAGCTGGCGGTCAGCGTCGTAAACGCACCCGAGGACGCTGTGCTCGCCCCAATTGGGGTGTTGTTGATTGAGCCACCTGTGATGGTGTTGCCAGTGAGCGTGTTGGAGGTAAGGGTGCTGGTGGTGATGGTCAGACCCTGCAGCGCGTTGCTTGCGATCAGAGCCGTGCCGCCTGCGTTAACGATGGCGACCTTGTAGCCGTTACCCGATAGGGTAGGGAGTTTGTCAAATCCGTCGGTAATCAGCTCCAGCTCGTTGCGCATTGAGGCCGAGGAGCCTGGGCTGTTGGGTGCTGGGAAAGTGGCGTGGACGTAGTAGCTGTTGCTCATCGAATGCCCCTACGGGGTGTGTAGTGGAGGATGACGCTGTTGACCGTAAATGGCCGGAACAGGTCAGATTCGCTAGAGATTCGGATGCCGATGTTCTCGCCCGTGCCGACAACCTCGACTTCGGTGGGGCTGACCTCCTGCGCGTCAAAGACAAAGTTGTCCCACGTGGTGTCGTCCCAGAAACTTGAACGCAAATCGGTCGTGTAAACCGATTCGCTGGGCTGCTCCATGTAGGCGCTTGAGTACGCCAGTTCATAGGCAAACTGAATCTCGGCGTAGCTGTCGCCAGTCATCTCGACGCTGGCGCGCCTGAAGCGCTTGAGTACGCGGGGTGAGTTCACGGCGTTGTAGATAAGGTTCAAGTTGGCAGCGATAGGCGAGCCGTCAAAACTGGAGCCGACATCCATCTCGTAGACGAAGCCCTCGGTCGAGCCAAAGAATTGCCGCGCCTGACCTGTACTTGAGTCGCCCTCGGCAAAGCACAGCACCGGGCTGACAAATTGCATCGGCATCGAGCCAAGCACTTTGCCGTTGACGATCGTCACGTAAAGGGCGGTACCGTCATTGAAATAAACCCGGTACTGACCCTTTTCACGTTGGACCGATGAGGCACAGGCCAGGGCACGCTTGCTGGCCACGAACGGGTTGATGTTCATGGTCAGCGACGCCGGTAAAAAGTTTCCGAAGCTCAGCGCCGTGCCAAGGGAGATCACGCCTCGATCGTCCAGCACGTAAGCCACGTCCATGTTTTGCGCCGTGTAGGCCAGACCGCCAGTCCCTGAGTTCAGGGTGGCTAGGCTGAAGTCTGCCGAGCTGGTGCCATAAAGCACGTTTGTGTCACGCCTGGTGTAAACAGCCAGAGCGCCCGAGGTCTGATCACCGGGTAGGGTGAGCAGATTGGTAATGGGGGCGTTCATCGCCAGTTCACCGGCGCCCAGCAGGGGCGTCCACTGGTAGGGGTCGCCCAAGGCACTGAACTGCAGGCTGGCGCCAAAGCTCAAAAACAGATGCTGCTTGTGAAACGAGATGTGCTCAGGGGTGTCTGTGGCCATCCCGCTGCTAATAGGTACCAGCGTGGTGCCGTCGAATTCAAACGCCCGGTTTACCCCATCGCAGCCATAGACCTTGTAGTTGGTTGTGCCGCCGCCAAAGTTGGCAATGACGGTTTCAAACCGACCGTTCGGTAGAAATGATATTTGGGTAACGGTGCTGGTGCTTACCGCTTTTACGGCTGCGCCGACCTGAAGGTTTTCCCCAGATTGAAAAGTACCGGTGACTCCGGTGAGAATTAACCTGCCAGTCGCTGTACCTGCGCCCCACGTCCCGGTCTCTAATACGACCCGGGCAACGGTAGCGCTGGCACCACTTGTCGCGCCGTCGACCGTGTCGCCGTCGCTTATTTCCGCCGTACCTGTTCCAAAAGATATTTCTTTCGGCAGTGTGACTTGAGTCCACCCGGTGGCTGTGCTTTTGTAAAGATCAGCCGCGGTGCCCCCAGAGTTGTTCCGAAATGCGAATACCACATCGTTGTAGTAGCAAACCCCAAGAATCGACCCCGAGCCGGGGATTGCCGTTATGGAAGCGCGGTAGTAGTCGGCCGCCAAGTTTTTGTAGGACGCATCCAGCAGACCGTCGGAGCTAATACCGGTCACCTGGACCAAGTTGGCTTGCGCAGTAGCCGAGACATTGAGGTCTTCGCCCTCTAAATAGGTACCCACCGTCGCCGTGACCGCAATCGTGCTGTCGGTCACAGCAATCACGTACCCCGAGGCGGCACTGGTGGCACCGACCAACGTATCACCCACCGCGACAGTGCCCGAGAAGGTCACCGCCAGCAGGGTGTAGATCGCATCGCTTGGGCGAGGGCGCCCATCAAAGCGCTCGTAGCCACTGATACGGGTGTAGCCGCCATTGACCGAGCACTCAAAATTAGCAGCTCGTCGAGCAATCCCCGAGGGGAGTGAGAGCGCCGGAGTGACTTGATCCAGCCCGCCGCCTAAACGAATAAGGTCGTAGCGGACCGGAGGCACGGCTCTCATGCTAGCGGCGGCCCAGTGGTGATGGGCGGCATTTGATCAACCAACAGCCGCTGGTACAGGCGTTGGTACTCGGCCTCGCCGCGCTGGTAAACCTCGCTGGCCGCCTCGTAACCCCCGTAGTACATCATCGCTCGGTAGACGATGATTAGGTGGAAGTTAGTCGGTAGCGCCGGCTCATCGGCATCGGCAGATAGGGTCACTGGCTTTTGGTAGTACTCAAAGCCGATTACGTAGGCTTTGTCAGGGGTGCTGCCGAGCCCGACCTTTTTGTCGGGGGCAACCGTCACGATCACCGGGCGGGTGTAGGTCGTGCGCTGATTGCCGTACATGTACAGGTTTCTAAATTCGGCGTAGTCAAGGAAATTAATGATTTGCTCATCGGCGTAGTTCTCGCCGACCGTGCTGCAGCGAAAGCTATCGCGCTTCCAGTTGGCAAAGGTCGAGCCGATACCCGCCTCAGTGGCCGTGTAGAACTGCTGCTGCGCCGTGGTGTTAAACGTCGACTCCGCGCGCAGCCACTGCCAATCGTCGCGGCTGGTCTGAATATCAGTCCAGGCCGCGTTAATCCAGTTGGCCATGCGAGCGCTCTCACCCGTTAGGTTTTGAGCGGTCGATAGCGCAGGGCCGGATACGCCGCATTCCACGCGTAGCCGGTTGACCAGTTCAATGAAGGTCATGCAGCCTCAGCCAGCACGTTGTTCAGCCACCCCCGCCCTTTGGGATTGGGGTCTTCGACCAAGTCAAAGGGGTACACCAATCCATGGCGCGCCACCATGTCGACTTGGTCAGGGGCGCTAGGGTTACGGGTGACTTGGTTGTAGCGGGTCTCTTTCATCCGAGCCAGCACCTCGACGTACTTGCGTTTGATCTTGGTCGGGTAGCCACGGATGATTGGCTGGTTGGTGCCGTTTACGTTAACCAAGACCTGAGGGGGCTGGTTTTCGTCGGTGGAGCTGTGAATCAGTATCGTGACCAACTCGTTCATGAAAGCTTCGTTGGCTGCCATGGAACGAAAGTCAGTGGACTCGGCCACGGTCTCGACCACAGGTTGGTCGTCAGAAAATTCAACACCTTCAATTGCAGGTCGTTTCGGCATAATCACCTCTCGGTTTAAAAAAAGAAACCGCCAGCAGGGTTCACTGGCGGGGCTGGTTGAATTGGAAAAAGCGGGTCAGTAGGTGCAGTCGGCTTCAGCAAGCCGTGGCCGGCTTATCTACCTGTTGCGGGGACCGTTATGAAAAAAAGTCCTGAGTGGTGGGCTCTAAAAAAGGTAGCTGACGAAGAATGGCAGGCGCTTGAACAGCGCGCGCGCGACGCCACATCCCCCTCCAAAATCGGGTCCGGTTTGTCCTACGAGCAATACAAGGCTCTTCGGGAGTCGGTAGACAAAACATTCGATGCTGAGCGTGAGGAGCTGGAAAAGAAGAACCGGCAACTCCTGGATGCGCAGCAGGCTAAAGACGAAGCTGAGATCGTCGTGCACCTGGTTTGGTGGTTGGCCACAGCAGAGCTGACTAAATTTAGTATCGAGGACTTGATCGACAAGGTCTTAAATAGCAACTTAGCGAGCCTTGTCACTATTTCGTCAGAAAAAACAATATTCAGAAAAACGGGCGCCTACGGTCGACCTGAGAGGGTTAAATTTGTTGAAGTATTGTTTGAGACAACGTTTGATCATGTGCAGATTGGACCTGGATATAGATTAGGCAAATACCTTGGGGACTACGCTAGAGCGCACGGTTTCAAGGGGAAGATGTTTCTTAATGGGTGGCCCCATGATGGTCGGCTTGGGATGGCAGCGAGTGACATCAAGTCAATTGCGAAGTTGACCGCAAATATTGATGATTACCCCCTCGATATTCGCCTGAGCGACTTGTTCCCCAAAACGGACGGAGATGACTCTGACCCCTCAGACCCCGAATCGTTACTATCGCCGATCGAGCCAGGTGATCCTGATTATTTTGGTATCCCCGAATTAGATCAACCGCTTGAACCGCCGCCTGCGGAAGCTGGGGATGAAGCTACAGAGGCTCCCGTTACAGAGGTTGAGGATGAAGCTGCGGAGCCGTTGGAAGAACCCACTGAAGAACAAAAGCCCAAAGTCTGGTCGTCAGGGCGAGACCCGAGTCAACCGTTTGAGCCAAAGAAGTGAGCGCCCCGAAGGGCGCTCTTTTTCTTACAGGGCGTTACCCGGCATCACCATGCAGTCGTAATACGCATCGGTGATCCCGCTGGCGCCTAGGTCGGTTGTGCCGGCAGTGAACGTGGTGCTGGCGTCGGTGGTGACCTTAATCAGGCCAACCAGCGTCGTGCCAGTCGCGTTCGTTCCCGGGACCGGGCAGACCTCACCGGCCACACCAATCGGACCTTGGGTCGTCGTGATGTTGCCCGAGGCATCAGCCCAAACGCCGAACAAGCAAGCCTGGGAGGCTGCCAGGGCGGTGTGGCCGCTGCTGAAGGTGAGGTTATCGGTGGCCGACTTGGACTTAAACACGCCGTCGCTGGTGTAGGTCAGGGTGTTGGCCGTCTTGAAAGTGGCCGAGTTGGTGCCTTCGGCTAGGCCGGCGGCGGTCAGCGACATGTAGCCGCTGTTTGCTTGCTCAAGGTTGTAGCTCATTGCGAGGCTCCTTAATCGGTTACGTAGGTCGCGAGAGTGGTGGCGTAGTCGGTATCCGTTACGCCAGCATCCGCATCAAGTTTTGCCATGACGGCTTGCAGACCATTCACGAGGGCGGCCAGTAGCTGGCGCAGCTCTTGCTCGGTCAAGCCGTCGGGGATCGCGCTTACGCGCTGTGCGACTGATTCAGCCATGGTGTTTCCTTAAGTAAAGCCGGGGACTAGCCCCGGCGTGGTTTACAGAGCGGTTACACCGGCCTCGATACGAGCCATAAAGGCGTCGTTCAGGCGCACGGTCGCGAAGTAGGTCGAGGCACCGACATAACCAAACTGACCCAAGGGGTTCGCATGGTTGGTGTCGTTGGCGCTCAACACGATCGGCTTGACGGCGCTCATGCCCTTCAAAGCGACCTGACCCCAAGCGTCCTCACCAATGATGATGAAGGGGTACACGTCGACGTTGGCAGCGCCAACAGACAACATGCCGTTTAGGGTGCCCGAGCCAGCAGCCTCGAACGACTTGAGCAGCGGCGAGCTGATGAAGCGGAAGTCTTCACAGGCGCCGATCTCGCGGTCGTGGATGGGCTTGTAGCTGCCGTACTCTTCCACGCGGGTGAAACCTGCGAGGTTGCGCACGTCGGCCACGGCGTCGGTGTGGCAGAACACGATGTAGGCCGGCTGCACAGCACGGGTCCCAAAGTCAACGCCTGGGGCGAGACGCGAGGTCACGCGGCGTGCACGGTTGGACTCCAGCGTGCGGGCAGCCTTACGCAGGGCGTTCAAGGTGATCGCGGTGTTGACAGCGGCACGGCTGGAGCCGTTGCTGTACAGAACCGTCGAGCCAGCCTTCAACACGCCGTAGCGCACCTGCTCCATCACTTCGGCCATGGTCTCGCCCGTTAGCTTGACCATCTCTGAAGGAATACTATCTTCGTACAGATTTTCAGCTTTACTAGAATATTTAAATAATACTCCGTATTGTTGAAGCTGGACGGTGACGTCTTGGAAGCTGATGGTGTTGCTGGACGGGGTCACGCCTTCGGCCAATACGAAGTCGCTGGCCGTGACGCTGGGGGTGCCAACGTAGCGGCTGCTGCCTTCGATCGTGGTGCCGGAGGTCGACGCGCCAAAGGGAAGGGTGCGGCGGAACACCAACGTGTCGGTGGAGTTCTTGGGCATTTCCCGCTGGGTGCCGAAATCACCGAGTACGGTGATGGGTTGAGCATGCTCAAGCATGCCCTGTGCGGCACGGATTAGGTTCCGTGACGCAACGGTGCCATAGTTTTGAATAGCCATGGTGAAAGTTCCTTAAAAGTTAAAAGCCGCGCTCGGCCGCGGTACGGGCACGTTGCTTGGCTTCGTAGTTCCAGAGTTCCTCGGCCGACATGTCGTCCAGCGATTTGGCTGGGGGTGTGGTCTGGCCTCGGGGGGTTGTCGCGGCTGCCGCGAGTCGTGCACTGCGCTCTTGCTTGACTTCCTTAGCGGGTTTGGTCTTGGCCTGTTCGTACATGTCGAGCATGCGGATGGCGTCTTTGGCTGCGGTGGACTGAGCCAGCGCACGCACTTCGGGGGACTGCATCTGGAACCAGGACACAAAGTCTTGGGTTTGCACCGTCTGTTTCCAGTCGCCGTGTCGATCCTCGACGCGCGATTCCTCAAACGCTTTTTGCATCTCTGCACGGGTTTGCGCCACTTGCTGTTGGACATAACCGGCGATCTGCTGTGCGCTGACGGCGGGCTGTGTCTTGGGCTGGGTGGCTAATTTGGCGGAGACGTACTCCTCCATGGCCTCTGACCACTCGGGGAAATCTTGCTTGAGAGCTTCCCACTTCTCGGGGTTCTTGGATGCGGCAGCTATCTGACCAGACGTGGGCGCGTCATCTGCGGTTTTGGCCGCTTGACGGGCTATCTGCGCTTCTCGCTGCATGGCAGCCACTCGACCCTCAGTCGATTTGACGTGGTGCAGTAATTGAGCATTGGCTTTCTTCAGCTCGTCAATCTCGGCCAGTTTGACCTTGACGGCGTCGGGTAAGCCATCCAGTGGGTCGCTAACCTCCGGCTGCGGCTCTGGCTGCGGCTCGGCTTGCGGCACCTCCTCTTCAGAAGGGGCAGCTACCTCAGGCACAACCTCTGGGGCGGGCGTGTCGCCGGCCTCAAGCTTGGCTGCTTCCTGTTGCCAAATTTCCTCGGCACTTTGCTGGGTGTTTTCTTCACTCACTAGGGTTGCTCCATAAAAAAAGCCACCCGAAGGCGGCTCACGTATTTAGTCGAGCGGGACTAGAGGTCCGACTCGACCACCACAGCTCGACGTGCCTGGTTAGGCAGGTCAAGCAATTTTTTTAAAGCTTTGATCTCGCCGCGCAGGGCGGCGGTGTGCGCCTCAGATAACTGGGCGTCGTTAGCGATACGGGCTCTCTCCAACTCCTGCTGGGCATATTTTTTTATTTGGTGCCAAGCAGGAGAGGAGAAATCAATCACAGTTGCTATGGCTCGGTTTATAACTTTATTGAATCTTTAGCACAACGGCTAAAAGCAACGTGATGATGAAAGCGGCGCTGGCGACCAAACCTTGCTCGATCCGTTTGAGGCGGGCGTTGACCCCGTCAAGGCGATCATCGATGTTGTCAAACTTGAGCTGGATGTTTGCGTAGCGCTGTTCGCATACCTGCTCATGGGCCAAGAGTCGCGCCTCAAATTCGGTCAATTTAGAAACCTTAACTTGTACAGTGTTCGTTGAAACAGCTCGACCGCTGCGTCGATTAGGTTGTGCAGGCTGCTTAGTTCGCGTGGGCATATCTGTTCCCGGTTGTCTTCAATCCACGCCATGACCTGCTCGAGCACGTCGGCTATCTCGCCCTCGTACTCGGAATCCAGCAGCGGGATATCCAATAGTTCGTTGTACTGGCCTTGGTAGGCTTCGGCAAAGGCATCGGCATGGTCGACGATGCCCAGATAAAACTCGTTCAGCGCCACGTGCTGGGCGTAGCTCGACGTCCCCAGATGCGCACGATGGGCGAGGTCGCGGGCTAGAAATAGCTGGGCGACGTAATTGTTGGCTGCGCTCATGGGGCTGCGGTATAAATGCGGGATGAAAAGAGCTTCATTGGTCGGTTTCCTATTAGCGCTTGCCCCTTCGAGCGTTGTATTAGCTTATTGCGACTACGGCCTCACGGTTGCAGTGGATCCAGCTGAATGGGGGATGCCGGTGGCTGACCCAACGCGCCCGCCTTTGCCCGACCATTTCACTGATGAGCCGGGTCAGGTATTTCATCACCCGGGCATCAAAGGTCTGTGGCCGGGACAGAAGCTCATGTGTGTCGATTTCAAAAAAAACTTTGATGGCTTCTGGGGGTCAAAAGAAGAACACGCACGGCGTGAGCGATTAGGGGTCTTTAACGGCGTCCGTGCTGATTGCAGCCACACGCCAGACGGAGAGAGTGCTTGGAAGCTTTCGGCGCTCACGCATGCGCCAAACGGCGATGTGGGGTTGGCGGGGACTCTGCTCGGTCAAAAGTCGTTTTTCAATGTTACTTTTGAACGAGCTAAGGTGAAAAAATTCACGATCACCATGTGTGAAGCGAGCGCTTCAAAGGTGATTAACCTACTCACCAAGGGGTCCCAGCGCGAGAAAGATGCAAACCGCAAAGCCCGTCAGACGCTTGCTGCTCAAACAATAGATTTTTTAACTGACAAATGGGGTCCACCTCACACCAGTGAAGTTGACCTTCAAGTGACTTTAAGTTCCCGACTAAACGATAGTTGGAAGTCGTCCACATGGAAGTTCAAGAAATCTGTCGTTACGTTTTACCCCGGGGGGTTGACGCTGGAAGTTGAAGCCGTCGCGCCGAAAGTAAATATCAAAGCCAAAGACTTCTAACCTAATAGCTGGGCGACGTAATTATTGGCTGCGCTCATGGGGCTGCGGTATAAATGCGGTATGAAAAGAGCTTCATTAGTCGGTTTCCTGTTGGCGCTTGCCCCTTCGAGCGTTGTATTAGCTTATTGCGACACTGGCTTCTTGATCCCAGTGCGTGGGCGTGAATGGGTGATGCCAGAGACCGACCCAACGCGCCCGCCTTTGCCCGAGCCTTTCACTGACGAGGGGGATCAGGTAAGGCGTAGCCCAGGTATAAAAGGTCTGTGGCCGGGACATCCGTTCTGGTGCTCCGATTTCCACTCAAAGTTTAATTCGACCTTCTACGAGAAACCAAAAGAAAAAGAGTTGCGCGAGCAATCGCGGTGGGTTGAGGACGTCCGTGCTGATTGCAAAGGGAGGCTATTTGCAAAAGGAGGTATGAGACGTTCGGCACTCGTTTATAAGCCAGACGGCGATGTGGGGTTGGCGGGAACCCTGCTCGGTCAAAAGGCGATCTATAAAGTTACTTTTGAAAAATACAAGGTGCACAAGTTCACGATCTCCATGTGTGAAGCGAGCGCCTCAACGATAATCCCCCTTTTGGCGACCGGATCTCAGCGGGAGAAAGATGCGAACGAAAAAGTTCGTCAGCAGCTCGCTCGTCAGACAATAGATTTTTTAATTAATAAATGGGGGTTGCCCCACAGCAACAGCGTTGTCGTGACTGATAAGCCACGCAATATTGATTGGCTGAAATCAAATTGGAAATTCAGGAATGCTCTCGTTGAGTTTTACCCTGGTGGGTTGACGCTAGAAGTTAAAGCCGTTCCACCTGAACCGGAAGTAAGTATCAAAACCGACGACTTCTAACCTATATCCCCGATCCCGCAACGAGCTTCAAGCGCTGTTCGGCAGCAAACAACTCCTTGCGGCTGCGTTCGCGCATCGCTGTATCGGCCAACTTGGCTTTGATCTGCTCAAGCGTTAGATTCTGCTCGTTGGCCATCTTCAGCATCTCGATCTCGCGCTGCATAGCCAGCTCCTGCATCCGCAGTTGAGCGTTGGTCGCTGCGATCTGCTGGCGCGTCTGCAGCTCAGCCATGTCGGACTGAGCTTGGAACTGGGTGCGCTGCATCTCCGACTGGGCACGTATCTGTGCAGCCTGAAGCCTCGGGTCAGCTTGCTGGCCTTGTTGGGCGGCTTGGGCTTGCTGCTGCTTGATCTGCTCGATCTCTTCCTCGGGCTTAAAGACCTCGGCCGGATCGATGTGCTGGGCTTGCAGGGCTTTTTCAAACAGCTTCTGGGTATCGAGGTACATGCCGTAGACGGGGTTGGCCCCAGCGGCCAGTAGGTTCAGGAAGCTTTGGTTCTGAATGTCTCTGATCAGCAGGGCGCTTGAGCCACGGGCGTCCACAGTGAAGTCGCCTTTGATGTTGGCGTCGTCGCTGTGCATCATGTTGAAGTAGTAGTACCGGCGTATCTGCGGCCGGGTGACCTGGTCATCGAACTGTTTGACCAGGCGGCGCAGCACCACGTTGGCGTTGTTCATCAGCAGTTGCATGCCACCCACGGTGTCAGGGGCGCTGCCTTTCTCACCCTGCATCAGCATGGGTACGCCGGTTTCCTGGTCGGCCAGCTCGGCAGCCATACGAATGATGTTTGCCAACTCAGCCTGATGGCTGTTGAACTCAAAGGTCGTGAACGACTTACGGACGTCGTCGGCGTCCTCGGTGGCAAACCAAATCTTGCGGCTGGTGAGCTGCCAGTTTTTGTCTGCCGGGGATATCGTCCCGGGCTTGACCACGATCTGGGGTGCTGAGCTGATCGCGGCGTTGTCCATGAGCTGGCGCCACGCAGCGTTGAGCACCCGCTGCTGGCTGCGCATCAGGTAAGGGATGCCGTAGCCCCAGACCGAGTCAGCCACGCGCTCCCAGTTAAAGAAGTCAAACGGGATATCGCCGTCGTCAATGGGGTTCAGGAAAGCCTTGACCACCGTCGAGTTGATCACCACCACGCACGCGCTGATGGCGCGCAGCTCATCGTCTTCGCACTCAACGCCAGCGGCGCGGAGGTCTTCGGTATCCACCTCGCCCCAGTATTCCCAGACCTCGAAGGTGGCGCGCGAGGCGTCTTGCTCCGTTTCCTCGCCGATGTCTTGCAGCACGGCGCTGCGCTTGGGACCTTCTTCGAGCACCTTACGCAGTTGCTCGGGCATGTAGCCGGGTTGTTTGGCTAGCTCCCGCACCTGCTTGGCCGTCATCTGGGAGCGCTCGTAGATACCCCGGCCGTTGTGGATGTTCTCGCCGCACGCCGGGTCGGGCCACACGTTACGGGGGTCAACACGGTAGCTGGCCGGGTTTAGCTCTTGCACCAGCTCAAGGCTATGGACGGTTTCGCCAAAGGCGTCGGTCATGGTGGTCCACGCCTTACGCACGCGGTTTGTGACCACGCATCCCTTGAGTACCCCAGTGCCCAGCACCGCAGCATCATGAATTACTTTGCGCACCTCGCCGTTGTAGTCGCACTCAGTGAGCTGGTCCTCGATGGTGATCTCCATCGCCTTGGAAGCTTGGCGGGCGATGTCCATCGTGACCTTAGCCACCTGTTTGGCTGGCACTGGCTGGCCAGTGTTCACGTCCATCACCTGGGCGTTGGACATGGCCATGCTGGAGAGCGTGGGCTGGGGCGTGGGCTCGATGCCCCAGTTGCGGTCGTCGGTTGGCAGCAGGATGTCAGCCAGCCGCGCCTCGGCGGAGTTGGTCTTCTGCCTAGTCATGCCGATAAACACCGTCGAGCGATGTGGGGTGGCGCCGTTGCTGGTGATGGGGAAACCTTGCTCGACTGACTCCATCATCTGGCTAGCTGAACGGTTGGCGGCGTCTTTGGACTCGTACTGGTCCAAATCGTCACGCCAGCGCTTATCAGCACCGTAGCTCGAACGCATACGCACCCACTCATCGCGCTGAGCAGCGAGGCCAGCGCCAAAGGCTTGCAGGCGCTCCTCTAACTTGCGTTGCTCAGCTTCGGGGTCAACGACCTCGACTTCGATGGTTTCATTCATGGGCATAAACTTCGGGGTGGAGGTGAGCCATGTCAGAAGACCCACTCGACAAACTTGAAAAGGCACTGCTCGAAAACGGAGCCCCGCCGCCAATGGGTGGGGGTGGTACCGCACATGCAGTGCAGAAGGAATTGCTGGTAGACATTCAGCAGCGTATTCAGGCGCTAGACCGCAAGGTCAACTACCTGACGCTGGCACTTGTGTTTGTTGGTGCCGTTTTGCTGGGCACCCTTATTTCGTAACCCGGAGGTTTGATATGAACGACATAGTTGCGCGGCTGTATTCGTACCTGATGACCGCGATGCACTTTATTTTCCTCGCGTTGATGGTTTATGCAGCATTTAACTATCAAAAGCACGGCGTAAACTCATCAGAGTTTTGGGCTTACTACGTCGCCGTCATCATCGCCTATCTTCTGACGGTTGGGACGCTGATTACGGTTGTCAGGATCAACGAGAACCTCGAGGCGATCCGCAAGCACCTGGAGCGGGCGCCTCTGCCATCCGGGGGCTTTGAGCCGAGGATGGATTAACTTACCAGCCAACCACTGGGTCCAACACACCGAAATCGACGGTGGGCGGTGCGGCCGCAATGGCTGCCCGCTCGTTGGCCTCAGCATGGGTCTTGGCATGGCGGCGCATCATGACCGCGTAACGGGTGGCGGCCATCAAGTCGTCGCCGACCTTGACCAGCAGTCCGTTCTTGCGGTGGTAAAGCCGAAACTCTTCAAACCACTGCTCTAGGTGGTCAAACACCTTGAGCCGCATCGTCTGGAAGCGGGTCAGCATGTCGCTGATGCCAGCCTCAACACCGTTGCTGCCGTCCTCGAAAGTGGCGCGTTTTGCCAGCATGGTCACCCCAGCCGACTTGTACTGGGCGGCTAACTGCTCGCCGGAGCCTTTGTCGTGCTGTAAGCCGTCGTGGGGCCATGCGACCGGAATCCACTCACCCCGGGCGCGAATGGCTGCGGCGTGCACAGCGACGCTTGCCTCTTTTTGGCGGTAGGCGTCGGTCACGTACATGGTGTCGGTGTCTCGGTCCCACGCCAGCCAAACCGCTGCGGTGGGGTGACCCCAACCGAAGTCCAAGCCACAGACGCGGGGCCAGTGCGGTGGGATAGGGAAGGGCCGCACGCTGATGGCCTCTTCAGCCACCGGGAACACGCGACCGCTTCCCATGATCGGTATGCCCTTGGCACGAGCCTCGCGCTCATGCTCGGGGTAGCTTGCGATGATGGTGTCGCGCTCTTCCTGCGTGTAGTGCTCGGCATCGTCAATCGTCATGGTGGTGACGTCGGCGCTATCGGGCTTATCAAGCAGGAACCGCTTCACCACGTCGGACATGCCCAGCAGTGGGGTGAAGGTCACAAAGACCTGACCGCCCGTAGCCTGAGTCCTGGTCAAGCCCTCGGAGTAAATGCCCATGGGGGGCTCTTCGTCAAACCAGACCAAATCGACGGTATCGGCCTGCCACTTGCTGCGACCTTGGTCGTAGCTGTTGAACTGGATGACGGAGTTGTCACCCCCGACGTGGCGGACCACCACGCTGCTGACCGCATCTGGGACACCGGCTTTCATGGATGTGTCTTTGACGGTGTCGTAGGGTAGGGCGCCGGTACCCCACTCATCGCGTATCTCAGGCGGTCCGAGCAAAAGGCGCTGTACGCCTTTGCGGGTTAGCTCTGCTGACTCAGAGCCTACCAGTACGCGCACGGGTCGGGGAAACCGACGCCCTTGCCACCAGTCGGGGTACAGGCCAGTGGCGTGCATTGCCACCTCGTATGCACCCGCCCATGTCTTGCCGAGCTGGTTGCCGGCCATGAACAGTCGCTCACGGTGGTCTGCACCGGCGTTATGAAAATCTATTTGCTTGGCGTAGGGGCTGTACGCCTCCAGCCGGTTTCGCTTGGCACGGGTCTCTTTGGCCCGCAGCAGGTCAAACAGCTCAACCTTTTCTTCGTCCGACAGGGCGTCGAGGTTCATTGGTCGAGGAATATCCCCGTTAGGAAAAACTGCACGTTGCGCCAAGTGAAGGTCCAGGCGGTACGTAGGGTGCGACGGCCGCCAGTGGCAAAGGCGATGTAGTCGCGGAATTCTGAATAATGCTCATGGGCATGGCCGGAGGCGATACGCCGTTTGCCGTGGTACCGGTAGCCCTTGCGGATGGTCTCGCCCCACCAGTTTCCGTGGAGGTTGCGCACACACCATCTGACCGCCCGACGCTTTTCGGGGATTGAGAAAGCGCCACTGGCCACGGCATGGGTGGCGATCACGCAGCCATCACCACCTCCGTCGCCACCGCCATCGCCGCCACTGTCTGCACTGGTGTTGCCGTCAAAGCCGCCGCTGGAGTCTGTACCGCCCAGCGATACACCACCGACGCTATCTACGCCCCCACCAAACCCACCATCGCTGCCATACCCCCCAGAGTCATTGCTCGATGTGCTGGGTGTGGTTTCCGTTGAGATCCCACGGGTGGCGGGTGCCGTCGATACCGGGGCAGGGGCGGTAGTCGTGGCTGTTGTGCCGTAGCCAAAGTTGCCGGGTGCGTTGGGGTCGCTGTTAGAGATGACCCCTGTGTCCAAGTCGGCGCCTGTCGGGTTGCCGTATCCATACCCCATTGGGTCGCCGGCGCTAAGGGTCTCAACGGTACCGGTGGGGGCTGTGCTGCCGTAGTTGGGTGCTACACCCATGCCCCAGCCCAGAGCGCTACCGTTACCGGTGGTCACGGGTTTGCCATTGCCGTCGACTACCACCCCACCGACAACTGAGCCCGTGTGGTCCATGATGTTGCCGTTTGGCAGACCAATCAGGCCGTTGCCCATGTTGACTGCGCCAGCGAGGGTGCCCGTGTCGACCGTGGCGTCGGTGGTGGGCTGGCCTTGCGGCCCACTGGGGTTCATTCCGGCGTCGTTCATTGTGGTCAGGAAGTCGGACTGCCGGTCGTATGGGGCGGTAATGACCGCGGGGATAACACCCAGCGGCGAGTAGTTCATGGCGCCAGTGATGATGTCGTTGATCAGGCCGCCGCCAGAGTTGCGGGCGGCGAAGCCTTGATTCAGCGACTGCGCGAAGTTGTACGTGCTGGGCTTTTGGAGGTCAAACTCTTTGGTGGGGGTCTGATACAGCTCATAACCCTTGTAGTCCATCGTGGCCATGTCAGGCTGCCTTTGCGAGCAATTCAGACAGCCGCTTATCGAGCTGTTCGGTGGATAGGTCTAGGGCGCCTGAGACCTTCACGTCGACCGCCTTGAGCTTGGGCTGCACGTAGCCCAGCAGCTCGTTGAGGGTGCGCAGCTTGGTATCGGGGTCAATCATGTCCTCGGTAACCGGCGTGCCGTCAGGGTTCACCACCACTGCGCCGCTGCGGTCGGTCACGACACGCTTGGCTTGGAGGATGCGAACGATCTCTTTGCTGGGGTCCAGGCCGGCTTCAGCGCACGCCTCGGCCACATAGGTCAGGTTGATGCGGTTCGGGCGCTTAGCCTTGCGCTTGAGCGCAGGGCGGCCGCTGTGCATCTCTGGCGTAGTGGTGAGGTCGGTGATCGACGCCATCTGGGGTGGAGCACCGGCCAGATCAGCGTGACGCGCAGGAGTGGGCATTAGATTTTTCCAGGGATCACGCCACCGCTGAAGCCGGGGACGCTGCCTTTCTTGCCGCCCACATTGGCCGCGGGCTTGGCTTGGGGAAAGTTGACTGCCACTTTGCCGGGGATGATGCCGGCGCCTTGGCTTTGGTTACCGCCTACGCGGCCAGCAGCGATGCTGACGTTGCGGCTGGGGTCGGTTTTGTAGTTCTGCATTGAGAGGGCTCCCGTTTATCCGCGCTTACGTGCGACCGCGGAGTTGTCGACTAGGTTGGGGTAAGGCCGGCCCGCTTCACGGGCACGGCGCCTCGCTGCCAGCCGCTGCGCAGCAGACAGCTTCGACGGCTTTTTCGAGGGGTTTGGTTTGTCCCAAAACGCTTTTTTCATGAGTTTGAGTCCTTCCTGAGGACCCGAATTGAGGGTAGTTTTCCCTCTACAGACAGCGGATCAGAAGGGCAATTAATCACAAAAAAGTTGCAATCACTCATAAATTCGTTGTTTCGACCGCTCATCCATGCGGCGCTCAGACTCTTCGTCCCAAAGGCGCATTTGTCGGTCGTCAGCGGCTTGGGCTGAGTCGTCGTCCGTCAGGAGGTCGTACAGCGCGTCGGCTGCGTCGCGGACGTCGTCGAACTGCATGGTCTCCATTTCTTCGCCCGGTGACTCAGCAGTGACGGTTACTTGGCCATCGTCGGCCACAGTGATCGTGAAGGTTTCCATTTGTGCTCCAGGCAAAAAAAATGCCGCGGCACCCAGGGGTGGTGAGGCGCCGCGGCTAAGGAGTAAATCCAAGAGGAGACTAAAGGCAGGGGTGCGTCAGCGTAGGACGCACTTCTGCGCCATCAATTTTCGTTATCTGGGCGCCCAAAGCAATGGCTTTTGAACTATGTTCTATTGGTTTCCAATAAGATTGGCCTGAAAAATGACCGCTGGAGCCGTTTATGAGTGAAGACGACCAGAAAAACCCCGCCAGTCATCGGGAAGCGGAAATCAAGGCGTCAGCCCGCAGAGACTACACGCAGCACGCGGAGTTATCAAAAAACCCAAAACCTAAAGCGTCGCTGAGCACTAGGCTATTTAATGGTCTGGGCTCGCTTCTCGCCGATCTGTTTGAATGGTTGGTTCGGTTGCCGTCCACGAAACTAGGGGTAGGCATCGCGGTTCTTTGGTTGTTCATGGGTTTGCTATCGATGATGGCGCATTTGTTTTCATGGAAAGAAGCCGCCGATCGACTGCTGTCGTATCAAATATGGGAAAAAGTATTTATGTACAGCGTCTA
>Ga0070753_1000400_pt1 | contig 26727 bp, 37 predicted proteins | sample VirMetDEL_Aug_31_FD_77441 | JGI IMG/M metagenome (GOLD analysis project Ga0070753, IMG submission 77441) | Aqueous microbial communities from the Delaware River and Bay under freshwater to marine salinity gradient to study organic matter... | ecosystem: Environmental > Aquatic > Marine > Coastal... | reverse complement strand
GGATCGCGTCGATCTGTGACGTTTCGAGGGGGGGGGAGTTCCTCTCCCCTGCCCCTTCGTCGAACTTCGGGCGAGCGTGACGACCTTCGGGCGATGGCAGACAAGACCGACGAACGACTCCGCGCCCTCCAGGCCCTCGAAGTGGGCCGCCGCCAGGCAACGAAGGACGAGGAGATCTCCACGAACGACTCCCACAAGATCGCGCGGGGGGAGATCCGACCGATCGCCGACCTGACCCCGGAGGCCCGGGCGTACTTCGACGCGATCGCGGACTTCCTGGACGCGAAGGGACTCCTCGAGGTCGTCGACTCCCTGGCGTTGACGATCCTCGCGAAGAACCTCACCCTCTGGATCAGTATCTCGAACCAGATCGAAGGAGTCGAGGACGTGATCCAGACCTTCGAGAACGGGTCCTCCAATATCTCCGGCCTCCAGACCGCGAAGGACCGGATCGAGGCGTCCGTCCTGAAGCTATCCTCCCGCCTGGGACTCTCGCCTCTCGATCGGGCGAAACTCTTCGGAGCGGCCACCGCCGCCGCCTCCGCCAACTCGAAACAATCAGAAGGAGATGACCTCGACGAGTTCCTCGGGTGAACCCAACCTCGACGGGTGGAAACGATACGCCGAGGACGTCCTCGCCCAGAGGATCGTCGTCGGGGAGTACGTCCGGAAGGACGTCGAACGATTCGTCGACGAGATCGCCGACGACTCTCTCCGGTGGGTCTTCGATGTCGAGGAGGCCGTTCGGTTCCTCTCCTTTATCCAGACCTTCACGTCCCACACCCGGGGGGAGTGGGCCGGGCGTCCCTTCATCCTCTCCGACTGGCAGGCCTACCTCGTCGCGAACCTCTTCGGGTGGAGGGAACGGGAGACCGGACTCCGACGATACCGGACCGCCGTCCTCTTCGTCGCCAGGAAGTCCGGGAAGACCCAACTCGCCGCCGCGATCGCCGTCGCGATGGCCGTCCTCGATGGGGACGCCGCCGGGGAGTACGTCTTCGCCGCCACGAAGAGGGACCAGGCCCGGATCGGTTTCGACGAGGTCCGGAGGATGATCTCCGCGAACTCTGCCCTCTCTCGCCGGTTCGAAGTTCGCCGCCACGATATCCGGGGACCGCGGGACGGAGTGGTGAAGCCACTCGCCAGTGACTCGAACCGCCTCGACGGGCTCTCCCTGAACCTGGGAGTCGTGGACGAACTCCACGGGATGAGGGACGGCGATCTCCTGCGGGTGATCAAGTCCTCCCAGGGATCACGACGGAACGGCCTCACCCTCGCGATCACGACGGCCGGGTTCATCACCGACGGACCGGCCGCCCAGATGATGAAGACGGGGAAGGACGTCCTCGATCAGATCAAGGAAGACGACCGGACCCTGACCCTCGTCTACCAACTCGACGAGGGCGACGACTGGAAGGATCCCGCGACCTGGATCAAGGCGAACCCGGGCCTCGGCGTCTCCATCTCGGAGGAGTATCTCTCGAGCCAATCACGCCAGGCCCAAAACATCGGCGGCCGGGCGGTCGTCGAGTTCCAGACGAAACACGGGAACCTCTTCGTCTCCAGTTCCTCGGAGTGGATCGGGAGGGACGCCTGGAGATCGTGCCAGTCCGACGCCGAACCGGAACCAGGCGCGGAGGTCTTCCTGGGCCTCGACCTCGCCTCCGTCTCCGACTTCACCGCCTGCGCCCTCCTCTTCCCGATCGCCTCGGACCACTTCCTCCTCCGGATCCACTACTTCCTCCCCGAGAGGGCGATCGAACGGAAACTCGAGGCGGACGAGTCCTCGATATATGCAACCTTCGCCAACCTTCCGAACGTACACGTCACGCCGGGAAACGTGACGGACTTCGACTTCGTCCGTCACTGGATCACCGGCCACAAGGTCGAAGAGGACGGCCGCGTCGTCTACGATCCGGACTCCCTGGGGACGAAGTACACGATCCGGGCCCTGGCCTTCGACCGATACAACTCCTCCCAACTGATCACCGACCTAACGAACGACGGGATCGACTGCGCCCCGTTCGGGATGGGTTTCGTCTCCCAGTCCGCCCCGACGAAGAACCTCGAACGCCTGATCCTCGGGGGAATGATCAGCCACGACGGGGACCCCGTGACGGAGTGGATGTTCGGGAACGTCGCCCTCCAATACGACCCGGCGGGGAACGTGAAGATAACGAAGTCCCGATCCGGGAAGGTGGACGGCGTGGTCGCGGCGGTGATGGCCCTCGGGGAGTGGATGACCTTCGACGCCGGAACCGATGAACCACTTCCCGACGATCTGATCCGCCTCATATGAAAACACCAGAAGAACGCCTCCGACTCGCCCGCCGGATCTACACCCGGGAGGGGTTCCTCGAGGAGTTCCTGGATCGACTGGGCGACGGGCGGACGTTGACGGAGATCTACTACGACCTGGAGGAGGATCACGAGGACCTCTTCGGGGAGTGGAAGTTCCCCACCCTGAACGCCTTCTCCGTCTGGAGATCCAAACAAAGGAGGACCAGGCGGTGAATTTTTTCGCCCCGGTGGTGTGTTTTGTGGGTTTCTTGTGTATATTGCGAGCAGAAACACAAACAAACACCCCCGACAAATGTCACAAGTTACTGATTTCCAAGGAGTTACAATCGAAGAGGCCCTCGAACCAGTGAAGGCCCAGTTCATCCAAGCACACAAGGAAGACACGATCCGCGAGATCGCTCGCCGTCGCCAGGTCGTCCGGGACGCCCGCCAGAACGAGAAGGAGTTCGCCTTCGCGATCTGGGAGAAGTTCCAAGACCGGAACCTGACCGACCGCCACGGGACCGCCCCCTACGAGACCACCGAGTGGAAGGTGGGCGACGTTTACCTGAAGGCCTGGGGCAGTACCTACCGCAACCTGATGAAGGACCTCCGCCAGTCGGAGAACGAGGAAGACGTCCTCCTGGTCCGCCGTTTCTTCGCGATGCAGGAAGACGGCCAGAAGGCGAAGAACTACCTCGGCCGCGTCGGCGCGGACTACGGAGACCCATCCGACGAGCGTCTCGAGAAGATGGCCCTCCGCGCCTGGATCGGACGCCTCGCGACCCTGGAGAAGGCCGTCGTCCGGAAGGGCCTCGACACTGACTCCGCCCGCGTCTTGTTCTTCGAGACCGACGGGGCCGACTACATCCTCGCGATCCAGGACAAGGACGGGAAGGAACTCAACGCCCGGACGATCCTCGCAGGTGGTCCCCAGGTTCGCCTGCACCTCCGCTTCATCTGCACCTGATCACCTCCCACTGAATGAAAACACGCCCCCGGGATCGGCCCGGGGGCATTAACCCAATACCCCAGAAGATGAACCAGGAACACCTCCTCCCCGAGAGGATCCAGATCCGCCTCCAGTGGTGGGAGTCCGACGAGGACGGGATCCACTACGCCCACCACCGCGGCCGGACGATCGTCCTCCGCGGGTTCCCTCACCCGACGAAGTGGGCCCGAGAGTTCGAGGTCCACGACGGGCGCGGTCGCGTCGGTCTGATCCACGGCCTCGCGGCGGCGAAGAGATACGCCGAACGACACCTCGAGAAGATCCTGATCTGATCCCTCTCTCCAACAACTCCACCGGGGCGAAACGACGCCCGGCCGGCGTGGTGTTTTGTTTATGTTTCTACTGGCGGCCGCCGGCCCCGCCTGGGAGGTCCTTCGGGGCCTCCCTTTATTTCTACGCGATGCAGTACAAAAACGACGGGAAGATGGACCTCCTCCACCGGATCGTGAACCGGACGGACGCCGCCGGGTTCCAGTTTTGGGTGGAGACCTACCTCGAAGACCACGCCGAGACGATGACCCGGAGCGATCGGGCCGTGATCGAGAAGGCGACCCTCCTCCTCGGGAAGTTGTTCCTCGACTCTGCGGGACTGGAGGACGCCCTCGGAGCGGAAGCGGCGGCCCATATGGCCGCCCGCCGCGTGAATGTTCAGCAAGAGATCGAACTCCGGGAACTACGGAAGCGGGTCGAAGTTTTGGAACGAAAGAACGCCGACCTCCTGGCCTGGTTACATTCGGGGGAATTAAGAGTCGACGATGAAGTGGACCACGAAACACGACCGGCGGGTGAATGAATACGCGGAGATAATCTTCGACGACGTCTTCGAGAACTCCCCGAACGCGGCGATCTGGTTCCACGCGAACGAGGAAGGGGACGCGGCGATCTACATCACCCGAGACACTCCAGACCGCCGTCGCCTTCTGATCGACTCCCTCGTCGAGGCCCTCCTGATGGATCAGGAGATGATGGAGGACTTCCTGACCGCCGTCGCCCTGGCCGTCCATCGGATGAACGAGGAACGAGGCGGACTATCTTCGGACGATATCCTCGACCGATGAAGAACAACCTCTCCCCAAGTGAACGCGAACGACTCGCGAAACTCTTCAAGGATCACGGACTCGCGCCGGACGACGTCTTCGTCTCGAACCACTTCACGATCGTGACCAGGACCGGGATCGAGAAGATCCAGGCCCTGAAGGGGATCGAGGTCGAGTTCGTGGTGGAGTCCCTGGCCCCCGACTTCGTGGTGATCCGCGCCCTCGGAACGATGGACGAGAAGAACGACGAGGGGAAGACGATCAAGGTCCACCGGGTGGAGACGTTCGGATCCGCCACCTCCAAAAACAACCGGAACCCCTACGCCGTCGAGATGGCCGAGAAGAGGGCCCTCTCGCGGGTGGTCCTGAAGTTGTGCGGACTCTACCGAGAGAAGGACGTGATCGGCGAAGACGAACGCCCTCAAGAGTAACCGGTGGGAGGAAGTGGGCGAGAGTGGGAGGACGTGTTCGACGGGATCCCGATCGCAGACCAGGAAGACCGCCGTCGCCGTCTCGTCTGGTTGATCCAGGGCACGACCTACACCCTCGACGAGATCGAGGACCTCGTCCTGGATCTGGAGGATCCTCGGATCCAGTTCACCCAGGACGAACTCGACGACCTGGAGATGAAGGCGCGGATCTCCCAGAGGAGGCCCGTCGACAACTACGCCCCGACCCAGTCCCAGATCTCCGCCTGGATCCGTTCGTTCGTGGACTTGTGACTCCGAAAGGTCTCACTACCTGATCGGCGTCACCTTTGCCCGTATGAACTGGATCCTCGACAACTGGGCCGAGATTGCACTCGCCGCCCTCACCTTCGCCGACGTCCTGGTCTCTCTTAATCCAAAGTGGAAGGGGACCGGCCTCGGCTACCTTCGCGCCGTCGTCGTCGCCCTGGCCGGGGCGGTGATCACCAAAAACACCACGGACACGAACCAGTGAACCGACCGATCCGCGAGACCTCCCTCGGGCAGTGGATGAAGAGGAACGTCCCCCTCCTTCTCGATGAAGTGGGCGACGTCCTCCCAGACCAGGGAGTCCTGGGAGTGGTGAAGAAACTCGTCGACGGGAAGGACTACATCTCCGAGAACGAGAGGGCCGAGTTCGATCGGCTCCTGAACCACGAGATCCAGGCCGCCCAGGAAGCGACGAAGAGGTGGGAAGCCGACCTCCAGGGAGACGCCCACCTCGCGAAGGTGATCCGACCCCTCGCCCTGATCGTGACCCTCGGCCTCTTTTTCGTGGTCCTGATCCTGGACTCGATCCAGGGGATCGGGTTCCACGTCTCCGACGCCTTCGCCGGTCTACTGGAGACCCTGGCCCTCACTATCTGCGGCGCATACTTCGCAGGACGAACACTCGAGAAGACGATCCGACGATGAAGATCCCGACACCGGCCCCAACCACTGACCGCACTCCCTACGCGATCGAAGGGCCGGCCCGGATCCTGATCGTCTCCGACGTTCACGTCCCATACCACGACCCCGACGCGATCAGGGCCGCGATCGCCTTCGGGCGAGATCGTGGTCCGATCTCTCACGTCCTGGTGAACGGAGACCTCCTCGACGCCTACCACTTGAGCAGGTTCGAGAAGGATCCCACCGCGCGGACGTTCGCCCAGGAACTGAAGGACGCGGTCCAGATCGTGAAGATCTTCGCCCGCGTCTTCGCCTCCGCCCAGATAGTGATCAAACTCGGGAACCACGAGAAGAGATTCGAGACGTATCTCCAGGGCCACGCCCCCGCCCTGGCCGACCTTCCCGGGTTCACCCTGGAGGAGATCCTCCAGAAGGAACTCCCGGACGTCGACGTCGTCTCCGAGTGGAGGAACATCACCGCCGGGGATCTCCTGATCGTTCACGGCCACGAAGTCGGACGAGGATCTGGAGGGACCAACCCGGCGCGGTGGCTACTTCAGCGGACCGGCGTCTCGACGATCTGCGGCCACTTCCACCGAACCGACTCCCACCAGATCCGGAACGGCCTCGGGGAGAAGATACACGGCCACACGATCGGGGCCCTCTGCCAACTCTCCCCCGACTACCTCCCCAGGAACCAGTGGAACCACGGGGCCGCGTTCGTGGAACTGACGGCCGAGGGGGAGTATCTTGTGGAGAATAAGATCTTCCAATGAGCAACGAACCAGAAGACGACGTCGAGGTCTGCGAGACCTGCGGCGGAGAGGGTGAAGTGGGTCCCACCGGGTGGGAGTTCCCCGAGTGGCACACCTGCCCCGACTGCCGGGGAAGTGGGAGACACTGCGAAGAGGATCCGGACCGAAAACACGACGCGAGGATCGACTGGGAGTTCTGACTTTTCCCTGGGACAAGTTCAACACCTGGACCCCTTCGGACTTTTGCGTGATATGGCACTGATCGACCGAGTCCGGAACCTATTCACGCCCGCACCGACCCAAGAGTCGAGAGGGTACGGCGAAGACCTCGCCGCCTCCAGGTTCGCCCAGGTCTTCGGATCTGGGGACGGCCAGGGAGGGATCTCTCCCCAGGCGGCCCTCGAGGTCTCCGTCGTCTCCGCTTGTATCCAGAAGATCGCCCAGACGATCGCGTCCCTGGACGTTGACGTCTACGAGGTGAACGGCGACTCCCAGGAGCGAGTCGACCACCCACTCCGCCGTCTGATCCGGAGGAGTCCGATCGAAGGGATGACCGCCTTCGACTTCTGGGAGAGGGTCGTCTCCGACTCCTACCTCTACGGCCGCGCCTTCGTCCTGATCCATCGGGACGGGGGAGGCGCGATCGAGTCCCTCGAAGTCCTGGATCCGGCGAACGTGAAGGACGCCGAACTTCCAGACGGCCGCCCCGCATATATGAACACCGACTCCGAGGACGTCTATCTGGAGGAGGAGGTCTTCGTCCTGAAGGCCTTCAGATCCCAGTCGCCGATCAACGCCCACCGGCGAACGATCGGCCTGATGAGGTCCGCGGAGAGTTACGCCTCCTCGTTCTTCACGAGCGGCGGGAACGTCTCGGGGATCCTCAAGACCGCCCACTCCCTAACCGACGAGCAATTCGAGCGGCTCCGGAACTCCTGGCACTCCAGGAACCACGGACCGAGCGGAGCCCACCGGACCGCGATCCTCGAGAACGGCGTCGAGTTCGAGCGCATCGGGACCGCCCCAGAGTCCGCCCAACTTCAGCAGGCGCGGAAGATGCAGGCGGAGCAGATCGCCCTCGCGATGGGAGTCCCCCCGGCCCTCCTGGGCCTGGAGACCGGCGTCACTTATTCGAATACCGAGGAGCAGGGGAAGCACTTCGCGACGTTTACGATCGGCCCCCTGGTTCGAAGGATCGAGCAGGAGGCCGGCGTGAAGTTGATCAGCGAGAACGACCAGGACTCCCTGGAGATCCGGTTCCAGATGTCGACCCTCCTCCGTCCGAACGTGAAGGACGCGGGCGAATACTACACCCGCCTGATCCAGGCCGGCGTGGTCTCGATCAATGAGGCCCGCGAACGCCTGGAGAACTTGAACCCGATCGAAGGCGGCGACGTCCACCTCGTCGCGGTGAACCTGGCCCCCCTGGACTCTCTGATGGATGAACCAGAAGAGGAGCCACTCCCAGACCGACCACTTCCACCAGATCCAGATCCCGACGCCGTCGCAGATCCAGATCCCGAACCAGACGATCCCACCGATGACTGACTTCCCGACGAAAGGAGAAGACCAGAAGATCGTCCTCTCCACTGATCAAACCACGACGACCGAGTCCCGTCACCTCCTGGGGATCCAGGAGACGGAGGCCGGCTACGTCCTCACGTTTGCGAAAAATATCCCCCCGAGTGGGCCGCCCTCTTCCGAGGACCTCGCCGGGGAACCCACCACCGAGTCCCCTCTGACCGACGGAGGAGGATCGTCTCCAAGCGGGGGCGACTCCACTCCGACAAACGTCACTCAAGACGGGAAGGATCCGACCGATCCCAGAGATCCAGGCGGCCGTCTCGACGCCGCCCTGGATGAGGAGCGGGACCCAGAACAAAAACACGAAACGATGAACGAGATCGAACGCCGATATCTCACACCAGAAACCCAGACGATCGAAATCCGACAAGTCGGAGACGAACGTCGCGTCGAAGGATACGCCGCCGTGTTCAACTCCCCGACCACGATCCAGTCCCGGAACGGGGCCTTCAGGGAGCAGATCGCCCGGTCCGCTTTCGAGGGACGCCTGGAGGATCCAGTCGTCGCCCTCTTTAACCACGACCACCTCCGGCCACTGGCGAAGGTGGGCGCGGGCCTGGAACTCTCCGTCGACGACTACGGCCTCCGGTACTCCTTCCCCATCCCAGACACGACCACCGGCCGCGACCTTCAGGAACTGATGGACCGCGGGATCGTTCGGGAGGCGTCCTTCGCCTTCACGATCGCGAAGGGCGGCGAGTCCTGGAGCAGGGCCGAAGGTGACGAGATGGAGACCCGCACGATCTCCCGCGTCGGTCGCCTGATCGACGTCTCCGTCGTGACGATCGGGGCCTACTCCGACGCCTCGGCCGCTCTGCGGAGTTTTGAGACCGCAGGAGCGAACGAAACGACCCCAGAGGACCCAGAGGTCCAGGAACAACGAGAAAACGCCGCAGAAGGCCCGAAAACGCCCCACCGCGACAACATACAAAAACAACGGGACCGGATCCGCCGGGCCCACTTTTCCCAATACATCCCCAAAAGATGAAAACACCCCAACAACTCAAGGAGGCCCGGGCGGAGCGCGTCGACGCCCTCGACTCCATCCTGAAGGCCGCAGAGGCCGAAGGTCGCGACAACACGACCGAGGAGAACACCCGCGCCGACCAGATCGTCGGCGAGATCGAGGACCTCGACAAGCAGATCGAGCGATCCGAGAAGGTGACGGCCGCCCTCAAGGCGAAGGCCGTCGCAGTTGATCACGCGACGAGCGGATCGGAGGCCCGCGAACTCTCTCGCGCCTCTCGCGACTACTCTCTCGCGAAGGCGATCAAGGAAGCGGCGACCGGCCGCCTCGGAGGTCTCGAGCGCGAGATGGCAGAGGAGGCCGTGAAGGAGTTCCGCGAGGCGGGAATCTCTCCCTCTGGTACTCTCCAGATCCCGATCGCATTGATGGAGGCCCGCGCGATCGCGACGACCTCCTCGTCTACTGCCAACGTCACCGGAGAGATCGCCCAGGGCGTACTCCAGGGACTCGTCCCCGACTCCGTCGTGGAACGAGCAGGCGCGAACCGGATCACCGGAGTCGCGGGAGACGTCCTTCTCCCCTCTTTGCCTTCTGACGCGACTCAAGTCGCGGCGGAGACCTCGGCCCTCGCGAACGTCTCGGCGATGAGCGGCGTCAAGATCTCACCGGTGAAGATGGCCTCCCGGATTGATATCTCTCAACAAGCCCTCGCAATGTCCGCGGGCTCATTCGACGCAGTGGTCGCGGCCCAGTTCCGCCGCCACTCTGGCGCGTTGATCGACCAAGAGTTCTTCAAGAACGTGATCGCAGACAAGGCGACGACCTATATGACCCGCAAGGAAACGGCGGCGGCGGTGGTCGGCGGTCTGACCTTCGCCAACGTGAACGGACTCGTCTCGAAAGTCGGAGACGCGAACGGGATCTCCGCGAATTCTGCCTTCTTCGGATCGTTCGGTTCGATGGCCGAGGCCCGCGTGACGGAGGCCGTCTCGAACTCTGGCGTCGGGATCCTCGTCGGCGACAAAATCGTGGGATATAACGCCTTCGCGACCTCTCTCGCGAACAAGGGGATCATCACGGACACGGACTACGATATCTACTCCGAAGTGTACGGCGGAACGGCGACGACCGCGATCACTAACGAGGCGACCCTGGAGCCCTTCCTTTTTGCGAATATGGAGGACACCTACGTCTGTTACTGGGGCGGCGCGGATCTGATCGTGGACCAATACTCCGCGGCCCACACCGGCGTGACTCGTCTGATCATGAACGTCTACGCGAACGCGAAGACCGGCCACGCGGCGAGCGCGGCCTACTTCGTGACCGATCCCGCCTAATTTGGCGGAGTGAACCGGGGGGAGGTCTGAAGATTACCTCCCCCCTCGGTTCCTACCTGGGACCGCTGAAGCGGTCGGGAACTCGCCACCAGGAACGGCGACTCCGTCGGGTTCGATCCCCGAGTTCCCACAAAAGACGACGCGATGGCCTACCGAATCGACAAGACCCTCCCGATCGACGACCCCTTCGAGATCCTCGGAGGCGAGGGCGTGATCGAGAACCACCTCCGGGTGACGATCCCCGCCTCGGGTGACGAGAGGACCTACTTCCTCCAGATCGCCGAGGCCGCGATCCGCCACACCGCGGACGTCACCGGACGGAACCCCGTCCGGGCGACGTACCGCGTCCACGTCCCAGGGATCCCTCTCCGGGTGGAACTTCCGTTCCGCGCGGCGTCGATCTCTGCGGTCGGCTACCTGAAGGAGGGCGCGACCGCCTACACCGACCTGAACGTCTCCGACTTCGGGATCTTCGGCGAGACGGCTCCGTCCGTCCTCTTCTCCCGTGACTCGATCAGCGAACCGACCGATCGGGACGACGATCACCCGTTCCCCTTCCGGTTTACGATCGTAGGCCTGGAGGACCGCGAACGAACCGACGACGATCCGGTCGTCGACCAGGTTCCGAAGGTCTTCGTCCACGCCGCCCTCTTGTATATGTCCCACCTCTACGAGAACCGCCAGGCCGTCGCCTTCGGCGGGAAGCCCTACGAGATCCCCCTCGCCTTCGATCGTCTCGTGAAGTCCCTCTTCAGGTTCCGATGAACGCGGGAAGGATGGACCGGAAGGTGGACCTCCTACGTCCCACCACTTCGACGGACTCCTTCGGCCAGGTCTCCGAAACCTTCACCACGGAGGCGGAGGTCTGGGCCCAGAAGAAAGACGTCACCGCCCGGGAAGGAGTCGAGGCCGATCAGGTCGTCGCCCAGATCCGGACGGAGTGGACGATCAGGTGGAGGTCCGATATCACTCCCCAGTGGCGGATCCGATACGGGTCCGAGATCTACACGATCGAGGGGATCCTGGAGATCGGACGCCGCGAAGGGATGAAGATCCTCTCCACGAACAAGGACTCCCCGCGATGAATGTCGAGGGCCGCCTGAATCCGAGGGACGTCGCCGCCCTACGGAAGACCCTCTTCGGGATGGACGACAAGATCCTCGAACGGAAACTCCTCGCGCGGATTGTCCGCCGCGCCTTCCGTCCTGCCTACAACACGATGAGAGGCCTCGCGGGCCAGGGATCGAAGTCGGGACGCCTGAAGAAGTCGATCGTCACGACGACGATCTTCAAGGGACGCCGGTCTTCCGAAGTGATCGGGGCCCGCCTGGGGCCACGACTCAAGGGATCGCGCCGCGTTTACCACGCCCACTTCGTGGAACTGGGAACGAAGGGAGGGAAGCGAGAGACCGAGGGGAAGTTCACCTATCCCTCCGGGTCTGGAGTGGTTCGGACGTCCGTCCTCGATCACCCAGGAACGAAGGCCCGCCCGTTCGTCGCTCCCACCTACGCGAAACACGCCGACCAGATCGCCCGCCGGGTGATCTCCTCCGCAGAGGATGAGGTCGCGAAATACTGGAACCGAAACTCCCCCCGATGATCGACCTCGTCTACCACATCCTGAACGAAGACACCGCCACGAACACCGCCACCGGCGGACGTATCCACCCGATGATGAGACCCCAGACCGAGGTCTTCCCCTCGATCGTCTTCGGCCTCACCGACTCCAAGTTCGAGAACGTCTCCACGATGGGAGGGACGACCGCCGGGACCACCAGGGCCGCGGCGGACGTCTACACGATCGGGATCGCCTGCCTCGACGAGAACCTCTCCTCCGCCTTCTCGATCCATACACTGACCCGGGCCGCGATGGAGAACTTCACGACGACGACGATCACGATCGGATCCAACACCTACCGGATCCACTCGATCCACCTCGTCGACGTCCTGGCGTCGGCCGACGAGGAGGGGGAGATCTACGTCTTCGAGGGCGTCTTCGAGGTGAAGATGAACATCGTCTCCTGATCCTGGGGGAAGTTTCTCGAGGACAACTTCGACCGGGCCTCCGGTTCCGAATTTTGACCCCATCACCCCCGAATCTTTCAACATATGGCAACCGCACTAACTGGGAATAAACTCGGAGTATACGTCGACCACGACGACGCCGCCTCCGGAACTCCCGCCCGACTCCTCGCCCTGGCGACGTCGGCGTCCCTCTCCTTCTCGAACGCTACGATCGAGACCGCAACGAAGAAAACGAACGCGGGAGGGACTGCCCTCGACACTGGGACCTCTCTAACTCATTCGATGGCCGGTTCTTCCTCCTGGTCTATCTCGGCCGAAGGCCTTCTCGATCTCTCGGATCCCACCGCCACGAACGATGAAGACGGAACCGGAACCACGGAACACGGGTTCCAGAACCTGATGCAGATCGCCCTCAACCGGACGAAGGTCGGCGTCTACTTCGTGGACGCCTCGAACGCGACCGCGGGAGGCGGCCCCGGCTACAAGGGGACGGCCTTCATCGAGTCGATCGAGGCCTCCGGCGGCGTCGACGACTTCGCGACGTACTCCGTCACGTTCAAAGGAGACGGAGATCTGACACTGGTCTAACAACGACGGACGAGCGTCGATATCTTCGGCCCAATGAATCCGAACACACTCCGCGGACGTTTCGACGTCTCCGTCGACGGGAAGGATATCCCCGTCCTGGTGAATATGAACGCCCTCCGACTCCTCACGGAGAACGAAGGGATCCCTCTCTCCGACTTCGACAAGGAAGTCGGGAAGAACCCCCTCTCCTTTGTCCCCCGTCTTTTGTACTGGGGGGCGGTGAATATGGCCCAGAGGGCCGGGAAGACCGCGAAGTCGCTCCCGTCCTTCGAGTCCTTCGCCGCGCACGTTTGCGAGGACGAGGAGGCCTTCACCGCCTACTCCGAGAAGATCGTCGCGGTCTTCGGCGGAAAGGTCGAGAAGGAAGCAGAAGAGGAGAACCAGGACTCGGGAAACTGACCCGGGGCGACTCCGCCCCGATCGACTGGTGGACCTACTACGACCGCGCCCTCTCTCTCGGACTCCGTCCGGTGGACTTCTGGGATATGACTCCCCGGGAGATCCTACACTGGACGAAGTCCGTCGAAGGGGAGGACCGGAGACGATGGGCCCACACCGCGCAGATCTGCGCCCTCTTCGCGAACGCCCACCGGGCGAAAGGGAAGAGGCCGTTCCGGCCGGCGGACTTCTACCCCTACGAGGTGGAGGCCTCCTCCGGTCCTGATCTGACCCGGGAAGAGATCGACGCCCTCCGTCAAGAACTCGAACTCCTCCCAGATGGCAACACGACCGAGTAAACTCTCGATAGTCCTCGGGATGAACGCGAAGGCGTTCACCGCAGGACTGAACAAGGCCTCCCGCGCCTTCTCCCGATTCGGGTCTTCGATGACCGCGGCCGGGTCTACTTTGACGCGATCAGTCGGGGCCCCTCTGGGGGCCCTGACCGCGATCGCAGGGAAGACCGCCGTCGACTTCGAGTTCTCGATGGCAAAAGTCGCCGCCGTGATGGGCGGCGTCACGCCAGAGACGAAGGCCCTCGAGGCCGAGGCGAAACGACTCGGAAGGACGACCGCCTTCTCCGCCTCGGAGGTGGCCGGTCTCCAGTTGGAACTGGCAAAACTCGGATTTAACGCCGGGCAAATTGACGCGATGGACTCGGGGATCCTGGCCGTCGCCCAGGCGTTCGACCAGGAACTCGGACCCACGGCGGAAGCCCTGGGCGCGACCCTGAACACCTTCGGACTATCTGCCCGGGACGCCGGCCACGTCGCCGACGTGATGGCGACCGCCTTCGGGAACTCCGCCCTCGACCTCTCCAGGTTCTCGGAGTCGATGTCCAACGTCGCACCGATCGCCCGGGACGCCGGTCTCTCCCTGGAGGATACGACCGCCGTCCTCGGGATCCTGGCGAATAACGGGATCGTAGGGGCGGACGCGGGGACGAAGTTCAAGATCGCCCTCACGGAGATACGGGCCGCGGGCCTGGATGTCGACGACACCCTGAAGGCGATCACCGACGGATCGTTCACTTTCGAGGACGCCGTCGATACTCTCGGGAAGAGGGCCCAGATCCTCGCCCCGATCCTGGCGAACAACTCGGAGGAGTTGGCAGAGTTCCGGGGGAAACTGAACGACGTCGACGGGGCCGCACTTTCGGCCCAGGGCGTACTCGACGACACGGCCCAGGGAGCGATCAACCGGATGAAGTCGGCCCTCGAAGGCCTGGCGATCGCGTTCGGTGAACTCCTCCTCCCGAAGATCGAGCGCGTGACGAACATCGTCTCGAACCTGGCCGCCCGCTTCACCGCTTTAGACACTGGAACGAAGGAGACGATCTTGAACGTGATCGGACTCGCCTCCGCCCTGGGGCCGGCCCTGATCGTCCTCGGGAAGTTCTCGACCCTGATCGGGTCCCTCGTGAAGGTCCTCGCGGTCCTCACCGGACCTTGGGGAGCGATCGCCGCCGCAGTGGCCGCGGCCGCTTATTTGATATACACGAACTGGGACGCGATCGTCGCCTACTTCACCACGGGACCCGGCTCCGGGTTCCTCCAGGTGGTCCTCGACGCCGTGAACTCCTTCGTCGGTTTTGTGGTCCGTCTCTTCGAGCAGATCTACAACCTCGCGACCGCGATCTGGGCCGAGTTCGGGGACGATATCGTCGAGGCGGCCGTCGCCTCCCTCGACTTCCTGGTGAACCAGTTCGAGACCCTCTTCTCCTTCCTGGGGAACATCTTCGACGCCGGGACCTCCTTCCTCTCGGGGAACTGGGAGGACGGCCTGAAGTTCCTCGCGGACGCCGCGATCGACGCGGTCCGGTTCATCCTGGGCGCGTTCTTGAACCTCTTCGAGTCCATCGGCTACGGCGTCGACGCCCTGGCCGAGTTCTTCGGCCTGGAGATTGACGTCTCCGGGTTCATCGGATCCGCCGCCGACTCCCTGGATCAGTTCCTGGACGGCCTCAAGTTTAACGAGCGCGGGGAAGACGCCGGGGAGGACTTCCTCTCCGGAGTTTCTGGCGCGTTCGGATCCTTTGGTGGTTTCTCCTTTGGCCTCGGCGGACTCGCCGGAGGTGGAGGAGGAGCAGGTCCCCAGGTGACGATCGAGGGAGCGGACGCCGCCGTCCCCTCCTTCCTGGAAACGGGAGACGGGGAGGCCGGGATGACCGCCCTCACCGAGAAGATCGACTCCGCGACCCAGGCCTACCAGGCGATGGGGGAGGCGGGATCCGCCGCCCTGAACTCGATCGGGTCCGCCGTCGCGGACGCGATCGTGGACGGGGAGAACCTCGGGGCCTCCCTGAAGGAGATCGGGAAGTCCCTCCTCAAGAACTTGATTTCGATCGCGGTCGGCTACCTGATTACGAACGCCCTCTCCCCACTGGCTCCTGAAAATATCGCGACCGCAGGAACGGCCGGAGCGGCGAAGGCCGCCGGGGCCCCTGCCCTGGCCGCGTCCCTCTTCTCCGGTCTCCAATTTTTCGCGAAAGGAGGCGCGGTCCTGGGGCCTACCCTCGCCCTCCTCGGCGAGAACCCGGCCTCCCGCGGGGAGTTCGTGATCCCGTTCGAACGGATGGGCGACTTCATCGGGCAGGTCGCCACCTCCACCAGGGACGACCGGATCTCCGGCCGCCTGGTCTCTGGCGATATCTTCCTCTCTAACGAAAAGACCGACCGCCTCCTCTCGCGTCGGCGCGTTCTCTGATTATGGCGAAACTCCTCTACACTGGGACGAACTTCGGAGCGGACTCCGGCTACTTCCGGAGATACTTCTCCGAGTTCCTGGACGCTCGCGGCGTCCTCTTCCGTCTCGAGATCCTCGACTCCGTCACCACCTCGACCGGCTTCAACTTTCCCAACGACACCCCCCAAGAGTTCGACCTCGGCCGGGACGGCGTCACGATCTCCTGGGACGGATCAGGGGACGATCTCCACGAGGCCGTGATCTCGTCCTCCCTGACCGCCGACTTCCTCCTGGCGGGGACTCGTCACTGGATCCTCCCGGAGGTCCTGGCGGGATCAGAGGAGGATCGGTTCCTGGTCGCCCTCTTCAGGTTTGAACCCACCACGGACTCCACCCTCTCCGATCCGGACGGGTCCTTCCGTCCGGAGTGGTTCGGAGTCCTCTCACCCGAGGGGACGGAGTACATCTCGAACGAGTCGAACGAGTTCCTCCGGATCTCTGCCCACTGCGGACTGGCGTCCCTGAACGACGTCCCCTACCAGGACGACGACGGCGACCCCTACACCACCGACGACACCCTCGCCGGCCACCTCTCCCGGGTCCTGGCGAAGATGCCGACCGCGCCCCTCTGGTCGTATGGATCGGGGAACGGGACCGCACCCCTCGCGGACAATAACTCCGGCGCGAACGTCTACCTCCTCCGGGAGGTCTCCTACCTGGGCCCGGACTATACCCTGAACGCAATCACCTCCGTACCGGACGCCTACTCCGTCCTGACTTCAGTCAAGGCGAAGGCGGCGGCCTTCTACGAGATCGAGACCTCGACGGATCAGTTCGGCGGAACCTTTGCCACGAAGACCACGTCCACCTGCGGCCAGGTCCTCCAGGCGATCGTCTCCGTCCTGGGGATGAGGGTCTTCCAGTCGGAGGGGAGTTTCTGGGCGATTCACTGGGCCGCCCTGGACGACCGGAACCCCTACGTCCACGCCTTCAGATCTCCGGGCCACCTCACCACGCGATCGAAGACCCAGGTCGGGACCCAGGCCTTCGACTTCGAACTCGATCTCGACGCGAACAAGTTCGAGGCGATCCGGGGACTCTCGACCCGCTACCTCTTCCCGATCCAGAGGGCGGTCTCCGTCCACGAGAAGGGAGGGTCGACGATCCTCGTCTCTGGGAACTCTACCCACTCCCCGATGGGAGGCCAGGCCCCGGAGTCGAGCGTCTACCACCTGACCCACGAGGCCGAGAACGCGGAGGCCACTCTCTCGTCGGACTCCGCCTCCGTACTCGGGGGCGACTCCCCGGTGATGAGGGGAGAGGTCCGAGGACTTCCCACCGGCCAGGGGACGGGCGCGTTCGATCTGGACGCCGCGGGTATGAAGACGATCATCGAGATGACGATCAAGGTCGGCGACTACTACCTGAAGAGGAACCTCACCTCCTACTCCACCGACTCCGCCGATCTGGTGAACATCCACCGGACCGCGGCGACGGATCTCGACTATATGGACCTGGTCCAAGACGGGGCGGTCGTATGGACGACGACCCCGTCGACCTACTCGATCGCGACTCCCTTCATCGGCCAGGGATCGCCAGAACCTCCCGTAGTCCTCCAGGGAACGAACGACGATATCCAGAGGGTCGGCGGCTACCACCTCGACCTCCGAGACAACGAGATCGAGTTCACCTTCACCGGGACCACCTTCGGCGACGGAACCACCGACGGAAGGACGGCGTCCTTCTCCATCGACTGGACCCTCCCAGGACTCCCGGACAACGTCTCCGAACACGTCGGCGTGGAGTTCTCCGCGGTCGTCCGATACTACTCCCGGACGAACGTCGAGATCTCTCCCTCCACGATCGACGCCCTGGACGCCCTGAACGGCCAGGCGGGAAGGATCGCGGAGTTCAAACTCTTTTCCACCAACGACACCGGAGAGGACGACGTCGTCTTCGTCGCAGACGTGAACGCGAACCGGGCGATCGTCAAGGTCGCCGAGACGATCCTCGGGGACTCTTACACCGGGGCCGACTCCGTCGGGGCCCTTCGGGTCTGGAACTTCACCTCCTCCGCCTGGGGCGCGTCCCACGCGACCACCTGGCGGACGATGGACGACACCACGACGGGGAAGTTCATCCACGAACAACTGGCCCACCTCGGCCTCCAAGAGAGGGCGAAGGTCCTCCGGAAGATCTCGGGGACGTTTGCCTTCGACCCCTCCCAGAGGAACGGGGCGAACCTCACCGCGGCCAACACGACCCGGAAGATCCCGTCCTTCCGTCACCTCTTCGCCTACACGATCGGGGCGTCTTCGAAGGCCTACGCCGGCCAGTCCCTCCAGTGGTCGGTCCGGTCGACTGCCTTCGACTTCGAAGGTTTCCTCGTCGACGTCGATCGAACTCTGGAACCTGCGAGCGCGGACGACACGAGGAAGGACGTCACCGGAGGGGGAACTTCCACCACCGGGGACACTCCCACCGGGGGCGGGATCGCCGCGGAACTCTACGCCGTCCGGTCCGATATCGGGACGGGCGGGAACGGGAACGGAGGCCTCACCGCAGAGGAGCAGGCGAAACTGAACGCGATCACCCTCGACGCCTCGAACCGGATCTCCTCCTTCCTGGTGGGGATCGACGCCTACCCTCTGGACTCGGACGAACTGAACCCGGCCTTCTCGATCAACGCCTCGGACCAACTGACCGCCCTCGCGGTCGCTCCGGGGACCCAGATCCTCACGGCCGACCAGATCGACGACTCCTCCACCGCCCACAAGTTCGCGACCGCGGGACAACTCTCCCAGATCACCGCGAACCAGAACGCGATCTCGACGAACACCTCGGCGATCAGCACGAACGCGACCGATATCAATCAGAACGCGATCTCGATCTCGACCCTCTCGTCCAACGACACGACCCAGGCGTCCCAGATCTCGACCCTCCAGTCCGACGTCTCGACGATCCAGGGAGACGTCTCGACCCTCCAGTCGGGCGTCTCCACGAACACGTCGGCGATCGCGAACCTGACCTCGGACCAGGTGGACGACTCCTCCTCCACGACTCACAAGTTCGCCACCTCTTCCCAACTCCTCCAGATCTCGACGAACGTCTCCGATATCAACGCCCTGGAGTCCAACGTGACGCAGATCCAGCAAATACTCAAGGACACCACCGGAGGCGGTGGGATCGGCGTCTATACCGATACCTCGAAGTTGACGACGTCCTCCTACCTGGGCCTCTCTTCCACCTCGTCCAAACTTCAGGCCGGAGGGGGGACTTCCTTCGAGGCCACGGAGACGAGTCCCGGGACACTCTCGTTCAATGTCGCCGCCGGACCTCTCGGATCGGAGACCGAGTTCGAGGCGATGAGGATCACCGGATCCACGACCACCGGGCAGGCGACGATCGCCCTCGCCCAGGGGACCGCGATCTCCGGGATCTCTGCTTCGGATCTCTCGGACGTCACCTCCGCCGGGTCTGGGCAGATCATCACCTCGGCCGAACGGACGAAACTCCAGGGGATCGCCACCGGCGCGGAAGTGAACGTCCTCTCCGACTGGACCGCCACCACTGGGGACGCCGTGATCCTGAACAAACCAACGATCCCGGAGGAGTTCGGAGACCTCGCCGGCAACGCCGACGATATCCCAGAGGGGCAGACGAACAAGTTCTTCACGGACTCGGAGCGGACGAAACTCTCGGGGATCGCCGCGGGGGCCGAGGTGAACGTCGTCGAGACCAACCTCTCCACCGCCGACCAGACGATCGCGAACGGAACGACGCGGAAGATCAACCTCGGAACCTCCGGGACTCTCTTCGTCGGAAGTGGGTCGTCGAACCTGATCTCGGCGATGAAGATCACCGGGTCCTCCACGATCCCGTCGATCGAGTTCATCGGGTCCGTGAAGATGGACTCCGGGACGATGGCCGGCGGGTCGATACGCCTCGAAGAGTTCGGGGGCGGCGGCCAGTCCGCCGTGACGATTAAGGCCCCGACGTACCTCTCCGCGGACGTCGACTTCGTTCTCCCTGCGACGGATGGAACGAACGGGCAGGCCCTGATCACCGACGGATCGGGGAACCTCTCCTTCTCCACGATCTCCGGAGGTGGTGGTGGTGGGTCCTCGACCTACGTACTCGCCTCCAGTTCGACGCGGGTCCCCCTCTTCTACGGCGGCCGGTATTACTTCGGATCCACCTCCTACGGGTGGGACACGGATACGGGCTACTCTTACGGCCTCACCTCGAAGACCTCCATCGTCGACGACTACGCCCACCTGGGGATCGTCGCACCGGCCGCGATCTCCTCCCTCTCGATCCACACCACGATGAGGAACGACACCGCGGCGGAGGACTGCGAGGTCTACGTCTTCAGAGGGAGCCGGCCGAACGGATCGACCTCCTCGATCGCTCTCACCCAACTACTCACCGCGACCGCCTCGACCTCCTCGGGCCAGGACCGCCACTATAACGCCGACGCCTCCACCTCCTCCGCGGGGATCTCCGCGGGGGATCTGATTTTTGTCGCCTTCAGACGAACCGGAACCACGAACGCGACCCAATACTTGAACGTCTCCTACACAATCACCGCCCAATGATCACCCCCACCCCTGAAGAGATCGAGAACGCCTTCGTCCCTGATCTCCGTCGTCCGATGGATCCCCTCCCCGACGACGCCACGATGAAGGACCTCATCGACCGCGTGAACCTACTCTCCGCCCTGGCCGATCAGTCGATCGTCGAACTGATCGGGACGGACGGCGAACAGATCGTCGAACGATGAAGGAGAACCTCCTGAACTTTGCCCTCGTCGGGTGGACCTTCCTCACTCTCTCCGAGTGCGTGACCTGGATCGTCGGGATCCTGGGCGGGATCACCCTCATATGGATGAACATCGAACGGGCCCTCCGCGCCAGGAAGGAACGAAAGACCGGGACCGATGCCTGACTTCGCCGCGATCGCCGTCTGCGGGATCCTGGGGGCCGTGATCATCTTCGCGGGGATCCTGGAGGAACGTCGCGAGAGGAAGCGGGACGAGGACCGAGTGGCCCGATATTTCGACGAACTCCAGAAGCGGATGAACCAAAAGACGAAACGATGAGACACCTCGACGAGATCGTGATCCACTGCACCGCCACCACCGGAGACACTCGCGGCGACGTCGGCGTCGATGAGGTCCGGAGATGGCACACCTCGCCCCCCAGGAACTGGGCGGACGTCGGCTACCACTTCCTGATCCGACGGGACGGGACGATGGAGGCCGGGCGACCACTGGACCGGGTGGGGGCCCACGTCAAGGGCCACAACCAGACGACGATCGGGATCGCCTACACCGGCGGGATCGACCCAGAAACGGGTGAAGCAGAAGACACCAGGACGGACGAGCAGAAGGAGACCCTCTTCGATCTCCTGATCGCCCTCCGCCGAATCTTCCCCACGATCCGAAAGGTCTCCGGCCACCGGGACCACCCGGGCGTCCGGAAGTCCTGCCCCTGCTTTGACGTCGACGCGGAGTTCGGGTTCCTCTTCGAGTGATGGGAAAGAACTCAAGCCCAGAACACGATCTCCAGGTCGGCCTGGTGGAACTGATCCGAGACACCGCGCCGGATCTCCTCTTCTCTGCGACGAACGGAGGCGTCCGTCTCTCGATGAACCAGGCCCGAAGGATGAAGGCCGCGGGATATCTGAAGGGGATCCCGGACCTCTTGTTCTTTGAACCGCGTCACGGGTTCCACGGACTCGCCCTCGAACTGAAGGCGAAGAGGGGGAAGATCTCAGCGATCCAGAGGGAGCAGATCGAAGAGTTCCGGATCCGGGGATGGAGGGCCGAGATCGCGTTCGGATGGGACCAGGCGATCCACTTCCTCCGCGACTACTTCGAGGAACTGGAGGACGCCTCGCGCATTTAGACGGGCCTCTCGGCGACTTTCTCGTCCGAGAGGTCCAGAGACACCACTCGACACCAAACAAGACCCCAGAAGGCCGGAAACGAAGAACGCCCCCCGGAGTGGGAGGCGTTCGTTCACAACCTGGAGAAGGATCACCCGAGGATCTCCACGATGTCCTCGACCTGGCTCTTCCAGTTCCTGCCCCGGAAGTCCTCGTCCGCGAGGGACTGGGAGGCGAACTTGATCGCGACCCGGCCGATCGTTCTCTTCTCTTGTTCGTTCATCACCTCGAAGAACTTCCGGTCGAGACGGACCACCGCCTCGGACCCTCCGAACTCCTTCCCGCTGATCTGGAACGAGACGTCGATCGCGCCGTCGGGGCGGACGACACTCTTCGCCCGAGGGCGGAGGACCTCCATCGTATCGACGGAGTCCTGGATCTGGATCTCGACGTCGCGGTGGAGTCGGACCGCCTCGAGGTACTTCGCCACCTCCTCGAGGTACTCGGCGAGGACTTCCGCGGCGAGAGTATCCTCCACCGCTCCGGGTCCACCGGTGGGGAGAACGAACTCCAGGAAGCCCTCCTCCGTCCGTCCGCGGATGACCGCCGTCTGGGCGAGATCGCAGAAGTCCCGCGTCTTCGCCACTGCCACCGACCGGACGAACTCGATCGCGGCCTCGTGGGTCGACTCGTCGGTCTTCATCTCGAAGACGTTGATCCCGTCCGAACCACCTCCGGCGAGAACCGCGCGGGAAGATCCGGATCCGTTCGAGAAACCGGAGGAGATGACCAACTTCGAGAAGGCGTCCTCGAGGACCTTCCCGATCCTTTCGATCTCGGCCTTCGCGTCGTCCTGATCCTTCACAAGTTCGCGACGGGTCCGATCGAGTTCTTCGAGTCCTTCGAGGTGGTCGAAGTATTGATCGAGGGCGCGTTCGACTGGATCGACGACCGCGGGGAGTGAAGGGGCGGGGATCTCCAGATCCTCCACCTGCTCCTCCACCTGCTCCTCTGCCTTCGCCTCCAAACTTTGGCGGCCCTGCTCCGACGCCTGGATCTCGGCGGAGAGGTCGATCAGGACCTCGAGGAGGCGGCGGATCCCGGAGGCGGGGGCCGTTCCCACGATGTCGAGACCGGGCGAGAAGTATCCCTTCGAGTCGCGAGAGAAGAGACGGACCGCGCCGTCGATCACGTCGACCACCAGGCGGGCGGGGGCGTCGATCATCAAGTCGCGGAAGACCCGGTCGACCTTTGCGCGGCGTCCCTCTGTGAGGCGGGTCCACTGCTTCGCCTCCTCCAGGAGAGGAGCGAGATCAGCGCGAAGGCCTTCGAGGTCTTGGATGTTCATCGGACCGAAGACGGCCAGGAGACCGGACTCGGTGGTCTGGAGTCGGCTCCAACGATCGACCGCGCCTTCGAAGTTGTTGATCACTGACTGGGCGTAAACGGGGGTTAACTTGTTGTAAATCATTGTTTTGTGTGTTTTGTGGCTCTCGCCGTGTTTCTGTTTCTGGTCGCAATATACACAAAGAACTCACAAGTCCCACCGCCTCGTCCGGTTTTTTTCAGTACATACCGGCGACCCGGCGGTCGATCCCGTAGTCGAGGAGGACGATCTCCCCGTTCATCCTGCCCCAGTTCTTCGGGTTCCAGAGATCGCACCGATCGAACCGGAACTCCTCGATCTGGAACTTCACCCGGGCGATCGTGATCGGGCAAACGTGAACCACTTCCTCGACTCTTCTCTGGATGATCACCGGACCGAAGGATCCGATCAGCGGGGCGAGGAGTCCGGTCTCTGCATACTTCGCCCAGATCTTCCTCTCGTTCCATCCCTGGATCCATCCCCGACGACCGACGGGGATCTTCACGGCGACGTCTCCGATCAGGAAGACGACGCGGGTCGAGATCCTGATCTTCATCGGGCCCAGGACTTGAACTCGTTCCCGTCCTCGTCGAACTCGACGAAGTGGTGGGCCTCCCGATCGTATCGGAGGACCACCTTCCCCAGGTTGCCGACTCCCTTCGGTTTGGTCTTCTGGCAGAAGATCCACGCGGTCCCCTCCTGGATCGGGTCTCCTCCAGGTTCCAAGATCACGCCCGCCGGGGGACGATATACGAGGACCATCTGGAACGCCCGACGGAACCAGGTTTGCCCGCCCGCCCACTCGGTGGGCATTGCGGGCCCTTGATACCGGCGGCCGTCCTCCGTCTTTTTGTCTGCGGAGATCTTCCCGATGTGGTTCACGACGATATCCAGGCGACCGGACTCCCTGCATCGTCTCCGGATGTCTCGGAGGGCGTTCGCCAGGTAGACGTCCTCCCGGCCTCCGTACTTCTCGAAGTCGTGGTCGAGATCGTTCCAGGGGTCGAGGATCGTCGCGTCGAAGTGACCCGCGTCGGCGATCTGGTGGAACCTCTCGAGAGTGAACTCGGACTTCCCCACCTCGTCCGGGCAGATCACCCGGAAGTGACGATCGACCCACGTCAACGCCTCCAGGAACTCGTCGTCCGTCAACGCCCGAGAGTTCTCGAACCCGGAGTCCGTCTTCGCGCGGACGTCCTTCCCGGTCTTCATCTCGATGAGGTCGACGATCAGGTCGACGCCGCTCCCTTCCTCTCCCATATACGCGAGGATCCTCCACCCGTGACGGACGGCGGCGTTCACGGCGACCTGCTTCACGAAGATACTCTTCCCGTGACCTGGGGCCCCGGCTACGAATAAGGGGAAGCCCTTCCGGAGGGAGATCAGACGATCCAGTGATCGGAGGCCCGTCGGGAGGCCCCGGATCGAACCAGACCTCCGCACCCTCTCGAGGGCGGAGATCTGGTCCAGTGGCCGGAGGACTTCCATCAGAACGGAAGGTCGTCGAGGGAGGAGTTCGAGGAAGGAGCAGAAGGAGCAGGAGACGGAGCAGATCCGGAGGAGGAGTCCGCCGTCTGCCCTTGATCCTGGAGGAACGACTTCCCGTTCCCGAGGATCGGCGTCTCGACTCTCTGTTCTCGGGCCTCCTTGCCGAAGTCCTGCTTCACGAGGTAGTCCTTCCCGTACTGGTTCCCCGGCGTATTCACCAGAGTAATATCGAGGTACTTCGCGCCGTTTTTGCCTTCGACGACTTTCGAGGCGTCGATCTTCGAGAGGTCGATCGACGCGGAGATGATCTTTGGGATCTTCATCTTTTTATAGGGTTTTGGGGTTAATGTTTCACGATTTGGACGACCCACCCGATCAGGCCGGAGATATCGCACCGGCCGAGGTACTGGATCAGGTCGTCGGGGAACTCGGGATCGTAGACCGGGCCCCAGTGGTGGCCCTGGTCGTCGAGGAACTCCTGGAGGAGTCGTTCGTCCCGTTCATCCTCCAGTGGGTCGCCGTTCACGATCGCCGGGAGGAAGTGGATCAGGACCTCGAAGTCGAAGGGCGGGTCCTGGCTCATTTCTTGCCCATATTTTGGTAGTATTCGAGGACCCTCGACTTCATATTCTGGAGGTCTCTCCAGGGCATATTATACGGGTTCAGACACTGCTCAATGAAGACCGCGACGTCCGGATCCATACCGACCGAGGGGGCCCACTTTCGGAGGGTCTCTTCGTACTGCCCGACCCAGTCCTCCCGGGTCTGCTTTTTCTTCTCCTGGTTCATTCGACGGGCGGCCAAATTTCGAGGGCGATCTGTTGGATCGACTCCACCGCGAAGGAGATCTCCGGATCGTGGACCTCGAGAAGTTTGTCGACGTTTCTCCGGGCGTGGATCACGCTCGTGTGATCACGATCCAGGAAGGACCCGATCGCCTGAAGAGTCAACCCGGAACACTCCGCCAGGAACCAGGCGAAGACGTGACGGACGACTACGACGGACCGGATCCTGGTCCGACCTCTGACCGCCTGGGCCGTGACGCCCATCACTCCCGAGAACTCCACCAGGAGACGAGGGAGACGATCAAGGTCTCGGTTTATTCGGACGGCCAAGGGCCACCGACGGGGATCGGCGTCGGCCTCCACCCGATACTCTCGGGCGGCTTGTTTCATATGATCGCGGACCAACTTCCGGAACTTCGAGAGGTCCAGGACGTGACCGCACCGGGGGCACTTCATCGGCGGGTGGTTTTGTGTGTAACGGACCGCAAACTTCAGGAAAAACTCGCCCCAATTATCCCCGAAATTATCAACACCAGGGAGTGAATAAGTAAACCAGGGAGAAGGCCTTGACACGACGAACGAACGCCGAGACCTTCGCCCACTTCAGTATCTGCGGAACCCGCCGGAGTGACGGCCCCCCAGGCCGGCCGCTCCGGTTCCAGTTCACGCCCTTACTCTGTAACCTTGCCCCGGATCAGGAAGCACGACCGCCGCCGCCCCTGGAAGACACCAAAGACCAGGGGAAAGAACTCACCCTCCGATGGGGTCCGCAGGTTTCGACCCGACGGATCGGCCTCCCTGGGATGGGAGGGCCGCTCCTCTGGTTCTGACCTGGATCCCCGACTGAAGACGAGGAAGTGGCAGAAGGCCCGGGAGGTGATCCTCGCGAACTCTCCCCTCTGCCCAGTGTGCGCCGCCGTCGATCAGGTGGAACCCGCGACCGAGGTCGATCACCTGGTCCCCCGATCACTCGCCCCCGAACTCTTCACCGATCCCTCGAACCTCTGGGGACTCTGCCGATCGTGCCACCACGCGAAGACACTCCTCGAACGGCGCGGCGTGGACCTGGAGACCCGCGACCGGTGGACCCTGGCGATCCTGATCAAGACCCGACGCCTCACCGCGGAGGATCT
>Ga0070753_1000387_pt1 | contig 27363 bp, 8 predicted proteins | sample VirMetDEL_Aug_31_FD_77441 | JGI IMG/M metagenome (GOLD analysis project Ga0070753, IMG submission 77441) | Aqueous microbial communities from the Delaware River and Bay under freshwater to marine salinity gradient to study organic matter... | ecosystem: Environmental > Aquatic > Marine > Coastal ... | reverse complement strand
ACTTATTGCAGGTGGACTTCGCAACGAACCTTACGGTATTCAGGAAAAATATATTGAAGATCAATTCTTATTTAAAGGATATAGTGATACTGGAAGCTCACACGATACTTTAATCAATGAATATCCTGAATTTTATCGTTACATAGATGCTACAAATGGTGAAAAAGTATTGTATGTAAATAAGCAATTGTATTTGCGATTTTTATTTTTCGGAAATGTAACACTCACATTACGAAATAAAAAAGAACCGAATGCAGACGTTAGCATTACATTTAAAAGTAGCTCTGATCAATACATTGATTACATTGAAGACATTTGGGAGTGGTTACAAGAATTAGATTTAACGTTATTCCCTAATCTACAAATAACAAAAATCAATAATTCAATTTTATTCAGTCGCATTGATGAACTCGTGCAAACAGACCTTGCTGATTATTATTTTGACGTAAGTATTTCTCAAGCAATTATTGATTTTGACACAGAGTACGATGTTGTAGAGCCTACTGTAGATACTAACAATCTTGTCTATGGTGCTCAAAGTGCCGGATTTACACAAGGCGTTGGTATTCAAATGACTTTCAGAGAAGCTAAAGAAGTTGTGTTAAATAAAAGTCCGGAGCTTTATGAGTCCGGACCAATTTTAGATTTAGAAGCGCCTACATTAAAAAAGACATTTGTTAAAGACGAAATTTATCGCATTGGTATTCAATTCTACAAGGGCGGAAATCCACTATTTGTTATTGTTTGTGGTGATATCAAAACACCAAAAATAGGAGAACAAATGCGTTATTTAGATAGTGCCGGACAACCTGTTATAAGTGATGATCTCTATGTGAATCAATCAAAAGACGGTAATCAATTATATGCGCATAGACTGGAAGCTTTTATTCAAGTTAGAGTACCATGTGAATTTAAAAATTATGTAGACGCTTATCAGATTATGTACGTTGAACGTACAGAAAATAATAGAACAGTATTAGCGCAAGGTATTTCTGCACCGCTTGTCAGACTTGTAGATAAAGCTCACCCAAGCCAAGACCTTCGATTCTGGGCTCCAAATGTAGCAAGTAAATGGACATTACCATTTAACGGAGGACCAATTTATGCAGTTCAAAAAGGATTTGCTGCTTATGATGACCCCGACAAGGGAGAAAACTTTAATGACCAAGACAATCCTTATGGCCCTTTAGTACCTACTAACGATCCAGACGAAGCAAGAGCTTACATTCGGGAAATTACCAATAGAAGAATGTTTTATTTTGATTCTCCTGATATTATTTACGGTCGTATTTCTGCATCAAAAATAAAAAATGGAGATATCCATGTTATTCAAAGAGTTAATTCTGATGCAACTGTTGAACTTACTCGAAGTCGTGCTGGTGATGATGAAACCCACCCGAATTATAGAAGTAATGGAGAAATTCAGGAATACCAAGCAGCAGCGTTTTCTAAAAAAATAGGGTATAGCAATCTTGCTGGAGATGAAAATTCAAAACCTTACGTAGTAAATATTAGTATTTTTTCTGAACCAACACACGTCAATAAAATTGTAGGTATTGAAAAAGCTACTGATTTATTAAACAAAGGAGAAATTGTTCCAGGTGCTGCATTAAACAGCGTTTTTGAAATTTCAAATATGGCATTATCTCTTTTTGCGCAAGGAGCTTATAACGATGCGTATTGGAGAAGTGGTATTCATAAGATAGATGAAGACTACAATGTAAGATGGCACAAGTCTGGACAAGAAAGTCATGGTTATCCTACGGTATTTATTCGCGGTACAGAAGACGTATTTACAGATGCTATTATTGGACCACAAGCTACAAACCCTATTCAAACAACTATTACTACTGATGATGGTGAAATATATAATGTTGATTTTGATGGAACTAAAGAAGGAAAAACACAGCCAGGTAGTGACAGTCATTTGATAATAAATATCAAATTAAACAACAGCAATTCTATTTATGGAGGTCGTAACAAATATGCGTTTTCAAAAAACAAATACATACCGCTTTCAAAAGTTATTCCTATAAAAGGTTCAGAAGCAAACAATCAATACCAAGAGTTTCAGATCCAAGGAGACTTTTATTGTACGTTGTATTTGCGTGCCAAAAATGATTATTCCGAATTATTAGAAATTGCACGAAGAACATTAACCTGGGAAGGACGCATACCTGAAGAATTAAAAGATTATAACAGAGGTGCTGCATGGGCTTATGGTGTTATTTTAGAAACAGCCGTCGAACCAAGATTGAATCATAATTACCAATTCTATCGTTCGGACGGCGCAATCGATTTTAGTTTGTCGTTGAATGAATTTTTAAATTCTGCATATTACAAGCAAAACAATTTAAGAACATTTATTCCTGCGCCTTATGAATTTAAAGACGATCCATTATTGATCAATATTTTATCTGCTTCTGAAACAAAATTCAGTGGAGATTATATTGATGCGTGGACACGATTCTTAATAAATGAATTTTACGAATTAGATCTTAATAAAGGAGCTATTACCAATGTTACCAATTGGAAAGATTAAATTTTTGCGATACAAGAGCATGAAACCAATCGGATAATGATTGATACTACGGACTTTATTACAACGCAAGAAGGGGAAGAAGTCGCAGTTAAAAAAGGTGATGGAGGTACATTTAAAACGCATAAAAAATTAAGTGATTTTGGAACGTCTATCAGACGTGCTTTAGCTGAAGGAGAAGTAGGATTTTCATTCTTTGATGAGCGTAAAAAGTCTTTTGTTAAATTCGGAGAATCGCTGTCTTTAAAATTTGAAATTGAACAGCAACTACATGAATTATTTGATGCTGATAATATTATTGATACGGAAGGCTACTGGGATACGCTTTACGAAGAAACTAACATTCGTATTCGAACAGAAAAAGGTAAGTCATATCTGATCTCATTTAACGAGCTTTTAGGCTTGTTTAATGGATTCTACGAATACAACCATGATATTTACATCATGTTTGATAACCGGGTATTTGTGCCTTGTTGTGCATTGGAAGACTTTATCATTTACTGTCCTCAAATATTTAGTGCTAATACTATTACAACACAAGTCAATACGTATTTTGAATATCAAATTGAAGCTACTGAAAATCCAATTTGGTTTAATGCAGCAGACTTGCCTATTGGAGTGAATATTAACCATGAAACAGGATTGATTTACGGATCTATTGCAACGGCCGGGGTTTATAATATAAGAGCTAATGCTGAAAATACAGAATGTTCAGACACCTTAGAAATCATTGTAACAGTAAACGCCGCTAAATTAGAAGCTAAAGGAACTGACAATGGTGTCAATGGTAAAGCAACTGTAACCGGAACGTTAATTGGTTATGCACCAATTGAAGGAACTTCTGATGGAAGTGCTACTGTAACGGGTACACTTACTAAAGCAAGAGCGCAAATTTCCGGAACTTCCGATGGAAGCAGTAGTGTAAGTGGTACATTAAGCGGTTGGGGTTATATGGTTGGTGTTAGCAACGGTGAAACAGAACTTATTGCTGAACTTCGAAAAGACTTGTATGGAAGAATAAATGCTTCATCTGAAGTCGTTGGAACTGTAAGACAGCCATTTGCATTTAATGATTATATAGTCACATTAGAAGCTACAACCGATTGTCAATTAATCGTAAGAGGTAACTTTACAATTTATGGAGAAGTAGATGATCCGCAAGCAGCACTTAAACTTGCAAAAATTAGTCCTGACGGATATATCGACCCAGTATTCCAAACAAATATTGGTTCATCAATTCCTGATGTTGTGTACTCGCATATGGGGGCTTATGTTGCAGAAGATAACTCTATTTATATAACAGGTTATTTTAATACATTTAATGGAACGTCTGCAAATTACATTGTAAAATTAAATCCTGATGGAACTAAAGTTGCAGAATTTAATTACGGTTCAGGTTTTAGTTGGTTTACAACAATTCCTTACGTAAAAGAATCTACCACAAGGGGTGTTTATATTCCAGGTATTTATAATCGATACAAAGATGTTTGGCAACCAAGATTTTCAAAAATTTGGAACGATGGAAATGTAGATTGGACATTTAGAAGTGCACTTGGTAGCGGATTTAATAATACGACTATTGAAGCTGTAAGTTTTGACCAAGACCATTTATTAATTCATGGATATTTCAGATCTTTTAATGGCAATACATCTGTTCAGCATCTTGCTGTTGTCCATAAAGATACTGGAGCTCGATTAACATCGTTTAATGCAGGAACAGCCGGAAATGTTGAAGGAAACTTCCCAATGTATGTTATAATGGATACGCAAAATGGTAACAAGCCAATTTTAACAGGGTTCTTTACAGCATTTAATGGAGATAGCTCTATAGGTGATTATATTGTTCGATTAAATCGAGATGGTTCTATTGATAAAACATATGATAATGGATCTGGATTTAACGCTACTTATAATGGAAACGTATTACCGCCTGATTACTCAAAATTATTAGGTGTTCATTATGACAGCATTTTAGGAAAAGCAGTTATCGGAGGTCATTTCGATACTTATAACGGACAATCAGTACCACCAATGGTACGTTTAAATGCTGATGGTTCATTAGATACTACATTTAATTACACATTAGGTGACATTGGATATATTAAGGCAATAGAAGAAGTAGGAGGTCTATATTTCGCTGTTGTTGATTTAAAAAATGAATATCGATATGACAATGTAACTCATTACTTAGTAAAAGTAGAAAAAGACGGTAATGCTAATGTTGTAATGAACTTAGACGGAGATCCGGAAGTTATTTGTGATGCAATAACAGCAGGTTATTCAAATGCAGAAGCTGAAGTTTCGGGTGATTTAACATATCAAATTCAAGTTTTACCTTGTACAATAATTGTAGGTGCTGATCAAGGTATGGAAATATACAACGCAGAAACACTTGCGAGATTGCCAATACCTTTACCTCAATTTACAACTACTTATGATATTGCACATACTAATGATAAATTCTTTAATTTAAAAAAACCTGTTTGGATTATAAACGGCGGTGATTACGATAGTGTTACTACCATACAAGAATATGATATTGTTTTAGATCCTTGGAGTGCTATATGGAATAGAGATATTGTTATAGATGATAATGAAAACTTTGGTCCATGTTTATTTGCTATTGACAATACAACATTGATTACTTCAAGAAATCAATATTATATAAATATTATAGCTCCAGCAAGAATAGGTATTCTTGATATTTCACAAACTCCACCAGTTTTTACTGATCAATTTAATTTAAGGTTTACACAAGGAGTATTGCAAGAAAGAGTTGCTGGAGATTTAGTTTTAACAAATAATGAAAAACTTATTGTATTAACACTGAATTATACTTTTAGTGAACGTTGGATATCTCAATATGATTGGAATACTGGTGTTTTAGAAGTTGCTATTGAAGTTTCTTCATTACTTCCAGAACCTTACGGTTTAGCTGTTCAAAATGGAAAGCTTTATGTATTTGATTATTCTGATGATGTTTATGAGGTACAGTTAACATGGCCTTATACTTTAACAAAAACAGATGATCTTGTAGGACTTTCAGTAAATGGAGCAAGTCAAAGACCTGAATGTATTAATATTAGTTTTGAAAGAACTGTTGGTGAATTAATTTCAGCTCCTGAAACATTAGAAATAACTGTTGAAGGTGTTTTGACTATTGTATCTGTTCCTGGCCCATTAGCAGGAGTTATTGGAGGTTTTCAAGTAGAATCTTTAATTCCTATTAAAGAACAATTAGTTGCTGACGCAAATACTGTTTACATGGATTCAATAAATGATGATTGGGGTCATGTATTTTTAGGAACTGTTTCCGGAAGTTTTACTACAATTGTTGTTTGGTTATCAGCTAATCAACCATTAACAGGAACCTTATATGTTGAATTATATGAATATGATACTGTAAATAATCAATGGGGTAATTTTATTGCTGGATCAACTGAAAATTTAGACAAATCACTTGTACCAGTAGGTAGTTCTGAGCCTTTTACATTTACTTTCCCTGAAAGAGATTTAACCGGTGATAATTGGATGTTGAATATTTATGGAACAATGAATGCTGGTGAAATTTTATATGTAGACTATACAGATACGGCACCAGTTTTAGATGAATTTATGTGGACTTACAATGGTAAAGTTGAGTATACTGATGCTGCATGGAAATATCAAATAGGAAATACAGAAACTTATATTTCTAATGCTACTGTTGTTGAAGGAAATTTAACCAATAGAGTTGTGTTAAATGTTGAAAGTATTATTGTAAATGATGCAAATCTTTATCTATATGAACCTGAAATAAACAAAGAAACAATTTTACCTGTTCCAAATATGTTTAGTGGAAATGATGTAGCTCATACACAGAACAAGTTATGGATAGTTGGTGATGCTTCAGTTGGCGCAACAGAAATATGGGAATGGGATATTACATTAAATTCTTGGTCTGCTAATTTCAACAGAATTATAACAGTGCCTTACTATCATGGATTAGGGTTACAAGCAATAGATGATACAACATTAATTTGTACTGAAATTCCTAACGGAAATATTTCTTCTGGAGCTGTAAAAATATATTCAGTTGATATAACTAACGAAACTCCAGTATCTACATTAAAATTTAATTTAGATTGGAAAAATCAAGAATGGCATCAAATTACAGCAGGTGATTATGTTTTAACAAATCATGCTGAACCTAAATTTATTATTTTAGTTGAAAATAAATTATACCAAAATAGAACTTATTTATATCAATATGATTGGAACACAGGTGTTCAAGAAATTAAAATTGATATTAGTCAAATTGGAAGACCATTTGGATTAGCTGTCAATAATGATGTGCTTTATTTATTCAATGCAAATACTAATACAGAAGTTTATACTGTAGATTTAAACTATCCTTACACGTTAACATATCAACATAGTATTTCTAATGTTTGGACTGCTGGTGCTTCACAATTGCCTTCTGCTATAACAACAAAATTAGTACCTGCTTTAGATGCTCGTTATTTTATTGAACATGATACTCTTGGAAAAGCTACTGTACAAGGAAATTTAATTGAAAGACCAGGTAAAATAGAAGGAGTTTCTGAACCTGAATCGACAAGTATAGAATATTTAGGACCTTCAGGAGGCGCGTATGACCATAGTGCTTACAGACCTGAAGGTTATGGAGTTCGAGTAAGCAATTTTAATGGAAGATTGTTAAATGTAGAATTTTCATTTAAAAGATATGGATCACCTGATTTTGATATAGTAGCAAAAGTTTACTCTATTGATGGTAGTGGACTTCCGCTTTCAGTTTTAGAAACAAGTACAAATACTATAGATGCTTCATTAGTCGGTACAAGTTATGAATGGACTAAATTCAATTTTACAAATACACTTTACACTGAAGATATCGCTATAGTATTACATCTTGAAAACGTTGTTAAAAACGACGTAAACGGACAAATTAGATATGAAAGACAATACAATAATGATTTTACTAATGATTTACAACCTGTTGTAAAACAAACTACATGGTTCTTACATTATAGAGAAGTTTTAATTAAGGTTAATAAATCAGGAAGAACATACGGAACATTAACAACAGTATAATATGGCAATAATAAACACAATACCTAATGGACAAAGAAGTTATGTACTTGTCGTTTTTAATGATATAGTACCATCAGGAACTCCTTTAGCTTGGTCCAGTAGTCATTTACCGTTTTCACAAACAGTGAATGTAACATTTGAAGATTATCCTTTTGGTAGACGTGATGTACAAACTTCACCTATATTAGAAGAACAAGCTCGCTTGTATGCAAATGCTGTTAATTCAATTTGGAACCCTCCAGGACAACCAAGATACTCTATTTCACAAGTAGAGAATAAGGTTTACATTACTGTAAAAGAGCCTTGTGTCACATTTACTGAAGAAATTATTCAAGGTAGTTCAATCTCTCTTTATTTCAATCATGAAGATTGTAGCATACCTCCACTTGACTTGATAAGTGATGTTATTGGAGAAGGAGCTATTCCTTGTCAGGATGTAAAACTGTCTATCACAACAAGCAATACACTTGTCAATGTATCTCAACCGGTACAAATTACAGGAAACAACAAAAATCCTTTAAATTTTGAAGTACCAAGAGGACAAACAGTTTTAGTTGAAGGTGAAGATGAATATGGACAAACGTTCAGTCAATCATTTACAACGCCTCCAGTTTTAGATGTTACCAAGTTTAATATTTCTAAAGAAAATGAATTTGAGCAATCATTAATCACTGTCAATACAGTAATTGAAGGTCTTGAATTGCAATACAGTTTAGACGGTATAGAATGGCAAACATCTAATGAATTTTATGTTGCTTTAGGTGGAAGCTATACCATGCATATAAAAGACCAATATGGATGCGAGGTTACTAAAGATTTTGAAACAGATACGTTTATTCCTGCAATACCGACAACAGTTAAAAGAAGGCAGTGTAATAGCCTCCATGAACTGAATAAAGGAAAATACTTAAATTTGTGTGGACAGCAACGTACAATGAAAATTGGATTTGTTTGCAATGCCAACCCAAACAATGTCAAAATTTTCAAACATTTGCAGATGATTTTAAACACTTCCTACTCAGTAAAGAATGTGAGTGTTACTACATCAAATAAGCAAGAAAGAAACATACCAGGAGATCACATGGTATACCGTATACGAGAAGGAATGCATTCAGTTCCTTTAAAAAACCCAAGAGATTGGGATGATTTAAGAGGCAGTTGGGCCTATATTGAGATAGAAATTGATTCAATACAAAATCAAAAAGTTGATTTATTTTCTGCAATTACATACTTAAGACAAAGCATCATTTAATATGGACGAAATAGATTACAGCTGGAATTTTGATCCAGACCCTAAAAAAAGACAAAAGCAAAATCCTTTTCCTACTTTTGGTTTAGGACTACTACCTTCAGGATACAGTCCGTTAGAAAACAAAATGAGAGGTTTTAGGAGTGGTTATTCAGATATATTTGTTCCAAACAAGTATGATGATAAATTGATTTCTACTGTAAATTATAACGATGAAATTGAAAAAAATTCTGCAATTCGATGGGATGAATTACAAAAATTTGCAGACGAATTAAGAGGTCGCCCTAAAAAAGAATCTGCAACACCTGAAAGTGATGGAACTTTTGATTTTAATATCAATATTCCTGAATCACAAAATGAATTTAAACCTTTATTTGGAGATCCTGAAACAAGAAGAAATAACAGAATCAACAATCTTCAAAACAGGATTGATAAAAACATTCAAAAGACATACGACAAAATAAACAAAGTCCAAGACGTTGAAAAAGCTGCGCAGATTAGAGCAAAAATGGAAGCCAAAACAGATCGTTTAAAAGACAAGTTAGGCGATACTGTTAAAGGCAATGCAGGAACGCAAGTTGATTGGGCTTCTGGAGCAGTAACCGCAGCTATGGCAGCTCCCGGACTTATTTCAAATTTCACAAACGATCCGACAAGTAAAGAAGAATATGATGCAAACCGATTAAGCACTACTATGACAGCGGCTCAAATAGGAGGTTCTTTTGTTCCGATTGTCGGACATCTTGCCGGAGCAGCCGCAGGGTTTATTGCATCTACATTACGTCATAAAGACTGGAAAGAAGACGTTGTAAAAGAAAATGATAAACAAACTTTAGCAGAGCTAAATAGAGAAAAAGCAGATCGTTTAATGAATTGGTATCAAAGCAGTACATTAAAAGATTTAGAAACTGAACAAACATTGCTTGCAAAATCAAATAACTTATTAACTTAAAAAATACAAATCATGGCTGCTACCAACATTATTGATATAAATGGACTTATTGAAAAAATGTCTAAAGCAATGTATGGCGTTGAATCAACTTCATGGAGCGATATCAACAAAAATCCACAAAAGGGTGGTACAATAGCACCAACGTATGCATTTGGAAATTATCAATTTGTGCCTCACGTCCATTTAGACGCTATAAAAAAATGGATTAAAGATAATTGGTCTGATATTCCTGAACAGCTCCGAAAAGAGCTAAAAACCAACCCACTGCCTACGCTAAAGCAATGGGAGAATATGCGAAAGAAGTTTGATCCTCAAAATCCAGAAAAACTTAATGCAGAAGTTGAAAAAGCTTTAAAGCCTTTGCTTTCAGAAGATAATTTTATTCAAAAAGGATTTTATTCAAATTGGATGCGAAAAGATATTCTTCCTGGAGCTATTAAGTTGTATAACAAATATGGAGACGCTACCGGATTTTCTTTAGAAGCCTTTGTTGGACTCAGCCACAATAGAGGTGCAGCCGGAGCTGCTAAATTGATGAAAGATTTTGAAGAAAACGGTTATACCGTTTTTGAACAGCCAATGGATGATGCAAATCCTATAAGCGCAGAAGAATACATGCGCAAATTTGAAACAATGGTAGTGGCTAATGGCTATGATTTAACATCAGGAATTAAAGCTGTATGGGCCGATGTTCAGGAAATTGATGCAAAAAAAATTCAAGAGCAAGCAAAAGAAGCTGTAGGTGAAATTAATTATGGAAAGTTTAATAACGACATAAAAAAATACGACGAACTTAAAGCTGAATTTAGCGAAGTATCTAAAAAGCTTCAAAAAAATATAGACTCCCAAATGAGTAAAGATAGCTCATTAAGTTCTTATGACGCTTTTAAAAATGCTGGAGATTTAGCCAATGATTATTTGAATCTCGGTAGAGAATTAGAAATGGCAACTTTAGAGATTGGCTCTAAAATGCTTCAATCTGAAATTGAAGAGTATGAGCAAATCATGAAAGATTCAGACATTGATTCTGCTGAATACAAAAAAGCAAAAACAGATTTAACACAACTTTTAAATGACAATCCTGATATTCGAAAATTAAAACCAGGAGAACGTGATTGGAAAAATATTGCAGAAGCTCAAAAACCAAGTGCTTGGCAGGACTTTAAAGATGGAGTTAAAAGCATAACATCAGAAGGTTTTGCAGCAGTTGCAAATGCATGGAATTATATGAGCGGAAGACCTGCTTCAAATTTAGATGCTGAAAAATACAAGCAAATTGTTGGAGAAAAAATAGGAGAACTTCCTCAAAATGTTTATTCGCTTACTGATAAAATTAACGAAACGAAAAAGCAGGTTGAAAACGAGCACGCAAAAAAAGTTGATGAATGGACTGCGGAAGAAATTGCAAAAAAACAAGCAGAAAATAAAGCAATTTACGGAAAAGCACTTCAAGAAGCCGGATCAAATGATGTGTATACATCTCCTGTTGTCAAAAAAGAAGAAACAGGAGATTACTCTAATTTAATGAAAGACGCATTCGGAGATATTATTGCTCCAGAAGAAATGATTGTGCCTGATACATTTGATTACGATCCTAAACGTTATAAAAAACAAATGCCTTGGGAAGCTCTTGCACAAGGTGCTTTAGCTCTTATGGGTGAAGCTGATGCAAAAACACCACTTCCAAAACTTGATTTAGAAGTATCTGATGCTGTTAAAGGATTGGCTGGAGAATATAAGCGTATTGCTGATATGGGACTTTCTCCTGAAGAAGAAGCTAAAATGAAAGACAATATTAGCACTGTCTATGATATGGGCCTTAGACAGCTTACAAGAGCTTCAGGAGGAAATCGAAATCTTGTTTTAGGAAATATTGATAGTTTAAACACAAATGCGCAACGTGGTTTGACGGAAATGGCTCGTTTAGATACCGTTCAAAAAATGCAAGCATTAGACAAATATGCACAAGCAGTTCAGTATATTGACCAAGTTAACAGACAAAAAAAAGCTGTAAATCACAGTATTGATTTGCAAGAAGCACAGCAAAAACGACAAGCAGGTGCACAACTTGCTGGTGCTGCTTGGCAAAATATGATGGAAGAATTTGAATATCGTAAAAAACATGGGCCGGGGAGTGCCAATCATCGTTTTAACGAAACAATGATGTTTAAATTAACCGGTATTGACCCTACGATTGAAGATGATAAATCCGGGAACATTAAAAATACGGCAAGTTATATTGAAAAAAGAAATCAAGAATTGATTAAAAAGAACCAAGATCAACTTGACAGATACCAACGAGTTCAGGATTTAAACAGATCATGGGGAGCAATGACGCCAGAGCAACAAGCTGACGAAGTTAAAAAATATGGAACTAAAGAAGCTGCAATACAAGCTTGGGGAGAGCGAGCAGGTATTTTATCAAAGCCAATGGCTCCACCAACAATACAAGAAACACCTACATCAAATTACCAATATGATGCAGAATGGTATAAAGACGCAACGAATTTTAATTATACAAGATAAATCATGGCAAGAGGTTTAGTATCAGCGGGCAGAATTGGATTAGCTGCTAATTTGAATAAAAGAGAATCTGCAAGACAAGACATGGATACTTTATCACGTCTTGTCCAAATGAAAGAGCAAGATGAACAAGCTGAAATGCAAGCTGCTTTAGCAGAGCAACAGTATTATGAACGTATTCGACAAGAAACTGATAAAATGCTTGAAGGAGATCGTATGCAGATTAATAAAAAAGCAAAAGCTATTCAACGTCAAATATCAGATAACATTAAACTGTTTGGGGGCTCCAGAAAAAAGTTTCTTGCAAGTGGAGGTCTTGGTATGTTGAATGATTACAGTAATACATTGTTAGACTCCGAAGAAGTTCAAACATATAAAGCCAATAAAGTAAATCTTGAAAAGATTTTAGACCTGAAAGAAAAAGGAATGAGCGATTTAATCTTGCCAAGAGATATGCAAGCCTTAGAAGATTATCAAAGAAATGGAAGAGGTACCATTACTTATGGAGGTGTTATGAATCAAATTGAAATGCCGCCAAACGCTGCGTTTACATTTGGTGAAAATGCAGAAACCATGGATATTGTTATGTATAAGAATAATAAAACAAAACTTCTTGGAAATATGATGATGGAAAATCCTGATAAAGATTATTCAAAATTAACCCAAGAACAATTGGATAATGAAATCATGGCTTATGCATCTGCTAAAGGTTATTCTGTACCGGGTACTACAAAAGATACGACACGAATGGGTGGTGCTACTTCTGGTGTAACTTCTCCAAGAACAAGTGGTTCATCAAAACCGGCAGAAGTAGCTGAAACTATTAGTGGAAATCTTGCTTACATCTTTGCAAAAGATCCTGGTAAAACAACTTCTTTCGAAGATATGTCAAAAGGAATCACTCATGAAAGTAACAATCCGTTGCTTGGTACTATGATAGGTCATCAAAAATTTGATGTCATTACTAAAGTTGAGCCTTCTCTTTTAGAGCGATTTGGTGAAGCGGTCCATGATAAAATTCCAGGAATGGATATTGCTAAAAAATATTTCGGAGTTGAATACGATTTAGAAAACCGTTACATGGTTCGTGGAGGTGTTTCATTTGATGGGCAAATGGCAAGAGCTGCGGCAGAGCATGTATTTGGACAAATGACCCCGGACGATGAAGGATACATGAATATTCAAATTAACGGAGGTAAAGGAGAGTATTTTGGAAACGGAGTTTTAATTGAAAATGCTGAAGCATTTAAAAATTCACGTTGGAAAGTTGAAGGAATGGTAGGTGGATATAAAGCTAACATTCAAAATAAAGACGCTATGATTATGGATGCTATCGACGAACATGGTAACATTGCGGAAGACAGGCAAGAAACCATGTATGATAGCTATAACAAAGAAGCGCAAGTTGGAGGACGTGAAGCAATGTTCTTATTGTTAAAAGACCAAGACGGAAATATGATCTATAAAGAGGTTCCATACGAAGGTTATATCTCTCAAAATAATTTCGGTCAATCTGTTGAAAAACATGTTGGTTCAAACGATCTTAGCGACGAGTTTAAAGAAAACTATAGTAAAACACAAAGACGTATTGAAGAAGCAAATAAAGTTAAAATTGAAAGAGGTTCAAGACCAAAAATTAAAGTCGAACAACCAATCTTTCAAAGTCCGTTATTTGAACAACAAATTCGTCAAAACTTTAATTTTGGAACCAATGGTTCACGTCGCATGAACTTAGCAAAAGCATTTTATCTTGCAATGGCACAACAAGGTAAAAGCGATATTGAACAAATGGTAACAAAAGACTACTTCTCTACATTTGTAGGAGAAATCTTTGGATTTGAAAAAGAATTAAAAAGTAAGCAAATTACAGACAGCCAATTACTCAATGGTTTAGAACAACAGATATATGCTCCACAGCATAGTGAAACAGCAGACCAATTATTGAAGAATAGGATTTTAATTCAGACAATGAGAAATTATTTGAATAATCTTAGAACTCAATAAATTACTACCTTTATAAAAAAACAGCATTATGCCAGATTACAGTAAACTATTTAGTCAACAAGCAGAAAAAGACCAAGCTGTAAATCGTCAAAATCCAAACCCTGTTAAAGTACACATGACAGAGGAGGATATGATTAATATGCAAAATGGCACTCCTGAAGAAAATATTGTTGCTAATCAAACAGGCGCACCACAAACACAACCTACTCAGGAACAACTTCAAGCGCAAGAACAAAAACGTCAAGATTCTTTAACTCCTGAGCAATTAGCAGATGAACGTATTTTACAAAATGAATATCCTATTCATAATCAAAGAAATATTCTTCCAAACAATCCGTATACATGGACTCCAGATTATACGGAAAGAGGTTATTTAGAAGAAATAGGAACATCGTTCGTGCGTGGTTTTGGAAAACACGTTGTTGGTAGTACTGGACAAATGTTGGCGCTGTTTAATGGTTTGGTTCCTGGATGGGATATCAAAGAAGGAAATATGGCTTCTCGATGGCTACAAGAGGCTGGAGAACAACTTGCTGAACAAAATCAAGTTTATATGCCGGAAGAATTACGGGATTTAAAATTTGATATAAAAACACTTGCAAACCCTGATTTATGGTCTAAACAGTTAGCTGAATACATCCCGCAAGTCGTAGAATTTATTTTACTTTCTAAAGGAGCTGGTGCAGCTACAAAAATGGGAGCTCGTGGATTAGTGCGAAATTACACTAAAAAATTAGGTAAAGATTTCGTTGAGAAAACTGGGAAAAAAGTAGTTAAAAACACGGGTGATCAAGTAGCAAGAGGCGCTAAAGAAGTTGCTTCAGCTATTGGTGGACAAGGTGAAAGAAGCCTTATCTATGATTCTATGGGGGAGGCTACCAAACTTACTCTTAATGCATCTGAAATTACTGGTGGTGCTTTAAGTATGAACTTGCTTGCAGGGATTCAAAATGGAGCGCATTTAGTTAATGAAATGGCTAAACAAGTTGATAAAGACGGGAATCCTAAATACAATGACAGGCAGCTTATGGAAATGGCTGCCGGTACCGTTGCTCATAACTTGTATTGGTTGCCAGTAGATGCGCTTTCTTATGGTCTTGTATATGCAAAAAGTTCCGGAATGTGGAAAGACTTGTTCAAACCGATGCGAAAAAACATTGGTAAAGCTGCTGTAAGAGAAACTGTTTTTGATGCTCAACAGCAATTAAAAGTAATGTCCAATTCTTTTGCAAAACAAGCATCTCCATTATTAAAATTTGAAGATAAAGCACTTAGAACAGCACAGTATTTAGGAAAACCTGTTTTTGAAGGTCTTGAAGAAACATTGCAAGAAACATGGGAAGATTGGTCTGTTAAAAAAGCATTACAATCAACTACCGGTAAAAAGATCAAGTATGAAAATTACATGGATTTTTACTTCTCAAAAGAGAATGAAGCAACACGCGTAATTTCTTTTGGATTAGGTGGTTTTATGGGAGGTGGTTCAGCAGTTATTGATGCTTTAAATCAAAAAGCAGAAGATCAATACAAGTTGTATTCAAAAACACAGCTTTTAAAAGAACGTGCAATTGACGGTCATAGAGATCAGCAAACAGCACAAGTGCAAGTAATTTACGATCAATTAATAGACAACCAACATGACGGCAATGTAGATCAAGAAGCATTCATTGAAGACTTAACTAATAGAGGTGTTATTTTAGAAGATGAAAAACAACAATGGCTTGATATTGCTGAAAAAATTGCAATTGAAGATCAACAAGCAAAAGATTTGAATGTTGCTGGTCGTGATGCATTAATGCGTAATCGTGCAGATTTAGCAATTAATGAGTACAGTTTAAAATTTCATGGCGAAAGATTTAACAATGCAATGACGGCTCTTGAAAAAGAGAAAGGGAATATGACCCGTTCTCAATACAAGAAAAAATTACAAGAGCGAAAAGAAGAATATGAGTTTTTAAAATCCGCACTTGAAGTTCAGCAAATGCGATTAAAACAAAGTATTGGAAATATTTTATCAGGAGAAGAAGGAAACATAAACAATATTAAAACTGTTGAAATTGATGGAAAAACAGTTCCAATTGGTTTGACGCCTGAAATGTATAAGAAATACTATCAAATGTCTGATGAAGCTGTTATTGAATTAGCACGTTCACAGCAAAATAATAAAGGTGGAAATTTCTTTCAAAAAATGGCTGATTCTGTTCGAAACCTTTTTAATAAAGGAAAAGAAGAAATGCCTACTAAAGAGGAAGTTGGTAAAAAAGTTAGCAAAGCTGAACAAGCAATTAAAGACAGCAAACTTTATAAAAATCTTTTTCCAGATGAAGAAACTAATGAAGAAACAGACGAAGGTTTTGATGGTAAGGTAATTGAATTTGAAACTAAAGTACCAGAGCCAGATGTTCCTACAGCACAAGGAGCTACTTGGGGAAGTTATCCAATTCCTGAATTACAAGATATGTCAGCTAACATTCAGGAAAAAATTGATGCTACAGAAGATGTTGATGGTAAGAAAAAACTTCAAGATTTAAAAGAAAAAGTAGACCAATACATTGTAGACAGAACTAAAGAATACAATGCAGAGGTTCAAAAAAGAAAAGCGGAAAAACAATCTAAAACAGAACCTAAAGAAAAGCCGGGAAGAGCTGCAAGATTTGCAGAAGATGAAAATCAAATTGAAGATATCGTTTCCGAAACAGTTGGTGATGTTCCGGGTAAAGAACGATTAGCTAAACAAGGAGTTGCAGCTGTTGATAAAGCCCTTAACGGTATAAAAGCAACTACTGAAGAAGATGCAAAAGAAGCTATTAAAAAATTAATAGCAGAAGACAAAGGCTTTATTGAGCAGATATTAAAAAAAGGTACGCCAGAATACGTTCTCGAAGAATCGTTATTGAATCGTTTAAAAAAATTAAAAAAGATTGACGAAGAAATCAAAGGCGATACTAAAGGAAAAAAAGAACAAAAAAATAGAGCGCGTACACGCGTCAAAAACAGAAAAAAGAAAAAAATTCCATTAACCGAACAACAGCGCTTAGAACAAAAAGCAGCAGATCGCGTAAACAATCAAAGTTTACGCATGAAGGAAGCTTGGGAAAATAAAGAAGTTAGAGATAAAATAATTAATATAGCTAAAGACGATCCTAAGAAAGCTAAATCAGCTCAAAACTCATACGAACGTTACTTAGCCTCTACAACGAAAATTAGTAAAGCTGGAAGAAGAACGCTTCATCAGCAAATTACTATAAACTATCACTTAAACAGAATGTTCCCTAATAGCAAACCACAAGTGTATGCTATGGACAATTTGTATGAAGCTGTAGGTGAAAGAGCGTTGGGTTATACTATAATGGGCGCCGTACTTATTGATGAAAAAGTATGGAATCAAGATCCATTATTTATGCATGAATTTGGACATATTTATTACCAGCTTACACCTAATGAAAAAGAAACAATAGAAATACTTAAACAAGCTGTAAAAAACACAAAGCTTTTAGAAAAGCTTTGGAAAATGTATGAGAAAGAAGCTTTATGGGCTTATGAAGGATACGATTATCATCGAACAAAAAGAAAAACAATAAGTCCTTACGGACAAATTAAAGTTCCTGATATCGAGCAGCAAAAACAGCAAAAACATAAAAATGGAAGACCTGTAGCATATCGTTTACCTATTGAAAAACAACCTTTAATTCTTGAAGAATTATTCGTTGAAACATTGCAAGGCCCATTAAGCAGAAGATTTAATAAATTCTTTGATCCGGTTAAAGAGCCTCAACGACAAGAGGCTGTAAAAGGATGGTTCCGTTTTATTAAAAAGTCAGTAAATAATGAAAAAGACTCACATCAAAATATTATAGAAGCAATTGATGGAGAGAATTTTGTAGACAATGATTTGATCACACACATAGCTCAAAACTTTGTAAAAGAACTTGATGGTGTAGATGTTACTACAAAAGGACGTGCGTCTTTATTTTTTGAAAATGACCAAGCAATTTTTGAAAGCGAAGACCAGGTTTTAAATGAACTTATAGCAGAAACAAGAAGATCTGAACAATCATCTTTAAGAAAGTACTTATCTGAAATCAAACCTGAAAAGATAGGAACTGTAAAAAAAGACTACAGCGTTTATTACCAACGTCAAGAAGAAGAAGATTTTTACGGAAATGAAAATGACCATTTTGATTTTGATTTTGACGAGCAATTGAGTGAAGTAAACGACCATAATGAAAAAGATGAATTTGCATATTGGGATAAATCATTTGAAAGAGCTAATGACAAAATGAACAAAGTCATTAATGGTTTTGTTAATCGTTGGAATAAAGAAGCTAATCTACGTCAAAATCAATTATTAGAAGCTCAAGAAAGAGGAGAAGTTGATGAAACAGTCTCTGCTTTATACACAGAGCGTATTACGCAAGAAGAAATTACAGAAAGCTTACAAGATCTTGCAAGAGAATATTATGCAGCACCTTCTTTTATTCGCGCTTTACAAGAAGAAAGCGGAGTTATGGAAGAATTTTACAATTACATTACACAAACGTATGATGATGCATTGCAGCGTCTTCGTTCAGCACACTGGGTATATGCCAATAGTGAAGTAGTAATGGCTATAGCGCATCATATTAGTTCAGAAGGAAATTATGATTTAAAAGTCAAAAGCTCAAAATTAGATACTTGGAAGGCAAATTTTATTGCTTCCCAAATGGATAAAAATTCCAGTTTAAAAGCAAATGTAATAAGCGCACTACAATCAAACAGTGTTACTGAAAAAAATCAAGCAATTAAAGATCTTATTATTGCTGCGGCTCCTAATTATAAAATAGCTAAAAAAATATTAGAACATGGCCATTTAGAAATCGAAGGACGTATTATTCCAATTCAAGAATCATTAAAAGAGCTTTTTGAATTAGAGGAAAGAGAAGTATCCAAAGCGGACAGATTTATGAATCCGGATGTAACAACAGCAACAAGAGTAAAAAATTCGTTTTTAAAATTTGCGGAAGCTGTTATTAGTACAGGTAAAAAATTCGGTCCTACTTCTGTAGTAGTCGCACCTAAAGGGCAGAACACATCTATTCGAATGTTTAGCAATCATTTGATTAAAACAATGCACAATGTTCGTAAAGATTTAGCATTGTCAGATAATGCACAAGACAAATTAGAATTGCAATTACTTAAAAATAGATTTATAAGTAAATACAGTAACAAAGAAAACATTGACAGCAAAACAAGAGCACGTCTAAGAATACCTACTGAAATTCTCCCTAATCCAATGATTGAATCTTGGTGGGATAAGTATCAGGAAAAAGGTATTATGCCTTCTATCGCTTTAGATTTAGGTACTGAAAATGACATGCTAAATAAAAATAGAAACTATAAAGAATCAACCGCAGAACAGCAATTGATAAACGAAACACTACAGTTTTTATTAAAAGATCAAAATGGAGAACAAGAATACTTAGGCTCCATGGATATTTTTGGTGACTCCTCAAGAAGATTTTTAACAACATTGCCTGTTCTTAAAGAAAGCAAAGCGCATTTAGCGCAAATGTATCAACTTTACGCAGCGCAATCTTACGATAAAAATCAACCAGCTGAAAAGCAAGATCAATTAATGAGCTTTAATGAATTTAAAGAAGCTTTAAATAATGATGTACAAGACTGGATTCAGTACTTTAAAGATAATGGATCGTCGCTTTCAAAAATAAATAATTTACAACCGTTTTATGTAGGAGACACTTTAACAAAAAATGGAGAGTCATTCATTCGTCGCTTTGTATTTAACAGAATTGCTAATGGTTTCTACATGCATAATATAGTAAATCCAGGCGTTCCATTAAATTCTTTAGTAAAACGTCATAAAGGAAATATTGCACCAGTAATCGCTTTAGATCCAAATTTAAAAGTAGAAATGATTATGATGGGAAATCAGTACGATATTCCTTTCGATGAAAAAACTACTGAAGAAAAAAATGCAATGACTGAAGAAGAATTGCGTGAATACAATATCAAGCATAATGAATGGAAAAAGAACCGCGTCATTATGAATGATGGTATGCAATACATTCTTGAAGAAGATGCAGAACAAATTCAAGCAATTGGTCAAGGGTCTGTAAATTTAGGACGTGGATATAAATTATTTTCGCATTCTATTGAACGTGACAATCCTTTATTTAGAGGTCAAACAGCACAAATGAAAGGCTATACGATGGTGCTTAGTAAAGAAATGGTAACTACCGGCAAGCATCAACACTTAAAACCTATTTACGATCTTTTAAAAAGAAGACGTGAGAAATTTATCAAATGGTATGAAAATAAATATGCAACATACGATTATGCTACAGGTACAAGTGTTCCTAAAAAATACAATCCAGCATATCGTATTGACCGAAATGAAGCATCAGACAACATAAAATACATACCAATCGTAACTCCTGTAAGTGCAGAAAAAGCAAGTTTGTTTACAAACAAAGAACTTGAAAAATTTCAAAAATATGCAACCTTAGAATCATTGAGAAATGAAAAAAACATGGAAGCATATGAAGAAATGCTCGATAAAATGTTTTGGGTAAACGGAGATTTTGTAGGACTTGACGGTTCTAACTTTGGACCACAACAAGTAATGGATAAACAATACGATCAAGCTACATTTTCAATCCAAGCACTTAGTTCTATTCTTGCGCATCAAAGAGGAAAAGAAAAATTTGAAGCAGCGAAAAAAATACAAGATCTTATTGTAGATCAAAAATTAAAATTTCTTAAAGAGCGTGTTTTAAATGAAATAGATGTTGAGTATTGGGGAGATAAAAAATACACAGACTTTATTTTAAAGAAAGTAAATAAACGAGATGCAGATCCATACACAATTATGGCATTGTTAGATGGAGCTTTAGCTTATTCACCACACTTGTCAGAATTTGCAAATAATCAAATAAAAAGACAATTCATTGATAATGGAAACAATCTTGCAGTTCATGGAACTTATGGGCAAGTAGTTTCGGATATGGGATATGCTTTTAGCGTTTTAGAAGAAGGAGAAGTTGTTCGTCAAGGATATATCAATGGTTCAAATACATTAAATCCATATAGGAGAGGAGCTAATTCCACACAAGAAATGGAAATTATTCTTCCAAGAAACAAACAAACTTCTGATAAAACATATACCAGAGAACGAAAATCATATATTGGTAATGATGCTAAGAAAAAAGTATTTGATAGCTTAAATAAAAGTGAAGCTTTAAAAAAAGAATTTAAGTTAAACAGTAAAGGTGATATAGATGCCTTTATGGAAAAGCATCAAATTTATGCAGATAAGTTTTCTACACAATCTATAGGATATTACATTCCTGGTGAAGTTGTGATGTTTACAAGAATACCACACAACGGTCCGGCTTTTATGGGTGTAGGTGAAGTTGTAGGTTTCAATGAAAGCGATTCAAATAATATTATTGTGCCTTCTGAATATGCACATATTGTTGGTTCAGATAATGATGGTGACGCGTTATTTGTCTATCAACGAGCAAAATCAAAAGATAAAAATGGCAAAGTTCGAGACAATGAAGAATACGTACATTGGAATGAAGCATTTGAATTAATGAAGCAGCAATGGCTATCTCCAGATATGTATGAAATGCTTACTACGCCATTAGAATTTGAAGATGATGTAAATGTTGTTATTGATAAAATAAATAACAAAACAGGACAAAATACTGCAAATAAAAAAATGATGCCTTTTTCACCAAGACATTACAAAAAGCAGTACAACAACTCAGTAATTGCAAAACAAACTATTGGTATTGCTTTCGATACAGGAAGAACGTTAAATACATTAGCAGCTTATAATACGTTTTTAACTAATGGAACTGATGAAAACAACGAAAATCGTTTAACTGATATTATCATTAACAATAAAAGAAGAAATCGTTTTGCTGATTTTGGTTCTGGTAAAAATTCAAGAATACACCAATCAACAGTTTTAGCAAACATTGTACTTGATAGTACTAAAAATGGACATGCAGATGCATTAAACTTGAATATCAATAGTATTAGTAGTGCTGTAATTTTAGTTAATCTTGGGTTCAATCTTGAAGAAGTAGGAATGCTTTTAAATCACCCTGCTGCAAAAGAATATCTTGAATTAAACAAACTTGTAAGCAACGATTATATTGATGGAATGACAGAGGGTGTTTTAAAATATATGATGCATAAAAAATATCCAAAAGCAAATATTTACAACTTAAATCAAACAACATTTAGAGTAAATGTAAATCCTGATACATCCGGATACAATTCAGATAATAATTCTGCTGAAATTATAAAATTGATGTATTACTTATCAAATGTTTCTTCTGATATAAGGACTATTTCAAAGATGCTTTCAGGACATAAAAAAATTGAAGCAAATCCACACGCTTTAAACAAGCAAGTAGATGAATTTAAAAAACTCATTAAAAACGATAAAAGAGATCCGCAAACACGTAAGAAAAATTCAACATTACTTTTTGCAAATCAAATACAAAATGCTCCTGAATTTAGAAATTATTTAGCAGTAGCAGAAGCTTACGCACCTCATCAGCAAAAGCTAAGTATGGTGTTTAATAAGAGTATTGAAGATATCTTAAAACAAATATCTGATAAAATTGTACTATCCGATCTAACAGATGCACAGCTTCGACATTTTTCTAATAAAATGAAACCATTTATTTACAGTCGTTTATTAGGCGTAAATAATATTCCTTTTGAAGAAATTGAACAATTATTCATGGTAGTAAATCCTGAAATGACTGTTGAACCAACAGAAGAATCAGGAAATGTATTGACAGAAGAACAAGTTCAATCTTCTCCTATTCAAATAGTTTATGACTTAGAACAATATATAAGAACGCTTCAAACAGGCGATAATTTGTATCAAGAGAATTTAGTTAATTCAGAACTAAATGACACCGCTTATTCACGTTCTCGTTTATTTGGGCAAGGGTTAATTTGGGATAGTACTGGAATTTGGTTAAATCCAGATCTTTTAGCTAAATGGACAACTAAAGATGATATAGACACTTTAAGAGATGAATTTGCTCAACTTCCTCAGCAATTACAGCAAAACTTAATTGTATATGATTTGGTAGCGCATGGATGGGAAACTAAAAAATCAATGTATCCAATCTTCCCTGAAGAAATCACAAATACAATTCGAAGAAGAGCTATGGAATTTCAAAATCAAGCTCAAACTAAAAAACTTGATAATGCAATTCTTAAAAAAGCATATCAAACCATTGAAGATTTAGAAATTATTAACCCAAATTATAATAATTTCCCAACGATTTTTAGTAATGAAGAGATTGATTTTAAAAACCAAGAAAACAATAAAAAATTAATTAAATCGATTTTAAATAAAGATGAAATATTAGAACAAGTAAATAAAGGAGTTCCTTTAACTGTTCAGGTAATTAATTTAGATACGAAAGAAAAAACAAATTTAAGAGTAAATGCACTTCCTCGTAATTTAGATGATGAAGTAGCAAGATATTTCCAACGACGTAAAAATGAATTTGCTAAAAATACTTCCGGGTATAAACAATTATTTGCTGAAAAAATATTAGAGAAAATTCAAACTAATAATTTAAGATTTTTTGAAAAAGCAAGACCAATAGTGCTTCCAAAAACACTTCAAGGTATGCCTGAAAATCTTTTCTTGGTAAGTATTCCAGACCCAACAGTTTCAGAACCATTTACGCTGTTAAAACCAGCTTTAGAAAGAGGTGACCTATTAATTATTCCAAAAGAGGATATTGAATCATATCCTATGCGTGTTGTCAAAGAAAACACCGAAAAAAAAAAGAATAAACGGATAGGAAGAGCGTATAAAACTGACTTTTATAGATACACTTCGGATGAAATAATGAGCGAAGAAGACTTTTTCGCTGCTTATGAATCTCCTTATCAAATAGATCAGGTTCAAAAAGCTGTACTTTATGAAAAATATGTCAAAGATAAAGAAGAAGCCAATGAAATTGCTAAGGACTATCCTCCTGAAGTAATTGCTACAATGGATGAGAAAGAGCTTATAGAAGTGTATAATAAATACGCTGCTAAAGACGTATACGCTTATTCTATCATAACAACACCAGTCACTCTTGAACTAATTAGCAGAGCTTCAGCAGAACAATCAGCGCTTACAAAAGTTAGTGAAGGCAATGATGATATTGGTGTGCTTCAAAGTTATTTACAAACCAACAATATTACTGCAACGCATCCAGCAACACAAGCTATGCAGCGAGAATTGGAAGTTGAGTTTAAAGGCTTTCTAAACGAGCGCCGTAAATACATGAGAAAAATTAATGAAGTTTCTGAAGCGTTGTATGAAGAAAAGTTCAATTATAGAGGCACAAGATCACCATTGCTTAATAGACTTATTATGGCTGTAAAAATTCTATTTAAAAATAGAGCTAAAATTTACGAGCAATTATATGGCAATATTGTAGAAATAGAAACAAGTATAAACGATAATGGAATCAAACAAAAAAGAATACGTTTGCTTCCTGAATTTCAATTAAAAAGCAAATTAAAAAGCGGAGAGATATCTCAAGCTGAATATAATTTTGCAGAAGTTTTTAGAGAAATTACTACAGAGTTACATCCAAGCGCTAATGACCCGAACTTTAAAAAAGGATTTGTTCCGGCAATCGCTATGGGCCGTTTAGAATCTTTTGGAAGTAAAGGTTTGTTAGGATTGTTTGTAAATAGTCAGCATTCTGATACAGCTATATACAATGTGTATATGAAATTCAATGATGAAACTGTAAGTTTTAAAGAAATTGAAGATTACTTCAAAGTTCAGAATAATAACAATTTACAAAACGTTCAAGAATACATTAAGCTTCGAAACAAAGCTAAAAAATTAATGAAGCAACGTATTAATGAAGATGGCTCTCCACTTATTGTTACAAAAGTTTCTAATGTAACACTTGCCGGACATGGTATGGTCAACCAATTTGCAAACCAAGGATGGGTAGATTTTGAAGATATGATCTCTATGGACTTAAATAAAGCTTTAGCAGATTTTACACACGCTTCTTTATTTGTTACAGGAAATAAAAATTTCCAAGGGTTTATGAAACTCCAGGCAAAAGTAGATGGATTGTTATTGCATAACCAAATGAAAGGATTTAATAATCAAAACCGATTTGCACAAAAAATTCTAAAAGAATACTCTTTAAAAGGATTTCGACAAGATAAAAAACGGTTCCTTGATAAAGTTCTTGATGTTGGAATTAAAGGAAATTTACTTTACATCATGGGATGGAAGCTCTTTGCTCTTGGAAAAGGAGCTTACGCCATTGGAAATATTGCAATAGGTAAATACCATAATATTAAAAATCAAGGTGGTGCCGCATGGCTAAGAGGAGAAAAAAGATTTTGGGGGCTTACAAGGGATGGAAAAATTGGAACTAAAAAAGCATTAGGTGTTTTGAACACTTTAAACTTTATGAATGTCAATATGTACGATGAAGTGAATTTATCTTCATCTTCCGGATTGGATAAAATATTTACAGACTTAGCACTCTTACCAATGATTACTTCTGAAAAATGGATTCAAGGATCGCATATGCTTGGACTGCTTACAGAAGAACAATGGAATAGATTTGACGACAACGGAAATTACAAGCCAGGAGAAACAGAAATTACCAATCAAGAAATCGTAAAACTTGAAAACGAAGTTAAAAACGCACATGGTAAAGGATATACGCCTACGGATCAACGCGTAATACAGCGTTATTCTTTAGGACGTATGATGTTACAATTCAGCCGTTTTATTCCTACAATGTTTTATGATCGATTCTCTAAAGAGGACATTAATATTTACGGTCAAAAACATGTTGGAAGTTTACGAGCTGTAGCCACACCTATTTGGAAAGTAATGACCGGGGAAATAACTCCAGAACAATTTGCTAAATACCGTTCTTCATTAGATCCGTTAACAAAGCAACGTTTTGATTCAGGGTTAAGAGGTCTTGCAATGGTTACATTAGCGCTATTTGCTGCGGAAAATTTTAATAGTGGTATAGCAAAAGGAATTGCTAATGACGCTAATTATTTAGTCAACTCAGAGAAGCTTGAATACAAAGCTATGCCGTCTTTAATTCGGACCATTCACGAATTATTGCGACCATTAATGCCTATGTAAAAACTGATCTTGCATATAAATAAACAAGATGAAATTCATAAACAATAAGCATTACGATTACTAAAGTTAAAATTGCTTTAATCATAATTAATTGTTTTTCATAAAGTTATAAAAAAAACCCTCTCAAAACGAGAGGGTTTTAAAAAGAATAATAAATCTTGTTCTTAATCAAATAATCTTACTCTTTTTTAAAGTTTAAATCATAGAACTTACCGTACCAACGATGTATCATATAGCCTAAGTATTTTTGATCAAATGGTTTTTTGACTAACGTATGTTTCTGACCATTTATTGTAGCCATTAAACAAACTTTCGGCCATTTTTTAGCATAAACTGGTGCTTCTGGATAAATGACAATACCATTACGCATACATTTTGATTGCTTTAAGACTTCTTCTTTAGAAGCCATGTAATGTATTCTCACATCTTTATCCATTTTATTTTATGAAATTAAACGTTTCTTTCAACGTTTTTTCATTAAAAACAGCATCTACTCCTTCGACTAAAATACCAAGTCTATGAATTGCTTCTATGGTATAAATCTGTTCTTTTTTGATTTTACCATTTACATCTTTTTTAGCGAACAATCTATCGCCTACTCGTGGTGTTCTATTGACACCAAATGCCGTTCCAGACATCATTGCTTTTTTAGTCATAATTTTTGTTTTAAATTTTAATATTTACCACTTTTATACCGGTTTCAATTCGGGAAATAATCATAAATACTACTCATAAAAGTAGTTATACACAAGTGGCTACTTTCGTAATCCTAATGAATCTATAAGCCTTTCGCCTAAAGACTCCGCGCTTTTTACAATATT
>Ga0070753_1000385_pt1 | contig 27401 bp, 27 predicted proteins | sample VirMetDEL_Aug_31_FD_77441 | JGI IMG/M metagenome (GOLD analysis project Ga0070753, IMG submission 77441) | Aqueous microbial communities from the Delaware River and Bay under freshwater to marine salinity gradient to study organic matter... | ecosystem: Environmental > Aquatic > Marine > Coastal... | reverse complement strand
CGGATGCCGCCCTCGTGATCGCGATCACCGAACCCTCCTCGGGCGGCCGCGGTCAACAGACCCAGTTGTGGCGGCTGGTCGAGGGATCGTGGCGCGTGGCAACTGCGCACGTGGCACTTCCCGCTCCCGCCATCAACCCAACGGTGTGGCGAACTGTCGGCACCCCTCTCGTTGCGGGCGCTGCCGATGGCCCACTCGCCGGTCACACTGTCGCGGTGAAAGACCTTTTCGATGTGGCCGGTTTTCCCGTGGGCGCCGGAATTCCCACGTACCTCGCAGAGTCGCCGCTAGCTACAGAACATTCCCCCGCCGTTGCTGCTCTCTTGAACGCCGGCGCGAGCATCACGGGAATCGCGCACACCGATGAGTTCGCGTATTCGATCGCGGGCCGCAACCCGCACTACGGCACCCCGCCCAACCCTGCCGTTCTCGGCGGGGTTCCCGGCGGTTCGTCGAGCGGACCCGCGGCAGCAGTCGCTCTCGGCCAAGCGAGCATCGGTCTCGGTACAGACACCGCAGGTTCGGTGCGCGTGCCCGCGAGCTACCAAGGGTTGTGGGGCCTGCGGTCGACTCACGGCTCGGTAAGCGCCTCGGGTCTTGTGGCTCTCGCCGAAACCTTCGACGCTCCAGGCTGGCTGACGCGCGATGCGGCTACCTTGCGGAGCGTCACAGAGGCAAGCCTCAGCGAGCACGCCGCAGCTGGCGCGTTTGTTGTCGACCCCGCTCTTGCCGCCGAAGCAGAACCCGACGTTCTCGCCGCTTTCGAGCAGTTTGTCGGCGATCGCTTCGAAACCGTTTCTCTCGGCGACCCCGACGAGTTTTTCCGCACTTTCCGCACTGTGCAGCAAGCTGAAGCGTGGCGCACCCACGGCGCCTGGGTCGACGCTCATCCCGGCGCGCTCGGCGACGATGTTGCTGCTCGCTTCGCTCTCGCTGCCGCCGTCACCTCCGATCAAGAGGCCGCGGCTCGCGCGGACCTTGCACGATTGCGGGCCAGGCTCAACGAGGTGCTGGGCGAGCGGGTTCTGCTGGTTCCCAGTGCGTCGTCGGTCGCTCCGTCTGTCATGGCGGATGCCGCCCTCATCGAACGCACGCGCCAGGGAACGTTGCGCATGACCGCTGTCGCGGGCCTTACGGGGCGCCCGGCACTCTCTGTTCCCCGACTGAGCGTGCCGCAGCCAGGAGCCCGGTTACCCGCCCCCGTCGGCTTGTGTCTCGTCGGTCCACGCCACTCGGAGCTCGCACTCATCGCGCGTGGCGAGGAGCTCTTCGGTTGATTCGCAACTCAGCGTGGATAGCCTGACACCATGAACCGTCTATTTGCACTCAGTGCCCTGTGCGTCGCTGTGCTGAGCGGCTGTGCGGCAACGACACAACCTGCGTCGGAGGCGGCGGAGCCGCTGCACCAAAGACTCTCCCTCATCGACGCGGCTGTAATGGGCTGGGCTGCGGCAGACACCCTCGCCGAGGCACAACGCTTCGCCGAGGAAGCGCGCAATCTCGTCGTGGGCCCCAACGGCCCGTACTTCGGGGACGCGGATGGCGACGGCACGGTCAACGGTGACAGCGACGCTGGAGTGCTTCCCGGCCTCGAGGGCGAGCCCGGCATCGCGCAGAGTACAGGCGGCGACTGCGCCCTGCGCGATGTGCTCGGTGGAAGTTGGGCCGACCCTGCTGACCGCTGGGAGATCCTGGACACCGCTATCGCCGAGTGGATGCCCGCCAACAACACGTTCCCGACCTTGCCGAGTCACCCGCAGCGTGTCGTTGGTTGGGCCACTCTCACACTCACAACCGACGACCTCGAGAGCGCTCACGAATACGCGGGGCACGCGGCTCTGCATGTGAGGGTGTCGCAAGCTGCGGTCAATGAGTGCGCTGGCTGATCAGTTTCTTGAGTGCGCAGTGACCGCATCGATTGCGGCATCCACGCCTTTTCCCCAGACGGGACCGTGACCGGGAAGCACCCACGTTGCTCCCGTAGCGGCGAGCGCCGAGAGTGACTCGCGAGCGAGCTCTGGCTCGTCGGTGAAAGGGGCCGGTGCTGGCCCAACCTCACCCGTGAGCACGTGACGCGTGGTGAGAGCGTCGCCCACGAAGACGGCATCCACACTCGGCACGTGAACGGCGATGCTGCCGGGCGAGTGACCGGGCATTGCGATGATGACCGGCGAACCGGGCAGCTGCAGCACCTGGCCTTCGGTGATCTCCGTGACCTCGGTGAGATAGTGGGTGCGAATGCCTCCCTTGCGCATCGCATAGCCGAAGAAGCTGAGCACGCCACCAAGCTTCATGGGCTCCGAGCCGGTCTTGGGTTTCGGGCCTCCCTTGGCGCGATCGGCGTCGGCTGTGTGAATGAATACCGGCACGCCGTGCTCGCGGCGCAAGCGCTCAGCGAATCCGATGTGATCCCCATCGCCGTGAGTGAGGATGACGCCGCGCACATCGTCGAGAGACTTTCCGATCGAGCTGAGCTCCTTCTTGAGATCGCTGTAATGACCGGGAAGGCCCGCGTCGATGATGGTGATTCCTTGTTCGGTTACAACGAAGTAGGCGGCGACAATGTCGTTGCCCAGACGGTGGAGGTTCTCTGCGATTTTCATGATGGCTACGATACATAGCTATCATGGCTATTGTCAATAGCTATACTGGGATCATGCCAACTCCAACAAGAACGTCGATCGACGACATTGTGGTTGCGGCCCGTGCCCTCCTCGAGTCAGACGGACTTGCGGGGCTCACCATGCAGTCAGTGGCAACTCGAGTTGGCGTTCGGGCGCCGTCACTCTACAAACACGTTGGCGACCGAGAAGACCTCATTCGGCTCGTCAGCGAAGCCACCATCACCGAACTCGGAAATCGCATGACTGCTGTAGGCAGCACCGACATAGGCGAACTGGCCAGGGAGTTCCGGCGCTTCGCTCACGATATGCCAGCCGGATACCATCTTGTTTTTGCGCCAAGCGCCCATGTGCCCAGGCCCACAGTCGAGGCGCTCGCTGAGGCCGTCGCACCCTTGCTCGCGGCATCCGCTGCACTCGCTGGCCCCGAGCACGCCCTCGAGGCTGCGCGCACCTTCACAGCCTGGGCCAATGGCTTCCTCAGCATGGAGCTTGGCGGTGGCTTCAAACTCGGTGGTGATGTCGACGCAGCGTGGGAGTTCGGCCTCACAACGATCGTCGCCGCCATGAAAACTGAGCGGCGCGCGCACGACTCGTAGTCCGCCCCGAAACACGGCCGTAGCACCGCGCCCGTACGATTGGTTCATGACAATCGCTTCGATCAACCCGCCAGCCCGGCTGCTCATGGGGCCGGGGCCGATCAACGCCGACCCGCGCGTGCTTCGCGCAATGTCGGCGCAACTTCTTGGGCAGTACGACCCCGCAATGACGGCGTACATGAACGAAACCATGGAGCTCTACCGCGGTGTCTTTCGCACCACCAACGAAGCCACCCTCGTGATCGACGGCACAAGCCGAGCCGGCATCGAAGCCGCCCTTGTGAGCCTCATCGAACCGGGCGACCGAGTGCTCGTTCCCATCTTCGGTCGCTTCGGTCATTTGCTGCGAGAAATTGCAGAGAGGTGTGGCGCAGAAGTTCACGTCATCGAACGTGAGTGGGGCACGGTCTTCACCCCCGCCGAAATCGAAGCGGCCCTCATCGAGTCGAAGCCAAAAGTTCTCGCGGTCGTCCACGGCGACACGTCCACCACAGTTGCCCAGCCTCTCGACGAGCTCGGCGCCCTCGCCGCCACACACGGCGCGCTGCTCTACACGGACGCGACGGCATCCCTCGCCGGAAACACTTTCGAAGCTGACGCGTGGGGCATCGACATCGTCACTTCAGGCTTGCAAAAGTGCCTTGCCGGACCGAGCGGTTCAAGCCCCATCAGTCTGAGCGCGAAAGCCGTCGACGTCATCAACCAGCGCAAGAGTATTGAAGCTGGCATTCGAATCGCAGGGGATGCCGTGAGCGCACACCCCATCCGCAGCAACTATTTCGACCTCAGCCAGATCCTCGACTATTGGGGGCCTAAGCGCCTCAACCACCACACCGAGGCCACAACGATGTTGTACGGCGCTAGGGAATGCGCGCGACTGCTCGTCAATGAGGGCATGCCCGAAGCAGTCGAGCGGCACCGCCTCCACGGCACGGCCATGGTCACGGGTCTTGCCGCAATGGGGCTCGAGTTTTTTGGCGACCAGTCGGTGCGCATGAACAACGTTGTCGCCGTGCGCATCCCCTCAGGGGTCAACGGCGACGCGGTTCGCGGCACGATGCTCGAAGACTTTGGGATCGAAATCGGAACCTCGTTCGGCCCCATGGCCGGAGCCTGGTGGCGCATCGGCACCATGGGATACAACGCGAGGCGCGACACCGTGCTCACGACCCTCGCAGCCCTCGAGGTTGTGTTGCGCCGCAGTGGCATAAACATTACTGCGGGCAGCGGGGCGGGATCCGCGCTCGACTTCTACGCTTCGGAGACCGCAGCCGAGACCACTACTGGGGCCTCGACCTCATGACCGAAGCCGAGCTGATCTACGAGCGGTGCAACGACCTCGAAGGACTATCGGGAAACCCCGACTACCTCGAACGCGTTCACCTCTCCCCGGAGCACAAACCGCCAACGAACTCGTTGCGCGCTGGATGGAAGAAGCGGGCCTCAGCACGTGGCAAGACGCCGCAGGCAACCAGTGCGGCCGCATGGAGGGCCGCGAACCGGACCTGCCCGCCCTCTTGCTTGGCTCCCACATCGACACCGTTCCCGACGCCGGCCGCTACGACGGCATGTTGGGAGTGCTCCTCGCCATACAGGTTGCGACCCGCATCGAGCCCGGCACTCTGCCTTTCGCCCTCGAGGTAGTCGCGTTTAGCGACGAAGAAGGCACGAGATTTGGCACGGCACTTCTGGGCAGCCGCGCCCTCGCGGGAACGTGGGACGACGAATGGTGGAACCTCACCGACAAAGACGGCATCACCCTCTCCGAAGCCTTCACCGACTTCGGCCTCGACCCCGCTCGACTGCCGGGCGCCTTCCGCCGCCCCGAACAACTTGTTGGCTACCTCGAAGCCCACATCGAGCAAGGCACAATCCTTGAGGATGCCGACCGCAGGCTTGCCGCCGTCACCTCCATTGCCGGCGCGCGCCGCTTCTCACTCGTCATGACGGGCAAAGCCGGCCACGCCGGTGGCACAAGGTACGACCGCAGACGCGACGCACTCGTCGGCGCGAGCGAGCTTGTCATCGAGATCGAGCGACTCTCCAAAAAACACGGCGTCATCGGCACTGTCGGGCAAATGCAGGCCTTCCCCGGCGGCGTCAACGTCATCCCGGGTCGGGCAGAATTCAGCCTCGACCTTCGAGCAGAATTCGACGAAGACCGCGACAGCGTCCTGGCGCTCATCGACGAAGCCGCCGCCGAAATCGGTCGGCGCCGCGGACTCCACTTCGAACGCGACGAGATCTACCGGGCCGACGCTGTGCGGTGCGACCTCGATTTGCGCGCGGCCGTGGAGGCTGGCATCCGCTCAACCGGTGACGACTCACCCATGGCTTTCTGGAGCCGCGCGGGGCATGACGGAGTAGCTGTCGTCGCCGTCACTCCATTCGCGATGCTGTTTTTGCGCTGCCTCGGCGGAATCAGCCACCACCCCGATGAAGCCGTTACGGTCGACGACATTGCGGCAGCCCTCGACGCGTTTGAAGCGACCGTGCACGCCTACGCCGCGAGCTATTCGGCCTAAACCGCCAGCGCGACTGCCGCTGCCACCGCCAACCGCCACTGCCTAGGTGGATGCCGGCCCATCGAGGTCTAGGCCATCCCACAGATCTCCACACTCGATCTCGGTGACGCCGTGTGCCACGAGATAGGCGCGAGCGCCTGAGTCGCCCGATACCGACTCTGCAATTGCCTGCCAGTGCGCAGCACCGATATAGACGGGATGCCCTGGCCGACCCTCAAACACGGCTTGCCGTAGCGCGCCACGGCCTTCGAGTACGCGCGCAACGACAGGGCTGGGGAGCGTCGGGAGGTCCACCAGCGAGATGAGCACTCCGTCGTTCTCGCCCGGTCGAGAGGTCGACACATAGCCCGGCTGTGAACCCGGCACGGAGCCCGGGACAGCGCGAGCCATGACTGCCTTTAGCCCCGCAACTATTGAGCGCGACATCCCGTGTTCCCAGTCGGGTGCGACGACACTGCTGACGCGAGAATCTGCGGGCACCGGAGCCTCCGTCGCCGCACCCAGCACAACGATGACGTTCCCGCATCCACCGGCCAGCAAGGTTTCGCACGCGTGCTCAATCCAACCGTCGCGCAGGGCTTTGGGGCCGCCCGCGCGAGTTCCCGCTCCAGCGGCAAGCACTAGCCCCGTTATTTCCATGAGTAATGTTATGCAGGTGATTGAAACCACTGAAGCAGACTTGCGTGTTGCACTCGGCGTTGAACGGTGGGTGGCGGAAGTCTCCGGGGCCAGCCCCTTCGAATCGCTCGACTCTCTGTTGCAGGCCGCGCACAATGCCGCAACTCCCCTGAGCCCGAGCGAAATCGACGAAGCTCTCGCACACCACCCTCGCATTGGAGAGAAGCCGAAAGGAACGGGCACTGCTCAGTCCTTTAGCCGCCGGGAGCAATCAGCCGCAGACGCGAGCGACGAGCAACTCGCGGCCGCGATTGCAGCGGGCAATGCCGCCTACGAAAAGAAATTCGGACGCATCTTTCTTATCCGCGCTGCGGGTCGGTCGCGCGCCGAAGTGCTCAGCGAATTGAACCGCAGGATCGAGCTCGATGCTGACAATGAACTCGTTGTGGTTGGCGAACAATTGCGCGACATTGCTGTGCTTCGATTGACCGCGTTGTTTGAGGAGGAATAGTGAGCCAAGTAACAACCCACGTTCTTGACTCTGCTCTGGGCTCCCCGGCCGCTGGAGTCGACGTCGTGCTTCACAATGGCAGTGAAACAATAGCCACCGGCACAACAAACGCTGACGGCCGAGTGCCAGAGCTTGGACCCGAGCTACTTTCGCCCGGTAGCTATTCACTCACGTTTGATACCGCCGGATACTTCGGAGATACACCACACTTCTACCCGAGCGTCACCATCGCCTTTACGATAGGCGATGAGAGCCACTACCACGTGCCCCTCCTGCTCAGCCCCTTCGGGTACTCGACATACAGAGGAAGCTGAGCGCCAGCATTAGCTAGCTAGTAGTCGGTTCGGTCGGCGAGCTCTTGCCACGCATCAAATGGCGAAGCAGCATTGGCCGGGCGCTTGCTCTCGATAGACACGTCCCACGTGGAGCGGTCGCGAGCAAACAACTCGTAAAACTCTCTGTCGTCGAAACCACCGGTGGCCGCATCATCCCTGTCGGCCGCAAAAACTATGCGGTCTATTCGTGCCCACAGCGCCGCCGAAAGGCACAGCGGGCACGGTTCACACGATGTGTAGAGGGTCGCTCCGGCGAGAGAAAAGTCACCGATCTGCTGACAAGCCGCGCGAATTGCTACAACCTCTGCGTGAGCGGTGGGGTCGTTGGTCGCCGTGACGCGGTTCTGACCTTCCGCGAGCACGACACCGTCACGCACGATGAGCGCCCCAAAAGGCCCACCGGCGTTGGCAATATTCTCGGTGGCGTGCTCGATAGTGCGAGCGAGGAACTCGTCGTCGATCACGCGAGGCCCGCCGAACTCCGCCATGCTTCGCCAGCGGGTGGCGCGTCATCGCGCATGAGCGTCGCTTTAATGAGTCCGTACGGCCGGTCGGCAGCGATAAACACCTCACCGGGGTTTTCGAGCCCGAACGGTGACAGATCGACGGCGAAGTGGTGTTTGTTGGGAGCGCTCATTTTCACTTCAGCGATCTCGGGCACGCTCTCGAGAATGGCCGAGCCGATCTTCCAGAGCGTCTGCTGCAGCGCAAGCGATTGAAGGGTTGCGAACTCGCGAACTACCGCGGCTGTGACGGACGTGTACGCGGCATCCCAATCGACATCGGTGGTCGAGAAACGCCAGTTCGCCGTGAGAGACGTTGCCATCACGCGGTCGTGAGTCTCTTCGAGCGTTGTGTACTCGTCTTTCAAAAACCCGAAAAACTCGCTGCCCGTCGACTTGAGCAAGACGAGTTCTTTGATTCCGCCGATGACGTGCTCTCCGCTCGCGTCGACCGTGATCGCGGCCGTACGAATCTCAGGGCCACGACGGGTCCACGCGTGGTCGTGTTCGACTCCATCAATGACCGCGCGATCCCACGCGAACTCTTCGATCTCGATTCGCGCACCGGTCACGGGAGCAATGTCGCCAACGAAGTGCCGAGCGAGTGCGAGACCATAGTCTTCAATCGAACCAACTCCGTGGGATTTGGCGTAGGCAAAAGCAGTGTTCTTTTGAGTGTCGGTTGGCAAGACGTTGGACTGGTTACCTTCAAGGTGCGCTGGCTCGAAGGGACCACGCAGCGACGTTGAGACGTTGAGGTCACGAATCTCGTGCCGAGGTGCGTCTCGGTAAATTCGCACGACACGATTCTCTGCCTTGCCGTACTGGTTGTCGCCCATCACTATTGCCATGGGCTGATTCTGCCATTGCAATGTGACGGGCGAGTTTCGTGACGAGCGAGTTTCGTGACAGTGCGCTCTAGGAGCGTGCGGCCAGCAGGGCACCATTCCCCGGGAGCTCGCCACGCAACCACGTTCGGCGGGCAACTCCACGCAACGCTCGACCGTCGTACGCGCTCACCGGGTTCTTGTGGAGAAGCTCCGCAACTGCCACAGTGAATCGCTCATCGGGAGCAAACGCGACAAGGTCGGCGTCTGCGCCCACCTCGATGCGGCCCTTGTGAGTCAAGCCCACAAGGTCTGAAGTTCCCCGAGACATCCACTGGAGCACCGTGCCGAGAGGGATGCCGCGGCTCGCCGCCTCCGTCCACACGTTCGCGAACCCCGTCTGCAGCCCCGCTATTCCGCCCCACGCGACGTGAAAGTCGCCGTTGCCCGCGAACTTTAGTGCTGCCGTTGCCGGCGAGTGATCGGTGACAACAACGTCAATGTCGCCATCGAGAAGTGCCTGCCACAGGGCTTCCCTGTTAGCCTCACCTCGAATCGGTGGACAGCACTTGAACTGGGTCGCACCATCGGCAATGGTTTCGGCCGCGAGCACGAGGTAGTGCGGGCAGGTCTCGACCGTGACCGGCAGGCCTTCGGCACGCGCGGCGCGAAGCGCCGGCAGGGCCGCCGCAGTCGACAAATGCACAATATGGGCTCGAGCTCCCGTGCGTCGAACTCCAGCAATGACTCGCTCAATCGCGGTCGTTTCGGCTTCATCCGGCCGAGACTCAACAAATGCCTCGTACGAGGTCCCTCCAGTGTTGGCTGACGCATCCAGCACCCCCGGATCTTCGGCGTGCACGATGAGCATGCTCCCGAGATCGGCAATTTCTTCGAGCGCGCGCTCGAGCTGATTCGCATCGAGGTGGCCAAACTCGTCGATGCCGCTGGGAGCAAGGAATGCCTTGAACCCGAACACTCCCCCTTCGTGCAACTCGCGCAAGTGACCGAGGTTCTCTGGCACAGCCCCTCCCCAGAAGCCCGTGTCGACGGCGACCTTATCGGCTGCCACTTCTCGTTTGATTCGCAGCGCCTCGGCGGTGATTGTGGTCGGAACCGAGTTGAGTGGCATGTCGAGAATCGTTGTCACTCCCCCGGCCGCCGCGGCACGAGTGGCGCTCGCGAAACCCTCCCACTCTGTGCGTCCAGGTTCGTTGACGTGAACGTGAGTGTCGACAATGCCAGGGATGAGAACTTCGTCGCTCGCGAGTTCTACGATTGGGCCGTCCAAGCTCGGCCCATCAAGCCCGTCTGTGATTGCCGCAATACGCCCGTCGGTCACCCCAACCTCGGCGGGCCTGAAACTGCCGTCAATGAATGCTGACGTTGTGCGAATGACAAGATCGAAGCTCATGCTCTCATTACACCAGCATCGTGTTTCGAGAAAGTAGCGCTTTTAAGCAGATACCTCAATCCTGCGCTTGGCGTTCGTTTCTCAGTAGGTGGGATTGAGCGCGTCGTAGGACGTGAAACTGGGATGCCGGGCAACGAGCAGAGCGACGAACAGGGCGATGAGGACACCCCCGAGCAGCGACGGCAACCACAGCAGGGTCGTCGCCGCGACGATACCAACAAAGGCATCACCCAAGCGTGGTCCACCTGTCACGACGACGATGAACACCCCTTGAGTGCGCCCGCGCATGTTGTCGGGCACAGCAGCTTGCAACATGGTGCTACGGAACACTGCGCTTACCTGATCCGCCCCGCCGGCTCCCGCCAAGAGGATGCTCGCGGCAATGAGTGCCGGCATGTTCGCGTTCGCGAACGAATCAGTCACTGACCCAGCTTCTCGGGTTCCCGTGAGGAGGAGCACAATCCCGAACGCGAGGATGAACCCGCCAAAAGCCATGATCGCGTTGCGAATGGCAACGCCGTGCCACCGTTCGGAGCCCAGTCGACCGGAAAACACCCCAACGATAAGAGTGCCAGCCGCGAAGGCAGCGGAAAGCACTCCAACCGTGACGGCGCCGCCGCCAATGACGAGCGCGCCGACCGCGGGCAAAATCACGCGAGGCATCCCGAAAGTCATGGCAATGATGTCGAGCAGAAATGTCATACGAATGTTGGGAGCACGCCTGAGGAATCCGAGCCCTTCACGCAGAGCACCAAAGCCCCGGGTTCCTGTTGTTCCCTCCGGAACAATCGCGGGCAGAGTGATCACTCCGACAAAAGCTGCGAGGAACAAGACCGAATCGACCGTATACGTCCACTGCACACCGACGGTTGCAACAAGAACTCCCGCAATGGCGGGACCGACAATCACTTGGAAGCCGAAACCGATGCCGTTGAGCCCACCGGCCGCGGGCAACAATCGGGTCGGGATGAGCCGAGGAACGATTGCCGAGCGCGCCGCTCCCACGATGGTGACTGCAACAGCGTTGAGGGTTGTCGCGAGGTAGTAAAGCGTCAGAATCTCGATGGTGAACCACGCGAGCAGCGCGAGGCCGATCGTTGAGATCCAGGCCACGGTCTCGGCAATGATCGCCACTTTTCGCCGGTCGAAGGCGTCCACGAGCACGCCACCGTAGAGCCCAGCAATGATCATCGGTCCAAGAGCAACAACACCGATGAGAGCAACCGCGGAGGTTGACTGCGTGATTTGGTAGATGTGAAGACCGACCGCAACGATCGTCATCTGGCTGCCGATTCCCGCAAGATTGGTGCCGAGCCACAGGCGGAAAAATGCTGGGCTCTCACGAAACGGAGTCAGGTCAGCGAAGTGTGAGCGGCGCTGAACTGGCACAGCCCCGGTAGACGGTCGCTCGGGGTCGTAGCTCATAGAAAATCGATCCTACGCTCGAAATACACCGGCAATGCTCGTGTGGCAAGCTCAACAGATGTGTAGCCTCACACGCGCGCCCATCCACGGTGGCTGCGCGATCATTGCACGTGTCATCGACAGAATCGGAGTACGCCGCTCGTGAGAACCGTCATCGAGAATGCGTACATCGCCACGGTCGATACCCTTGACACCGAGCACCCCCGTGGGCACGTTGTCATTGACGGAACTCGCATCGTTGCGGTCGGCGCTGGGGATGCACCCGCCGAGCTACTCGGCGGAGCAACTCGCATCGACGGTTCGGGTCAGCTTGTCACCCCCGGGCTTGTCAACACTCACCATCATCTCTACCAGTGGCTCACGCGGGGTATCGCTCAAGACGCCATTCTGTTCGACTGGCTTGTAGCGCTCTACCCGTCATGGTCACGCATCGACGAGAGCCTCGTGCGCGACGGCGCTGCTGGGGCAATGGCTGTGCTCGCTCGTAGCGGGTGCACCACTATTGCCGATCACCACTACGTTTTTCCGCACGGATCTGGCGACATTCTCGGTGGCATCATCGAGTCGGCAACAGACATTGGGGTGCGCTTGCACGCCACCAGGGGCTCAATGGATCTCGGCGAATCCGACGGCGGGCTTCCGCCAGACTTTGCTGTCGAGTCGACGGATGCCGCACTACAAGCCTCCGCAGACGCCGTCGCCCGCTACCACAACGACAGCTTCGACTCCATGGTCAGGGTGGCGCTCGCTCCGTGCTCGCCGTTCTCGGTCACGGCAGATCTTCTGAGGGAGTCTGCGGTGCTTGCTCGCGAGCTGGGAGTGCGACTGCACTCTCACGGCGCGGAGACCGTTGAAGAGGAGGCGTTCTGCCTCGAGAAGTTCGGCATGAGCCCCACCGACTATTTTGAGTCGCTCGGCTGGCTCGGCGATGATGTGTGGCTCGCACACTGCGTGCACTTGGACGAGCAAGCGATAGGCAAGTTTGCCGCGACCGGCACGGGCGTTGCCCACTGCCCATCATCGAACGCACGGCTCGCTGCCGGCACCGCGCCCATTGTGGACTTGCTCCGCGCGGGAGTACCCGTGGGTCTCGGAGTCGACGGCGCGGCATCCAACGAGTCAGGGCAACTGGGCACCGAGGTTCGCAACTCTGTGCTCATGCAGCGGCTGCGTTATGGCGCCGACTCCTTTTCGGGCCGCGACGCTTTGCGCCTTGCCACCATGGGCGGCGCTCGAGTGCTCGGTCGCGACTCCGAGCTCGGCTCTCTCGAACCGGGCAAGCTCGCCGACATTGCACTGTGGCGAATCGACGGTGTGGAGCACGCCGGTATTGCCGATCCACTCGCAGCTCTCACCCTCGGGGCGATGCCCCCCGTGTCTCGCCTCTTCGTCAATGGAGAGACTGTGGTTGAGGACGGCGACCTCGCGAGGGCCGACCAGAACGATATTGCGCGCAGTGCGGCGAGCGCCGCTCGCGAGCTCGCACGACGAGACTGAGGATTCGTGCCGTACCGCCGAGCGTGAAGTGCCAGGCACCGCGAATTGGCCGTCGCGCTCGGAACCGGATAGTGGCAGGGTATTCGAATGAGTACGACACAGCCCACCCGCACAGCGATGGTCGAGGGGGCCCGCGATGCCGCCTTGCTCGTGCTTGGCTACATCCCGTTTGGTCTCGCAGCCGGTGCCGCGATGGCCCAAACAGAAGTGTCGCCGGTCGTGTCGATTCTCAGCGCCCCGATCATTTTCGCCGGGGCGTCCCAACTCGTTGCAATTGAATTGCTTAATTCGGGAGCGAGCATTGCGATCGTCGTTTTGTCGGTCTTGGTTGTCAACGCCAGGCACTTGCTCTATAGCGCATCCCTCGAACCGCACTGGGCCCACTGGAGTCGCGGGCAACGCATGGCCGGTGCTTTTTTTCTCGCGGACCCCGTCTACGCGCTCGCCATTTCACGCTTCGAAAGGGATGCCGGGCCCGGAAACAAAAGAGAACAGCTCTACTACTACTTCACGACGTCAATAATTTTGGTTCTCGGCTGGACGGGACTCATTAGCGCCGGCGTCGCGGTCGGTGGCTTCATTCCCGCGTGGGTCCCTCTCGAACTTGCCATTCCGTTGACGTTTTTGCTTCTCGTCCTCCCACTCATTAAAGACCGCCCTGGCCTCGTTGCGGCGGGCGTCGGCGGCGTCGTTGCTCTTATCGCCGACCCTCTGCCCTTCGGTTTTGGGCTCATGGTTGGTGCAGTCGCGGGTCTTATTGCTGGGGGCATCGTGCTCGCACGCACCACACCGGTCATGGAAGTGACTTCAATAGCGGACGCCGCGACCGACACCTCTACCAACATCTCCCCTAGCCCTGAAGACGGAGGCTCTCGTGTTTGATCTTCTCGCAGTCGCGCTGTCGGGGGTCGCGACCTATCTCGAGCGAGTCATCTTTCTTGTGAGCAAAAAGGTTCGCCCTCCCTTGCGCACTTTGCGCTACTTGCCGCTCGTGGGGCCCGCCGTTCTGGGAGCGATCGCCGTGCCGGGCATCCTCGCACCCCGAGGCGAGATGTCTCTCACCGAAACACTCCCCGCACTCGTCGCTGCGATCATTGCGGCGATCATGTGGAAGTGGACCAAACAACTCGTTGTTGGCCTCGTGGCCGGCCTTGCGGCATGGTGGGGCATTATCTTCGCCCTCGTCAGTATGGGCTTTCGGAACTAGGCGATGCTGGGTGCGCGGCGCCGTGCAACTGCACGAGCGAGAGCGATTCCCACCGACGCGATTCCAATGATAAACGCCGCTATAGCGACGATGTAGAGCGCGACGCTACCTGCTCCTGTCGATGGCTCGAGGAAGGGGTAGGGATACCACTGCGTGAGAGCTCCACGAACGAGCGTGACGCCAACCCACGCGAGCGGGTAGATCACGACTATTCCGAGAGCATTCCACTTCACGGCAGGGCGCCCGGGAGCGAGCAGCCAATCGAGCACGATGAAGATAGGAATCCACACGTGCATGATTTCACCGGGCCAGGGAGTGGTGACGAAACCTTCGTCAGGGATGCCACGCAAGAGCACGTTGTACACAACCGCGGTGACGACCGCGTAAGCGAGCACGGAAAGTCTCGCGACGGTGATCGGGGTCGAATCTACCGGACGACGCCAAGCAGAGAAGCTCGCGATAACGAGCACGGCGATCGTGATGATCGCTCCCTGAATGGTGAAAAACATAAAGTACTCGCCGGGAACCATGTCGTTGTTGACGGTCTTCTCGACGATTTGAAAGACGAGTGCGACGAGCAGCACTGTTGCGGCTACTCCGCGAACGATCGCTGTCGCCGGTCGCGCACGGCTAGCTGTTTCGTTCTGAATGGATCGGGTGTGTGTTGACTCCGTTGTCATGACACAACTGTACTATCGGTGATCCCCATGCATGACACGACGAGCAGCGCGCTGTGTGGTTCAGGCGCTATCGGCCCCCACAAAAAACGGCCGCCCCACGATAGTGGGACGGCCGTAGTTGTTGTGCGACGACTAGCGAGCGGCGGAACCGTCGGTGTAGTCGGCATCCTGCTGCTTCCACGCGAAGAGGGCGCGAAGCTCCTTTCCCGTAGCCTCGATGGGGTGCTGGGCACCCTTCTCGCGGAGGGCGAGGAACTCGGGAGCTCCGGCATCCTGATCCGCAATGAAACGCTCGGCGAATGCGCCCGACTGGATGTCGGCGAGAACGGCCTTCATGTTCTCCTTCACCGAGGGGTCGATGACGCGGGGGCCGGAAACATAGTCACCGTACTCAGCGGTGTCGGAGATGCTCCAACGCTGCTTCGCGATGCCACCTTCCCACATGAGGTCAACGATGAGCTTGAGCTCGTGAAGCACCTCGAAGTAAGCGATTTGCGGCTGGTAGCCAGCCTCGACGAGGGTCTCGAAGCCGTACTGAACGAGCTGCGAGGTTCCACCACACAAGACAGCCTGCTCACCGAACAAGTCTGTCTCGGTCTCTTCGGTGAAGGTCGTCTTGATGACGCCCGCGCGAGTACCACCGATGGCCTTGGCGTACGAGAGTGCGAGGTCCCACGCGTGACCCGAAGCGTCGCGCTCGACAGCAATGATGTCCGGGATGCCACGGCCGGCAACGAACTCGCGGCGAACCGTGTGTCCCGGAGCCTTGGGAGCGATGAGGATAACGTCAACACCGTCGGGTGCGTCAATGTAGCCAAAGCGAATGTTGAAGCCGTGTGCGAAAGCGAGAGCCTTGCCCGGGGTGAGCTTGTCTTTGATGCTGTCGTTGTAGATCGAGCGCTGGTGCTGGTCCGGCGCGAGGATCATGATGAGGTCTGCCCACTCGGTCGCGTCGGCGACACTCTTAACCTCGAAGCCGTCTTCGGTCGCTTTGGGGGCGGACTTGGAGCCGTCCTTGAGAGCGATGACTACGGAGACACCGGAGTCGCGGAGGTTTTGTGCGTGAGCGTGGCCTTGCGAGCCGTATCCAACGATCGCAACCTTCTTGCCCTGGATGAGCGAGATATCTGCGTCTTTGTCATAGAAGAGTTCAGTCACTGTTCTTTGCTTTCTTGTCGAGGTAATGGGTGAATCAGGTTGCGAGCGCGGGGCCAGTATTCGCGGCACCCGTTTCCGGTCAGTTTTTGAAAACTCGCTCGGTAATACTTTTGGGTCCACGCCCTATAGCGAGGAGTCCCGATTGCGCGATCTCTTTGATGCCGTAAGGCTCGAGAATGCGCAAGAACGCTTGGATCTTGCCGCTGTCGCCGGTTGTTTCGATGACGAGCGCGTCGGTTGCGACATCCACAACTCGCGCCCTAAACAACGTGACGGCTTCAAGAATCTGTGACCTTGTCGAGTTCTCAACACGAACCTTGATGAGCAAGTGTTCGCGAAGAACCGACTGGGTGGGGTCAAGTTCCACGATCTTGAGAACGTTGACGAGCTTGTTGAGTTGCTTGGTTACTTGCTCAAGCGGAAGCTCTTCAACGTCAACAACGACCGTGATTCTCGAAAGACCGGGAATCTCGCTCTTGCCGACGGCAAGAGACTCAATGTTGAAGCCGCGTCTGGCGAACAGACCGGCAACGCGAGTGAGCAGACCCGGTTTGTCTTCAACGAGGAGGGAAAGAACGTGGCTCATTTCTAGTCTTCCTCCCACTCGGGGGCGTGATCTCTGGCATATTGAACGCTCGAGTTTCCGACACCCTGAGGAACCATCGGCCAGACCATGGCGTCGCGACTGACGATGAAGTCGATCACAACTGGGCGGTCGTTGGTTTCAAGAGCGAGCTGGATCGCAGCATCGATCTCTTCAGGCTTCGTCACCCTGATGCCGAGAGCACCGTACGCGTCGGCCATCTTCAAGAAGTCGGGAATCATGACGGTGTCGTGACCCGTGTTGAGGTCGGTAAACGAGTGGCGACCGTCGTAGAACAACGTCTGCCACTGGCGCACCATACCGAGCGACGAGTTATTGATGATCGCTACCTTGATCGGAATCTTGTTGATCGTGCAGGTAGCAAGCTCTTGGTTCGTCATTTGGAAGCAGCCGTCGCCATCAATAGCCCAGACAACGCGGTCGGGGTTCGCGACCTTTGCACCCATCGCCGCGGGGACTCCGTAACCCATAGTTCCGGCACCGCCGGAGTTGAGCCACGCGTTGGGACGCTCGTATTTGATGAACTGCGCAGCCCACATTTGGTGCTGACCAACACCAGCCGCGTACACGGCTTCCGGGCCAGTCAGCTGACCGATGCGCTCGATAACGTGCTGCGGTGACAGCAAACCGTCGTCGGGCATCGTGTAACCAAGAGGGTACTGTTCACGCAGGCTGTTGAGCCTTGCCCACCATGCCGTGGTCTCGGGTGCGTGTTTTGCCGACACTTCTTTCCACGCGGAAATCAGGTCGGGGAGAACTTCTTTAAGGTCTCCAACAATCGGCACGGCAGCGGCACGGATCTTGCCGATCTCGGCAGGGTCGATGTCGACGTGCACAACCTTGGCCTCGGGAGCGAACTCGCTCACTTTGCCGGTTACCCTATCGTCGAATCGTGCACCCAACGAAATGATCAGGTCAGACTCTTGCAGACCCAACACAGCGGGAACCGCACCGTGCATGCCCGGCATTCCCAATTGTTGTTTGTGCGAATCGGGGAAGGCACCGCGAGCCATGAGAGTCGTTACGACAGGCGCACCGGTTAGCTCGGCAAACTCGAGAAGTTCGGCCGAAGCGCCAGCGCGAATGACTCCACCGCCGACGTACAGCACGGGACGCTCAGCCTCTGCGAGCAATTGTGCAGCGGCCTGAATTTGCTTGCCGTGGGCTTTTGTTACGGGGCGGTAGCCTGGCAGGTCGATATCGCCTGTCCACACAAATGGTGCCGACTTTTGCTGCGCGTCCTTCGTAACGTCAACAAGCACCGGTCCCGGGCGGCCCGTAGTTGCGATGTGGTACGCGGCGGCCAGTGTTGCTGGCACATCCGCGGGGTCCGTCACAAGAAACGAGTGCTTGGTGATGGGCATCGTGATTCCAACGATGTCGACCTCTTGGAACGCATCAGTTCCCATCGACGTCGAAAACACTTGGCCCGTGATGGCCAGAAGAGGCACCGAGTCCATGTAGGCGTCGGCGATCGCCGTCACGAGGTTAGTGGCACCGGGGCCGGAGGTTGCGATGCAAACACCGACCTTGCCCGTGGATGACGCGTAGCCTTCGGCAGCGTGACCCGCACCCTGCTCGTGGCGAACCAAAATGTGGCGAATAGCCGTGCTTGCCATGAGCTCGTCGTAAAACGGCATGATAGCGCCGCCCGGGAGTCCGAACACATCGGTAATTCCGAGATGTTCGAGCGAGCGCAAAATCGCACCAGAACCCGTCAGAATTTCGGGCTCGGCGCTCTGTGAGGCTCGAGCTTTAGCTTTAGGCACGGGGGTTGATTCCGTGGACATGTATACGTTCCTTTAGATGGTGAGGTGGCGAGGCGCTACCCGGTCACAGCGCCCTTGGCGGCGGAATGCACGAGCTTCGAGTACTTCGCAAGAACGCCACGAGTGTAGCGAGGGGGAAGAGGAGCCCAGCCGATTCGGCGAGCTTCCAGCTCTTCTGGCTCGACCAGTAGATCGAGCGAGCGAGCTGCGATATCGACCCGTATGAGATCACCATCGCGCACGAAGGCAATAGGACCTGCGTCTACTGCTTCGGGAGCTATGTGGCCGATACACAGTCCGGTTGTGCCGCCTGAGAACCTGCCGTCAGTCAAGAGTAATACATCTTTACCAAGCCCGGCGCCCTTGATGGCCGCAGTGATGGCAAGCATCTCGCGCATTCCCGGTCCACCCTTGGGCCCCTCGTAGCGAATAACCACGATCTCGCCCTTGTTGATGGTGCCCTCGGTAAGAGCATCAAGAGCTTCGCGCTCGCGCTCAAAGACCCGCGCAGGGCCCTCAAACAATTCGGCGTCGAAGCCAGCGGTCTTCACAACAGCACCTTCGGGAGCAAGCGAACCGTGCAAAACCGTGAGTCCACCCGTCTTGTGGATGGGGTTGTCGAGAGTGCGAAGAACCTTACCGTCGAGGGGATCTGGGTTGAGCTCAGCGAGGTTCTCGGCGAGAGTCTTGCCCGTGATCGTGAGGGCGTCGCCGTGGAGCATTCCGGCATCCAACATTGCCTTCATGAGCACGGGGATTCCACCGTGGCGGTCGACATCGTTCATGACGTACTGGCCGAAAGGCTTGAGGTCGCCGATGTGCGGAACCTTGTCGCCGATGGGGTTGAAGTCCTCGAGGGAGAGCTCAACTCCTGCCTCGTACGCAATAGCGAGCAAGTGCAAGACGATGTTTGTCGAACCGCCCAAAGCCATACCGACGGCAATCGCATTTTCGAAGGCTTTTTTGGTGAGGATGTCGCGAGCCGTGATCCCGAGGCGCAACATGTTCACTACGGCCTCGCCGGAGCGGTGCGCGTAGTAGTCGCGCCGACGGTCGGCAGAGGCGGGGCTCGCCGAGCCCGGCAAGCTCATACCGAGAGCTTCGGCGACGCTCGCCATGGTGTTGGCCGTGTACATACCGCCACACGCGCCCTCCCCTGGGGCGAAAGCGCACTCAATGCGCTTGGCATCCTCTTCGCTCATCCGGCCGGCTTTGACTGCACCAACCGCTTCGAAAGAGTCAATGATCGTGATGTCTTTTTCCGTGCCGTCGCTCAGTTTGACCCAGCCGGGGGCGATGGAGCCCGCGTACAGAAACACCGATGCGAGGTCGAGCCGAGCGGCAGCCATCAGCATGCCAGGAATCGACTTGTCGCAGCCCGCGAGAAGCACTGAACCGTCGAGTCGCTCGGCCTGCATAACTACTTCAACAGAGTCTGCAATAACTTCGCGGCTCACGAGGGAGAAGTGCATGCCTTCGTGACCCATGCTGATTCCGTCGGAAACGGAGACCGTACCGAACTGCAGCGGATAGCCGCCACCACCGTGGACACCCTCTTTGGCCGCTTGAGCGAGTCTGTCGAGAGAAAGGTTGCATGGCGTGATTTCGTTCCACGAACTCGCAATACCAATTTGCGGCTTGTCCCAGTCCGCGTCGCCCATGCCGACAGCACGGAGCATGCCCCTCGAGGTTGTGGCTTCGATGCCGTCAGTGACGGTGCGGGAGCGGGGTTTGATATCTGGCTGGCTGGTCGAACGCTCTGACATGGTACGAGTCTAGAACTTGACGGCGCTCCGCGTTGACGGGAGGGGCCGAAAACGCTCAGGCGGCCGAGCTACGCGATGGCACCCGGATCTGCATCTTCGGTTGCGGTGTCGGCCTTGGCCGCCTTTTCGATGTCGGCCCTCAGTTCGTCAGTAGCCATGAGATCGGCCCTGAAATTCGAGGCTCGATACCCGGCGCGACCAACCATGTGTGCAGAGATCGGAGCCGTAAGCATTTGAAACACAAGAACTGGCAACAGAATCAGCAGCGTCGACCAGCTGCGAGACGTCAGCGCAATCGCCAACACAATGAATACAAGCCCAAGAATCTGGGGTTTGGTTGCCGCATGGAGCCGGCTCAGAGCATCGGGAAATCTGTTCAGCCCAGCCCCTGCAGCAAGTGAGAGGAACCCCCCGAGTACGAGGAACACCGCTGCGGCAAGGTCAAGATAGTCTCCGAGAGTCACTTCGCGCTCCCCTCTCGATCGGAAGTGTCATCGCGCATTGCCGCTGGGGCGTCGTGCTTCGACACGTATCTGGCAACCGCGATTGTGGCGAAAGCCGCCGTCGCTGCGAGCACCACCATGATGGGAATAGTGCGACTGTGGTTGTTGATGACCATTTCCGCACCGATGACCAAAATGAACGTGGTCAACAAGACATCTGAGGCAATAACCCTGTCGAGAATTGACGGGCCGCGAACGATTCGGATAACCGCGAGCAAAGCTGCAGCAGCAAGCAACGCCCCGGCCACAACGTACAAAATCTGAACTAATGGCGTCATGCCGCACACCTTTCAAGGTCGCCATGACTACCCATAGCGCGCACAATCCGACGCTCGACTTGGAATACTTTGGCCCTCGACGATTCGACATAGTCGGCGCCCTCGATACCCAACACGTGCAAGTACAGAATCGAGTTGTTGCGATCGACTTCGATCACCACCGAACCGGGGATAAGCGACATCGCCATCGAGGTGAGGGTCAAGATGAAGTCAGATCTCGTGTGTAATTGCGCCGCGATGACAGCGTTGCTACGACCCCCTCGCGGCGAAAAGGCTTGGAATGCGACCTCAAACGACGCCGTGAACAGTTCGAACAAAAACTGCGCAAGGAAAACCACGAACCACCACAGGTTGAAACGCCCCGAAAGCTCAACAGGAGGAAGATACAGAAACCTTGTGACAAGGAGGGCGAGGACTACGCCCGTCACAAAGTTGAGCGGGTTGACTGCACCCCACAACATCATCCACAACACAACGAGGGCAATGAGGAGTGGCAGTTGTTGAGCGATTCGCCACCGCACGTGAGAGCGCAATTCTCGATCAGTCATTGATGCCTCCCGGGAACACGGCGTCGACGTAGTAGGAGGGACCCTCGAGGTTCTCTCCGGCCCTCGCGGCCATGGCATACAGCGGGCCAGCGAATACCGTTAGTGCGAGACTGACGGCGACGAGCGCTGCAGTAGCCCCGATCATGAGCCGTGGTATCTCTCGAGTGTCAGCGCGCGTGGTAGCGAACGGCGCTTCACTGACGTTGGTCAGTAGCGGAGACTCATAGCCTTCGACTTCGCTCGCCTTTCGCCAGAAAACCATGTTCCACACCCTGACAAGTGCGTACAAGGTCAACAGCGAGACGAGGGCACCAGCACCAATAAGGACGTACCCCAGCCAGGATCCTTGCTGCGCGGTTGCTTCGAAGAGGGCGAGTTTGCCGATGAATCCCGAAAACGGCGGAATACCACCGAGGTTGAGCGCCGGCACAAAAAACAGCATGGCAATAACGGGAGCAGCCGCGAGCATCCCACCCAATTTGTTGATGGATGTGGTGCCACCCTGTCGCTCGATAAGTCCGGTAGCCAAAAACAGCGTTGACTGAACGATGATGTGATGCACGATGTAGTAAATCGCTGCCCCGGTGCCTTCTGCAGTTCCGAGGGCTATACCCAAAATCATGTAACCGATATGGCTCACGAGAGTGAATGACAGAATTCTCTTGATGTCGGCTTGAGAAACAGCGCCGAGGACACCGACCACCATCGTGAGCAGCGCAACAATCAATAGCGCCGTGTTGAGCTGCGGGCCAGGAAAAATTACAGTCTCTGCGCGGATTATCGAATACACACCGACTTTGGTAAGCAAACCCGCGAACACGGCCGTTACCGGCGCAGGTGCCGTCGGGTACGAGTCCGGGAGCCAGAATGACAGCGGGAACACGGCTGCTTTGATGCCAAAGGCAAGCAGAAGACAGACGTGAAGGAGATTCTGTACGTCGACCGGAATCTCAGCCATCCGCACGGAAATCTGAGCGATGTTGACAGTGCCGAGGGCTCCGTAGATCATCGCGATTGCGGCAAGAAAGAGTACTGAAGAAACGAGGCTCACAACGATGTAAGTCGTTCCTGCCCTGATCCGCTGCTCTGTGCCACCCAGAGTTATGAGCACATAACTCGACACAAGGAGAATCTCGAAACCCACGTACAGGTTGAACAAGTCGCCCGCGATGAAGGCGTTGAAAACTCCCGTAGCAAGGATCAAATACGTCGGGTAGAAAATCGACACAGGCGTCTCTTCATCGCCGTCGACAGAACCGGGGACCACCGAGAACAAAAAGACGGCGAGAAGCACTATCGCCGAAACAATGACCATGAGTGCGCTCAGCCGGTCGACAAGCAGCACAATGCCAAATGGTGCCGCCCAACCCCCGACATCCATGACGAGCACACCGGTCGAATCGACAGCAATGAGAAGCACGGTGCCCACGACGAGCACGACCGCTAGCGCCAGAATTGTCACTGCCCGTTGTGCGCGCGGGCGTTTACCCAAAATGAGTGCGAGTGCGGCCCCGACGAGGGGAATAACTACAACGAGAGGTACGAGTGCGTTCATCAGTTGCCCGCTCCCGTCGTGTGGTCTTCTTCGACAGCAGCGACGATGTCGGGCTCTCCAAACTCAGTGTCGAGCTCTGACGTAGCAGACTCCAGTTCCGGCACTCCGGTCTCGCCGAGCCGCATGGCGACGTCGGCCTCGTCGTCTTCCAGATTGTCTTCCTTGGATAGGCGCCAGGAGCGATAGATCAGTGCGAGCAAAAACGCGGACACAGCGAAGGTAATGACGATGGCCGTGAGAATGAGTGCTTGAGGCAAGGGGTCGGTCATGTCTTCTGCCGCCACGCCGTCCTCGACAAAAGCTGGCCGCCCAGGGCGCCCCGCCATGATCAGGATCAAGAGGTTCGTTGCATTGCCCGCGAGCAAAAACCCGATAAGCACACGAGTGAGGCTTCGCTCAAGCAACAGATATACCGCACATGCGTAGAGAACGGCCATGACTATGACGAGCACAAGAGAGACACTCACGATTGCACCTCCCCGTTTTCTTCCTCGTAATGCCTGTCGACTTCAGCGCCAAGGCTCCGCAATACGTCGAGGGTGAGTCCGACAACGACGAGATAAACGCCAATGTCAAAGACCGTGGATGTCACAAATTCAAGGTGCCCAAGTAGCCACACTTCACCCTCAATCCAAGTTGACGACAGTGCCTCGACGCCAAAAAACAGAGGCACGATAGCCGTTGCTACGGCAAGCGAGAGGCCAACTCCGAGGAGCTTTCCAGCATCAATTGGAGCCGCGGCCCCCAACTCGTATCGTCCTCCAGCGATGTAGCGAGCGACGAGAGCGAGACCTGCGACGAGACCACCAGCAAAACCACCGCCCGGAGCGTTATGGCCGGCGAATAACAGATACACCGAAAGAACGATGACGGCGTGAAAGATAAGCCTGACGAGGACTTCAAGCAGAATCGAGCGGTGCCGTTCAGCGAGTGTGCGCCCGGCGAGCAACCACGAACCTCGTGAGTTCTCTTTGTGGTCGGGATCGGCTGCGTTGATGTACCGCTTCGCGACCACTTTTCGAGTCTCCTTGCGGTCGACTCGGGGCAAAGTATCCGCCCGCGAGCGCAAGAAGATAAGGCTTGCGACCCCTGTGGCTGCGGCGATGATGACTGACAACTCCCCCATCGTGTCCCACGCGCGAATATCAACGAGGGCCACATTGACAACGTTGCGGCCATGGCCATCGTTGTACGCAAGATCTGGCCATTGGAGCGAGATAGGGAGACTTTCCCGCGCCCCCAATGACACGACCGCGACGAGCGCCATGAGAGTTCCAAAAGCCGCGCCGATGGCTGCTCGGATGCCGCGCTTCGCGCTGCCGTGTTTGTCGCCGAGCCGCGCGGGCAACCGCCGTAGAACGAGCACAAAAGCCACAAGGGTGACGATTTCGACAAGAATCTGCGTGAGCGCAAGATCGGGGGCACCTTGTAGCGCGAAGAGCGCACTCATGCCGAACCCCGTCACTCCGACGAGAACTACAGCTTGGAATCGCTTGCCAGCCCTCGTCGCAGCGATGGCTGCCACGATCATAAGAACGCCGATGGCGAGCTGTGCCGGATAGTCCCACAGCAGCAGTTCGGTTGGCCAAGTTCGGTTGAGGACGAGGGCCGTCCCAACAGCGAGAACGAACACGAGGAAAATCACGCCGAGATAGAACGGCAGGGAACCTCGTTGCGTGAGGCTCGTGGTTCGAGCGGCCAGACGGTCGATGAACCTCATTGATGACCAAAAGGCCTGCGAAGCGGAGAAGCCGTCACTGCGACTGGCTTGGAATGCGGCGATGCGCGTGCGCTGGGCGAACATGATGAATCCGCCGACAAAAGTTATCAGTGAGATTCCGAGTGCGGGTTCGAGACCGTGCCACAGCGCCAAGTGATAGTCGTCACCATCGCTCGGGAACTGACGCGAATACTCAACGAGCCACGAATCTGCCAACGTTGCCAGAAGGCCAAGCACAAGTCCCGTCACGGCAAGCACTGCGGGGGCGATGAAGAAGTCGACGCTTTCGCGAACCTGATGAACTTTCTCCACGCCAGGCTTTCGCGCGAAAGCGCCCCAGATGAATCGAATTGTGTAGGCGGCAGTCAGAACAGACCCAACGGCAACACCAATGAGCGCAACCCAGCCGAGAGGCTCCCCCAACAGTGCGTTGTCGAGAAGAGCAGTGAACACGCCTTCCTTCGCAACAAAACCCAGCGTTGGAGGCAAGCCCGCCATCGAGGCTGCAGCAAGAATAGTGATCGTTGCGAGAACGGGTGCCTCGCGACCGAGCCCGGAGAGCTTGCGTAAATCACGAGTGCCTGCGCGGTGATCGATAATGCCGACCACAAGGAAAAGAGTCGACTTGAACAGCGCGTGAGCGAGCACAAGAGCAAGTCCTGCAAGGGCCGTATCTCTCGTTCCAAAACCGACCACAACGGTGAGAAACCCCAGTTGGCTTACAGTTCCGTGGGCGAGCACAAGCTTGAGATCGTGATGTCTCAGAGCGGTCCATCCTCCGATGAGCATCGTGAGTACACCGAGAATCACGAGAACTTCACGCCACCCAGGCACTTCGGCAAAGCCGGGTGCCATGCGGGCGATGAGGTAGATGCCGGCTTTCACCATGGCCGCAGCGTGCAAGTACGCGCTCACGGGTGTGGGCGCTGCCATGGCAGCGGGCAGCCAAAAATGGAACGGGAAGATCGCCGACTTGGAGAGTGCCCCAATCAGCACGAGCATGACGCACGTGATGCCCAGCGCACCGCCCGGTGGATCGGCGATTATTGCGGTGAGACTTGAGGTCCCAGCATCCACCGCCAAAATCACAAAGCCGACAAACATGACGAGGCCACCGAGAGTCGTGACCAAGAGCGCTTGGAGCGCTGCGCCGCGACTCTCTTTGCGACCCGTGTAGTGACCGATGAGGAGGTAGGAGAGGACGCTCGTCGCCTCCCACATTATGAAAAGCAAGTACACATCGTCGGCGATGATGAGGCCATACATCGCGCCGCTAAAAGCGAGCAAGAAACTCGCAAAGCGGCCAAGTCCAACTTCATCGGCCCGGAAGTAGCGAGCGCAATACACGAGCACGAGCCCGCCGACGCCGGTGACGACGAGCGACAGTGCCCACGAGAGCACATCGAGCCGCACGCCGATACTCAACTGAAGCTCCGGAATCCATGCGTAAGACTCTGAAATGGCCCCGCCCGCAACGATTGTGGGAGCTACTGCGAGCGAATAGGCGAGAGCCGAAAACGGCACTATGGCCGCAATCAAAAAGACGCCACGGCCCAGAACCCATACGAGTGCTGGCAGAAGTAGAGAGACTGCCGCGAATGCAATGAGAAGCTCGATCATCGGGCCTCCCAGTGCGTTTTACGAACCAACAATTCTGACGGCTCGTGCACGTCGCTGGAGAGCACTCGAAGCCCGAAGGCTGCCGCTGAGTTCTATTCTACGAGACTCACATGACAGGTACATGTCTGATACCTGAGAGGCTCCGCACCTATTGCTCGTGAACGTCGCCTTCTCGCAAGTCAGCGAGAAGAGATATCGCTTGTGCAATTTGCACGGGCCCACCCACTCGGTAGTTGGCTAGCGTTGAACCCGAGCCAGCTTTAAGCCCCAGATCGTCTGGGCTCAAAGCAGCAAAGCCGTCTTCGTCAGTGACGTCATCTCCAGCGAAAAACACTGCTGTCGCTGACGTGTACTCGCGCAAATGTTGAATGGCCTCACCCTTGGTCGTCGAGCGCACCGAGAACTCCAGAACGTTTTTCCCGTCGCGAACAGTGAGCCCGGAAATCTCGGCGGCCGTCTCCTTGCGAGCGACTAAGTGGGCGACGCGGCTGTTCTCTTCAGTAGCGAGCCTTGTGTGAAGGGCAAAGCCGGCAGGTTTTGGTTCAAGCCACACGTGGTCGATTGAGTCGGCAACTTCTGCCAGCACGTCGTGAAGGACCTCGAAGTTATGTTGTTCCTTGCTGCTGAGCGAGAAGCCGTCCTCTGGGTCATCGAGGCGAATCTCGATTCCGTGAGAGCCGATAAGCAGGGCATTGTCGGGAAGTTCGGAAACTCGCTCGAGGCTGTCGAGGGCACGTCCCGAAACCAGCGCGACTCGAGTGTTGGGCATCTGGAGAAGTCTAAGAACAGCGGCTCGAGCTTCCGGGAGCGCTCGGGCTCGCTCGGGATCGTCTACCTCTGGGGCGAGAGTCCCGTCAAAATCCAGCGCTACAAGGAGCTTTGGAGTGCGGGCGATCTCCCGAAGCGCCCCAACGAGGGGCTCGGGAAGGCGCGAGAAACGTGGTGGGGTGTCGACGTCGACCATGGTGCGTGTGGTGCCCTAACTCGATGCTTTGCCATTGGCCTGGAGCACCTTGAGGAACTCACTCGACCACTTGGACACGTTGTTGTCTAATACGCGCTTACGCAGCGATTTCATTCGAGTCGCCCGCTCTGCTGCAGGCATCGCTATTGCCGCG
>Ga0070753_1000384_pt1 | contig 27557 bp, 30 predicted proteins | sample VirMetDEL_Aug_31_FD_77441 | JGI IMG/M metagenome (GOLD analysis project Ga0070753, IMG submission 77441) | Aqueous microbial communities from the Delaware River and Bay under freshwater to marine salinity gradient to study organic matter... | ecosystem: Environmental > Aquatic > Marine > Coastal... | reverse complement strand
GCGACAATGGCGATCAGTTTAAAAAGAGATTCTGCTCCAATGGCCAGCATCATGCCGGATCGGTATTCGGTGACCTCGACTTTGCGTGTGCCAAACAACATGGCAAATATGCCCATTAAAATGGTAGCGATTAACACCACAAGGCTGGTGGAAGACTCGTCCTGATTCACAAAAAGAGCAAAGTTTGCCCCAATGGCTTTCAGTTGTAGCGCGATATAGGGAATGACCGCCAGCATGCTGATTAGAATGACGAGGGGCGCCGTCATTGGGCGTTTGCCATATCGAGAAGAAATAAAGTCGGCGATAGAGGTGATGTTCTGTTTGCGGCTAACGGTAATCATCTTTCTTAGAATGGGAAAGGCAAACAAATACAAAAGAATGGGGCCCAAGAGAATGGGCAAATAGCTCCAACCAGAGCGGGAGGCTTCACCAATCGAACCGTAAAATGTCCAAGCAGTACAATAAATGGCCAAGGATAAGCTGTAGACTAATGGATGACGAGTCAGTTTTTTAGCGGCAGGGCTTTCTTTGTCCCCCCAGATGGCAATCCAGAACAGACCGAAAACATAAAGAATGGCTAACAGAATCCAGAAAACCGTCATTGAATAAATCACCTGAACTTAGGCTGATACGTCACTATTGTTTGTCTTAAGACTTTTAGGTCTTATTCTTATATAAATGTAACACAGCCGATACAACAATCCTCTACGACTTAGGTCGGGTAGCCTTGGTGATTGTTTCTTATTTGATAATGCTGCGTTTTGTACAAGAGGCTCAGGCCAAATGACAACGGATGTTACACTATTGGGAAAACGGTTTGAAAAATTAAGATAGGAGCCGCTATGAGTTATTTTTTGCCTCAGACCAAGATCAAAGCGTTTCATGCGCATCTTTATTACTGTGACGAAGCGGGTGTTGAACTGGCCAAAAAAGTGGCAGAGCAAGCCAGTGAGCGGTTCGACATTCGTGTTGGGCGTTTTCATCAAAAGCCTGTTGGACCTCATCCTGTTTGGAGCTGTCAGCTTTCATTCGCTGCAGAAACCTTTGGTAAGATCATTCCATGGTTGATGTTAAATCGCCAATCATTGGACGTGTTTGTGCATCCACTTACAGGCAATGAGTATGTCGATCATACTCAAGGGGTTAGTTGGTTAGGCAAATCTTATGAGCTGGATATCTCCCAGTTCATGCCACCGAGTGAGTAAACATTTTCAAACAGCTGATGAATACTGGAGCATTGGAAAACCATGAAGATCCGATTGGCCAATTTACAAGACGCCAATGCCATTGCTGATATTGCATCCGCGTTGGGTTACCAAAATGACGATTCAAAAGACCTCGCTAAATTGCGTCTTGAACGTTTGCTTTTATCAAATAATGACAAAGTCTGGGTTGCTGAATTCAATGGTCAACTGATTGGTTGGCTGCATGCTCAGCATGCCTTTCGAGCAGCTTCTACTGACTTTATAGAAATCTTAGGTTTGTCCGTTGCGGGTCAAGCAAGATTAAAAGGCGCGGGGCGAGCTCTGGTCGAAAAAGCAAAAGAGTGGGCTTTGAATGAAAAGATAACATTGCGAGTTCGTACAAATGATGCCCGTGATGGCGCGAAAAATTTTTATACCACATTAGGTTTTACGATTGCAAAAATTCAATCTGTTTTTCAAATTGAAAATAAAGAAGTGTCTTAAATTTGATCAGCACAGGATGTTTTTTAGTTTTTTTCAAAATATTTGTACCAGATCCCTTTAAAAATCGTCGAACGTACCAAACTTTTAGGCTTATACGGTAGTTATTGGGCTTATGGGACGTTATCATAATGCTACAAACTATTGTTTGGGTTCGTGTTGTGGCGGTGTAACGCTTATTGTTGAAAGGTAAGATTTGCTTGTATCAAGCGCTCGTTCCCTCAGTATTTATTATTTATTCATTAGGAGAATACAATGCAAATCACAGAAAATACCGTAGTTAGCATGCACTACACATTGACTGATGAACAAGGCCAAGAGCTTGATTCATCTGTTGGTCAAGAGCCTTTAGTGTTTCTAAGCGGTGCTCAAAATATTATTGATGGTTTGGACAAAGCGCTTCAAGGTAAAGTAGCTGGTGATAAATTGGCTGTTTCTGTTGCCCCAGAAGATGGCTACGGTGCAGTTCATCAAGAACTTATTCAAAAAGTGCCCACTGAGAATTTCCAAGGCGTTGATGAAATCCAAGTTGGTATGCAATTCATGGCGCAAACACCTGGTGGTCAACAGCCTGTGACAGTGATTGCGGTAGAAGACGACGGTATCATGCTTGATGGCAACCATCCTCTTGCCGGTAAAACATTGAACTTTGATGTTGAAATCATTGATGTTCGTGCTGCCTTGGCTGAAGAACTAGAACACGGCCATGTTCACGGCGCGGGTGGTCATCACCACTAATCCTATTTCTTAGCAAATAGCAGAATATAAAGTAAGCGGCTTCTGGCTTGTTTTAATGGCAGGCAGAAGCCGCTTTTTTATGCCTTAGAAACAAAGTAATCCACTTGATCGATAAGCGCGTACAGGATAAATATATAATCAATTTATCGTGGGCAGCTTGAGGGATGGGATCACACATGAAGAAGGCTAGGTTATCTCTCGTGTTATTGCTTAGTTTTCTTTTGAGCGCTTGTTCGTCATCCTTTGCCTATAACAACATCGATTGGCTACTTTATTGGTATTTAGGCGATTATGTTGATTTATCATTGGATCAAAAGGCTGTGTTAGATGAACGTATTGTCGCATGGCAAAGCTGGCATCGCTCTACGGAACTTGAAAAGTATCAAGCCCAACTCAAAGAGGTGAGAGGTAAGCTAGCGTCTGGCGTTCTCTCGGAGGAACAATGGTTGAGCGAGTTCGAAGAAGCTCAGCAACATCTTAATCGTTTTCGTACTAAAATTGCGCCTGAGTTGGCGGGTATTGCTCACCAACTGTCCACCGCTCAGGTAGAAGGGGCGTTGTCTTCATGGAATAAAAAAAGACAAGAACGTCAGTCTGAGTTCGAAAAGCGAACAGAGACAGAGCGACTAATTCGCCAAGAAGAGCGTTTAACGGAATTTTTTGAAGATAATATGGGGAAGTTAACTCAGCAACAGGCTGACATTATTAACACTTACGCACCGAGATTTCTATCAACGAACAATGAGCGAACGGCATATCACACCTCTTTACAAAATGTGATAAGAGATATTTTTGCCAATCGAGATACATTTGAATTTGAACAGCAACTTGCTGATCTTATCCGTAATCCAGACCAATACAAAACACCACAATATCAGGCTATTTTAGATCGCAACGCACGCTTGTATGCTCAAATGTTGGCAGAGCTAAACAGCACGTTTACCCCAAAGCAAAAATTAACGCTCGATGATAAACTAGAAGAGAAGATTACTCTCATTGGGGATTTGATTTCAGGTTAAGGGTATCAGGGATAACGCACAATGTCAGAGACTTTTAATGATATTAAACAGGCGATTCTCACTTGTCATTCTTGTGCGGATACTCTGCCTTATCCTCCCAAACCCATTATTCAAATTCACCCTGACGCGAAGTTATTGATTGCGGGTCAATCGCCTGGCAAAAAGACACATGATATTGGTCGTCCATTTGATGATCTAAGCGGCGATCGCTTACGCGACTGGCTTGGCATCACCAAGGACGAATTCTATGATGAGCAACGAGTTGCCATTGTTCCTATGGGGTTTTGTTTTCCGGGGAACAGTGTTCATAAAAGTGGGCCATCTGTCGGGAAAAAATCGGGTGATTTGCCACCTCGACCAGAGTGTGCGATAAAATGGCGCGCCACTGTGCTGGGTCAGTTGGTTAATATTGAATTAACGATTGTATTAGGAGCTTATGCTCAAGCCTATCATTTAGGCCAGTCTGGTAATGTGACTGAGCAAGTTAAGCAATGGCAATATTGGTTGGAGCAAGGCAAGTTAGTATTGCCTCACCCCAGTCCAAGAAATAATCGTTGGCTCAAACAAAATCCATGGTTTGAAGCCGAGGTATTACCCGAATTGAAGCATCGTGTAAAAGTACTGCTTAATAGGCCAGTGTCATAAGGCAGTGCTCGATGCCATCGTCCATGTACGGTTCGGATACGACCTCAAAACCGTGGGACTGATAGACCTTTTTAAGATGGAACTGAGCACCAATTTTGATGTTTGTACTGGGCCAAATAGCAAAGGTTTCTTTAATTGCTTGGTCAATAAGTGTGTGGCCTATCTTTTCTTTGCGGTATTGACTGGCGACCACCACACGACCAATGCTGCTATAGCCTTCATAACTATCATCTTTCGCTAATAAGCGGGCATACGCCACAATAGTGTTATCGCGAATGGCAAATAAATGGCGTGTCTCAGGCAACATATCCAAACCGTCTAATTCTGGGTAGGGACAGTTTTGCTCCACCACAAACACATCACATCTTAGCTTTAGTAAATGATAAAGTGTCTGAGTGGACAGCTCGCTAAAGCGTTGACAGTACCAAATCATGTTATTTCCTTTGGACCACTTTTTATTTACAGGTATCTCAAGCAAAGCGCTTCTCAAGATAACTGATGATCTGCGAAGATTCATACATCCATTCCACTTTACCATCTTGCTCAATTCGCAAGCACGGCACTTTCACTTTACCGCCACCTTGCAACAGCGTTTCACGATGTGGTGATCCTTCGGAGGCGCTGCGTTTTTCGATTGGAAGGTTAAGCTTATGCATTGCTCTACGAGTTTTAATGCAGAACGGGCAGGCAAAGAATTGATAAAGTGTTAGGTCTTGTACTTCTGTATTGACCTGTTGTTGCGTTTCAGGTGTTCTTTTTAGCTTGGCTCCACGCGTTAGAACGTCGGCGGTTGCAATGATGAGACCTAAAAAGTTTCGGATCAGTTTAATAAACAGTTTCATATCGTGGCTCGCTTTTGCTATTGAGTCTTGCTTTTTGTTGGTCGCCATTCTAGCGGTAAAGTCTCCATTGGTTAAGTGTTGGTCATAAATTAGTGATAAAGACAATTCGAGTCATCTATTTGGCGAGTTGCTGCGTACTAATTGTGACCAATTTCAGTAAGGACCATGAATGTTATGACACTTTCTCCAAGCGAAGCATCAAGAGTAATCGAAATGGCATGGGAAGACAGAACGCCATTTGAAGCGATCGAAACACAGTTCGGAATGAGTGAGCCGCAAGTCATTCGCTTTATGAGAGGCAATCTCAAACCAAGCAGCTTCAGATTGTGGCGAGAGCGCGTTAATGGTCGCCAGACTAAGCATTTACAACTTCGGGACCCAGCCGTAAGTCGAGGTTACTGTCGAGCACAATATAAGCCAAGATGACGATGATAATGTTAGTGGCTATCACCAAGAAAATCGTCTTTGATATATCACTTAGTATCTTTTAATTCTTAGTGAAATGCGTTTTACTGATACCTATTAAAATAATAATAGGGTCCGTGATATGAAAGCGATAGTCGAACATTTATCTCAATATGCGTTTTATCATCAAGATAGGCGTAACGTCGCCACACACTTTGTTGGAATCCCGATGATTGTTGTCGGGATTGCCGTCTTGTTGTCTCGTCCACACTTTTCTTTGCTAGAGATTGTTTTAACACCTGCTCTTATTATGACTCTTGCTAGCAGTGTATTTTATATTCGTTTAGACAAGCTGATTGGTGTCATGATGACAATCTTGTTGGCGTTGGTAATTTGTTTTGCCGAGTTAGTGGCGGCACAAAGTACATTCGTATGGCTAATCACAGGGACCGGTTTGTTTGTGGTGGGTTGGGTGTTTCAATTTGTCGGGCATTATTTTGAAGGGAAGAAGCCCGCCTTCTTGGATGATGTCACAGGGCTCATTATCGGTCCCTTGTTTGTCTTTGTTGAGCTGATGTTTTTACTTGGATTAAAACAAGATTGGAAAAAAACAATAGAAGAGAACTGTCTTGAGAAAAATAGTGCGATGAACAAAAAGTGATTTAAAAAGACATAGAAAGTATAGCAGGGAATAGGGAAGCGCTTAATGTTTTTATTTTAGCGCCATTTCCTTATAAGTCTGTTGGAGTAAGCCAAAAAATCTGCTTCTGAAAAGTAGACGCTTACCCAATAACTCTTTAATTAACGTATTGATTAAGCGTGTTGAGCTGGAGAAGAAACCAATGCTGATTTAATTTTCATCGCTAGGTTTTTAACCGCTTTGATGGCAGAAGCAACACTAGCAACAATGTATTCAGCGCGTTCAGCACGGGCAATCGCTTCGTATTTTTCTGCATCTGTTAGGTATGCAGTGTTAACATTTTTGAGTAATTCTGCGATAGATTGATTGTTGTTCATGGTGTATTTCCTCGTCTATGGTTGTTTTATAAAAGCATCAAAACTTATTCCGTTTTGATGCTTTTATATTAGAAACTCTGAGTAAATAAGACAAACGATAAAAAATATACCAATAGTTGAATAAAACTAATCAATCGGATGGTAAAATGCGATGTAGGCTTTGTAAGCTAGAGATAACAAGGCTTTTAGCCGTTTTAGGAATTGTCTAAAGGGCTGCCATTTTGCTTTGCTGTGTCTAGGCGTATGTAGGATTTTGTACTGACAACATCAGCATGGGCGTAAAGTTGTTTGACCACCAGATCGGTGAATTGCGCCATGTCCTTTGCGCAAATTTCCACCATTAAGTCTACATCTCCAGTAACACCATGCACACTCAGTGCAGCACTTTGTTGTTGCAAAAAATGCATGACATTGTCGCGCGCGTTGCTTTTATCTTTGCTAACAGTGACCAAGGTCCAAGCCATGACGCTGTAGCCAAGTTTCTGGTAATTTACTTGCGCCCGATAGCCACTAATGATGTCCATCTCTTCTAAATGACGTAGGCGCCTTAGGCATTGGGATTGGGAGAGGTTGATGATGTCTGCTAGCTGAGTATTGCTAAGACGACCGTCTTTCTCTAATGCTTGAATGATTTTGTAGTCGGTGCGATCTAGGGTGATTTCTTTCATAAAAGGCTCAATTTAAACAAAAATCTTGTATTAGGTTATGAATTCTCCTTTTAAATAGCAAACAACTTGTGTGCCTTATTCTTTATACTTTGGATTACTTTCGCTTAGGAGATAAGGTTATGGCTGTGTCATTAGATTTGGCGTTTGTGCGCTCTCAATTTCCTGCGTTTAAAGAGCCATCTTTAAAAGGGCAGGCGTTTTTTGATAATGCAGGCGGTTCTTATGCTTGTCAGGCGGTGATTGATCACTTAAATCAGTATTATCGAGAAACCAAATTGCAGCCTTATCACCTTCATCCTGCAGCACAAAAAGCTGGCGCTCAAATGGATTTAGCGCATGAGCGTTTAGCCTCGTATTTGAATGTGAACACCAGCGAAGTGCATCTTGGGCCTTCTACGTCTCAAAATACTTATGTGTTAGCACAGGCTTTTGGCAAGATTTTAAAAGCGGGCGACGAGATCATTGTGACCAATCAAGATCATGAAGCGAACATCGGTGTTTGGCGTGCATTAGAAGCACGTGGCATCCTGATCAAAGAATGGCAGGTGGATGGACAAACAGGGTCATTAGATATTGGCGCGTTAGACTCGCTTTTTACAGAGCGTACCAAGCTTTTAGCCTTTACTCACTGTTCTAATATTGTTGCTGAAATCAACCCTGTGGCCGAGATTTGTACTCGAGCGAAAGCGGCTGGTGTGGCAACGGTAGTGGATGGCGTATCCTTCGCGGGTCATGGTTTCCCAGATGTGGACGCGCTGGGAGCCGATATTTATTTGTTTTCGCTTTATAAAGCCTACGGAACACACCTTGGTGTGATGGTCATTCGAGAGGAAATGGCGGATAAATTGGGTAATCAGGCGCATTATTTTAACAAGGCGTATCGTCAAAAATGGTTTGTTCCAGCAGGGCCTGATCACGCACAAGTCGCGGCGAGTCGTGGTGTGTTGGATTACTTTGATGCCTTACATGATCACCATTTTGACGCGACGGATTCCGTTGCTGTAAAAGCCCAGCGAGTACGCCGCTTAATCCACGATGCTGAGAACGCTCTCTTGGCTAAGTTGTTAGGATTTGTGGCGCAACATCCGAAGTTGACCTTGCTTGGCACGGCAGATCCTGCAAAGAGGGCCGCGACGGTGTCGATGATTCCGCAAGGGCAAACGCCTCAGCAGTTGGCACAGAAGCTTGTCGATCAAGGCATTATTTGTGGCGCTGGGCATTTCTATGCGGTGCGGTTATTAGAGGCGATGGGCGTAGACACCAATACGGGCGTGGTCCGCTTGTCTTTTGTTCATTATACCCATGCAGCCGAAATGGATCAGTTGATTGCAGCATTAGAAAAAGCGCTAGCATAACCCATGATAAAGGCAGATCTGTGTCTGTCTCTTCTGCTGTCACTCTTTAGATTATTCTGTTGGCTCGGGCCAAGATTCGTAATGAATCGCTGAGCTAACGTCTCGTCTTGGTAGCCAGCCGGCTCTTTCTAGGTCTGGCGTGTCATGAAATTCCGCCACATAACCCACGCACAAATAGGCAATGATATCGATGGATTCTGGAATGTTGAGTGTATCGCGTATCACCTTGTCATGAACAATACTGACCCAGCCCACGCCAAGGTTTTCCGCTCTTGCCGCTAGCCATAGGTTTTGTATCGCACATACCGAACTGAACAAATCCATTTCTGGCTTCGCCGTTCGTCCCAATACCACAGAGCCAGTACGGCTGCGGTCGCAGGTCACACAAATACCCAGTGGCGCTTCTTCAATGCCTTCTAATTTTAGGCTTTTGTATTGTTCTTTACGTCCACCTTGAAATAGTTCAGCCGCTTCGGCATGAGCTTGTAAAAAGCCGTGTTTTATTTGTGCCTTGGATTCTGGCTTAGTGACAAGGATAAAATCCCAAGGTTGCATAAAGCCAACACTTGGCGCATGGTGCGCCGCCATTAATAGGCGCTCCAAAACATCATGTGGAATAGGATCTGGCTTGAATTCTCGGCGCACATCGCGGCGGGACAAAATGGTTTTGTAAACCGCATCACGTTCTTCTGGAGTGATCTTCATAGGGATCGGCTTTAGTTGCTAGGAAAGCGAATATTATCCAGTGTTTTATGCATTGTGCCAATGAGCAAAATTCTGGTTACTATGTTTTTGGAGTTTGGTGATTAAAGGCGAGCGTATTGATATAAATAGAGATGAGTAGCCAATGAAACTCAATGGCTACTCATCATCAAGCGTTATTAAGCACCAGACCAGTTGCCATGTAGTGACATTCTTAGTCTGAAAGGCACTTTTACTTTAGCGATTGGGCCATCACTCCAGCTAGCAGTGTCCATAACAACCAATTCTGAACTTTCTTCCCGTAAGTTATTCATCACACTAACCACCCAACCATCGCCTTCATCGGCAGTCGCTGATCGTGGTATGAAGATAGGTTCTTGAAAGCAATGTGCATCCCCTGGATACCATGTTTCACTTTTGCCTGTATTGATGTTGATGCGCGCTAATTGATTGAAGAACTGGAATGGGGGTTCTCCTAGTGAAGCAAAGTCAAATGGTAGGCTTGGATCAAAGGCAAGTAGGAACCCCCATGAGTATTTTTTACCACTGTAACGAGCATCACAACGAGGGAATTCACAAGGGAATGGGTTCTCCGTGATCATCACAGGCTCTACCTGAGATTCTTCTGAGTTTAAGTCAAATACCCAGCGCATTAGAGCCGACTTTAACGACTGTGGAGAGGGAACATGACCATCTGCTTGAGGAAAAAAGTAGAAGATATTTCCAGAAGTGACAGGCATATCAACAATCAGTTTTCCTTCTTCTTCATAGGAGTTTAATGTATGCCCCTGAAAACCATTGCTAGGTCCATAAAACCAACGAACATCCTCTGCTGAGCCATTTCGTGGTAGAACACCAAATAGCTGTGGAAGATCTGGTTGCCATTGAAAGTGTTTGCCGCCTGCTTTCATACGCTCTACATCAACGGTGAGGGGGATAATAGGGAAGATGACATAGTTGTCGGTGACAGCAAAGTCATGGATCATTGCAGCATAAGGCGCTTGAAACCAAATTTCCTTGGTTAGTTTACCGTCTTTTGAAATTTCGAAGTAGGCGATATCAGGGGTGGCATCGCCTTTCGCTTCATAAGCAAAACAAAGCAGAGCGCCATTATCGACATCTATTTTTGGGTGTGCGGTGAAGGTGGCTGACTTTATTTGTTTATCAAAATCCCATTCGCCTAATGTTTCAAGAGTGTTTAAGTCCATTGCCCAAGGCAAGGCGTCTTCTTTAAGTGCTAGAAGTACGCCATTGTGCTCAATCACAGTGGTATTTGCTGTGGTGTTGTTGTCTGCCGCAAGAGGATCATTTGTATATTGGTTACGATAAATACCATTTAATGAGCGTTGTTCACGGCGTTGTGCCATCAGACGGTCTGTTTTTACGTAACGACGAGTAAGACTCACACTCCCTGTATCAAATCGAAAAGCACTTACCATGCCATCACCGTTGAAAAACATATCAGTGCCTAACATTGGTGGATACTGAGGGTCGGGGGCAACTTGGTAAAAAGTCCCGTTAATTTCCTTTGGTAACTCGCCTTCAATTTCCAGATTTTTCACCTCAGCTTCTATTCGGCTGGGTTTATAAAGACCAGTAAATTCTGGTGTGTTTGGGAATGTAAAGCTCATATAAGCCTCCTTAATGAGGTTTCATAGTAGAAAATTTACGTGGTGTTTTAAACCATTCGCCTGAATAGGGAATCTGAAAAGATTCATTTCCTATGGTAGCGACTGATGCTGTCGTTTATCACCCTTAAAGAAGGTGAGCCTAGGTAAAGTCTGATAACTTCCTATTAAAGCGTCACGTAATAATTTTTATAAATGAACGACTATGTACAGTTTAGATCTAGTCTAGATCAAAGGTCAACTTTTTTGTACTATCTAGTACAGTTATGAATGAGGTTGGTATGAGACGAAAAACAGCAGCAAAACGATTGGTGTTTGTAGAGGCTGCAGGTAGCCTATTTCTGAATTATGGATTTTCAGCGGTTACTATGGAGTCTATTGCTGCCGCAGCAAAGAGTTCTAAAGTAACCCTATATAATTACTTTTCCTCAAAAGAAGAGTTATTTGAAGCGTGGGCTTTTGAAGCTGGAAAAGGGGCATTTGAGCAACTTGTTGCCGCTGTTGATGAGAATATGTCCACCCGTGAAGTGTTGCTACGGGTTGGCGTTGCCTATCTAAGGCTAATTACAAAACAAGAGGTTATTTCAATAAATCGACTCATCATTGGTGAGGTGGAACGATTTCCACAACTTGCTCAGCGTTTTTATGCTGTTGGCCCTAAAAGGACCCTTGCTAATTTGGTTGTGGCTATTAACTCTCTTGTGGTGAGAGGTGCGTTAGTTGATAGAGATGTCAATAAAATGGCCATTCACTTCAAAATCCTATGTGAAGGAATCATGTTTGAAAAGCTGATCTGGGGAATTGAACCTTTGCCCAGCGAAGACAGTATCAAAGAACTCGTCACAGATGCGGTTGACCAGTTTATGCTTTTTTATGGTCTAAAAATATCCGATAAAAAATGAAGGAGATGAAGAGGCAAGTTTTTCATCACAAGCTTTACTCGTAATGGCTGTGAAAAATCAAGTTGATAATATCAAGGGGTGGATTAACTATTATCAACTTAATGGAAGGCGTATTTTCGCTTATTCTCAAATCCGTCGCCATTCTGTTTTAAGCGTGTGTGAATAAAAACATATATATATTCGTGGTAGTAATCTTGCTGCCATGTGGGAGTAAGTAAATGAATCAACTCAAAATATCGGCTGTTGTGTTGGCTTTGACCATGATGTCAGGGTATGTCGCAGCGAATGCCGTTGATGAAACATCATCAGAAAGTGTGGAGAAAAAAATGGAAAAACCTAGCATTTTAACTCAGGCTCCTAATATCCCAGCGGGAGTGATTCCCGATGAAGTTGACTTGTCTAATGCCGTTAATTTGGAGGAGCTTGAGGTTCAGTACACTTACAGTTCAGGTCGAGCCTATAAATTAAAGTTTTACGATGATCGTGTCTCTTTTACACAACTTGATGCTGGGCACATCCCAACGTTAACCGTGCCTTATCGGGCGAAAAAAATTGGCAAGGATATGTTTTTAGTGCATTGGCTAGTACCAGGAAGAATTGGTCATGTCAGTTTGATTTTGGACTTAGAAAATAAGCGTATTAATGCGTCGGCTCTTATGCCAGGGCAAATGGAGCTGTTTGATGGCGGTCCGATTGTTGACGTTAAACGCGGCAAATACATGTAATAACTTAACTCCCTTCTAAAAAAGGAGGGGGGTAAGGTGCTATAAAAATAATAAGAGGAATAATAAATGATGCCCTCCAAGACAAGACGTATTGTCGATTTGTCCGTCACATTGGATAACAATCCTTACACCGATCCACCGCCATTATTGCCAAAAATAGATTACACCGATCATCAGCAAGGGTGGCCGGAAATGGCCAGTATGTTTCCTGGTTTAAAAAAAGAGGATATGCCGGGCAATGAAGCTTGGGCGGTCGAAAAAATGCATATGAGTGCTCATAATGGCACCCATATGGACGCGCCTTGGCATTATGCCTCCACAACGGATGGAGGAAAGCCCGCTTATGGAATTGATCAGCTGCCGTTGGATTGGTGTTTGCAACCTGGCGTGAAGCTGGATTTTCGTCATTTTCCAGATGGTCATATCATCACAGCTGCTGAGGTCGAAGCCGAGCTAAAACGCATTAATCATGAACTGCAACCACTCGACATTGTTTTAGTAAATACTCGTGCTGGCGAGATCTATGGCGAACCGGGTTATTTGGAAGCGGGTGTCGGTATGGGGCGTGAAGCCACCCTATATTTACTAGAGCGCGGAGTTCGCGTAGTGGGTACTGATGCCTGGAGCTGGGATGCACCATTCAAATACACCCGTGAAAAGTTCGCTGAGTCAGGTGATGCCTCTATTATCTGGGAAGGCCATAAAGCGGGTAGGGATATCGGTTATGGTCAAATGGAAAAACTGTCTAATCTTGAAAGCTTGCCTGCGAATGGTTTCTTAGTATCTTGTTTTCCTTACAAAATAAAAAATGGATCTGCCGGTTTCATACGTGCTGTGGCCATTTTTGACTAAGATAAAGTTTTAAACGAGTCTTTTTGACTGATTACAGGGATTCTTTGTGATCTGGCGGGATCTTATGGTTGGCTCCCTTTTGCTAAGGGAGCAGCTAACGCCATCACGGTATTTCTTAACCATTTATGGGCTGGATCTTCATCGAGAAAACGAGGCCAAATCATAATTTCGGTCACTGGCTGCATTTCAAATGGGGCGGGTAGTAATTTAACTGGGAAGCGTTGAGCCATTTCTTCGGCAATCAGCCTATGCAGAGTCACTATACGATTTGTCCCCATCACCAATAGTGGTACCGAACTAAAATGATCTACCGTACATTCTATGCGTCTTTGTTGACCATAGCGTGGTAAAAACCATTCCTCATGGGTAATGCTGTGCTCATCACCTAAACGAATGGCCACATGTCCCATGTCTAAGTATTGCTCCATAGTCAATTCGTCTATTTTGTTGTGTTCACATACCATACAGACTTGAACATCTGTTAATACCTCTGTTTGGGGATGTTGGAACCTATCTGAATACTGTTTTGGTAAAAACAGTAAATCGATTTCGCCTCGTTCAAAGGATTCGAACACATCTTTGGGGGGGATGATCATGTCTAGTCGCATCCCCGGTGAACTAAAAGCGAGTTCTCTTGCCGATTGTGCGATCAATATATCAATCATGTAGTCTGAGGCGGCGACGGTAAAGTTCCGCAAGATATTCTCAGGTTCGAAGACGGGGCGTAAAGAAATCGTTGCTCGCGCCCGCATTAAGGTATCACGAACGGGTGTTACCAAGCTTTTAGCCAGTGGGGTGAGTTCCATATTGCGTCCAACAGGCACCAGTAAGCTATCGTCAAAATACTCTCGTAAACGACCCAGTGCGGCACTGGTGGCTGATTGGCCAATGTGTAAGTGTTCGCTTGCTCTGGTTACATTGCGTTTCTCTAACAGAACATCAAGCACAATCAATAAATTCAAATCAAATTTATCTAGACGCATAAGTTTTACCCAGTTACTTCTTTCTATAAGTATTAATTATATCGATGGAAACCATTAATACAATCTGTTTTATCACTTAGATTCAAACGCACTATAGTGATGATGTGATCACATACTGATCACAGCTTAAATAATAAAAATAACAATGTAGGTAAAATTATGAGAACAAAATCTAAATTATTAGCCCTTTGTACAACCGCAAGTTCTGCAGTATTCGTCATGCCTCATGCGATTGCTGAAGAGACATCCCATGACACTCACTTACTGCCACTTGCTGTGCAAGCGCAAATGAACCTTGGGCAGGCTGGTTTGATGAGCTCCTTTAGTAGTGGCGATACCTTTGGTGGTGTGCAGTGGCGTATAGGACAAGCTAGAACCACCATTGGTAAAGCTAAATCTAGTTCATCAAGCGCAGAATACAAAGATGGTACATCGGACGCTGTAATCCCTTTAACGGTTCAACATGCATTGTCAGACGGCAAGTCTCTTGTGCGTTTGAATGTAACCGGCACCTTATCTAATGGTGGTGATAATGAAGTGCAGCTAGAGGGTGATATCGGAAGGGTGGATGCTCAGTACATACGTTTTCTTGATGTGAATACCATGTTGAGTTTTGGTGTTTTTGGGGAAAGTACTGATTTGGATATTGTGGATGCGGGAACCATCAAGCGACATGGTGCTGGTTTGCGTTTTGACATGCTCAGTAAATTTAGTGATCACTGGGGCGCGGCCTTGCGCACTGAATACTCTTGGGGTGAACAAGAGCTCAAAGTCGCTGCAGGCCCGTTTATACGTACACACAAACCAGGTGATGATCATTTTTATCTCCAGTCGGAACTTGTAGGTACTTACCACAACAATGATTTTAGCCAAATTCCTGAAGGCTGGGCATTACATCCTGTTTTGGGCATGCAATTTCAACGTAACTTCCTTGAGAAAACCGCTGACAGTTTTGGTGTTGTCTCTTCTGGGGAAGTGGGTGACACAGAAAATTATGGAACAGTTTGGGGGCATTTCCGATTTGAAAAAGAAACCAGCCCTGGTTCATGGACACCGAATATGGTTATCGGTATGGAGCAAGAATACGTCAACGATTTAGATGAATATGTTGACGAGCCAACATACGCCGTCTTCGGTGGTGGTGTCTCTATCATGGAGCGATCTGGCAACCGATATGAGCTGTCATATTTACGTCATCAAGGCCTTAAAGGAAATCGTTCGAATGAAGCGGTTGTCCTAACGGCTACATGGAATTTATAAGTCAAATTCAGCATCTCACTTAGAGTTTAAAACAATAAAAATAAAATAATAAAGAGAGAATAAAAATGTCCAAATTAAATAGTACACAAGGCAAAATAGTACTGGGGATAGGCCATATGGCTGGTATGGTGGATTTAGCAGCACTTCCTCTTTGGATCAGTGCGCTAATGCAAGACTATCATCTGCTTCCACAACAAGCTGGGCTTACCGTCACCCTATTTCTTGTTGGTATTGTAATCTCAAGTATCATTTTGTCGCCTAAATATACTCGACTAAATCATCGATATATTGCCGCACTTGGCTTTGCCGTGGCATCTGTTTCATTCTTTGCAGCATCAAAATTGTCCGTAATATCGGAGAGCTTTCCGATGCTTGTCGCGTTACATGTTATTGCAGGCCTAGGTGCAGGGGCTGCTCTGTCGTCCGTACATGGAACCATAGGAAAAACAGACAATCCTCATCGCTTATTTGGCTTAGTTAATGTCGCTTTGGGGGCCTTAGCTATTGCTCTATTTGCACTGCTTCCTCAGGCAACAAAACAAATTGGTGGTATGGCTATTTTTATTGCCTTTTTTGTACTAATGGCATGCGCTTCGGTTGTGATGCTCTTCTTCTTTCCTAAAGGTTCTGGCGAAGCAACATACCGTAGTGAGGGCGAAAAAGCGGCAAACAAAGCTTCTAAACAGATTCTATCTAGACCTGCAGTATGGATGTTTATTTGTGTTGTTAGCTGCCTAACATTAAACCAAGCTATGGTGTTTTCATTTGTTGACAGAATTGGTGATTTGCACAATTTTGATCGCAAACAAGTGGAAACTGTTTTAATCGTAATGGGAGTAATTAACTTAACACCAGGGCTAGTTGCTTCACTGTTACAGAAACGCTTGTCACCAATTAGTGTTGCCATTGCAGGTCCTTGTTTGCAAGCGTTGTTTGCCTTATCAATCACGCATGCAGCGTCTTATTTTCCATTGTATGCCGTTCCTGTCGCGTTTTACGTCACTCTCGTGATTTTCACACACACTTTTGTATTTGGTCTATTGGCCAAAATAGACCCAACTGGCCGCGCAGTTGCCGCAACACCCGCCATGATGATGATTGGGTCCGCAATAGGTCCTTTGTTGGGTGGTGTTATCGTCGCGACGGTTGGTTACCAAGGATTGGCTTGGGCAGTTGTCATCATTAGCTGTATCGCAGTGACTTTGGTAATAAAAGCGCAAAGTTTATTAAAAGAGAAGGACGTAAACGTAAGCGAGCCAAAAATAGCTTAACACTTAAAACATTAGATTTTCACTGATTGGTAAAAAGTCATGGGTCACTGTGGCATTTAAAGTAGGAAGAAAAATAATGAATAATAATAGAGTAGGAATGCAATTTCCTAATGAATTGACCTTCAAAGGTTACGCGGCACCTGTTCGTATTGAAGGACATGTGCATGACCTTGAAGTCATAGGCTGTATCCCTCCAGAGTTGGAAGGAACCTATTACAGAAACAGTGCTGATCACACATACAAACCGCTCCACCCTAATGACATTTTCTTAAATGGGGATGGCATGGTGCATATGGTGAGATTTGAACAAGGCCATGCTGACCTAACCACTCGCTTTGTGCGCACTAAAAAGTTTGAGCTTGAAAGACAAGCTCGCCGTGCGCTTTTTGGCTCATACCGTAACCCTTTTACCAGTTCAGAAGCGGTTAGAGAAGAAGACCATAACACGGCTAACACATCCGTGATGTTACTCAATAAAAAACTGTATGCACTGAAAGAGTCAGGTCGTCCTTATGAGATTCATCCGGATGATTTAACCACCATTGGTGAAACTGATTTTAATGGACAGCTAACTAGCCAGACTTTCACCGCGCACCCCAAATTTGATCCAAAAACAGGCGAATGTATAGCCTTTGCTTATAACTGCGAAGGCGTAGCCAGTGATGAAATAGAAGTCTATATCATCAACAAAGAAGGCAAATTTACTAGTTCTGAAAGATTCAAAGCGCCTTACTGTTCCATGGTGCACGACTTTTTGGTTTCAGAAAACTACATAGCTTTCGTAATTTGTCCGATGGTTTGTGACTGGGACAGAGTCAAAAAAGGTGAACCTTACTGGCATTGGGACAATACAAAAGACACTCATATAGCTGTTATACCTCGTAAAGAGGGCGTTGCAGGTATTCGTTGGTTCACCTCACCTAAAATTGCTATGCAGACTCATACATTCAATGCTTGGGAAGATGGTGATAAGTTGGTTTTAGAGCATTTTGTAAATGAGTCAGGTTGGTTAAGCCAGTTTCCTGATATTCATAATCCGGATGCCCATGAACTTCCTCCTTTCGGTGAGCGTTGGATTGTAGACCTAAGTGGTAATAGGGACTCTGTTGAAATTAAGCGCTTTATTAACCACATTGGCGAAATGCCCGTAATTGATGCTCGCTTCGCCATGCAGAGAACTCGTCACTTTTGGTTTGGAACCAGTAATAAAGAACTAGGACCAATGCTAGAGCCGGGTCCAAAGGGACCTCCATTCACTTGCCTTGGGCATTTCGACGAGCAAGAGAATCATCTCGATTTTTATTATGCGGGACCTAACTCTGCACCAGAAGAGCCCTGTTTCGTGCCACGTAGCTCAGATGCAGAAGAAGGTGATGGCTGGCTATTATCTATGGTAGGTCGACGAGATGAAAACCGTACCGATTTGGTGATTTTAGACGCTCGAAATCTCAGCCAAGGCCCAGTTGCCATCGTGAAATTTCCCTGTCGTGTGCACGAAGGCTTCCATGGCATTTGGGTTCCCTCCACACAGAAATAAAGACAACAATTAACAGCGTTATTGCCTCTACGTTAAGGAAGCAATAACGCCATTTTAGCGGAGTTTCTTATGACAACTTTATATGGATCCATGCATTCAAGAGCCAACCGTTGTGCTTGGATGCTAAAAGAGCTGGGAATAGATTTTCATCATGAGCCAACTAACTTTTTAGATGGCAGCACCCATAATCCTGAATTTTTAAAGATAAATCCTAATGGCCGTATTCCTGCTCTTGAAGATGGTGGTTTTACCTTGTTCGAATCGCTGGCTATCAATTTATATTTGGCCAAAAAAGCTGGCGGCGATCTAGCGCCCCAAAATTTGCAAGAGGACGCATTAATGATGCAGTGGACCATTTGGGTTATCACTGAAATCGAAAAACCTTTGCTACTGGCGTCGGCCAATAATTTACTGTTTGCGCCAGAATCACGCAGTGTTGAAGAGTTTAACTTAGCAGTAAAAAAACTCTCTCGTCCATGGGATGTTTTAGAGAACCACCTAGCAAATAAAGAATACATTCTGGGCGAGCGCTTTAGTGCTGCGGATTTAAATGTCGCTGCAGTGATGACATTGGTTCCTACGGCCAATATTGATATTTCTGCTTGGCCTAATATGCAAGCTTGGCTACACAAATGCCTAGAACGCCCTGCCGCAGATGACTGGAAACACGTTAATTTTACCATCCCACGACCTGACTCCCACTTAGGCATGCTTGCAATGTTTGTGTAGATGAAAATTAGAACGCTTACTTTTCTATTAAATAGAGGCCCAAAATGAATTTACTGACACTGGTTGATGCTTCACACATCATAGATTCAGCTTTAAAAGAAGCAAGGAAAAACAATTTTTCGCCACTCGCCGTAGCTGTTTTAGACGCGGGCGGACATTTAATTGCCTTTAAACGCGAAGATGGCGCAGGGATTGCGAGATTTGATATTGCCTTTGGTAAAGCATGGGGATCCCTTGGAATGGGGTTCGGCTCTAGCGAACTAACCCGACGCAGTCAGAAGAACCCTCAGTTTATCAATACATTAACCACCATCAGTCAGGGTCGAATGGTACCTTCCCCTGGCGGGGTTTTAATTTTGAACCATGAAAAAGTCATTATTGGCGCGATTGGCATTTCCGGTGATATCGGTGAGAACGACGAAATATGTGCCGTTTCAGCTATTGAAGAGAACGGTTTTATTGCTGCCAACGGTATTGTCAGTTGAATCGTTGGTATATGTGATACCTAGTGATAGATGATCGGGTACATAAGTTTTTATTGTTTCATTTTTTATTGTCTTATGAGGTTACTCCATGTTCGATGTGGCGATTATTGGTTGTGGACCAGTAGGTGCTTTGGCTGCCAATTTACTTGGTAAGTCTGGATTAAAAGTATTGGTGTTGGAAAAAGAAATTAATCCATTTCCCTTGCCTCGAGCCGTGCATCTTGACCATGAAATGATGCGCTTGTTTCAGTCCGCTGGCGTGATCAACGATGTGCTAAATGACATGCGTGATACTCAAGGTCATTTGCATATAGGTGCAGACTACGGCGTCATGCGTTATATGGGAACGGTGGGGAAACCTCGTCCATATGGTTGGTCTAATGATTATTTTTTTTACCAGCCAGAGCTTGAAAACCATTTACGTCAAGCGCTTAAGCAATACCCTAATGTTGAGTTACGGTTAGGCTCTGAATTTGACAGTCTGATACAGACAGATTCAAGCGTAATGTTAAATATAAAAACATCAAGCGGAGTCACAAGCGAAAAAACGCGCTGGGTTATCGCCTGTGATGGAGCAAGCAGTAAAGTGCGCAAATCGTTAACTATTAAACTTGAGGATTTGCAGTTCGAAGAGCCCTGGCTGGTGGTTGATGCAGAGGTGGATGGAGATGTGCAGTTTCCAAAATTCACCGGCGTGCCAGAAGAAGCGGACTTACAACAACTTTCTGTCATGTTGTGTGACCCCAAACGCCCTACCACTATCGTCCCAGGTCGTGGCAACCATCGCCGTTGGGAAATGATGCTGCTGCCAGGGGAAAATGATCAATCAATGATGCAGCCAGATAAAGTCTTAGAACTCGTAGGGCCTTATTTAAACGGTGTACCACATAAGATTATACGTGCCGCAACTTACCGTTTTCATGGCCTGATTGCAGAACAATGGAGACTAGGCCAAGTATTTTTGGCGGGTGACGCAGCCCATCAAACTCCACCTTTCTTCGGTCAAGGAATGTGCCATGGATTGCGAGATGTTGCCAATCTTGCCTGGAAAATGTCAGCGATTAAACAGGGGTTAAGTGACGAAGCCTTATTGGATACCTACCAAATTGAGCGAGATCCCCATGTCCGTTCTGTTATTTCTTCAGCGGTAGATGCTGGCAAATATATCTGCATTTTAGATCCACAAAAAGCGACTGAACGTGACGCCACAGTGCGAAGAAAAGTAGCGCAAAACGAACTACCTAATACTGCGGCAGAGCTAATACCAGCGATTCAATCAGGAGTCATTGCTACAGAAACGACTAAAGCTGGCGTACGTTTTATCCAGCCTCATATTAATGGACATTTAATGGATAACCAGATTGAAGCCGATTGGAAGTTATTTGTTACTGGTGAAAAAGCAGCACAAGCCGCCAAAACCTTCATAGACAAAGATATGTCTGATTACGACATGAGTGTTACTGATGTCACTACACTGGAAGATGGAGGGTCAATTCTAAGTTGGCTGAAAGAAGCCGAAGCCGATAGCGTACTTGTTCGCCCTGATTTCTATGTTTATGGAACGGCACTTAATGACGTATCGGGTTTACTCACTTCTTTATTAGGCCATATGCAAATGAATGTTAACTTGGAGAAAAGTGCATGAAATTACGCAGTGTTGAACTCGTTTTACCTAAAGCTAAGGACGCCCATGATTTTCTGATAGACATCTGGGGAGCCGCTTCTGGAGGAAAGAAAGGTAATACCTATTATATTCGAGGCGCTGGCACTTTCCCGTATTTGGTCGCCTTAGAAGAAGGTGAAGATTGCTTTGTACGCTCGACTACCTTTGTCTGTAATGAAGAAGAATTGCAACACATTGTGACAAAGTCCCATGAGCGTGGTTTGAAGGCAAAGCATGAAGTATCGGCAGACTTAGGTGGGGGTGAAGGCGTCATTGTTGAGTTGCCAGAGGGGGAGTTATTTCGCTTTCTTGTTGGGGCAAAGGATGTTTCTGCCATGCAAGGACAGGATCTTCCTGTCAAATTAACCCATGTGGTTTTTAATTCAACGGACGCAGAAAAAACCGGACATATTGTCGAGGATGTACTCAATTTTCGTGTTTCAGATCGTACCAAAGGCATGGTGTTTGTACGCTGTAACGACTCGCATCACAGCACTGCTTTTGCTCGAGCAGGCTTTAGCTCACTAAACCATATTGCTTTTGAAATGGCTGACCTAGATGGCGTCATGCGCGGTATTGGTCGACTAAGAGATCACCAAATGACACCGGCTTGGGGTCCTGGTCGCCATGGTCCTGGGGCAAATGTTTTTGCTTATTTTATTGCGCCATTTGGCGCTGTTATTGAGTTTTCCACTGCCGTGGAAAAAGTAACTGAAGACTACCCAGTGGGAGCGCCTGAAGATTGGACCTGGCCTGCAAACAGAATCGACCAATGGGGAACATCTGACAAAGACTTCCAAGGTTTGAGACAAGCAGAAGAGAACTTCAGATTTCGTCGCGACTGGGAACCCGAACAACTGATTAACAACACAAATAAAGAGAGACAATAATATGAAATATCTCAGCTTTTTGCGCCCAAATGGCACCGCGAGTTATGGTCGTTTAGAAAACGATATCGTATACGACCTAAAAACAGACTCAGCACCCAGTGATTTAAAAGCAGCGATAGCAGACAATGTATTATCAACATTGGAAAGTAGTGAGACGTTTGCTTATTCACAAATAAGCTTACTTCCTGTGATACCTAATCCGAATAAGATATTTTGTGTTGGCCATAATTATGAATCTCACCGTAAAGAAACCGGACGCGATGAAGTGGCTAATCCATCTATATTTATACGCTTTGCTGACAGCTTAACGGCACACAAGTCAGAAATTTTAATGCCCAAAGTATCAACGAGTTTAGATTATGAAGGTGAGCTTGCTGTGATCATTGGTAAGGGGGGGCGCGCTATTGCTGAAGCGGAAGCAATGAATCATGTGGCAGGATATGCCTGTTTTAATGATGCCTCAATACGAGATTGGCAATGGCATACAAGACAGTTTACACCGGGGAAAAATTTTCCAACCACTGGGCCATTTGGCCCTTACATGGTGACTCCTGATGAGGCAGGCAACCTAGAACACGTTCATGTTATTACACGCTTAAATGGTGAAGTCATGCAAGATCAACCTATTGGCGACATGATTTTCCCCATCGCGCAAATTATTGCTTATGTTTCAGCGTTTACCCCCTTGTCTCCGGGAGATGTCATCGTCAGTGGTACACCTGGTGGCGTGGGAGCCAAGCGAACGCCTCCAGTATGGATGAAACCTGGTGATACCATTGAGGTGGAAATTGGTCCAATGGGCACCTTGGTTAATCGTATTGCTGAGGAATAATTTGGTTTTTCTAATGCCTTAATATAATGGCGTAGTAAGAAAGCTTGTGTTTGCAAGCTTTCTTACTGTGTAAAAATTCTTGATAAATGCCTTATGTCAGCTGATAAACTTATAGAGTACTTGAACAGTGTGGTATTTAGTTAATATCCATATTGATCGCAGCTTCTTTCAAGATATTTCTTAACCAGATAAGACCTTCATCATTATTTCTGTATTGATGCCATTGCACGCACTGTTTCATAGGTGGAATGTCAAATGGAAGTGGGTGGATAGTAAGAGGCCATACTTTGGCCATTTTTCTTGCTAGCCTAGCGTGGATGGTGGCAATGTTTTCTGAACCTATGACTAAGGCCGGTAAGGCTGCAAAGCTGAAGGTGGTGGCAATTAAGCGGCGCTTAATACCATATTTACTGGTGAAGGACGTTTCGAAAAAACCCTTTGTTGTACTGGCCGGACGCATAAGCACATGTCCAGCCTTGGTATATTTTTCTTGAGTTAATTTGCTTCTTGCTAGTTGGCTGTACTGCCAAACAACACAGACGAATTCTTCTTCGTATAACACATCACTTGGATGTTCTTTTGATACAAAATCCGAGGGAATAATAAGTAAGTCTGCTTCCCCTCTTTCTAATTGTTCATGAGGATTTTCAATTTGTGGCAGAAATTGAAAGCGTGCTGTACTTTTTTGTTTGCCTACTAACTCTAGTGCATGGGGGGCAAAAACGGTTTGGGTGTAGTCAGAGCAGAAGACACTAAAAATACGGTCTGTCGTTTGCGGCTCAAAAGAAGGTTGAATGAGTATGGTGCTTTCGATGTTGTTTAAGGCGTTACGCACATGTATTTTTAAATTTTCCCCTAATGGCGTGATAACCATTCTTCGACCTATTTGTGTTAGCAAATCATCTTCAAAATAATCCCTTAATCTGGATAAAGAATTGCTCAGTGCCGAAGGGCTCATGTTGAGTTTCTCGGCGCCCTTAGTGATGCTCTGTTCAGTTAATAGAGTATCCAGTGCTACCAATAGATTGAGGTCGAGTTTTTTAAATCGCATAGTTATTCTCGTTAGTTATTAGTTCAACCATTCGATGGTATCGAATGGTTGATTCAATTTAAAGGGTTTTTCTGAAAGGTTGCGGTGATCTACATTTAGTTCGTTCTTAAAAAACATAAAAATAAAATTTGAGAGGAAGAACAAGTGAATATAATCAACTCGACGCCATTTCGGCTAAAAGCATTGGCAATTGCCATTGTTTCTAGTACTTCCGCTGCCTATGGATTTGAAATCGATACCGAAAACTCTGATCTAAGGCTCAGTTTAGGCAATACCATAAAATACAGTACTGCTTTTCGTACCAAGGATGCGTCTTCTGGTCTAACTGAAGGAAGTGGGGCGACTAACTATAACGATGGCGATAATAATTTTGATAAAGGGGTGGTCTCGAGTCGTTTAGATCTATTTTCCGAATTTGATTTGTCTTATAAGGAGGCTGGTATTCGTATTAGTGGTGCTGCTTGGTACGACGATGTGTATCATCAAGATACGGATAATACCAGTACGACTTCAAATCATAGTCCTGCCAATGAGTTTTCAGATACCACCAAAGAGATTATGGGTGGAGATGCCGAAATTCTTGACGCTTTTGTTTATTCACGTTTTCCTGTTATGAATGGAATGGACGGTACTATTCGTGTTGGCCGCCATACTTTATTATGGGGTGAGAGTTTGTTTTTTGGATCCAACGGTATTGCTGGCGGTCAAGGACCAGTCGATGCGGTAAAGTTATCATCTGTTCCTAATTCAACCTTTAAAGAAACTATGCGACCAACGGGTAAGGTATCGGTCGATATTCCTATTTCTGAAGCGGTCTCCTTAGGTGCTTATATCGGATATGAGTGGGAGGCGTCCCGTCTTCTTCCTGCAGGCTCCTATCTTTCTATAGGTGATACGTTAGTCGGCGAAAAGCTTCTTGCTGGTCCTTACACAGCAACACACACCTCTGATGATGAAGGTTCTGACTCTGGTCAATACGGCCTACAACTCAAATGGAGTGATTTCGATATTGATGCCGATTTTGGTTTGTATGCGATTCGTTTCGACGCCTCTTCACCAAGCAATAATGTTGACGTAATACTTGATTCTTCTTTTCATCCTAGTCAATACAAGTGGGCTTATGCTAAAGGCATTGAGGCTTATGGTTTTAGTATGGCAAAAACAGTTGGAATTTGGAGTTTAGCTGGTGAAGTTTCTTATCGTTTCAATGCTCCTTTAGCAAGCACTTCTCAGACAATAACACCCAATGGCGTGCAATATGATAACGATAAAAATCCAGGCTATGCCGTAGGTGAAACTGCGCACGCCCAATTTTCTTGGTTGGCAAGCTTAGGTCCAAACTTTCTGTCTAAAGAGTCTAGTTTTGTTGGTGAGATTGCTTGGAATACTCGCGTAAAAACCACTAAAAATGAAGACATGCTAAACCCTTATGCTGACAAATCTGCAGTCGGGTTAAGAATTGTTTACAGCCCAACCTATCGTCAAGCTTTCGATGGTGTTGATCTAAGTCCTTCCATTGGTTTTGGCCATACTTGGGGGAAATCTTCAGCTGTAGGTCCATCTTTTGGTGTGGATGATGGTGGTGATATCAATGTCGGCCTCAATGCTGTGTATTTAAACCGTTGGAATGCTTCATTGAATTACATCAAATATCTCGGAGAGGAAGGAATCTTTAATGACAGTACAAATAACTATACATACAAACAAACGCTAAAAGACCGAGATTTTATCTCCGCTTCTGTCAGCACAACTTTTTAATTTTTGGAGAATGGTGATGTATAACAATAAAAAACACTCTCTTAGTATTTTGGTTACATCTGCATTATTAGGTTGTTTTTCACTATTAGGTAATGCGGCTGTTAGCCCAGAAGAAGCGGCACGATTAGGTGCAGATCTAACCCCTTTTGGTGGTGAAAAAGCGGGCAATAGCGATGGCTCTATTCCTGCCTGGACTGGCGGTTTTAATGATCCTATCCCAGGTGAAGTGTTAGGTGGAAAACGGCTTGATCCGTTTGCTGATGAGAAACCTTTGTATACGGTTACTGCAGCAAATATGGAAAAGTATGCAGATAAGTTAACCGATGGTGTGAAGGCGATGCTGAAAAAGTATCCCGATACTTATCGACTTGATGTTTATCCAACTCATCGAACAGCGACAGCGCCTGAGTGGGTATACAACTACACAGTACAAAATGCTTTAAAAGCCAATATGGACGGTCACAATATCACGGGTGCCTTTGCGGGTATTCCTTTTCCTATCCCTAAGAATGCCTTAGAGGCGATTAATAACCACCGTTTGGCCTGGGCGGGTGTGAGCTGGGAGTTGGAAATGAACCAGTATCAGATTACATCTAGTGGTCAAAAAGTGTTAACAACAGATGGTTTGCTAAAGAATCAAATGCCTTATTACTTTCAGGAAGGTTCAAGCGAGGATTTTGATGGTTATTTTTGGGAGGTGAATCTAGAAAACTACGGGCCGCCAATTCGAGCAGGTGAACGAATAGTTGGACGAACCAATTTTGATGAAAATAAATCTCAATCTTATGTGTATTTAACGGGCCAACGCCGTGTACGTAAAGTGCCAAACGCTTGTTGTGACACGCCGACGCCTGCAACGGCTGGGTTAATGTCCTTCGATGAGTTGAGTGTGTTTTCAGGTACGACAGAAGTATTTGATTGGAAATTATTAGGCAAGAAGGAAATATTAATTCCCTATAACCAAAACCGTTTTCTGCAGTACAGCGATGAACAAGCCATCACTGGAAATCATCTGAATCCAGATGCAGTACGATGGGAGCTTCATAGAGTCTGGGTTGTTGAAGCAACGCTTGCTGAGGGGAAACGTCATCAAGCAGCTCGCAGTAAATATTATCTCGATGAGGACACTTGGCAGGCTTCCCTTGGTGATCGTTGGGATTCTAATGGACAGTTATGGAAAACGCTATGGCAGTTTAACTACATCATGCCTGAATTCCCTGGCACCATCGCGGCAACCTTTGGCTTTTATAATTTGCAGTCAGGTGAAGGTTATACAACGATCATGAATGATAAGGAATTTCATAATAAACCTGTACCTCGCTTCCCAACGAGTACTTTCACGGGGCAGGGGTTAGCGCGCCAAGGTACGCGATAAGTTCCGTTAATACTCAGTTAATCCGATTATTTTTTGTATCAAGGGGAGAGTCTAGCCTTCCCCCTTTTGGCCTTGCTCGTCCTTTTGATGCAGTTTTTTGGATGATTGAGCGTATTTTTAACCAGACCAGCTGTTTGTCAGCTCTTAATAAACGATGTTGGAGTATTTATGTTTCGCTACTTTCCCACTAATTATCCATGGGACCTTTCTGTCAACCTTGCTTTAGAAATGGGTGCGCGCATTGGTGAAATTGAAGAAATGTGCGCGCCTCTGCAGGAAGCTGCCAAAGCAAAAGATGCGGCAGGTTCTAAGGCTTTTCGTGAAAGCTGGGAGCGTATGGCTGATAAGTTGTGCGAACTGGCTAAGGAAGATGAAGAGCGTGGTCGTTTAATTTCAGCGGGTGAAAAATATGGTCGTGCGGCGACCTATTATCTCACGGCAGAGCGTTTGCAGGGGCATGGTTCACCAGGTCGTCAAGCTCTATATCAGCGTTTCCAAGAGATCTTTCTTCGTGGTCTTGAGCTTTCAAAAGAGAACTGC